>Ga0209839_10000203_pt1 | contig 29777 bp, 27 predicted proteins | sample OrgsoiDNA2013050_FD_185800 | JGI IMG/M metagenome (GOLD analysis project Ga0209839, IMG submission 185800) | Permafrost soil microbial communities from the Arctic, to analyse light accelerated degradation of dissolved organic matter (DOM) -... | ecosystem: Environmental > Terrestrial > Soil >... | reverse complement strand
CCTCGGCGTCGTGCTTGGTCTCCTCGTAGTAGTTGTTAAACGGCGCTCCGACCTCGAGATCGTCCTCGCCGAACGGGCCGGCGTAGCGACCGCTGACATAGCAGGTGCTGAAATAGTGAAGTCGCTCAAGTCCGGGACATCGTGTGATCGCGTCCAGCACATTGCGGGTTCCTTCGACGTTGACCCGAACCGCCAGCCCGCGCTCCACCGCCAAGTCGTAAACGGCAGCGAGATGCCAGACCTCGGTCACCTCGTCCAAGCCGCGGCCAGTGAGGCCAAGCCCCGGCTGGGTTATGTCTCCCTCCACCAGATGGACGCGCCCCGCTAGAGATGCGTCAGCGGCAGCGAGCTCCTCTGCGCGTCGCGCGGCCAGACCAGCGTATTTCGGTTGCACGAGGCAGGTCGCCTCGCCGCCGGAACGCTGCAGGATTCCCGGCAGCAACGCGCTGGCCAGGAACCCGGGAAACCCCGTCATCAACACCGACATATCGTCACCTCTTCGATCAAAACGTAGAAACTCGCGGCCGGCTCGCACCTGGGGCCAGCCGGTAGAACTACCAGTGGTCCACCCAAAGCAGGCTCAGCGAACACTCTCTGCGATCGGCGTCATTAGGGTACGGGCGCAGCCGCACGGTTGGCCGGTACTTGGGCGATCGTGTGCTCCGCCAACGCGGTGATCGTCAGGCTTGGGTTCACACCCGGGTTGGCGGGCAGCGCCGAACCGTCGGTGATCAGCAGGTTCTCGTAGCCGAACACCTGGCCGTGCGCGTCGACGACGCCCTCGGAGGGGTCGCCCGCGATGACCGCGCCGCCGAGGATGTGCGCGGTCGTTGGCACGTTGAACAGCGCCTCGGTGGTTCCGCTCTGCGGGGTGCCGCCGATGCGCTCGGCCAGCCACTGGGCCGCGCGATTGGCGGCGGGAATGAACGTGGGGTTGGGGTTCGCGGCGTCCTGCTCGGTCGTGATCCTCACGCCGCCGCCGAAGCGCCGTGGCCGGGGCTTGAACCGCAGCGCGCTGTCGACCGTCTGCATCACGAGCACGATCAGCGTGCGCCGCGACCAGTTGGGGGTGGCGAGCAGGCGCGCGAAGCTCACGGGATCGCGGGCGATCGCGGCCAGCCAGCGCAGCGGCCGGGTGGCCCGCGTGCCATCGCCCACCAGCGCGGTGAACATCGTTTTCATCGCGCCGCCGCCGCGGCCGTAGGTAACCAGCTCGATGTGCGTGTCGGGATCGGGGTAGATGCTGGAGCTGATCGCCACCGAAGCGGTGAAGTCGCGCGCGTCGTCGGGCGCGGTGACGGCAACGATCGACTCGCTGTTGGTGCGCACCAAGTGGCCGAGGCGCTCGGAGACGCGCGGCAGCGAACCGCGGTGCCGGCAACTGGCCAGCAGCCGGTTGGTGCCCAGCGCGCCGGCCGCGAGGACGACGCCACGGGCGGTGATCGTCTCGCCGCCGCCGCGGCGCAGCGCCCCGCTGCGCACGTGCGTGACCGCGTACCCCTCGGAGCCGTCGGCCGTGCCCAGCGGCCGCACGTCCGTGACCGTCCGCTCCGCGTCGATCCTCACCCCCAGGCGCTCGGCGAACCACAGATAGTTCTTCACCAGCGTGTTCTTGGCCCCATGGCGGCAGCCGACCATGCACTCGCCGCAGCGGATGCAGCCCGTGCGGGCCGGACCCTCACCGTCGAAATACGGGTCGGGGTGCTCAACGTCGGACTCACCGAGATAGACGCCCACACGGGTGTGACCATACGTCTGCTCGACCCCGAGCGCGGCGGCGAGCTCGCGCAAAAGGATGTCGCCGTCGGAATCAAACGTCACGTCGGTCACGCCGAGCATCCGCTCTGCAGTGTCGTAATGCGGGGCAAGCTCGGCCTTCCAATCGGCCAGCTCGCGCCACCGCGGGTCCTGGAAGAACGTGTCGCGCGCGCGGTACAGCGTGTTGGCGTAGCCGAGGCTGCCGCCGCCGACACCCGCGCCCGACACGATCAGCACGTCCGGGAACAGCGTCATCCGCATGATCCCGTGCAGCCCGAGCCGCGGCGCGAAGAAGTAGCGTCGCGCGTCCCAGGTGCTGCGCGCGAAGTCCTCATCGCGGAAGCGCGACCCGCTTTCCAGAATCCGCACCGAGTAGCCCTTCTGAGCCAGCCGCAGCGCGGCAACGCTCCCGCCGAAGCCCGAGCCGCACACCAACCAATCAACATCCGCCGCCCGCGCCGACATCACCGTCCCTACCCTACACGAGCCACGGAGATCGTGGGTACGGGTTCAGGAACATCGAGCTCAAACGCTCGCACCCGACCCTCGTGCCGGGCCTGATTTGAGCGCTCGCTTTGAGCGAATGCTAGGGTCAAGGCATGGAACGGCGCGCAAAGGAAGAGGACGCCGGGAGCCCGCCAGGCGGTTCGGCTGGACTGAGCGGAACGAAGCTGCAGATCGCCGAAGCGGCGCTCGAGACCCTCAAGGCGAACGGGTTTGCCGGGGCGAGCGCGCGGGCGATCGCTCACATGGGCGGCTTCAACCAAGCGCTGATCTTCTACCACTTCGGCAGTGTCCAGAACGCGCTGCTAGCCGCGCTTGACCTGATCAGCGACCGGCGGCTGGCGGATTACGGGCCCGCGTTCGAGACGGCCCGGACGGCGTCGGAGCTCGGGCGTCTTGCCCGGGCCATCTATGACGAGGACGTGGAGCGCGGGTACATCACGGCGCTCGGGGAGATGGTCAGCGGCGGGGTCTCCGATCCGCTCCTCGGCGAAGAGGTCGCGGCGCGGATCGAGCCCTGGATCATGATGGTCGAGCGCAAACTCGAGGAGTTGCTGGCGGGCTCGCCGCTGCGCGCTTGGGTGTCTCCAGCGGATCTGGCGTTCGGGATCGTCTCCCTCTACTTCGGTGTCGACATGCTCAGCCACATGCAGCGTGACCGCGCCCGCGCCGAGTCCCTGCTCGACGTCGCAACCCGCCTCGCAGCGCTCGTAGAAACCTTCCTGTCTCCGATCCAGAAGGACTCGCCATGAGCCGGAACACGCCCACCGATCTTGTGACCGGAGCGTTCAGCTACTCCGGAGCACAGATCGCCGAGCGGCTGCTGGACTCCGGACGCGGTGTGCGGACGCTGACCTACCACCCCGACCGTCCACATCCGTTGCGAGCCAGCGTCGATGCGCTCGAGTACCGGTTCGACGACCCGCCAGCGCTCGCGCGCAGCCTTGAGGGGGTAAGCATGCTCTACAACACCTTCTGGGTCCGCTTCGACCACGGGAAGACGAGCTTTGCCAACGCGATCGAGAGTTCCCGGATGCTGTTCTTCGCCGCCAAAAGCGCCGGGGTCCAGCGGATCGTGCACCTCAGCATCACCAACCCGTCGCTGGAATCCCCGCTCCCCTACTTCCGCGGTAAGGCGCTCGTCGAACACGCGCTAGCCCAGTCCGGCGTGCCGTACTCGATCGTGAGACCAACCTGGATCTTCGGCGGCGAGCGCGACGTTCTCGTCAACAACATCGCTTGGCTCCTGCGTCGAATGCCGGCGTTCGCGCTGCCGGGCGACGGCGCCTATCCGGTCCAGCCGGTGCACGTCGAGGATCTCGCCCGGATCTGCACCGATGCCGGCAACGCGACCTGCGACACCGTGATCGACGCAGCCGGACCCGAGACGATGCCGTTCCGCGACCTCGTTGCGCTCGTACGTGCCGCCGTCGACACGAACGTGCCGATCCTCCGCATACCGCCGGCGGTGATGGCGGCCGCGGCCCGCGCCCTCGGCCTCCTCATTGGTGACGTTGTGCTCACGGGCGACGAGATCCGTGGCCTGATGGCCGGCCTCCTGACATCCGACGAGCCGCCGCTCGGACAGATCGCCTTCAGCCGATGGCTCAACGAGCACGCTACATCTGTTGGTCGCTCCTACGCCAACGAGCTCCAACGCCACTTCGCCGGAGGGGCACCCGCCGCATGACGTTCACCCCACCAACCCTTCGGCCCAACTCACTCCGTAGCAGATGTGCTCGAACGAGCTTGAAGGAAAATGCGCTCATGCTGTGGGCTTGAGGACGCCTCGCGGAGGCGTTCCGATGCAGCAGTAAGGTTGGAGCTGAGATGACCGATCCGCCCTGCCAAGGAGGAGACCACATGTCCCGTTTCGCGATCGTCAATCTGTTGGACGTCGAGGACTCCGTCGGCGACCGGGCTCCTGGGATCGAGGGTCGCTTCGGTCGCAAGCACCTCGCGTCCCGTGATCTCGGGATCAGCCATTTTCGCTATGCGGCGAACTTGCGCAGCGCGATGGCACACAGCCACCGAGAGCAGGAGGAGGCCTACGTCGTCGTCGCCGGTTCTGGACGGATCTTGCTCGATGACCAGGTTCACGAACTCCGCCAGTGGGATGTCGTACGGGTGGCGCCCGAGGTTGTCCGTGCCTTCGAGGCAGGGCCCGACGGACTAGACATCATCGCCGTGGGCGGCCCCAAACCCGAAGCTGGAGACGGCGTCATCGGAACCGCCACGTGGCCCGAGACGCAATAACTCATACTCGCGGCGGCGGTAAGCAACGTGAACAGCCCAAAACCGCCCCGCCCCGAGGCGAGTATCGGGTGCCGTGTGACGCAACGGGCGGACGAGGCGAAACTGCGGGTGGTTCGGATCGGTCAGATACGCCTCGATACGCTGGATCGAGGATGGAGATCCGCCCACTTTTCGCTACCGACGCTCCGGCGGTCCACCGCAGCCTGTTGGGAGACCCCCAAGTAGCAGCGTGGTTTCGCTCCAGCGGGCCGTTCAGCCTGGCGGAGTGCGAGGAGATGGTGACCAGGAAGGTCGCTCATCGGGCTGCTCATCGCTTCGGCTGGTCGCTCGGGTGGGAGGGCGACACCTGCATCGGGTGGGGTGTCGCGCAGTACTGCATCGTCGATGGCTTCAGCGAGGTCGAGATCGGTTGGGCCGTCGCTCGATCGCACTGGCGTCGCGGGATGGCCTCCCGCCTGGGCCAGCACGCGCTCACCGAGGTGTCATCCCTGCGGCTGCGCAGCATCGTCGCCTACACCCGCGAGGACAACGTAGCCTCGCGCGGCGTGATGACCAAGCTCGGGATGACTTGCGAAAAGAGCTTCGAGTTCGACGACGAGCCACACGTGCTTTACCGAAAGTCGCTCGGCCGAGAGCTGAACTGACCGGCGGCGGTCGCCAGGCGTTACCGTCACGCCGTCGCCGATGAGCGTCAGGTTGACCGTTGGCCGCGGGCGGGCTAGGCCGGCCCCGAGTTGATGGCCATCTGATGGTAATCTTCGGGCATGCGTGCAACCATCGATAAGGCAGGCAGGCTGGTGATCCCGAAGCCATTGCGTGATCAGGTTGGCCTGCGACCCGGCGAGGTCGAGGTGACCGCCGAGGGCACCGGATTGCACGTCGAGCCACTGGCCGAGGAGTCGCTCGACGAACGCGAGGGGCGGCTCGTGATCCCCGCCACCGGGGCGCCGATCGGCGACGCCCTTGTTCGGGCGCTTCGCGATGCCGGCCAGCGCTAGCGGACCGGAGCTGCTGGTCGACACGAGCGTCGCTGTCGCGCTCACGGTCGCCGACCACGAGCACAACGCCGCGATCTTCCGTGAGCTCGGTGCCCGCCGGCTCGGCCTTGCCGGACACGCAGCGTTCGAGACCTTCTCGGTGCTCACGCGTCTCCCACCCCCGGCGCGCCGGACCCCCGCGACGGTTGCGCGCCTGCTCGCGGCGAACTTCCCTCACAGCCGGTTCCTCGGCCCCCAAGCGGCCGCCACCCTGCTGGCCGAGCTGCCCACGGCCGGCATTGCCGGCGGCGCCGTGTACGACGCGCTCGTCGGCGCGTCGGCCAGAGACCACGGCCTCCTACTGGCCACACGCGACCGCCGCGCGCTCGAAACCTACCGCGTGCTCGGGGTGCTCGTCGAGGTGCTGCCCTAAGGGTTCCCTAACCGGCGCTGGTCGGTGTCCGCCGCTGCACAATCCGTACTTTCCCATCGGAAGCCTGCGGTTGACACCGGATGGCCGGACAGTGACTGACTCGGAGAATTTTTCGTGATGTCCGCACGCTTAACAGGACGAGTTAACGGAAATGGCGCCGATGCTAATGGCAGCGGGGGCGCAGCGACGAGCACGATGAACCCAAGGACGATGATGCTCCACGGTCGGCGGTTGAGCTACGTTCGGGCCGGGAGCGGCTCAGTGCTGCTGCTGATCCATGGGATGGGCGGCACGCTCGGGAACTGGCAGGCGGTAGTCGAGCCACTGGCGCAGCGACATACCGTGATTGCACCAGATTTGCCCGGGCACGGCGGATCGGCGGCAAGTGGCGGCGACTACTCGGTCGGTGCGCACGCGTCCGCATTGCGAGATCTGCTGGTCGCGCTCGGCCACGAGCGCGCGACGCTCGTCGGGCATTCGCTGGGCGGCGGGATCGCCATGCAGTTCGCCTACCAGTTCCCCGATATCACCGAGCGTCTTGTGCTGGTCTCGAGCGGTGGGCTCGGTCCCGAGGTCAGCATGGTGCTGCGCGCCGCCGCACTTCCGGGTGCCGACCAGTTCATCGGCGCGACCGCCGCGCTGGGTGGCACCGTCGGAGGGGCGCTCACACGCGGGCTGGCGCTGATCGGGCTGCGGCCCAACGTCGACGTCGCAGAAGTCGCACGGGGTTACGCCTCGCTCGCCGACCGCGACCGTCGGGGCGCCTTCATCGCAACGCTGCGCGGCGTGATCGACACGGGCGGCCAGCGCATCCACGCCGGCGACCGGCACTACCTCGACGAGGGCATACCGACCCTGATCGTCTGGGGCAAGCGCGATCCAATCATCCCTGTCCAGCACGGCCGTGACGCCCACGAGGCGATCCCCGGCAGCCACCTCGAGGTCTTCGACGGAGTCGGCCACCTGCCGCAACTCGAGGCGCCAGGGAGATTCATCGCCGTGCTCGAGCAATTCATCAGGGAGCACCAGCCGTACCAGTTTGACTCCGAGCAGTGGCGCGAACGACTTCGCCACGCCGCCAGCGCCGACCGTTAGCGCGCCTCGGTGTCGATCGAATCGTGGTTCTGGCGCTCTGTCGGGACCGGGGGATAGCCTTATCGTCGCATGCTGATGCGGTCTTCGCCAGCAAGGATCGGGTCCCGCAGCCTAGGCGCGTGGCTCGTGACCGCGGTGCTCGTGGCCGGTTGTGGCGGCTCGGGCGAGCGCTCGAGCTCGTCCGGTCGCCATCCCGGGCCACCGGCGGCGCTGGCCGCCCAGAAGGTCGCAGCCCAGAAGCCACCGGTCAGGTTGACGGTCGAGGTCAACGGCGACCTGTTGATTCATTCGCCGGTTTGGGAGACGGCACTGCAGTACGGCCACGGGAGGTACGACTTCTCGCCGATGTTGAGCGAGATCGCGCCCTACGTCAAGCGAGCGGACCTTGCCATCTGCCACGTGGAGACGCCGCTCACCCCGCGGCCGCCCACGGGCTATCCGGTGTTCAATACGCCGCCCGCGTTGGCTGCCGCGATCAAGCAGGCCGGCTGGCGGATCTGCGACACGGCCTCCAACCACTCCGTTGACCAAGGTCAGTTCGGGATCGACCAGACGGGCCTGGCGCTCGATCGGGCGGGCGTCCTCCACACGGGCTCGTTTGCCTCGCAGGCTGCTCAGGAACGGACCCTGATGGTGACGGTGAAGGGCGTGCGCGTGGCGTTTCTCGCCTACACGGAGATGACCAACGGGATCCCGCTCCCGCACCCGTGGTCGGTCAACCTCGCTCACCTGGCCGCCGTTCGCCGCGCCGCTCACCTGGCTCGGCGGCGAGGGGCGCAGGTGGTGATCGTCAACTTCCACTGGGGTGAGGAGGACGTCTCGCAGCCGAGCGCGTTTCAGCTGAGTACGGCCACCGCACTGGCCAAGGACCCGGACATCACCGCGATCGTTGGACAGCACGTTCACGTCGTGCAGCCGATCCGCCGCGTGCACGGCAAGCTGGTCGTCTTCGGCGAGGGCCAGTTGCTGTCTAACCAGACCGCCGCATGCTGCCCGATCCAGAGCGAGGACGGGATGCTGGTGTTCCTCCACATCGTCGTCAAGGGCAGGACCTCGAGCGTGGTCGGGATCAACTACATGCCGACCTGGAACCGCCACCCCGACTACACCGTGCTGCCGATCGGCGATGCGCTGCGCCGCCACGAGGCTCCGGCCGAGGTGCTGCGGGCCTCCTACGGCCGTACCACTTCGGTGGTCGGCCGAATTGCCCACGCAGTCGAGCCGGTACCGGCTCGACTGCCGTGACGCCGGGGGCAGAGGCAGCAACGGCGGCTGGTCTATGGGCGCGGGCTAGGCCTTGGACCCACTGACCTCCCCAGATGGCATCGCCTATGGTCCAACACCAGAGAATCGGAGCGTCCGGGGACACTACGAGGCTATGGGCATCGAGACGAAGGCGTGACATGGCGGCGATGAAATGGTGGGGCTGGGGGCTGCCGGGGGTCGAGTTCAGGCACGAGGACAAGCCCGACCTGGGCCCGTTCTTCAACGACGTGCTCGGTCTGGAGCTCGGGCGGGTGACTGCAGCGCCGATCCGCTTCGAGGATCTGCGCATCCCCGAGCCGAGGCTGCCGGAGGCTCTCGGCGCCGCGCTGGATCAGGCGGTGGGTGCTGCGTTCGTCTCGGTCGACCCGCTTGATCGCGTCGTGCACGCGCGCGGCAAGTCCCTGCGGGACCTCATCCGCCAGCGTCGCGGCGAGCTGCGCCGCGTCCCAGACGTCGTCGTGCGCCCCGGCAGCGAGGACGAGGTAACCGCCATCCTGCGGGCGGCGGTGAGCTCTGATGCCGTCGTCATCCCGTTCGGCGGCGGCTCGTCGATCTCCGGCTCGCTGGAGGCTGCCGTCGCCGAGACGCGTCCGGTGATCTCGGTCGACCTGGTGCGCTTGGACAAGCTGCTCGCGATCGACGGCAGCTCGCGCCTGGCACGCGTGCAGGCCGGTGTGTTTGGCCCGCATCTCGAGCAGCAGTTGGGCGCACAGGGTTACACGTTTGGCCATTTCCCCGACTCGTTCACCCATTCCACGCTCGGCGGCTGGATTGCCACCCGGTCATCAGGGATGCAGTCCGACCGCTACGGGGACATCGCGGACATGACCAAGGGCCTGCGGGTCGTCACCCCGTCCGGAACACTGGTCACGCGCCCAGTCCCCACGACATCGACCGGCCCGAGCATCCGCGAGATGGTGCTCGGCAGCGAGGGGCGCCTGGGCCTGATCACGGAGGCAACCGTCCATGTGCGGAGGATCCCCGAGCGCCGCACGATCCTCGGCTACCTGTTCCCGAGCTTTGCCGGCGGTCTGGCCGCAATGCGCGACATCGCGGAGAGCGAGTGCTCCGTTTCGGTCACGCGGGTCTCCGATGCACATGAGACGCGGTTCTCGTTCGCGATGCGCAAACGCGCGACACCCGTCGACAGGCTCCAGTCGATGGCGCTGAGGACGTTCCTTCAGCGCCGTCGGGGGTATGACCTGCGCCAGATGTGTCTCTCGTTCATCGGCTACGAGGGCACCGACGGCCACGTTGCCGGGCAGCGCAAAGCCGTCGGCAAGCTGGTCAAACGCCACGGCGGTCTGTGCATCGGCTCGGGGCCGGGGGCCCTGTATGACCAGAAGAAGTTCGACACACCTCACATTCGCGACTTTCTCCTGGACCGCGGGGCCGCCGCCGATGTGTCAGAGACGGCGATGCCATGGAGCCGTCTCACGCCTGTCTACGCTGCCGTTACCGCCGCCGCGCAGAGGGCGTTTGCCGAGCTTGGGGTTCAAGGTTACCTGATGTGCCACCTCTCGCACAGCTACCACGCCGGCGCCTGCCTCTACTTCACGTTCGCCTTCCTGCCGACACCCCGTGGTGACATGATCGCCGAGTACGACGTGGTGAAGTCCGCGATCCAGCAGGCGTTCGTCGACAACGGCGCGACCCTGTCGCATCACCACGCCGTGGGGACAGAGCATGCGCAGTGGCTCGAGCAGGACATCTCCGCGCCGGGCGTCGTGATGCTCGAAGCGCTGTTCGAGGGGACCGACCCGGGCAAGCACCTGAACCCGGGGAAGATCGTCTGAATTCCCTGAGCTGGAATCGCTACGTGGACTGCAACAGTTGCAGCGGCCCGAGCGCTGGGGGATCCGGCAGCAGCGAGCGCCAGTTTCCGCTCGGCAGTGTCACGCTGCGGTGAAGCTTGGTTGCGGGTCTCAGGCCGACGATCACCGCGACTCGGTCGCCGCGAGTGAACGCGCACACATCACGTGGCGCGTCCAGCGGAGCGTAGGCGCCGGTGAACGCCTCGGGACAGCGGGCCCGCAGCGCGAGGGTCTCACGGATCAGGTGGAGCTTGTGAGCTCGATGCTCCAAAGAGCTGCCGTCGTCAAGCTGCGCAAGTACTTGGCGGCCCTCGCCCCAGTCGATCGGCCGCCGGTTGTCGGGGTCCACCAGGTTCAGCGCCCACAGCTCGTCGCCCTGGTAGATATCGGGCACCCCCGGGCAGGTGAGCCGCAACAACAGTCCGCCAAGCGCGGCGAGCTCGCCCGCGGCGGCGACCTTCCCCGCGAACGGATCAAACGAGTCGCGAAACGGCTGGTGGTCGTAAAGCCCGCGGGCGAATTCGAGCACCGAGCGTTCCCATCGCTCGTCCGGCCGGGCCCAGCCGCTGTTGACCTTGCCTTCTCGCAGCGCCTTCTCCAGGTAGGCGCTCAGGCGCGCGCATTCGATCGGCCAGGCGCCGATCAGCGTCTGATAGATCAGGTACTCCTCGTTGGCGTCCGGCCCGGGACCGGTCCGCAATGGCCGGTTGGCCTGATGCCAGCCGAGCACATGGTGTCGGAATTCGGCTGCGAAACCACTCAGCGCTCCAATCCGCGCGCGAACGTCGCCGCTGCGCTTGGTGTCGTGGGTCTGGGAGGCCAGCAGCGCTCGCGGGAAGCGCTCGGCTCGAACCAGGTTGGCCTGGTGGAAGTCGTCGACCGACAATGAGAACCGGCCGGGATCTCCGCCCACCTCGTTCAGGGCGGTCAGCCGGAGATAGCGATAGAAGGCGGTGTCCTCCACCCCTTTGGCCATCACCGGTCCCGTGGTCTGCTGGAAGCGCACCACGAACTCTTCGTGCCCCGGCTCCTCCAGCAGCAGCACTCGGCGCAACCGGTGAGGAAGCGCTTTGAGCACCTCACGATCAGCCTGCGCCGCGCGCCCCGTTGCAGGCTGAACATAGCTGCGATAGACATCGAGAGAGGCCACCGCGTCGTCCAGGTCGGGATCGTCAAGCAGTGAGCGGAGCTTGGTCAGCTCGGACGTGAAGGCCGATTTGGCCTGTTCGCGCTTCGCGTGGTCAGCGACCTCGGCGAACGGCGCGACGTGACCGGTGAACGTCGCGTACAGGTCGGTCAGCGCCGGCTCTGAGCTCGCGTCGACGAACAGCGCAGTCACGTCATTGGCGAACTCATAGCCCGTCGTGCCCTGAACCGGCCAATCCCGCAGCGGTTCGCCGGGCTCGAGGATCTTCTCCACCCAGATCAGCCTGACACCGCGGGCCGCCAGGCGTTCCAGGTATCCCGCGGGATCGGCCAACCCATCGGCGTGGTCGATGCGCAGCCCGTCAACCAGGCCTTCGTCCACGAGTTCCAAGATCTTGCGGTGGGTCGCCTCGAACACCTCTGGATCCTCGACTCGAACCCCTGCGAGGTCGTCGATGGTGAAGAACCGGCGGTGCCACCCGGTTTCGGGGTCGGTGTCGAAGAACTTAGCTCGGAGCTGAGGGTCGCTCCAGTAGCGGTTCTCGTCGCTGGTCGCCATGTGATTGGGAACAAAGTCGACGATCACTCCCAGGCCGACTTCGCGAGCGGCGGTGACCAGACGCCGGAACCCCGCCTCGCCGCCCAGGTCGGCGGAGACGCGAGCGGGGTCGACTACGTCATAGCCGTGGGTGGACCCAGATCTGGCCTGCATGATCGGCGAGAGGTAGAGATGGCTGATTCCCAGTTCACTGAGGTAGCCCACCTGCGCGCGCGCCTGCTCGAAGCCGAAGCTCGCGCTCAGCTGAAGGCGGTAAGTCCCGCGGATCGTGCCGGCACTGAGATCCGGAACGCCGGTTGCGGCTGTCAACACGTCGGACACGGACGAGCAAGGTACCCTGGCCGCCCGGTTGGCAACCCCGCTACGAACCGTACGGAGTCCCGCGAGCGGCGGCGAGCCCAACGAACGTTAGCGTAGGATTGCCCGATCGACCTACAGGGAAGCGGTGAGACATGGCTGATCGGGGTGTGGAGCGCCTGTCAATCGACACGATCCGTGGTCTGGCGATGGATATGGTGCAGCGGGCCGGATCCGGGCATCCGGGCACGGCGATGGCACTCGCGCCGCCCTGTCATGGTGGAAGTGGCTGGGCGAACTGGGCGACGTCCTCGGACTCGACCGCTTCGGCGCCTCAGCGCCGGGGACCACGGTGCTGGAACAGTTCGGATTCACCGCCGAGGGCATCGCCTCAAGGGCGCGAGCGCTGCTCGAACGCTCCCACAGCGGGTAGCCACGACACCACTGTGATCCAACCATCGAACCCCCCGACACGAGACCATCATGCCTTCAAGATCACGATCACCGCTTGAGCGACTCTCCGCGCTCGGGCAGAGCGTCTGGGTCGACTTCCTGTCCCGAGACTCGATTCTCGGCGGCCACCTGCAACGGCTGGTCGACGAGCGAGCCGTCGTCGGGGCAACCTCGAACCCGACCATCTTCCAGAAGGCGATGAGCGAAGGGGACGCCTACGACGAGCAACTCCTCACGCTGAGCGATGCCGCCTCGACTGACAATTCGCCGGCGCGCGCCAAGGACGCGTTCTGGGCGATGGCCGGGCAGGACATACGGAGCGCGTGCGATCTGTTCCGGCCGGTCTGGGACGGCGGTGCGGGACGTGACGGATACGTCTCGCTGGAGGTCGATCCGGGCCTGGCCTACGACTCCCTGCGGACCTACCGCGAGGCCGTGCGCCTGCACAAGCTGATCGACCGGCCGAATCTGATGGTCAAGATCCCGGCGACCAAGCCCGGGCTGGCCGCGATCGAAGACTGCATCGCGCACGGCCTGTCGATCAACGTGACGCTGATCTTCTCCCTCAGGAGATATGCCGAGGTGGCGGAGTCCTACGCGCGCGGCATCGAACGACTGGTCGCAGAGGGCGGGGACCCGAGCAGCGTGGCTTCGGTGGCGAGCTTCTTCGTTTCGCGGATCGACACCGAGGCCGATAAACGACTCGACGCGATCGGGGGCCACGAGCACCTGAAGGGTCAGCTGGCGATCGCCAACGCCCGCCTCGCCTACCAGCACTACAAGAGGGTGTTCAGCGGACCGCGATGGGAGTTCCTGACCGACAAGCACGCCACCCCCCAGCGTGTCCTCTGGGCATCGACTTCGACCAAGGACCCCGCCTACCGCGACACGCTGTATGTGGACGAGCTGATCGGGCCCGACACCGTCAACACGATGCCCGAGGAAACGATCGAGCAGTATCACGATCATGGACGGCCACAACCCCGTCTGGACCGTGATCTGGCGCAGGCGCGCAAGCTGTTCGATCAGCTGGCCGCCGCCGGCGTGGACTACGAGGACGTCACCGAAACCCTGGAGCGAGAGGGCGTCGAGAAATTCGCCGGGTCGTTCGACGATCTACTCGCCGCGCTGGCCGAGAAGAGTCGCGCGTTGGTCACCGCGTGAGCGAGGGGCGTCGGTCTGCGACGGATTCTCGGCACCTCTTCCAGCACCGTCAGGACCCGGAACTCGACGGGGCGCGCACCTGCCCCTTGGTGCGCACCCCGCCAATCCTTCGCCCCTTACTCGTTGCTTAACGGCCTGGTGGACGGACCGGGTCAGCAAACTGGCGTCGCGTAGCCGAATGTTGTATCGGCCCACCTCCTAGCATGAATACGCCGGATTCCCTGCTGCACTGCATTAGCGCGACGTGACCAGCTCGCGCGGCGAATCGCCACGTGACTGACGCGATCGTGATCGGCAGCGGCCCCAACGGGCTTGCGGCCGCAATCCGCCTCGCCCGCGCCGGGCGATCGGTGATCGTGCTGGAAGCCGCCGAGCAACCGGGCGGAGCGGTCCGCAGCGAGGCGCTGACGCTGCCGGGGTTCCGTCATGACACCTTCTCCTCGGTCTATCCGGCGGCGGCGGCCTCGCCGGTATTCGCCTCGATGCCGTTGTCCGCGCACGGATTGGAATGGATCCACCCGGCCGCCTGCATGGCGCATCCACTGCCGGAGGGCGAGGCGGCGGTGCTGTACCGCGACCTCGAGGCAACCGCCCGCTCGCTCGACCGCCAGCATCCGGGCGACGGCCGGAGCTGGATCGATTTCGCCGCTCCGTATCTCGAGGCGTTTCCCGCCGTGCGGGCCACGATGCTCGGCGCGTTCCCTCCGCTCGGCGGCGCACTGGAGCTGCTGCGCGATGCCGGGCTACGGCGATCAGCGGGCTTCGCGCGACTGCTCGGCGGCTCGGCGGTTGGTCTCGCTCAGCGCCTGTTCGGCGGTGACGGGGCACGCGCCTGGCTCTACGGCACGGCGATGCATGTCGACGCCCCGCCCGAAAAGCCGGGGTCCGCAATCGCGGCCCTGTATCTGAATCTGCTCGGCCACGCGGTGGGATGGCCCAGCCCGCGCGGCGGCGCACAACGGCTGACCGATGCCCTGGTCGGTTACCTGCTCAGCCTCGGTGCCGAGGTCCGGACCGGCGCCACGGTGGAGCAGATCCTGTCAGCCGGCGGGCAGGTCCGCGGCGTCGGGATCAGCGGCGGCGAGACGGTAACCGCGCCGCTGGTGATCGCCGACGTGATGCCCCACGCGCTGCTGCGGATGACCGGAGAAGCGCTGAGCGGCTGGTACCGCAAGGCACTGAGCCGTTTCGCTTACGGGCCGGCGACGGTGAAGGTCGATTGGGCGCTGGACGGTCCGATCCCATGGCTCAACCACGAGGTCGCAGGCGCGGGAACGGTTCACGTCGCCGGCTCGGAGCACGAGCTGCTCCGCGCGGCCGTCCAGAGCGCCAAGGGGCTGGCGCCGCGGCCGTTTCTGCTCCTGGGTCAGCAGAGCATCGCCGACCCGAGCCGGGCCCCGGCGGGCAGGCACACGGCGTGGGCCTACACCCACGGACCCCCGAGCGCCGACTGGACGTCTCTCACCGACGCGCACGTCCAGGCGATGGAAGCGCAGATCGAGCGCTTCGCGCCCGGGTTCGGTGAGCAGATCCTCGCCCGCCACGTCCTCGCACCGGCAGACCTCGAGGCTCGCAACGCCAACCTGATAGCCGGCGACGTCGGCGGTGGGAGCTACGCGCTGCGCCAGGCCGTGTTTCGCCCGATCCCGTCCCCCTCGCCCTACCGCACGCCGCTGGCCGGACTGTTCCTGGGCAGCGCGGCGGCGTTTCCCGGCGGTGCGGTACACGGAGTTCCCGGTGACGCCGCCGCCGGAGCGGCGCTGCGCCAATCCCGGCGGCGACCGGCGCGATCGCCATGAGCAGACCCGTAACCGGAGCCAACGATGATCAGGTTAAGCTGCACCGATGAGCTCGAGCTCAACCGACTCCGGGCGGTTCAAGGTTCTTGTCGCCGGTGGCGGCGTCGCCGGCATCGAAGCCTGCCTCGCGCTGCGCGACCTGGCCGGCGACCGGGTCGATCTCACGCTGCTGACGCCGTCGACCGAGTTCGTGTACCGGCCGATGACGGTGCGGGAGCCATTTGCCCTGGCGCTGGCGCAGCGCGTGGCCCTCGAGCAGATCGCCGCCGATGTCGATGCCGAGCTGGTGCAGGACACCGTGAGCAAGGTCGAGATCGGCGATAATCTGGTTCATACGGAGGGCGGCGCGGAGATCCGCTGTGACGCGCTGGTGCTCGGCCTCGGGGCGGAGATCCGAGCTCGTTACAAGCACGCGATCACGATCGACGATCAGCAGCTCGACGAGCAGCTGCACGGCCTGATCCAGGATGTGGAAGGTGGATACGTAACGCGGATCGCGTTCGTGGCGTCCACGCCGATGGCGTGGCCACTGCCGTTGTACGAGCTGGCGCTGCTCACCGCATCCCGAGCGTATGACATGAACGTCGAGCTGGCGGTCACGATCCTGACGCCCGAAACCGCACCGCTGGCCGCGTTCGGCACTCAGGCCAGCCGCGCGGTCGCCGAGCTGCTGGCGAACCACCGGATCCAGCTGATCGCATCGGCGTACTGCGAGATCCCGCGCAACGGATGGATCGAGATCGCTCCGGGCGACCGGCGGCTGGCGGTCGATCGCGTGGTCGCGCTGCCCGAGCTGCACGGACGCGGAGTGCCGGGTCTGCCCGAGCGCGGTAAGGGCTTCATCCCGGTCGACGAGCACTGCCAGGTTCGCGGGGCGGAGCGGGTCTACGCCGCCGGTGATGCGACCGACTTCATGATCAAGTTCGGCGGCATCGCCGCGCAGCAGGCGGACACGGCCGCACAGGCGATCGCGGCGCTCGCCGGCGCCCCCGTGGAGCCACAGCCGTTTCGTCCGGTAATCGAGGCGGTGCTGCTGACCGGCGATCAGCCGCTGCGCTTCAGCGCTCACATCACCGGCGGACACGGCTTCGAATCCGAGGTGGCCGTGATCTCAGCCCAAGACGCACCGGCCAAGATCGCGGCGAAGTATCTGACGCCCTACCTCGAGTCACGCGCCTGATCGACGGTCGCTACAGCGTCCAGAAATGCCCGACATGAGCGGCGACGCGCGGGGTGATGATCTGATCGGGCGCGATCGATTCGGCGCTCGCGTCCTGCTGAAGCGCAGAGATCGTCGCGAGCACGCACTCGGCCAGGGCGTCGGGGTTATAGCCGCCTTCCAACACGGCACCGATCGGCGCCTCGAGCGCCGCTGCCATGTCGCGCACGTGACGCGCCATCTGCGCAAACGACTCCGCCTCCAGCAGGCAACCGCCCAGCGGGTCGTCGCGATGCGCGTCGAACCCGGCCGAGATCAACACCAGCTGGGGGCGGAACTCGAACGCGACCGGCATGATCACATGCTCGAGCACCGAAACCCACACCTCCTCGTCCGATCCCTTCGGTACCGGGACGTTGACCGTATAGCCCAGACCGCCGCTCGAGCCGGCGTCGCTCAGCGCCCCGGTGCCGGGGAACAAGCCCGACTGATGAACGCTCGCGAACAGCACATCGGAGCGGCGGCGGAAGATCTCGGCGGTGCCATTGCCGTGGTGGACGTCCCAGTCCAGGACCAGCACCCGACTCAGACCCAGCTCCGTGATCGCCAGCTCCGCCGCGACCGCGACGTTATTGAACAGGCAGAAGCCCATCGCGCGGTCACGATCGGCGTGATGGCCCGAGGGACGCACACCGCAGAAGGCCAGCTTCGCTTCGCCGGGCACCAGTGCGCGGACCATCGCGCAGGCGCCCCCAGCCGCATGTAACGCGGCGCGGTAGGAGGCCGCGCCGACTAACGTATCGGTATCGATCTCACCGCCGCCGCTCTCGCACAGCGTCCGGATTCGACGGACGTGCTCGGCCGTGTGAACCAACTCGAGCTCGGGCTCGGTCGCGGCCGGCGCCGGGCGCCGCTCGCAGTCAAGCCAGCCGGCGGCGGCCATCGCGCTCTCCAGCGCCGTGACGCGCTCCGGCGTGTCAGGATGCTCAGCCGCGATCGCGGTGGGGTCGTGCTCGCGCGAGGAAGGATCGTGGAAGTAGAGCATCACAGACGGCGCGTGACCAGCGCGCGCACGTCGCCTCGGGCGACGCCGCGCAACGGTCGGAAAGGCACACTCAGCCCTTGCCCCAGGCGAGCACGCCCGCGAGGTCAAGCGTCGAGATGATTCCGACAGGCCGGGCGGTGGGCGTCGCCGACACGATCAGATGGCTGACCCCGTGCTTCCCCATCAGCTCGGCGGCATGCTTGAGCTCGTCGGCGGGGTTGACGAAGATCGCACCCGACCCGGCGAGCTCACCGGCGGTTGCCTGAAGCCGACCGCCGGCGGCCGCGAGCACAAGCTCGGCGTCTGAGACGATGCCCCACGGTTGGGCGCCCGACGCGCCGAGCTCCGACCTGGCGCCCTCGACGATCACCGCGTGCACGCGGTAGCTAGCCATCATCTCGGCGATCGCCCGCAGGCTGGTGTCCGCGGGACAGGTGAGAATCCCCACGCGCATCGCGTCGGCAACCGTCGCGTGCTCAAACGAAGGCCCAGTCAGTGAAGTCGTCCCTGGCATCTCGTCCTCAAGAGCGTACTTCGGGAGAGCGGGCGGCGGCCACCTCAGGCGAGGGGACCACGATCACGGTGCGGTCAGCGTGCTGAATGACGGCGTGCGAGACGCTGCCGAGCAACATCGACTTGACGCCGGTCAGGCCCCGTGAGCCCATCACGATCGCACTCGCTCCGATCTTGTCGGCCTGGGAGAGGATCGCGTCAGCGGTTGTGGTCACCTGCGAACAGCACATCGGCTGGGCATTCAAACCCACCTGACGCGCAAGCTCCGCCCCCTCGCGCGCGATCTGCTCGGCACTCTCACGGCCCACTTTGTCGATCGCCACGACATCGATGTTGCCGCCCGGCATCCCGAACGCCCACGGCAGGTGCGCCAGGACCTCGACAAACGGCTCCCAAACCGTCAGCACGGTCGCCGGCTGACCTGTCAGCAACTCGCCGGCGTGCCCGATCGCCGCCTTGGAATCCGGTGATCCGTCGTAGCTGACCAGGATCATTTCCCTACCTCTTTGAGTTCGGTGGTTGCGGGTGGTTGACAACACTGGCAAAGATCTCACGCCCTCGCTTGCGCGCATCAGTGCTTTGCCGCGATTTGGTTCGGTGGGAAGAGCGACGCCGCTTGGCGAGCCTGGAGGATGTCGAAGGGGACGTGCGCTACGGCGACCCGAGCGAGGAGCTGGCCCAGATCGGCGAGGGCCTCGACTTACTGGTGGTCGGCTCCCGCAGCTACGGGCCCGTGGACAGGCTGTTCAGCGGCAGCACGTCTAACTACCTGGCGCGCCACACGCCGTGCCCGCTGCTCGTGCTCCCACGCGTTTTGCTCGAACGAGGCGATCACGCCTCGACCGAGGCGATCACGCGCCGCCCGGCGCCGCCAATCACCGTGTTTCACCCACCGTGGGAAACGCGACCGCGCGGTAGCTGCGGCGATCTACGCGCGCTTCGTAGCAACTACTGATTGTCGCGCGCAGACACCGCGGATGCGCCCCGAGCCGCGCGGTCCGAGAATTTAGACGTGACTGCCCACGAACGGAGCTGCCCCGAAGCGACGCCGCCAGACGACGAGGTGTCCCCGCATCCTCGCGACCATCAGCCATGGCGCGTGGAGGGTGCACGTCCGGCGGCTGAGCCAACGACGACCCGCGGCGCACCGCCGCACAAGCGCCCGAGCGTTTGGCTGCTGCTGGGGACGCTCCTCGCGCTGAACTGGCTGCTGGTCCTCGCGCTGCAGACGGACACCGCGCCGATTCGCGTGACGGTCCCCTACAGCTTCTTCCACACGCAGTTACAGCAGCGCAACGTCGCGAGCGTGAACGCGAAGGGATCCACGATCCAGGGCAGCTTCCGACACCGGGTCACCTATCCCGCGGGTAGGTCGGGGACGACCAGCGCGAACTTCAGTACGCAGCGCCCGACGTTCGCCGACGACGACCTGCTGAGCACGCTGCTGCGCGAGGGTGCGGTGGTCAGCGCCAAGCCGGTGAGCTCCGCGCAGTCGACGTTGGTCACGATCCTGGTGGGGTTTGTGCCGACGCTGTTGCTGGTCGGGTTGTTTGTCTGGATGATGCGACGCGCGTCGGGGGCGATGGGCGGGGGCGGCGGGATGTTCGGCGGGATCGGGCGGGCCAAGGCGCGCAAGTACGAGGCCAACGAGCAGCGCACGACGTTCACCGATGTCGCGGGGATCGACGAGGCGACCGAGGAGCTCGCTGAAGTGGTCGACTTCCTCAAATACCCCGACCGGTACCTACGGCTCGGCGGCAGGATCCCCAAGGGGGTGCTGCTCAGCGGCGCGCCCGGCACCGGCAAGACGCTGCTGGCGCGAGCCGTCGCGGGCGAGGCCGACGTGCCGTTCTTCTCGATCTCAGCGTCTGAGTTCGTCGAGATGATCGTCGGCGTCGGAGCAAGCCGGGTGCGTGACCTGTTCGTCCAGGCCAAGCAGGAAGCGCCGGCGATCGTGTTCATCGACGAGCTCGATGCGATCGGCCGCCGGCGAGGCTCGGGGGCGCTCAGCGGCGCTAATGACGAGCGGGAGCAGACGCTGAACCAGATCCTGACCGAGATGGACGGGTTCACCGGCAACGAGGGCGTGATCGTACTCGCCGCCACCAACCGGCCCGAGATCCTCGACCCCGCGCTCCTGCGCGCCGGGCGGTTCGACCGCCGGATCGCCGTCAACGCGCCCGACCGCGCCGGCCGGCTGATGATCCTCGGCGTGCACACCCGCGGCGTGCCGCTGGCCGGCGATGTCGATCTGGCCGCGATCGCGTCGGGCACTCCCGGAATGGTCGGCGCCGACCTGCGCAACCTCGTCAACGAGGCAACCCTCAGCGCGGCGCGTCACGACGCGCAGGCGGTCGGCCGCGAGGACTTCACCAACGCGCTGGAGCGGATCGTGCTCGGCGCGGCCCGCCGGATCGTGATCTCCGAAGACGAACGCCGGCGAACCGCCTACCACGAGTCCGGGCACGCCCTGCTCGGGATGCTCCAGCCCGGCGCCGATCCCGTGCGCAAGGTCTCGATCATCCCCCGAGGCCACGCCCTCGGCGCGACGTTCCAGAGCCCCGAATCAGACCGGTACGGCTACGGCGAGAGCTACCTCCGGGGAAGGCTGATCGGGCTGCTGGGCGGCCGCGCCGCGGAACAGATCGTCTATCAGGAGGCGACCACCGGCGCTGAATCCGATCTCGAACAGGCGACCGCGCTCGCGCGGCAGATGGTCGGCCGGTGGGGAATGTCAGACCGGCTCGGGCTCGTCTCGGCGCTGCCCCGGCCCGGAGAGGAGACCTTCTCGCTCCCCGGCTCCCCCGGCGCCACTTCCCAGCACACGCTCGAGCTGATCGACGACGAGGTGAAGCGGATCACCCAGGATTGCTACGAGCAGGCGCAGAGTATGCTGATCGAGCACCGCCACCAGCTCGACTTGCTCGCTGCGGCGCTGCTCGAGCACGAGACGCTCGATGAGCCCGACGCATACGCCGCTGCGGGGATCCCGGCGGCAAGCCTGCACGCCGCAGCGCTGATGGCCTGAGCCGCCGGGCAGCCCAACCGGCGCGCGGTGACAGCACCGTGAGCCAGCGGCATGGTCGCAGCTAGAGAACGCATCATCGCCTAGCCCCGTTTTCCGCGTAGTGCGGAAAATGGGCCTAGCCGGAGGTCGGCGCTGGATTGGCGATATCTTGCCGTCCGGAGTGATGAGTGCTTCTCTCGATCAGTCTCATCTCCGCCGCCTGCTCGGTCTGGGACGTGGCCTGGTGGCCAAGCTCGACGTGGAGGAGGTTCTCGACCAGATCCTCGAGGCCGCAATGGAGATCACCGGAGCGCGCTACGCCGCGCTCGGGGTGCTCGACGAGCGGCGCCGGGAGCTCGAACGGTTCATCACCGTCGGGATCGATCCCGAGACCAGGCTCGCGATCGGCGAGCTGCCTCGTGGTCATGGCGTACTCGGGGTTCTGATCGACAATCCGCACCCGCTGCGGTTGGCCGATGTCGGCCAGCATCCGGAGAGCTATGGATTTCCCGAATGGCATCCGCCGATGCACAGCTTCCTCGGCGTGCCGATCGTGATTGCAGGTCAGCCGTGGGGCAACCTCTACCTGACCGAGAAGGCGGGCGCGGAGTTCACCGAGGCCGACCAGGAGGCCGCGGTGATCCTTGCCGATTGGGCGGCGACGGCGATTGAGAATGCGCGGCTGTATGAGACCAGCGAACGCCGCCGGGCCGAGCTGGAGCGGGCGGTGCGCGGCCTGGAAGCGACACGCGATGTCGCGACGGCGATCGGCGCGACGACGGGGCTGGAGCGGGTACTGGAGCTGATCGTCAAACGCGGACGAGCGTTGATCGACGCCAAGACGGTCCTGATCATGCTCCGCCAAGGAGATGCGCTCGTGCTCGCCGCGAGCGCCGGGCATGTGGCCAACATGCAGGGAGTGCGGCTGCCAATCGACGCGTCAACCTCCGGGCAGGTGCTCAAGCGGGGTCGCGCCGTGCGGATCAGCGATGTCGGCAGTCACCTCAGAATCGCCCCCGCGGAGCTCGGGGTCCCCGACGCACGGACGGCACTGCTGGTGCCGATGACCCACCGTGGCGACACACTCGGGGTCCTGGCGGCGTTTGACCACGGCCCGGATCGCGGCGCGTTCTCCGAGGAGGACGAGCATCTGGCACGCACGTTCGCCGCCACCGGTGCGAACGCGGTCGCGATGGCGCGCAGCGTCGAGGCTGACCGACTGCGCAGTGCGATGGCCGCGGCTGACGCCGAGCGCCGGCGCTGGGCGCGAGAGTTGCACGACGAGACCCTGCAGGGGCTGGGCGGATTGCGAGTGCTGCTCGCTTCGGTCCTCCAGCGTGGCGACCCAACTCAGAACGAGGCGGCGATGCGCGAGGCGATCGGCGAGATCGAGACCGCGATCGGCAACCTACGATCGATCATCACCGATCTGCGCCCCTCGGCACTAGACGACCTCGGCCTGCGAGCGGCATTGAGCGCCTTGATCGAGCGACGTGAGCGCGATGACCTGACGGTCGTCGGCGAGCTCAGCCTCCCCGACCCGCGATCGGGCGACCCGCGGCTCGAGCCCGACCTGGAGACAACCGTCTACCGCCTGGTGCAGGAGGCCCTGACCAACATCGTCAAGCACGCGCGGGCCAGCCACGTGCGAGTCGCCGTAATGGCCGAGGACGAGCAGGTGTCGGTCGAGGTGCGCGACGACGGGGTGGGCTTCGCGGTTGACTCGACCACTTCGGGCTTCGGTCTCGCGGGTATGCGCGAACGCGTGTTTCTGGCCGGCGGGAGCCTGCAAATCGAATCGGGTCCTGACGGCACGCTCCTGCACGCCCACCTGCCCAGGCGCTCGGCGTTCATCGCCGCGCGCTCAGAGGGCCGGCCGACCGCCTCCTAGCACCACGAGTTCGGTGCTCGTGCCCCAACGTGCTCCACATCGAGTTGCTCACCTATGGCGAAGACGCCGGCGCGCGCGAACGCGACTGAGCGGGCCCCGGCTCTCGGCGCTGCCCGGAGTCCGATCGCTCCAGCGCCTGCAGCCGTGCGGCGACCCGCGGGCTGAGATATGGCTCGCCCCGGGCGGCGCTGCGAACCGCCTGCGGTAGGTCGGTATCCGCGAACTCCTTGAGCACGAACGCGGTCGCGCCCGCCTCGAGCGCCTGCTGGGCGAACACCGGGCTGTCCTCCATCGTCAGGACAACGATGGCGGTGCGGGGGATGCGCCCGCGCAGCTGGCGGATGGCGTCCATGCTCGACCCGCCGGGCATCGTCAGATCGATCACCAGGACGTGTGGCGGACGTCCCCGCATGTGGCGCATGACCGTGGTCAGGTCCTCGGCTTCGCCGACCACCTCGAGACCTTCGTCGTGTTCGAGCAGCAACCGCAGTGCACGACGCACGAGCGGGTGATCGTCGGCCAGCACGACCCGAATCGCTCGCACGGGCTGCGACCCCTGAGCGCCGGTGCTCGGACCAGGCGCGATACGCAGGTGAGACGCCATGCCCTCACGCTAGCCTGGAAAGCGTCGCGCTCCGTCCGGGAAACGACCGCAACCGTGTGCGGGAAACCCGCAGTGAAGGACTCTCGATCATACCTGGACGGCTCCCGCCATGCCCGCTGATCGGTACGCAGCCAGGCGCCCGATCAAGCGCGCCGGCGAGTAGCGCTCAGACCTCGACCAGCCCGCGCTCGAACGCGTATCTGACGAGTTCCGCGCGCGAGTTCAGCCGCAGCTTCTGCTGGATGTGGGCGCGATGGGTTTCGACGGTTCGCACCGACAGATACAGCTTGGTAGCGATCTCGGCGTTGGTGTGGCCGAGCGCGATCAGCCGCAGCACGTCGAGCTCGCGCTCGGAGAGATCGTCGGGCGGACCGGAGGGCTGGGCCGCTACCCGTGCGCCCACCCGCGGGTTGAGGTAGCCCTCGCCAACGGAGGCACGTCGCACCGCCTCGACCAGTTCGGTTTCGGCTGACTCCTTGAGCACGTATCCCAGGGCCCCGCCGGCGAGCGCCTCGCGCGCGTATTCAGGCTCGTCCTGCATCGTCAGCACGACGATCTGCGTGCCGGGAGATTCGGCCCGGAGCGTGGGGATCGCCTCGAGGCTCGAGCCCCCGGGCATGTTGAGATCCAGCACCAGGACGGCTGGATGATGCCCGCGGACGTAGCGCCGGGCCCCCTCGACATCGCCCGCCTCGGCAACGACTTCGAACTCGGGCTCGCCGTCGAGCACCAGCCGCAAACCGCGACGCACGACGGCATGATCGTCGGCCAGGACAATCCGGATCGTCGCCGGCGGGTCGGTCATCGACGCATCGACGTTACCTTGGGTGGTCTTCGCATCGGCCACGCGCTGGAACGGTAGCGCCCGGAGTTGCGACCGATCTAGGTAGTTTGCCGCAGCGACACCAAGCCGGAAGGCAGCGATGTTCAAGACACTTGTATGGGCGACCGATGGCTCGGCCGCCGCTGATCGGGCCCTGCCGTGCCTGAGGTCTCTGGCGGGCGCCGGCGGGACCCAGGTGGTCGCGGTGCACTGCGTCGAGTTCGTGATCGGACCCCACATCGGAGGGCTGCCGGTCCATTTCGGTCAGACGGAGCTGAGTGCCAAGATCGAGCAACAGGTCGCGCAGCTCAGAGAAGACGGGATCGACGCGCGCCTGGAGGTCCTCGGCAATCCCGGCGACGGTGCGGCGCGGACGATCGCGCGGGCGGCGCGCGATGTCGGCGCGGATCTGATCGTCGTCGGCACGCGCGGGCGTAGCCCGACGTTGGAGCTGTTGCTCGGCAGCGTCACTCAGCGTCTGCTGCACACCGCTCACTGTCCGGTGGTGGTGGTGCCGCTCGGCACAGAGCCTCCTGCCTGAGCCTTCCCATCCGGTTGCGCTCGCGGCACCACCAGCACCGGCCGCTGAGAGTGGTGAACGATCGCGTTGGAGACGCTGCCGAGCAGGGCCGACTGAACCGCCGTGGCGCCGCGGGTACCGACCACGATCAGCTCCGCGTGCAGCGCGTCGGCCACGTCGAGGATCGTCCGCCACCGGCTCGGACCGCTGCGCTGTACCCGGACCGAGACGTCCAGGCCGCGGGCCAGCTCACCACCCTCCTGCGCGATCGCCTGCGCGCGCCCGAGCGCGAACCCCTCGAGCTCCGCCAGCGACGGCCCGGCCGGCGCGTCGGCCAAGCCGAACGCATCAGCGGCCGGGAACGGCGGATTCCAAACATGCAACAACGTCGCCGGCTGGGACCCGAACGTCGCGACCGCGACCGCGATCGCGTGCTTGGCGCTCGGGGAGCCGTCGTAGCAGAGCACGATCATCGTGGTTGGCTCGGTTCGCTCAGACGGTCACGCTCACCCATGTTTTGCCCTCCTCGGAGTGTCGAGCGGAAACCTACCCGCTTCGCGGCATGCGAGCATCCGCACAACAGCGGTCTTGGCTGCGTAATTTTCCCCGATGGCAGATGCGCGACGCTCCTGCAAGCCTGGTTGTCCGCAGCCCGATCGCCGTCGACGGGAACTCCTGACCTGTTCCGAATGAGCGCAATCCGAACCGAGCATCTGTCCAAGCGCTACGGCTCCACGCTCGCGCTCGACCGCCTTGACCTGACGGTCAACGAGGGCGAGGTGTACGGCTACCTGGGCCCCAACGGCGCCGGCAAGACGACCACGATCCGACTGCTGCTCGGCTTGCACCGCCCGAGCGCGGGCCGAGCGGCGCTGTTCGGCGTGGATGCGTGGGGCGATCCGGTGAGCGCGCACCGGCGGGTCGCCTACGTCCCGGGCGAGCCGTTCCTGTGGCCATCGTTGACGAGCGCCGAGACGTTTGAGTTCCTGGCCCGGCTACGCGGACCGACTCGGCGCCCGGATGGCCGCGAGTCGGCCGGGACCGACGTCGCGTATCGCGACCAGCTGGTGGCGCGCTTCCGGCTTGACACGCGCAAGAAGGTTCGCGCGCTCTCGAAGGGCAATCGCCAGAAGGTGCAGCTGATCGCGGCCCTGGCGACGCGCGCGGACCTGCTGCTGCTCGACGAGCCGACGAGCGGGCTCGACCCGTTGATGGAGATGGCGTTCCGCGAGTGCATCCAGGAAGCCAAGGACCGCGGTCAGGGCGTGTTCCTGTCCTCGCACATCCTCAGCGAGGTGGAGGCGGTCTGCGACCGGGTCGGGATCCTCCGGGACGGCAGGCTGGTTGACCAGGGGACGCTGGAGGAATTGCGTCACCTAGGTGTCCAGACGGTCGAGGTCGCTTTCTCGGGGCCGGCGCCGGAGCTGGCGCCGTTGCCGGGCGTGCAGGTGCAGAGCGCCGGGCCCAATGCGCTGCGGTTCGAGGTCTCCGGCGCCATCGGCCCGCTGATCGCCACGCTCGCCGAGCATCCGATCGCGACGCTGAACAGCCGCGAACCGTCGCTGGAGGAGATCTTCCTGCACCACTACGATCACCCCGAGGGCGATGGACGCGAATAGCAGCGCCGTCTCTGCCCCGAGCGCGACCAGCATGCGCGCCGGCGGGCGGCACGGCCCCGGGCCCGCCCTGGCGCGACGGGGCATTCGAGATGCGCGTGTCCGCACGATCGCGTTCGGTTACCTGTTCGCGGCGATCGCGTACATCCAGCCGGTCACCTATCGCCACGCGTACCCGACGCTGCCGAGCCGACTGGCGTTCGCCCACAGCTTCGCCGGGAACCAGGCGATCCGCCTGTTCTACGGCGTGCCGCACAACCTGCTCACGGTCAGCGGCTACACCGCCTGGCGGGTCGGCGGGACGCTGGCGATCTTCGCCGCAGTGTTCGGACTGCTGGCCGCGGTGCGGGCGCTGCGGACCGAGGAGGACTCGGGCCGGATGGAGCTCGTGCTGGCGGGGACGGTGAGCCGGCGCACGGCGTTGCTGGCGTCGCTGGCGGCGATCGCTGCCGGAGCTCTGCTCCTGTGGCTGGCGGAGTTCGCTGGGCTGGTCGCCGGGGGCCTGCCGGCGGGCGGGTCAGCCTTTCTCGCCCTCGCGACGGTGTCCGTGGTGCCGGTGTTCGTCGGCGTCGGCGCGCTCGCCTGCCAGCTTGCGCCCACGCGCCGGATCGCGCTCGAGCTCGGCGGCGCGGCGCTGGGGCTGTGCCTGGCGCTGCGGGTGATCGCCGACACCTCGGGCGGTGCGGGCTGGCTGCGCTGGGGCACGCCGCTGGGCTGGGCCGAGGAGTTGCGCCCGTTCACCGGGACGCACCCCGCCGTGCTCGTGCTCCCGCTCCTGGCCGGCGTGCTGCTTCTGCTCAGCGCCGGGCGGATTGCCGCCCGGCGCGACCTCGGCACCGGCCTGCTGCCGGCGCGCGACACCGCCAGCCCGCGCCTGGGTCTGCTGTCCTCGCCCACCGCGCAGACGCTGCGGGGTGAGCGCGGCAGCCTGATCGTGTGGCTGAGCAGCGTCGGAGCGTTCGCCTATGTCATCGGGGTGATCGCCAAGAGCACCTCAACCGCGGGAATCTCCAGCAGCCTGCAACGGGAACTGGCAAAGCTCGGCTCCGGCTCGATCGTCACGCCGTCCGGCTACCTCGCGTTCGTGTTCATCTTCTTCGTCTTGGCCGTCAGCCTGTTCGCATGCGCGCAGATCGCCGCCGCACGGCAGGAGGAGGCCGATCAGCAGCTCGAGACGCTCCTGGCCCAGCCAATCAGTCGCGTGGGTTGGCTTGGCGGACGCCTACTGCTGGCCGCCGTCGCGGCGGGCGCACTCTCATTGGTGGCTGGCCTGCTCAGCTGGGCGGGCGCCGAGTCTGGGGGCGTCAGCATCTCGCTGCCGCGGATGCTCGAGGCCGGCGCCAACTGCCTGCCCGTCGCGCTGCTGTCGTTGGGCGTCGCGGCGCTGGCCTACGCCGTCGTGCCCCGGGCCGGCACGGGGATCGCCTATGGGCTGGTCGCGGTCGCGTTCCTGTGGGATCTGTTCGGCTCCCTGCTCGGCGCCCCGCGGTGGCTGGTCGACCTGACGCCGTTCGAGCACGTCGGGCTGGTGCCCGCGCAACCGTTTCGAGCCGGGGCGGCCGCCGGCATGGTCGGGATCGGCCTGGCCGCGGCGCTCGCCTCGCTCGCCCTGTTCCGGCGCCGCGACCTGCTGGGAGCCTAAGTAGTCAGCTTCCCCCCTCGGCTTGGGATCTGGTGCAGGTGATCAGACACTCCCCAACTTGATCGTGTGTTGGCCCGCGTAGCGTGCCTGGTCTCCGAGCTCCTCCTCGATCCGCAGCAGCTGGTTGTACTTCGCGACCCGCTCCGAGCGCGCGGGAGCGCCCGTCTTGATCTGGCCGACGCCGGTGGCCACGGCGAGGTCGGCAATGAACGTGTCCTCGGTCTCGCCCGAGCGGTGTGAGATCACGCACCGGTAGCCGGCGTCGCGCGCCATCGCGATCGTGTCCAGCGTCTCGGTCAGCGTTCCGATCTGGTTCAGCTTGATCAACACGCTGTTGGCGACGCCGCGCTCGATCCCCTGGCGCAGGATCTCGGGGTTGGTGACGAAGACGTCATCGCCGACGAGCTGCACTCGCTCGCCGATCCGATCGGTCAGCTGCTTCCAGCCCTCCCAATCCTGCTCGGCCATCCCGTCCTCGAGGAACAGCAGCGGGTAGCGCTCGGAGATACCGGCCCACAGCTCGATCATCTCCTCACTGGACAACGACCGGCCCTCGCCCGCGAGCTCGTAGCGTCCGTCCTTGAACAGCTCGCTGGTGGCCGGGTCAAGGCAGATCGCAACGTCGTCGCCGGGGCGGTAGCCCGCCGCCTCGATCGCGGCGACCAGCAGCTCCAGCGGCTCCTCGTTGGAGCTCAGCGCGGGCGCGAAGCCGCCCTCATCGCCGACCCCTCCGGCCAGTCCGCGCTGCGCCAGCGTGACCTTGAGCTGGTGGTAGACCTCGGCTCCCATCCGCAGCGCGCCGGCGAATGAGTCGGCGCCGACCGGGGCGACCATGAACTCCTGGAAGTCGATCGGATTGTCGGCATGCACGCCGCCGTTGAGGACGTTCATCGCCGGGACGGGCAGCAGGTTCGCCTGCTCTCCGCCGAGGTAGCGCCACAGGGGCTCGCCCGCCGCGGTGGCCGCGGCGCGGGCGGCGGCCATCGACACGCCCAGCAGGGCATTGGCGCCCAAGCGGGATTTGCCGTCCGTGCCGTCCAGCGCGACCAGCGCTTCGTCGAGCCCACGCTGGTCTGAGGCCTCGCGTCCGCGGACGGCGTCTGCGATCTCGCCGTTGACGTTCGCCACCGCGCGCCCGACCCCCTTGCCGCCGAAGGCCTTGCCACCGTCGCGCAGCTCGAGCGCCTCGCGGGTCCCGGTGGACGCGCCGGACGGGACGGCCGCACGCCCGCTCGCGCCGTCGGCGAGCCGCAGATCGACCTCGACGGTGGGATTGCCACGGCTGTCGAGGATCTGGCGGGCGTGGATCTCTGTGATCAGGCTCATGTTCGGGGCTCCTTGAGGATTGGCCTGAAGCCTCTCGCTGCCGTGGGGCGCCATCATCAGCTGTCCGCCACATCACCCTCGCGGGAAATCCGCAACCTCGCGCGCCACGC
>Ga0209839_10000201_pt1 | contig 29810 bp, 31 predicted proteins | sample OrgsoiDNA2013050_FD_185800 | JGI IMG/M metagenome (GOLD analysis project Ga0209839, IMG submission 185800) | Permafrost soil microbial communities from the Arctic, to analyse light accelerated degradation of dissolved organic matter (DOM) -... | ecosystem: Environmental > Terrestrial > Soil >... | reverse complement strand
CTCATCGAGACGGTCATCCAGGAAAGCGAGGACGAGACCCTCATGGACAGGTACCTGTCCGGCGAGGAGATCGACCCCAAGGTCCTGATCGACGACCTGGAAACGGCGGTCGCGCGCGGGACCTTCTACCCGGTGCTCGCGGTCGCCTCGCCGAGCGGCATCGGCCTGGCCGAATTGGTCGAGGTGATAACTCAGGCGTTCCCCGCCCCCGCCGAGCATCCGCTGCCGACCGTCACCACCCTGGCGGGCAAAGCCGTCGGCGGCCTGGCCAGCGAGCCCGACGGGCCGCTGCTCGCCGAGGTCGTGAAGACCGCCTCCGACCCCTACGTCGGCCGGATCAGCCTGGTCCGGGTGTTCTCCGGCACGCTGCGGCCGGATGCGGTCGTGCATGTCTCCGGGCACGGCCGGGCCGAGCACGGTCATGCCGATCACGACGTCGACGAGCGGATCGGCGCGATCACCTCACCGCTGGGCAAGCAGCAGCGCACCGTCACCCAGTGCGCCGCGGGTGACATCTGCGCCGTGGCCAAGCTCATGACCGCCGAGACCGGGGACACCCTGTCCGACAAGGAGGGGCCGCTGCGGATGGAGCCCTGGGCCATGCCCGAGCCGCTGCTGCCCGTCGCGATCGTGGCCAAGTCCAAGGCGGACGAGGACAAGATGTCGCAGGCCCTCGCCCGGCTGGTGGCCGAGGACCCGACGCTGCGCCTGGAGAACAACGCCGAGACGCGCCAGCTGGTGCTGTGGTGCATGGGCGAGGCGCACGCGGACCTGCTGCTGGACCGGCTGTGCAGCCGCTACGGCGTGGCCGTGGAGACGACGCCGCTGCGGGTGCCGCTGCGCGAGACGCTGGGCGGCAAGGCCCAGGGGCTAGGCCGGAACGTCAAGCAGACCGGCGGCCACGGTGAGTTCGGCATCTGCCATGTCGAGGTCGAGCCGCTCGACTCCGGCACCGGCTTCGAGTTCGTCGACAAGATCGTCGGCGGCGTGGTGCCACGGCAGTTCATCCCGTCGGTCGAGAAGGGCGTCCGCGCCCAGATGGAGCAGGGCGTGCTGGCGGGTTACCCGATGGTCGATATCCGGGTGACCCTGTACGACGGCAAGGCGCACTCCGTGGACTCCTCCGACATGGCGTTCCAGAAGGCCGGACGCGCGGCCCTGCGCGATGCGGCCGACCGGGCCCAGGTGCTGCTGCTCGAGCCGGTGGACATCGTCGCCGTGCTGGTGGCCGACGACTATGTCGGTGCCGTTATGTCAGATCTGTCCTCGCGCCGCGGTCGCGTGCTCGGGACCGAGCCGGTGCCCGGCGGCCGGACCCTGGTGAAGGCGGAGATCCCCGAACTCGAGATCACCCGGTACGCGATCGACCTGCGGTCCATGTCGCACGGCACGGGATCGTTCAGCAGGTCATACCTGCGCCACGAGCCGCTGCCGTCGCACCTGGCCGGGAAGGTGGCGGAGGAGTCTCGGTAACACCGGGGGGTAACCCCCGGACCCCCAGACCGGGAGGGCTGCGCCCCCCGGACCCCCTTGCCAGCCGCTCGGGCCGGCGGGGCCGGCCGTCGCGGCTGGCATTCCTTGTGGCTGGGGTTTACTACCGGGGTGTCGTGGCTGCCGCGGGGCTTCGCGGATTCTCCTCGTCCTCGGCCGCGGGTCGTGATCTGGGGCATTCAGCAGCAGCCGCCGGTTCATGACGCTCGGGCCGCCCACCGGCGAGCCCCGGCTGTCACCCAGGCCTCAGCGGCCACCGGGGTCACTGCCCAGCCGCCGACCGGACCGGAGCCAGCGTCATGGCTGGGCACCTCCTGTCGTCCTAGCGGCAGCAGAGGGGCAACCATGTCGTCGCGGGTCAGCGGCGGCGGCTGCTGCTGTGGTCACGGGGACCGCCGGGAAGGGGCGGACGGAAGGTAGCAGCGGGCAGCCGAACCCAGGCGACACCCCGCCGGCCAGCGGAAATAAGCCAGCAGCTACCACCAGAAGTCCAAACCCCAGCCACCGGAAATGCCAGCCGCGACGGCCGGCTTGCCGGCCCGAGCGGCTGGCAGGGGGGTCCGGGGGGCGGAGCCCTCCCGGTCTGGGGGTCCGGGGGTTACCCCCCGGTGCGGGAGCCCTCCCGGTCTGGGGGTCCGGGGGTTACCCCCCGGTGCGGGAGCCCTCCCGGTCTGGGGGTCCGGGGGTTACCCCCCGGTGCGGGCCGCCACCCAGGCCGAGGCCAGCAGCTCGCGGGTATCGGCCAGCAGTTGCGGCAGGACCTTGGTCCGGCCGATGACCGGCATGAAGTTGGCGTCGCCGCCCCAGCGCGGCACCACGTGCTGATGCAGGTGCGCCGCGATGCCGGCGCCGGCCACGCCGCCCATGTTCATCCCGATGTTGAAGCCCTGCGCGCCCGACGCGGTCCGCAGGGCGGTCATCGCCCGCTTGGTGAAGTCAGCGAGCTCGGCGGTTTCCTTGTCGTCCAGCTCGGTGTAGTCGGCGACGTGCCGGTACGGGACCGCCATCAGGTGGCCGCTGTTATAGGGGTAGAGGTTGAGGACCGCGTACACCAGCAGCCCGCGCGCGACAATCAGCCCGTCGGCGTCCGGCAGCCGCGGGATCCGGCAGAACGGGCACTCCTGCGCCGTGCCGGGCTTGCTCTCGCCCTTGATGTAGGCCAGCCGGTGCGGCATCCAGAGCCGCTGGAACCCGTCCGGGACGCCCGCACCGTCCTGGGGCTCCGGCTCGCGCTCCGGCACCGGCCTCAGACCTGGACCCGCTGGGCGATCGCGTCAGCGATCTCGGCCACGGCCTCCGCCACCGGCACGCCGTTCTTCTGCTCGCCACTGCGGTAGCGGAACGAGACGGCCCCGGCCGCCACGTCGTCATCCCCGGCCAGCAGCATGAACGGGACCTTCTGCCGCTGGGCCGTCCGGATCTTCTTCTGCATCCGGTCGTCGCCGGCATCGACCTCGACCCGGACGCCGCAGGCGCGCAGCTGGGCGGCCACGTCCTCCAGGTAGGGCACATGCGCGTCGGCGATCGGGATGCCGACCACCTGGACCGGCGCCAGCCACGGCGGGAACGCGCCCGCGTAGTGCTCGACCAGGATTCCGAGAAACCGCTCGATCGACCCGAACAGGGCCCGGTGGATCATGATCGGCTGCTGCCGGGTGCCGTCCGCGGCCTGGTACTCCAGGCCGAATCGCTTCGGCAGGTTGTAGTCGACCTGGATAGTGGACAGCTGCCAGGTGCGGCCGATCGCGTCCTTGGCCTGCACGGAGATCTTGGGGCCGTAGAACGCCGCACCGCCGGGGTCGGCGACCAGCTCCAGGCCAGACTCCAGCGCGGCCTGCCGCAGCTCCTCGGTGGCGTGCTCCCAGTCCTCGTGGCTGCCGACCCACTTGTCCTTGACGTCGTCGCGGGTGGACAGCTCCAGGTAGAAGTCACTCAGGCCGTAGTCACGCAGCAGGTCCAGCACGAAGGTCAGCAGCCGCCGCAGCTCTTCGCCGGCCTGCTCGCGGGTGCAGAAGATGTGCGCGTCGTCCATGGTCAGCCCGCGGACCCTGGTCAGGCCGTGCACCACCCCGGACTTCTCGTACCGGTACACGGTGCCGAACTCGAACAGCGGCAGCGGCAGCTCCCGGTAGGACCGGCCGCGGGACCGGTAGATCAGGATGTGCATGGGGCAGTTCATGGGCTTGAGGTAGTACTTGGCCCCCTCCAGCTCCATGGGCGGATAGATGTTCTCGCCGAACCAGTCCAGGTGACCGGAGATCTCGAACAGCTCCGACTTGGTGATGTGCGGGGTGTTGACGAACTCGTAACCGGCCTCCTCGTGGCGCTGCCGCGAGTAGTCCTCCATGATCTTGCGGATCATCCCGCCCTTGGGGTGGAAGACGGCCAGCCCGCTGCCGATCTCGGTCGGGAACGAGAACAGGTCGAGCTCCGTCCCCAGCTTGCGGTGATCGCGCTTCTCGGCCTCCGCCAGCAGGGTCAGGTACTCGTCCTGGGCTTCCCGCGACGCCCACGCGGTCCCGTAGATCCGCTGCAGCTGCGGGTTCTTCTCGCTGCCGCGCCAGTAGGCGCCGCCGCTGCGCATCAGCTTGAAGGCCGGGATCTGCCGGGTGGTCGGCAGGTGCGGGCCCCGGCACAGGTCCTTCCAGCACAGCTCGCCGGTCTTGCCGTCGACATTGTCGTAGATGGTCAGCTCGCCGCCGCCCACCTCGACGGCCTCCTCGGCGCTGACCGCCACGCCGCTGGGAGTCTCCGCGGCGGCCACGTCGTCGGCGGCGGCGAGCGGCGCACCGCCCTTGAGCCCGATCAGCTCCAGCTTGTACGGCTCATCGGCCAGCTCGGCCCGCGCCTCCTGGTCGCTGACCACCCGGCGCTGGAAGCGCTGGCCCTGCTTGACGATCTGCCGCATACGCTGCTCGATCGCCTTGAGGTCATCAGGGCCGAAGGCCTCGGGCACGTCGAAGTCGTAGTAGAAGCCGTTCTCGACCGGCGGCCCGATGCCCAGCTTGGCGGCCGGGAACAGCTCCTGCACGGCCTGGGCCATGACGTGGGCAGTGGAGTGCCGCACGATCGCCAGGCCATCCGGGCTGCCGGCGGCCACCGGCTCAAGCGCATCGCCGTCGGTGAGCGGCGCCGCGAGGTCACGCAGGGTGCCGTTCACTCGCGCCGCGATGGCCGGCTGCCCGTCGAGGACGCCAGCCGCCGTCGTCCCGGCTTCCACCACGTGCTCGCGTCCGGCGAGAGTGATGTGAAGCTTGTCGGCAGGCACAGCTGGCTCCTCAGGTGTGACGGTGCCGCGGACTGCTGCCCGCGGCTTCCCCGGTCCCGATGCTACCGAGGCCGTCGAGCCGGCGCGTATGGATATCCGCCGGCCGGGGCGGCCAAGCCCGGCGGCGGGCTCCGGTCCTGGCTCAGGCCGGGGTGACCGTGACCAGCGTGCCGTAGGTCAGGTACGGCCAGACGTCCTTGGCCTGCGTCCACGGCAGCTCGACGCAGCCGAGGCTCTGCTGGGAGCCGTAGGAGCCGCGCGGGAAGTAGTGCACCGCCTCGCCGGCCCGGAAGTAGGCCACCCAGGCGACGGGGTCGGCGTACTTGCTGCCATCCGGGTTCGTGCCTTTCATGACCTGCGTCTGGTACCTCAGGTAGACCGCGGCGGTCCCGACGGTGGTCGGCGCGACCGGGATTCCCGTGTTGGCCGCGGTGTGCAAGATCACGTGCCCGTCATGCCAGACGGTCAGCGTCTCCGGGTAGTGCTGGCTGGCCAGGGCGTAGCTGTAGCCGCGGGTGTTGGCCTCGTCCTTGGCGGCGGCGCTCAGCAGCGCCTGCCAGACCTGGGTGCCGGCGACGCCGTCCATGGTCAGGCCGTGATCGGACTGGAAGGCCATCACCGCACCGTGCACGATCATGCCGCTGGGGCGGCCGGCGTCCCAGAAGCTCCTGAGCTGGGCGGGATAGCCGGCGTCCCAGGCGAAGGTGCCAGCGGGCGGTGCGTAGGCCGCGCTGAGCTGGCCGGTCGCGCTGCCCAGCGGCGGCGCGACCTGCCCGGCGTCCGGCGTCCAGCTCACCGGCAGGTAGCCCAGCTGCGCGAGCAGCTCGGTCAGTCGAGTCTGCGAGAAGCCGCCCACCTGGAAATGCAGTGTGGCCGAGTGAGCCAGCAGCTGCCCGCTGGCGGACTGAACTCCCGCCGCGCCGCCCGGGATCCGCACTGCGACATTCATCCACTGGCTGAACCCCCGGACCGGGACGAACTCGACCGCGTCGGTTCCGACCGGGCTCCAGTTTCCCGCGATGGCCGGCCTGATCGTCGGCATCGGCGAGCCCGCGGCCAGCGGCGCGGAGAACTGCACCTTCACCGCGGCCGCGCCGTTGACGTACTTGGCGTGCGGCGCCGGCGTCACCGCCACGACGCTCAGGGGCACCTTGGGCTTGGGCTTGCTGACCTTGGCGGGCCCGGCCGCATGGCCGCCGCCCGCCCGCAATGTCGACTGCGCTGACGCATGCGTCAGCGCGACCCAGGATCCGGCCGCGAGCAAGATGACGATCACGCCGCCCAGCGCCGCGATCCGCCCGCGGGACTGACCCAATCCAGACAACGGCGCGCTCCCTCGCCTACGCGCCCGGTCCCCTCAGGACGGGCGATGCCTCAGATGCCCTGATGTATACCAGGAGATTCTCTCACCGGAGGGTATGCGGCCTTCGCCCGAGCTGGCTACGGATCATGTCAAGAAATGGACATAGGTTTGCCGGCCGCAAGCGGCGACCCGCGGCGGCGCGTTATGGCTCCGGGTATTAGCCGGCCACCGTGACCAGGCTGCCGTAGGTCAGGTACGGGTAGGCCTGCTCGGCCGCCCCGTACGGCAGCTCCACGCAGCCCAGGCTCTGCTGGGAGCCGTAGGAACCGCGCGGGAAGTAGTGCACGGCGTCGCCGCCATTGAAGTAGGAGACAAACGAGACCGGATCCGCGTAACTGCTGCCGTCGGGGTTCGTGCCGCGCATGATCTGGAACCGGAACCGCTGGTACACCGGAAATGTCCCGTCGACGGTCGGCGAGACCGGGATTCCGGTATTGGCCAGGCTGCGGAACACGACCCGGCCGTCGTGCCAGATCGTCAGCGTCTCGGGCAGCGCCTTGCTCGCCACGGCGTAGGTGTAGCCGTTGACGTTCCGCTCGTTCTTCTTGACGGCGCGGAACAGCGCCGACCACAGCTTCGCGTCGACGGTCCCGTTGGTGATCATCCCGTGCTCGGACTGGAAGGCCATGACGGCGCCCTGGAGAACGATGCTGGCGTGGCTGGGCTGCCACATGCCGGCGAGGATAGCCGGGTAACCGGGCTGCCCGGTGAAGCTGCCGGCCGGCGGATCATAGGCCAGCGACGCCTGGCTGACCGGGGAGCTGCCCGCGTCGATCTCCTCCGCGCGCGTCGCGGTGGCCTGCGCTGGTGACCAGCTCATCGGCAGGTAGCCAAGCTGGCCGAGTAGCTGCGCCAGCCGCATCGGCGAGTACCCGCGGGTGGTGAAGTGCGCCACCATCGGCCGGGCCAGGACGCCGCCGGCCACCGTCCGGACGCCGCCCTTTCCGGCGGGAACCTCGACGGTGAAGCTGCTCGCGGGCTTGAGCGGCCTGGCGGGCGTGAACGTCGCGTCGTCGCCGGCCTGGCTCCAGGTGCCGGCCACGGCCGGGCGGATGACGGGGTCGGGCGATCCCGCAGCTAGCGGAGCCGAGAACTGCACCATCACGGGCGCGCTGCCGTCGACCTGCCGGGCGTTCGCCCCCGGCGTCACCGAGAGGATCTTGAGCGCCGCCACCGTTCCGCTGCCGCCGGGTGCCGCCTTATGGCCGCCGTGGGCCCGCGGCCCGGTGCCCGCGTGGATCAGCGCGTAAACGGCGGCCGCGATGATGACCGCGACGGCCGCCGCGGCCAGCAGGATGACCCGGCTCCTGCGCTGGTGCGCCGCGTCGTGCGCCGGTCCTGCTCCCCCGTCTTCCGCTCCCCCGTGCCCGCCCGTGCCTAGCCCAGTCGCTGGCCGGTCTATCTCCTGAGGCCGGTCTATCTCCTGAGGCCGGTCTATCTCCTGACCCGCCGCCTGCTTGCCGGGCCCCCGCACACTAAACACGCCGTTCCCCCGTCCGCGCCACGTCCAGCCGCGCGATCACCATGCGTAACTGCCTGCGCCATCATAGTTACTCAGCGTCACCTGAGTACCCGACACGAATCGCTGGGAACCCATTGCCGGCGTAAATGATCAGTAACGGAGGGCTCAGAAATTGGCCTAACAGGCCGCTGCCGCTTGATTCGGGCAACCAGATATGCATACCCAGTTCACGTACCCGTGAGCCGACGACGGACTAGGCACGATGCTCCACATGAGGACCGCCGCGACGGCGAGGCTCTTGCGCAACGGACGGCCTGCCGCCCGCCCCGGCACTTACGGTCGCCCCGGGCATGGCTTCGGGCCGCGCCGGAACCCGGCCGCCAGTGACCACCACCGTTTCGCCACCCGCCGCGAAAAAACGGTGAGGATCACGAAACTCGGCCGGCTTGAGGTGCGTGGCCGCGAAGCCGGAGAAGAGGCGTAGCAGCTCGGTGACCGACTGGCGGCCGAAGGCCCTGATCTCCCAGCGGACATATCCCGCCGTAAGCGACGGGCGCTGGCCTCGCCCGGTTACCGTCCCAGGCCAAGCCAGGACGCGAAGAGGCCCAGATCCTCCCGTGCTCTCCTCGCCGCCGCGATCGACAGCACCGTCTCGCGGACCATCGGGTGATGCCGAGTCTGCTGGGGCGCGATCCGGCGCGCTTCCTGGAGGCATCGCAGCCCGCCCGCATAATCCCCGGCCATCACATAGCCACGGGCCAGGTCAATGTAATGATGGCCCCGCCGCACGGACGGCACCGAGGAGCCCAGGCGTACCCGGCGGGAACGCTTAACGGCCTCGTCGCCGTCTTCCAGTTCCACGGCCACCGCGACCTCATGCTGCGCGACGTTCGACGGCCCGAACGCCAGCCCGTAGTCATTCCGGTCGGTCCCCATGCGCGCAGCCACCAGCCGGGCAGCGTCAACATGCGCCCAGGCCTGCTGCGCGGAGCCCGGCCCGCTCGTCTTCGCCGCCCGCGCTGACAGGATCGCTGAACGCAGATGAGCTGACCCGTACACCGACAATGTCGGCCCGTTCATGGCCGAGATGTCGTCGCCAAGGTCGTCCCGCACCCGATCCATCAGCGTCTGGGCCTGGCCGTAGGCACCCACGGCCATCAGGGATGCGGTGCGCTGCCAGCGAACCCGCTGCATCCGCAACGGGTCTCCGGACTGGTCAGATGCCCACCTGATCCGGTCGACTACCTGCCCGCGCAGGTCAAGGTAACCGAGCAGACCCGAAATCGCCGACGCCCCGGAATATGCCTCGGCTAGTAGCCCGAACAGGCGCGACCGGTCAGCCTCCGCGGCGGTGTGCACAGCGGTTCCCAGCTCATCGAGCAGCCCGGGAAGCTCGGCACCGATCTGGGCGTACTTGGCCGCCTGCCCGAGAGCGGAAATACGCCGGACGTCAGCGGACAGCTCGGCCGCCGGTCTCGGCACAATGTTCTCGTCGGGCAGGTCATAGGTATCAACGCTGCGCCGGATCGGCCCGATAGCCTCGTGCAGCCGAGCCGCCTGGCCCCGTGGCTCGGCATACGGCTGCCCGGTGATGCGCGGCACGTCCACCCGCAGCGCGCGAGCCACGGCGCCGATGAGCGCCGGGCTGGCCGGCGCGGCCCCGGACTCGACCTTGGCCAGCAGGCTGTAGGAGACATGGGCTCGGCGCGCCAGTTCCTGAGCCGTCCAGCCATGCGTTTTGCGGATCACCGCGATTCGCGGGCCCGCTCGATCCTGATCAGCCATGTAGCCCTGACCCGAGACTTTCAAGCGATTTGAAACTTCGCGGGGGTTCGTCCCTTTCATGCTGCCTCTAAGCAACCACACCACGCAACTGGACGAGACATGAGCGAGCAGCACGCCGGGTTAGCCGCGACCGTGGCAGCCGTTGAGGCCGCCTTTGACGGCCGGTGGGGTATCTGGCGCAGCGACACCGGCTGGTGGTGGGCCACCCGGACCGACGTACTCACCGCCGGAGAACTTGCCGCCGGGTGCGCTCCATTCATCCATGCCGATAACCCAGACGAACTTTCTGAACGCATCTGCCAGCAAGACGAGCGGTTACCGGCATCCGCAAGGAAGCACGGCGACACCCCGCAGGACGTGATGAGCGGTGTATGAGAGCCCGCATCCCGTGACACTGGTCGAGCAGCAGAGCTTTGACTCAGGTGTCCCGAACATCGCCCGGATCTACGACGCGCTGCTCGGCGGCAAGGACAACTACGCGGTCGACCGGGAAGCGGCTATCGCGCTGACCGCCGCGATCCCCGGCGCGGCGCGGGCCGCGCGGGACAACCGGGCGTTCCTGGCCCGCGCCGTCCGTTACCTCGCAGGCCGGGCCGGCATCACCCAGTTCCTCGACATCGGCACCGGGCTGCCCACCCGCGGCCACGTCCACGAGATCGCCTGCACCGCGAGCCCGTCCGCCCGCGTCGCCTATATCGACAACGACCCCGTCGTCGTCGCGCACGCGAACGCCGTGCTCGCCGGCACCCCCGCCGTCATCATTGCCGAGGCGGACGTGCGGTTCCCCCTCGACCTGATGACCAGGCCTGCCGTCCGCGCGCACCTCGACTTTGAGCAGCCGGTCGCGGTGCTGCTGGTCGCCGTCCTGCATTTCGTCGCCGACAGCGACGGCCCCCGCTCGATCGTCCGGTGCATCACCGATCACCTGGCCCCCGGCAGCTACCTCGTCATCTCCCACGGCACCGGCGACCAGACCCCGCCCGAGGCGATCCGGCAGGCCCGCGACATCTACGACATCGCCTATGTCCGGGGCGCGGCCCGGACCCGGCACGACATCGAGGGATTGTTCGACGGCCTGGACCTGATCCCGCCCGGCGTCGTGGACGCCGCCCGGTGGCGGTCCCGCCGCGGCGCCTCCCGGCCCGTGCTGCTCTACGCGGGGATCGGCCGCAAGCCAGGACGGCCGACCGCGCTCCGACCGGTCCCGTAAGCCCCGGCCCGTGCCGGTTCGGAAAGTTCCGGCACGGGCCGGTTCCAAAGCACGTGTCCGGGTCGCATGCCCGCAGTACCTGGGCCTCGGGCGCGGCCGTGGCGGCAGCGGCGGGTCGCCGAGCAGCGCCGCCGCGATCCCCAGCCGCTGCCGCATGCCCAGGGAGTAGCCGCCCGCCTTACGCCGGGCCGCCTTCTGCAGGCCGGCCTGCCCGATCACCTCGTCAGCCCGCTGGGCGGTCAGGCCCTGGGAGCGGGCCAGCCACAGCAGGTGGTTGCGGGCGGTGCGGCCGGGCTGCAGCGCGGCGGCGTCCAGCAGCGACCCGACGTGGCTCAGCGGGCGCCGCAGGCTCCGGTAGGGCCGCCCGCCGATCAGCGCGCGGCCCGCGCCGGCCGCGTCCAGGCCGAGGATCACCCGCATCGTGGTGGACTTGCCGACGGCGCAGGTCTTCTTTGCCCACACGGCTGTCTGCCGGATCTGCTGGGTCGGCGATCATGGGCTGGGGCGGCTGAGCTGGCTGTCCCGTGGGGGCACTCAGGTGTCGGGGGACGGTAGCTGCTCAGGAAAGCGCGGATGCCGTTCTTGACGTATTGGCCGATATCACGCGGGTATGGGCGTGTCGTCGTACGGGTCGCGCTGCGGTGGTCAACGGGCTGTCACGGTCCGCCGCACGTGGCCTCACGGATCGCCGTGTTCATCTGGCTCACCTCCGGGTCGGCGCTCATCGCCTACGTCGCCCATGCGCGGTCCACGGCCGCCGGCGAGGATCGTCAGGTGCAGCTGGGCGAGGCGTCCGGGGTCGGCGATGAGCTCGATGGCGACGATCCGGCCGCTGGCCAGGGTGAAGCGGAATGCCCCGGCCGGCTTCCCGCCGGGGGCCCAGACTGCACCGGCAGCTCCATTGATCAATGCCAGCCGGGCGCCGCGTGCCCGTCCGCAGAACTGCCCCGCGACCGCTGCCGCGCCGTCGAGGTCTGCCGGGGCACCCGCCTGCCTGGCCGTCCGGTCGGCCCGGAATACGACATCGGGATTCAGTAGCGTGAGCAGCGCGTCGAAGTCGCCGTTCCGGGACGCGGCAAGGAAGGCCCGGACGACGGCACGCTGGCGAGGTGTGCTGGAGTCGGCGACCGTCACCCAGCACCGCTTCCTCTGCGGGGTCCCCCCCGTACGTCGGCGGCTGGATCGTATCCGGTACCGGCACCGCTATCGGTTCCTCACGCCGCGCCTTCCGTGAGCGCAGCAGGTCAAGGCAGACCCGGCCGACGACGGTCGTCAGCCAGCGGCCCAGGTCCTGAACGCCGCTGACGTCCGAACGGCTCAACCGCAGCCACGCCTCCTGCACCGCATCGTCGGCTTCGCTGGCCGAGCCCAGCATCCGCAAGGCGACAGCCCGCAAGCGGGACCGGTGGTGCTCGAACCGCTCGGCCAGCCAGTCGCGCTCATCCACGGGTGCCTGGCTATGCGGAACCCGTCAGCTCTCCGCACCGGCGCGTTGCGTGCCGCCGGGTGGGTGTGGTGATGGTCAGTCTGCGGCCTGGTCGAGGGCTTGGCGTACGGCCGTGGCGACCGATGCGCCCGCCGCGTGCAGGGGTTCGGGGTCGCGGAGGGCGCGGGCGAGTACGAAGGCTCCCTCGAGGGCGGCGATCATCGCGATGGTGAGGCGGCGGGCGGTCGGCTCGTCGAGACCATGCCGCACGAAGAGAACCGCTCCACGGGAGATCCAGTCGGTGAAGACGTCGGCGGTGGCCTGTCGCAGATGGTCATTGGTGCTGGCCACCTCCAGGGCGATGGTGGCGATCGGGCAGGCGTCGGCGTAGTCGCTGGCCGCCAGGTCCTGAGCGGCCAGCGCGAAGGCGTCCGTGATCGCGGTCTCCAGGTCCTCGTAGGGGTCGAGGATCGCGTAGACGAGGTCGCCGTAGAGCGGCCCGGAGGTGCGGATCACCTCTTCGACCAGTTGCTCCTTGCCGCCGGGAAAGAAGTGGTAGAGCGAGCCGAGCTGGGCCCCGGCCGCGGCCGCGACCTGCTTCACGCCCGTGCCGGTGTAGCCGTTGCGCCGGAACATCTGCGCACCTGCGTCCCTGATGCGGTCCCTGGTGGTCACTGCGGGCTCCGTGTTAGCGTCTTGTTAGATCGTTCTATCAAATAGTAGCGGAAGGACCTTCCCATGTCGGAGATCGAACTGTCCGCGGGCGTGGTGGAATACCAGGACACCGGTGGTGAGGGGCCGGTGCTGGTCTTCCTGCACGGGCTGCTCATGGACGGGACCGTGTGGCGGAAGGTGATCGCCGACCTGCGGGCCGACTACCGGTGCGTACTGCCCACACTGCCGCTCGGCGGGCACCGCCGGCCGATGAGACGGAACGCCGACCTGTCGCTGCACGCGATGGCGCTGCTGGTCGGCGAGTTCCTGGAGAAGGCCAGGCTCCAGGAGGTCACGCTGGTCGTCAACGACTGGGGCGGCGCGCAGATCCTGCTCGCCGAGGGCCGCACCGAACGGATCGCCCGAGTCGTGCTCACCGCCTGCGAGGCGTTCGACAACTACCCGCCCGGGCTACCCGGACGGGCGATCCAGATGGTGACCAGGATCCCCGGCGGGATCTACGCCACCATGCAGCTGCTCCGGTTCCGCGCGGCCAGGCGGGCGCCGGGCGGCTGGGGCTGGATGAGCAAGCGCCCGGTGCCCCGCGAGGTCATGGACGGCTGGTTCCGTCCCGCACGGACCAGCGCCGGGGTCCGCAGGGACTTGGTGCGCTACGGGCTCTCCATCCCGGACCGGCGGACGCTGCTGCGCTGGGCCGAGGAGATGCGGTCCTACGCCGGCCCGGTCCTGGTCGTCTGGGCCACCGAGGACCGGCTGATGCCCCGCGACCACGGGCGACGGCTGGCCGAGCTCTTCACCGACGCGAAACTGGTCGAGATCGAGGACTCCTACACGCTGATCCCCGAGGACCAGCCCGAGCGGCTGGCACGCGAGCTGCGGGAGTTCGTGAAGGTCTAGTTCGGTGCTCCGGGGTGTCGTTTGCGCAGGGCGGCTCGAAATGAAGGTTGGCCTGGTCGCGGTCCACTACCCGCGTCGTGAGCACTGGGACGAGATGATCGCCCGCGTCCACCGGGCGGCAGAAGTCCTGACGGCAACGCCCGGCTGCCTTGCGGTCGACTGCTGGCTGAGCGAAGACAACCAGGCCGTTGTCACAATGGGCCAGTGGGAGTCTGAGCAGGCACGTATGGCAGGATTTTCGGCTGCGCGCTCGACGCCCTGCACGGCCCAGCCGTAGCAGGCGATGAGATCACGCATGTGCGCGCGGCGGCCCGGTGATCGAGATCGTCGAGGTCGCGGAGCCGACGGCGCACCTGGTGACCGCCAGCGAGTTCTACGGACCCGGGATACGGGCGCTGCAGCTGGTGCACGCCGCCGACCGCGGCCACTGGCGGTGGCAGGTGGGATACCGCGGCGGTCAGCCGGTCCTCGGGGTACGCGCGCTCTGATACAACCGAATTTGATTGTACCAAAATTGGATGCTGCGGTCAGGTCGCCGCACTCCAGATGGACTTGGGCGAGCAGGTGCCTTACCTGCCACGAGTCGCCGTGTCGGCATGGACGGCTTCGAGCTCGGCGACGAGGTCCTCATCGGTGACAGCGCCGCCGCGCCACCGACGCAGACCGGAGTTGTAGGTCGCTTCGAGATGGCGCGGGTCGGCTGCCAGCGCCGCAGCGAACACCTGCTCGGCCTCGCCAGGCCGGTCAAGGTCGAGCAAGGACAACGCCCGGTTGTTGAGCTCGTCGATGCGCAGCTCGTGGGCCGAGGGTGCCGGGCGCGGGTAGGGGTGGCCGGTCGTCCGCCGGTAGATATCGGCGAGGTCGGCGGCGACCTGGGCCAGCGACCCCGGCCGGTCGCAGGGGTCTTCCCGCAGGCAGTGGTCGAGCAGGTCGGCGAGGTCGGCCGGCATGACGGGCAGGCCAGGCGCGGCCGCGGACTCGGTGCGGTAGGCGGCCAGCGCCTCCGGTGCGGCGGGGCCGGTCATCCAGGTGACCCCGCCGGTGTACATCTCCAGTATCGATACCGCGAAGCTGTAGACGTCGGTGCGCCGACCCAGAGCCCGCTGCGCCGCTTGTTCCGGCGAGGCGTACTGCGTCGTCAGGCCGCCATAGGGCACCGGGATGCTGACACCCGGTGGTGCCTCGGCGCCGGACGTCGCGCCGCCGGACGTCGCGGTAAGAAGTGTCAATTCCCGAGATTCGGCTTGCCCGCACCGTAGGCCTTCTTTGTTCACCCCCGGCGGCTTGCCCTGTGGGTCTCGCCAGTCCTGACCAGCAGCTCGTCGTCGAAGGATCTCCGTGGTGCCGAGCGGCTTTAGGGGCTGTCCCGGGGTGCCTGCTGGCTTGCCTGTTGCTGCGATCGGATGGCTAGCTGGGTCAGGGTGGCGCACTGGGTCTGGGTGAGGACGCGGTCACGAGAGAGCTGGGCGGGCGGCCAGCGGAGCGAGGTGGCGGCGGATGGCTTGCAGGACGGCCACGTCGCGGCCCGGGACACCAGGTGTGCCGGTGAGGGCTATCCCGACGTACAGGACGCCGGCGCCGTCAACGATTATGCCGATCTTGCTGGTTATGCCGTGCGGCCGCAGAAATTGCTCGGCGCAGCGCCGGTGCTCGAGGACCTCGCCGGGACGGAGGTCATCGAGCGTGATGAGGCCCGCGGGCGGTGAGCAGGCGGCGCGCCGCAGGGGTGTCGGCTGCCAGGCGGCTAGCCCTTTCCATCGCGATCAGGGCAGTGGAACCGTAAGTGTCTGGTCTTGACACCATGCCCCGCGCGCGGCGGGGCGTCAGCCCGGTCTGAGCAGCGGTGGCTTTCGGCTGGTCCATGGCCTGGCCTGTTCGGCTTGTGCGGCGACGTTGATGAGCAGGTCCTCCCGCCCGTAGGCGGCAACGAGTTGCACGCCGATGGGGAGCCCGGCGCTGTTCCAACTCAGCGGAAGGCTGATTGCGGGCTGGCCGGTGATGTTGAACACCCTGGTGAAGGCGGTGTAGGCGAGCTGGGCGGCGGGGTCGCTGGCGAGGGCGCCGAGCGGCGGCGGCGGTTCGCCTGTTGTCGGGGTGAGCAGCAGGTCATACCCGTCTGCCCACCACTGGTGGATGGCACGACGGAAGCGGGTGCAGCCGATCAGCGCCCGGGCGTGGTCAACCGCAGTCGCCTGGCGTCCCCTTTGCGCTCGTGCCCAGGTGGCCTGCTCCACGTCACCGGCCGTGACGTCGCGTCCCAGCGAGTCGGCGAGCTGGTCGAGGGCGAGGCTCAGATGGCTCGAGGCCACCAGCCCGATCTGCCTGCCGATCCCGGAATCGGCAAGGGCGGCCGGATAGGCGGCTTCGACCCGGTGCCCGATCGCCTCTAGCAGCCGCCCGGCCTCGTGGACGGCGTCCGCGCAGTCGGGATGGACGGGATCTCCGGCCGGATAGCGATCGAGCACCCCGACGCGCAGCGGCCCGGCATCGGCGTCAAGTTCACGCACGTAGGGCCTGCCCGGTGGCGGCGCGATGACGGTGTCACCGACGCCGGGACCGCACACCGCGTCGAGCATCGCTGCGGTGTCCCGGATCGTGCGGCTGATGCACAGTCCGACACCGGGGCCGGACTCGTCGCCGGACGGCCCGGCGCTGATCCTGCCCTGCGACGGCTTCAGGCCGACCACTCCGCAGCATGCCGCGGGTATCCGGATGGAGCCGGACCCGTCGGTGGCGTGCGCGACGGGGACCATGCCCGAGGCGACCGCGGCGGCCGCGCCACCACTGGATCCTCCCGGCGAGCAGGCAAGGTTCCACGGGTTGCGGGTCGCCCCCCACGCCTCGGGTTCCGTCGTCACCTGGCTGGCGAACTCGGGGGTGTTCGTCCGGCCCGCGATTACCAGGCCCGCCGCGCGGAACCTGGACACCAGGGCGGAATCCGCCAGAGCTGGCCGCGCCGCCTCCTTCAACCGCCGGTTACCGCTGGCCTGCGGCTGCCCGGCATAGGCCGCCATCCAGTCCTTGAGCAGGAACGGCACCCCCCGGAATACCCCGTCGGGCAGTGTGCCGGCGGCAGTGTGCCGGGCGTGGTCGAACCACCGCATCACCACCGCATTGACCACGGGGTCGAGCGCCTCGATCCGCTCGATCGCCGCCTCCAGCAACTCCAGTGCCGTCACCTGACCCGACCTGACCAGATCTGCCTGTCCGGTCGCGTCCAGCCACCGGGTCTGAGCGGACAGATCACCCATCAACATCTCCGGACATGCGCATGATCCTGCCACCCCAGCGTGGGCTCGTGACCATGCGCCAGCGACACGCCGGGAACCCCAGCGAGTCGGCCACGAACGGAAGAAGTGTCGATATCCGAGATTCGTCTTCGCGTTCAGCGAGCACGAGCTAGCCGGACGGCACCGGGCCAGGCACGCCGGGACCCGCCCGCCCGGCCACAACACGATCGAAGGGCACCTCACCTCAGTGCGTGACTTCGCCCGGTTCCTCACCACCAGCAGGGGCATCACCGACTGGGCGACCGTGAGTGGCGCCGATGGCCTCGGTCGCTGTCTCGGCGGGGACGTTAGCGTGCCGTGTGGCGTACCAGTCCAGGACTGCTATTGACGTGCCGTGCGGGCGGTCGCGTAACACCACGTGTTACCGTAGGTTGCATGGGGACGAGACGATTCAGCGTCAGTGCCAGGGAAGAGATCCATGACCGCATCCGGGGCCATGCCGATGCGGCAGGAGTGGACATCTCCACCTACCTGATCGCCGCCGCCGTCCAGCAGATGATCCGCGACGACAAGGCTGCCGCGTCATTCGCCACGATCGATGCCGAGATCGCCGCGGACACCGCCGGATCCGGCAAGGTCGCCTGACCGTGTCCGTCCGCGATCTGCTCGCGGATTTCCCGGATACCCGGACGGGTGAGCGCGTGGTCTACTACGACGCCGGGATGCTCATAGCGCTGCTCGACAAGGATCTCCGTGCGCGGACAGCGCATGAGGCGCTGAAAGCATCCCCGCACCGGCCCGTCATCACCGGCCCGGTTTTAGCCCAGGTATGGCGTGATGGTCCGGCAATCGTGCACGCGCTCGCCGGGATCACCGACGACTGCACGATCCTGCAGGCCAAGGACGACATCGGACCCATCCGCGGGCTGGAACGAGGAGTCATCGGCTGCCTTCCCTGTCATCGCGTCTACCGGCGAGCCGACTTCCAGCGCGCGGGGCGGATGCTTGGCAAGGCCAATCTCCCCGCCAAGAAGAAGCCTGATGCGGTAGACGCCCTGGTCATGGTCGCGGCCGCATGGCACAGCCCGTCCCTGGTTCTCACTAGTGACTCAGGGGATCTCCTTGCCTACCGGGCAGTCCTCGACACGCACCAGATTGAGATCATGTCCGTTAACTGAATGTAACTGAATGCGCAAGCCGGATCGCTGCTGCCGGGCACAGACAGTCGGATACCACGCTCGGCCGGGCGAGCCTCAGCGGTCATCATGCCCGTCCTCGGTCACTGACGAGACAGAACACGAGGCAGCGGTTACTCCGCCACCTGCGCGACGCGACGGACATCTCGGCCAAGAAATGCCGAATTCCGATGTCCGGCTTGCCGACGCCGTAGGCATTTTCCTGACACTGAGTGAGTGGTGCCCGCTCAGGCGACGTAAGCCGTTGCCGGTCGGCTCGGATCGGCGGTTACCGGTACGGGCGCCACGAGGGCGTACGCCGCGTTTAGGACGCTCTCGCGCGTCTCCGAGGTTTCAGGGGGAGCACGCCGCCCGGGCGGGAAGCCTGGGGTCAGCGGCTTGGGTGGACTGGCTGAGCGGTTGGCGCGGCGGCTGGGGCTGCGGAAGGGACGCTGGCCTGGGCGGCGGTCTCATTGGCGGTAAGGGGGGAACGTTACTTTGATCGCCAGGCCGCCGGACGGGCGGGGGCGGACCGACAAGGTGGCGCCGTGCGCGCTGGCGATCGCGGCGACGATCGACAGGCCGAGGCCGAGTCCTTCGTGGTCATGACCGCGTTTTCCGTCGAGGCGCTGGAAGGGCTCCAGCAGCCGCCGGGCCTGCTCTGCGGGCACGTGCGGGCCGGTGTTGGCCACCGTGAGGGTGGCCTGGTTGTCGTGCGTGCTGGTGGTGATCTGGATGTGCCCGCCGGGGATGTTGTGCCGGATGGCGTTCTCCAGGAGGTTGGAGATCAGGATCTCCGCCAGCGAGGGGTCGCCGGCGGCAAGGGCGGGGCCGAGGGCGGCGTCGGCGCGCAGTCTCCTGGCCGTTGCCTCGGGTTCGCGGGTGTGCAGCGCGTGCCTTATGATCTCGGCCAGGTCAAGGGGTTCGCGGTGGTCGAGGCCGCGCTGGCTGCGGGCCAGGGTGAGCAGGGCGCGGATGAGCCGGTCTTGTTCCTTGCAGGCGGCCAGCACCTCCTGGCAGGCGGCCCGCAGCGAGCCGAGGGTGATCGCCGGGTCGGCCAGGGCCACCTGGAGCAGCGTCTGGGCGAGCATGAGCGGGGTCCGCAGCTCGTGGGAGGCGTTGGCGACGAAGCGGCGCTGGGAGTCGAACGCGGCGTCCAGGCGGCCCAGCAGGGCGTCGATGGCGCCGGCCAGGTCGGTGAGCTCGTCGCGGGGGCCGGTGAACGCGAGGCGCTCGTGCAGGTTGTGGTCGGAGATCCGGCGGGTCGCCGCGGTGATGGCCCGCAGCGGCCGCAGGGTGCGGCCGGCCGTGAGCCAGCCCAGGGTCAGCGCGGCCGCGGTCATGATGGCCAGGGCGATGCCGGACTGGATGAGGAGCTGGTGCAGGTCGGCCGCCTGCTGCGCCCGCATGCTGTCCGTAACGGCCGGAGTGGCGGTGACGGGCCCGCTGCCCGCGGTGCCGCCGCGTGGGCCGTGCGTGACCAGGTTGGCGGAGAGCCGGCTGCTGACCAGCCCGTAGGTGATGGCAAGCAGGGCCGCGCCGGAGGCGAGGAACAGGAACCCGTAGAGGAGGGTCAGGCGCAGCCGCACCGTGCGCCTGGGGAGCGGGGGGCGGACTGCCATGCGGTGCCGGGTAGCGGCGGTCATCTGCTGATCCGGTAGCCGGCTTTGGGCACTGTCTCGATCACCGGCGGGTCGCCGAGCTTGGCCCGCAGGCGGCTGATGGTGGTCCTGACGGCCTGGCTGAACGGGTCGGCGAACTCGTCCCACACCCGCTGGAGGATCTCCTCGGCTGACACCACGGCGCCATCCACGCTGAGCAGCACCTCAAGGACGGCGAGTTCCTTGGGGTTGAGCGGCAGGCGGCGGCCGGCCCGGGTGGCGGCCCGGCGGGATGGGTCGAGGGTGATGTCGCCGCTGCTGAGGAGCGGGGGCAGGGCGGCGCCCGGGCGGCGGGCTAGCGCGCGGACCCGTGCGACCAGCTCGGAGAAATCGCAGGGCTTGGCCAGGTAGTCGTCGGCGCCGATGCCGAGGCCCTCGACCCGGTCCTCGACCGCGCCGGCGGCGGTGAGCATCAGCACCCGGCTGGGCGATCCCCCGGCCGCGATCTGCTTGCAGACGTCGTCGCCGTGTACGCCGGGGATGTCCCGGTCCAGCACCACCACGTCGTAGGCGGTGACCGCGGCATGTTCCAGCGCGTCGTCGCCGTCGAAGACGACATCGACCGCCATGCCGGCCTGGCGCAGGCCGACCGCCAGCGCCATCGCCAGCCTGGCGTGATCCTCCACGAGCAGCACCCGCATGAACCCAGGATGCCCGGGCGGCTGTTGCAAGAACGTTACTGCGTTGCGCTGCTGCAACAGCCGCCTCAGTACACCTGGTTCACGACCGTTTCGCCCAGTTGCGGAGAACGACGACATGCAGCAGACCGTACACAGAGCAACGACCGATCACGGCCAGGGCAAGGCGCGGCTCCGGCATGCCGTGATCATGCTCGCGGCGTCCGCAGGCCTCGCCCTCGGTGCCGCAGCGTGCGGCGGCGGCCCGGCGAACCCGGTCGCATCCGCGTCCGGGGCGACCGGGAAGGTCACCGCGGGCGGTGCGGGATCAGGCGCAGGCGGATCGGGGCAACGATCCGCAGGAAGCTTCAGCCGCGCCTTCGCCAAGTGCATGCGCGCACACGGAGTGCCGAACTTCCCTGATCCCAGTGGCCAAAGCGGCCAGCTCGGTCCCGGCAGCGGGGTCGATCCGAACTCGCCGCAATTCCAGGCCGCGCTCAACGGGCCGTGCGAGTCACTGGCACCCCCCGGCTGGGTCGGTTCGGGCAAAGTCACTCGCTGACGGCGGCTCGGCGTCAGAGCTTCCTCCTCATCTGTGGAAAAGGAGCACGCATGTTTTTCCTGACCTACCTGCGGCGCGAGCTACGACGCCGGATCCGCCAGGCCACGTTCATCGCCGTCGGTCTGGCCGTTGGGATCGGCCTGGTCGTCGTGGTGACCGCGACCGCCAACGGGGTCAAGAACGCGCAGGCCGCCGTCCTGCACGCGCTGTACGGCATCGGCACCGACGTCACCGTGACCACGGCGCCCGGCAAGCCGTCAAGCACCGCGCACGGTGCCGGCGCCTTCAGCCCGGGCAAGAACTCCCAGGTCGTCGACCAGCTAATAGGCGGGGGCCTGGGCCTGATCAACGAGTCGTTCGTGGCGCGGGTGGCCCGCCGCCGCGGCGTGGCGGCCGCTACCGGCGGCCTGGCCGGCTTGACCGACACCAGGATCACGGTGCCGTCAGCCTCGCAGCTGGGCCCGGCCGGGCAGCCGCCGGCCAGTGCACTGAACCCGGTCACCTTTTCCGTCGACGGCATCGATCCCGCCCGCACGAGGCTCAGCCCCTACGCCTCGGGAACGATCAGCTCCGGAATGGGATTCAGTGCCTCCGACGCTAAGTTGCGGGTGGCCGTGGTTGATTCTAACTACGCCACGGCGCACAAGCTCAAGGTCGGCTCGACCAGCACGGCGGCCGGCAAGCCCTTCAAGATCATCGGGATCATCCGCCAGGCACAGGGCGGCGGTGCAGCCGACGTCTACATCCCGCTCGCGGTAGGCCAGGCGGCTGGCCTGGGCCCGTACGGGGCGAGCCTGCACGGCCAGGTCAACACCATCTACGTGGCGGCAGCCCGCTCCGCTGACATCCCGGCCGTGCAGAAGGAGATCGCCGCGCTGCTGCCGTCGGCCACCGTGAGCACCTCCTCTAGCCTGGCCAGCACGGTGACCGGCTCGCTGGCCAGTACCGCGAGCCTGGCCAGCGACCTGGGCCGGTGGCTCGCCATCGCCGTCCTGATCGCCGCGTTCGCGCTGGCCAGCCTGCTGACCAGCGCTGCGGTGGGCCGACGGATTCGTGAGTTCGGCACGCTCAAGGCGCTCGGCTGGCGCAGCCGGCGCATCGTCGGCCAGGTCCTGGGCGAGTCGCTCGTCATGGGCATAACCGGAGCCGTCCTGGGCGTTGGCCTGGGCCTCGGCGGCGCTGCGGTGATCGGCGCGATCGCGCCGACGCTGTCCGCCACCGTCGGTGAGAACCCCGGCAGCGCCCCGCCGCAGAACGTGACATTCAACGGCGGCGGCAGCAGCCACAGCACGGTGGCAGGCTACGACCGCACCGTGGCGGTGCACCTGACCGCCCCGGTCACGATCACCGTGATCGTCCTGGCCGTGGCCCTGGCCCTGGCCGGCGGCCTGGTCGCGGGGTCACTCGGCAGCTGGCGCGCGGCCCGGCTGCAGCCCGCAGCCGCCCTGAGCCGAGTCGAATAAAAGAGGAACTCCCCATGTACAAGCTCACCGGCGTGACCAAGACCTACGCCAAGGGCGGCATTACCGTCATCGCCGTGCAGGACGTAGACCTGTCGATAGCCGACGGCGAGTGGCTGGCCATCCAGGGCCGCACCGGCAGCGGTAAGACCACCCTGCTGCAACTGCTCGGCGCCATGCACCACCCCGACCGCGGCGAGGTCACCCTCGAAGGCCAGAACCTGGCCCGCCTGCCAGAGCCACGGCTCACCGGGGTCCGGGCCGCCACGATCGGCTTCGCGTGCGACAGCGCCGCCTCAGACCAGGACCGCCGATCCATTGTGGTCAAGATTTTGGTCAACTATAATTCTGACTATGACGATCCTACCGTTGAATGATGTCAAGACGCGTTTCTCGGCTATCGCAGACGAGGTGGCGGCAACCCATGACCGCGTGATCGTCACGCGGAACGGCAGGCCACATGTCATGGTCATCGCTGTTGATGACTTCGAATCCTTGCAGATGACTCGCGAGCTGCTCGCGGAACCCGGCGCCTTGCAGGGCATCCTGGCCGCTGACCAGGAGATCTTGGCAGGCGAGTACCACACACTGGACGAGCTGCGGACTGCACTCGAAGAACGCCAGCGCCAGGCGGACGCCGACGCGCGTGAGTGACGCTTACTCGATTCGGCTCGCGCCCGGGGTGCTGCGGACCCTCCAGGCGGGTCCGCCAAGGGGAATTCCGCTCAACGCCGCATGCGCGATTTTTGAGTTCATCCACGGGCCGCTCAGCCAGGATCCTTGGAGAGTTTCCAAGCCGCTTCACGACGAGCTGGAAGGCTTCCGCGGCGCCCGGCGCGGCGAGTACCGGGTCGTCTTCCGCGTCGATGAGGAGCAGCGCGTGGGCCGCGTGGTCCGCGTCGACCACCGATCCGACATCTACCGACCAGCGTGAATCAGCGAAGTGTCTTGCCGGCGCCGTTGGGGCCGACGCCGCCGTTCGCCAGGTCGATGACCGAGTTCAGCTTCGGGTCCACCAGCCCGCCGGCGTGGCGGACGAGGCTGACGGTAACGATATTCGCGGCGAGGTAGACGGCGGGCACGACGACCGGCGAAAGCAGGTATGCCAGGTCGCGCGGGCGGTGCTCGCGGCGGGCGCCGCGCATCATCTGCAGCCACAGGGGCAGGCCACCGGCGGCGACCGCGAGATCCTGTGGCGGCTGGTCACCGGACCGCAGGGGGCGACCGTGCGGCAGATCGGGCTGGCCGACAGCCGGCTCGCGCACCTGGCCCGCACGATCCGCTGGATCCGCGGTCACTACGACGAGACGCTGCGCGTCGAGAAACTCGCGGCGCTGGCCACTATGAGTGTCTCGTCGTTCCACCGCCACTTCCGCGCGGTGACCTCGATGACGCCGATCCAGTTCCAGAAGCAGATCCGCCTGCACGAGGCGAGGGCGCGGCTCCTCGCCGAGCCGGGGGACGTCACCGGCGTCGGCTTGGCGGTCGGCTACGACAGCCCCTCGCAGTTCAGCCGCGAGTACCGGCGCATGTTCGGCGTGCCGCCGAGCCGTGACGCGCTCGCACTGCGCGAGGCGGCCGTGCTGCCGCCGGTCTAAGCGCCACCCGCCGCGTGTTCCGCCCGCCTGCGACGGACGGCGCGAAGCAGCAGCCAGCCGGCCAGGACGAGGCGGGGAGCTGGTGGTGCGGCCTCCTCGGATCACAGGTTGGCGACCGTATCCACTACCTCCTGGAGGTACGACCCGTCATCGTCTTGAAAGTAGAAGTCCAGGTTCCCGTTGAAGTCGATCTCGGCGATGTTCTCGTTGCCGTCGTTCATGGTGACGGCCGGGTCGGACTTGGAGACTTGCCCGCCTACTCCGGTCCACTGCCAGGTACCGGTTCCGTTGGAGGTGGACTTGTCGGCCATCTGGCCGAACCAGTCCCGGTCGACAACGTGTACCCCGCCCAGGTAGGTCGTGATGGCAGGCGCGCCGCCGTCGAGGCCCGGCAGCCTCTCCGGGTGCCAGTTCGCGGTGCCGTTCAGCGCCCAGTAAAACATCGTTGCGACGATATTCTCATCGACCGCGGCCACGTTGACGCTGCCGTTATTCACGGTGATGGCGGGGGCATCGGTGGTGCTCCCGGCGCCCGCCACGAGCTCCCGGGTCCACGTAGAGCTGCCGTTGGCTGCCCAGTAGAACTCCAGGGCGCTGGCAGGCCCCTCGGCGACGATGTTCACGCTGGTGCCGTTCACCGCCTGCGACGGCTTGGAGAAGGTCGTCCCCGGCCCTGCGACCGTCTCGGGGTGCCAGGCCGTGGTGCCGTTGGCCGCCCAGTAGAAGTCCAGGCTGTTACTGGCTCCCTCGGCGGCGATGATCACAGACTTGCCGTCCTGCACGACCGACGGCGCGGAGTAGGTCGTCCCCTTCCCCGCCACGGTCTCCATGGTCCAGCCGCTCCCGCCGTTCGGCTGCCAGTAGAAGTCCAGGCTGTTGCCGGCGCCCTCCGCGGCGATGACGACGGAGTCGCCGTCCTGCACCATGGACGGCGCGGAGAAGGTCGTGCCGTCCGCCGCGACCTGCTCGCCGTGCCAGGTTCTGGTGCCGAACTCGTTCCAGTAGAACCGCAGCCCGTTACCCGAGGTCTGCACGGCGATCACGGAGTTGCCGTCGGCGACCGTGATCGCCGGTGTGGCGAACGACGCGTCTGCCCGCGCGGCGGGCCCGCCCGGCGCGACCGCGGACACGGCGGTGATGGCCAGGGCGGCGGCGCCCGCGACGGCGAGCATCCTGACCCTGGACCTGACGGCGATCGCGCGCAGACCCGAGCCGCGAAGCTTCATGATCTCCCCCGGCAGATTAGAAATGACCCCGACCAGTCCGGCCAGCATGACACGCGCGCTGAAACGCCGCTATGGGCGCTTTGACGCCAGCGTCACTTCGTGATCAGGTGACGGCGAGGGCCTGGCGGTGCTGGGCCGGGCCTGCGTCAGCCGGGCCAGTCGATCCGGGCGCAGACGACGCGGGCAGTGACGTCGCCGCAGATGTCCCAGCAGGCCGCCAGCGCGGTCATGATGGCCAGCCACGGGCCTGCTGAGAGCTAGCCGCCCGCACCGGGCTCGACCTCACGCCCTCCGGTAACCCCCACCATTAACGATCTCTAGCGTCGTCATAATCGCGTTGCCGGGCCCATCTGGCAACCGTAGAATCAGTAGGCCGCCGCAGCGCGCGGCGCATGACCAGGAAGGAGGCGCGCGATGTCCGCTAATCTCCAGGCGCCTCCGGGGATCCGCAGCTGACCGGTCCCGGTTGCGCCTCTGCCCTAGCAGAGGAATGGAAAATGACACCTGATCCGGCGGCCGCCCCCGACGACAGCCGCGTTTGCGCATCAGCCGATGAATCTGCGGGCACCACGCCCGCTTACCGTACGGACGACATCCCTGGCAGCTGGGACGAGCGCACGATCCTGACCACGTTCCTGGATTACGCCCGCGACACCGTGCACGCCAAGTGCGCCGGGATCATTGAGGAACACGCCCGCCGCGCGCCGCTGCCCGGCTCCCCGCTGATGACGATCTCCGGACTGGTCAGCCACCTGCGCTGGGTCGAGTACTCCTGGTTCGAGGTCGTGCTCCTGGGCAGCGAGGACCGCGGTCCGTGGACCGCGGAAGATCCTGACCGCGAGATGCGTATCGCCGTCGAGATACCGATCGCCCGGTCACGTTGCGATGGATACTTTTCCACCTGATCGAGGAGACTGCCCGGCACAACGGCCACATCGACATCCTCCGGGAGATGGCCGACGGAGTCACCGGCCGCTGAGAAAACATGTCATCTTCTCGCCGGGCCGTTCAGGCGATGCCCTGGATTGCTGGGTGGCCCGGCGAAAGGGACGGAATTGTCATTCTGCGCCGCTGCGGGCCCGGTTGCATGGAGCACCCTTGCGGCCTGGCCAAGCAGGGCGAGGCGGATGCGAGGGAGCCGACTGGAGCCCTCATAGAGCAACTCCATCGTTGCGATGGCTCCGGCTACCTCCGAGGGCTTTCTTGTAGGACCAGAACATCCGGTCAATGCGGGCGCCGACGGCGCGGGCGTAGAAGTGGACCGGACCGGTCCAGCCGATCTGAGCCGATCGGTGCCCGGCTGCCCTGAGGTCGGCGAGGCAGCGCCTGAGCAGCACGGTTCCGACACCGTGCTGCCGCTCGGAGTCCAGCGTCCCCATCGGCCCGAACCAGGTGCGCCGGTTGCAGCCATGACAGGCGAACGCGATATAGGCGCCCGCGCGGACGGCGATGTGGCAGCCCGGCGGGTCACGGGCAAACGCGAGCTTCGCCTCGGCCGGCCAGGACAGCTCACCCCACGGGCCCTGCCGCAGCCAGGCGGCAATCTTCCCGGCCTCGGCGGGCGCGGCACGGCGGACGATGATTCCCGACGCGGCCAGCCTGCGCTCGTCGGCATCGGTGCCCAGCGGGGCGGCGCCCAGGTCGACGGCCATGTTGACTTCCTCGCCGCAGCGCCGGTAGCCAGAGCGCTCCGCCAGGCAGATCATGGCCGTGTAGCGAGGGTCAACCCCGGGCCACAGCCACACCGGGGGACCCTGGCCCAGCCAGATCTCCGTCGCCCCGCCAGAGCGCAGTGCCTCCTCAGCTGCGCCGAGCAGCCGCGCGCCGGTGCCGACCCCGCGGGCCCGCGGGGCGACCGCGAGCAAATCCACGTGCCCGCGCACCCCGGCGAGATGCGGGCGCAGCGCCCCGCAGGCGATTCCCGTCACCCTCCCGGCCGTCTCGGCGACCAGCGCCACCGGCGCGCCGGGCGAAGCCCGGAGAATCGCGGCCAGCTCGGCCGCATCCGGATCGAGCGGCAGCGACTCCTCGCACAGCACGCGGATGCCGGCGGCATCGGCGAGGGTGGCTGGCCGGATGAGCACAGGCGAACAGTAGGCCCATAACCGGCGGCAGCTCAACTGAGAAAGCAACTGCTCCGCTCACGAGCGGCCCGCCCGCCGTGCCGGCGGTACATGCTTGGCTACCTCCCGTGGGGGTCGGCCGCATTGAGCGTCCCAACGACCTGGTCGTAGTCGCCGCGCGCCTCGCCGTAGCGCAGGAACTTCACGCGCTCGACCTGGATCTCCTTCGCGTCGGGCTGCGCCTGGAGCAGCGCGACGACCTCGGCCACGAACTCGTCGAGCGGCATCGCGAACTCGCTGTCCTCCTGGCCGGGCAGCAGCGAAGTGCGGACGGACGGCGGCTCGAGTTCCACGATCTTCACGGCCGTGTCGGCGAGCTGCAGCCGGATCGACTCGCTGAGCATGTGGATCGCGGCCTTCGACGCGTTGTAGCTGGGCGTTACCTTGAGCGGCGCGAACGCGAGGCCCGAAGAGACGGTGACGATCGTGGCGTCCGGCTGTGCCTGCAGCTGCTGGATGAACGCCGCGATGAGCCGGATCGGGCCGAGCACGTTGGTCGTCATGACGGACTCGGCCGAGGCGAGGAAGGACTCGGGCTTGTGCCAGTCCTCGATGCGCATGATGCCAGCCATCGTGACGAGGACGTTGATGTCCGGGTGCCTCGCCAGCACTTCCTTCGCGGCGGAGTCGATGCTCGCGGCATCCGTCGTGTCGATCTGCACAGTGTCGATGCCGGGGTGCTCTGCGGCGATCCGCTCGAGCAGCTCAGCGCGCCGGCCGCCGACGATGACAGTGTTACCCCTGGCCAGCAGCTCGACGGCGAGGGCGAGGCCGATGCCGCTGGTGGAGCCGGGGATGAAGACGGTGTTTCCTGAGATGTTCATGCCTGGAGTCTTGCCGGTCGGCCGCGGCGGGTGCAGAGAGCGGTTATCGGGGGATCAGCGATCCCTGGTTAACCCGGCGCGCCGGCCCATAATGGAACCATGGACCGTGCAGCACTGGCCGGGTTCTTGCGCCATCGCCGTGAGGCGCTGCAGCCCGGGGACGTCGGGCTCCCCGCGGGCCCGCGCCGGCGGGCCCGCGGCCTGCGGCGTGAGGAGGTCGCGGCCCTCGCTGCGATGTCGGCCGACTACTACACACGGCTCGAGCAGCAGCGCGGTCCGCAGCCCAGCGAGCAGATGCTCGCCTCGCTCGGCCGGGCGCTGCGGCTGACCAGCGGCGAACGCGATTACCTGTTCCAGATGGCGGGGCGGGGCGCCCCGGCATCCGTATCGGCCCCGACGCACGTTGCCCCGGCGCTGCTGCGCGTGCTGGACCGCCTTGCGGACACCCCGGCGCTCATCCTGTCCAGCCTTGGCGAGGTGCTCGTGCAGAACCGGATGGCCGACGCGCTGTTCGGCGACAAGTCGGGTTACACGGGGCTCGCCCGCAGCGAGATCTACCGCTGGTTCACCGATCCCGCCGAGCGGCTGCGCTATCCCGAGGACGACCGCGACCGGCAAAGCCGCGCCCAGGTCGCGAACCTGCGCGCCGCCTACGGGCCGATGGGCCCGCAGTCGCGGGCCGGCGAGCTCGTGCGGGCGCTGCAGAAGGCGAGCGCGGAGTTCGCCGAGCTGTGGGAACGGCACGAGGTCGCCAAGCGCTTCGAGGACCACAAGACGCTCATCCATCCCGAACTCGGCCCGATCGAGCTGGACTGCCAGGTGCTGTTCACCGAGGACCAGGCCCAGGCGCTGCTCGTGCTCACCGCTCCGCCGCGCTCCGAAGGCGACGACAAGCTGCACCTGCTCGCCGTGCTGGGGCAAGAGCACTTCGCCGAGGCGGAGCGCAGCTAGTCAGCGATCCCACTGCCCTGCGGGACCGCAGCGCAGCGTGGTCTCATCGAAGCCGACCACATGCGCCGCGCTCCACGGCCACGTGCTGGCGGTGCAGGCCTTCAGTCCCGGCGGGCGCCATCCGGCCAGATCACCCGGACGGGAACGTCATTCTCTCGGGCATGGGCCACCACGTCGGCCGTGCCGCCGTAGCCGCGGGCCGGCTTACCGTCCCATATCGCCCATAGTTCATCGGCCCGGTCGATCATGAACTCGCTCGCGGCCATATGTGATTCCGACGTGGAGTCGGCGAACGGCAACTTGTGCACGGTTACGGCTCGGGACAGGAGGGAGTTATATTGCGCGAGCGCCTCGGCTGGTAGCCCGTCCCGGTACTTCAGGGCGGGAACGACTGCCTCGATCTCTCCGCCGCTGTCGAGCACAGCCTGGGCGAAGATCTGATCAGCCCCGTCAGCAAGACACGACAGGCCGGCGACACCCGGACCTGTCTCCCGCAGCGCCACGATGACCGCATCGCTGACCAGGCGGATGGTGTCGGCCGGCAAGCCGCGGTGGCCGGACACGGCGATGCGCGGCACCTGTTTCTCCTTAAGGGACACGGGCCCCTGGCGCTGTTCGGCCAGGCGGCCTGCCTGCGGGGCTGCTGCCGGGAGTCAGCGCTTCGAGATCGGCCCAGTCGGGCCGGTGCGCAGTTACTCATGCAGTCAGGAGCTTGAGGCTGCTGTCAGGGCGCTGGCCAGCACGTCGGCCGATGTGCCTGCACCCCACACGAGCCACCGGCCGGCCACCTGATCGCTCACATCCGC
>Ga0209839_10000200_pt1 | contig 29839 bp, 21 predicted proteins | sample OrgsoiDNA2013050_FD_185800 | JGI IMG/M metagenome (GOLD analysis project Ga0209839, IMG submission 185800) | Permafrost soil microbial communities from the Arctic, to analyse light accelerated degradation of dissolved organic matter (DOM) -... | ecosystem: Environmental > Terrestrial > Soil >... | reverse complement strand
GCCCAGTTAGCCTCATCAGCTCGCAGGATGTACCGCTTTCTCGTTCTCGATTGTCCGAATCGCGGCGATTCAGCTAGGACGATCCCTCTGGCTAGGAGGTTGCTCGGCTGCGTGGCCGGCGAGTTGCAGGTAGTACTCGTAGGCCTGGTTGACTTCCTCGCGCTCCTCGGTGGCAAGCAGGTCGAGGAGCAGTCCGCGGGCAACGGCGAGGTGGAGGCGCGCCTGGATCCGAGCAGTGGCCTCGTCGGCTCCTTGCTTGACCAGTTCGGCGGCCAGCCCGTCGATCCACCGGTGCACGCTCGCCTCGAAGAACTCGTCGCTCCCTGGCCCACCGAAGAGCGCGTGCGCATACAGCTCGAAGAACAGCCGTTCCCAAGGCCACGCCTCCGGGTCGGCGAAGTGCTGGAAGAGCTCCCGCGGCTCCGCCCAGCGGTCCAATGCGCCGGCAACGTCCTCGTTGATCGCGCTGGAGATCGCGACGAGCAACCCCTCCCGGGATCCGAAGTGATACAGCAGCATGCGATGGCTGGTGCCGATGGCCGCCGCGATCTGGCGCAGGCTCTGGCCGATTATTCCGCCGTGCAGCGCCTGCTCTACCGCGGCTGCGAGCAGCCGTTCCCGCGCTTGCGAAGAGGGCATGCCCCACTGTACCGTATGGAACATGTTCCAGACGGTACAGGAGGGAGCCGGATGATGAACCGACTGGAGGTGTCTGCTGAGCGGACCGCACGGGCGACGCCTGAGGTGGTGTGGGCGCTCGTCTCGGATGCCACTCGCTATCCCGAATGGGGGCCGTGGCGCGCCGCCGAGTATCGGCGCCCAGGTGACATCTCGCCCCGCGGACCCGGCGCCGTCCAGTGGTTGCAGTCCTCGCGCCGCTACTTCTTGCGCTACCCGGTCTCGGTCGAGAAGATCCTGGAGGTCGAGGAGGGCCGGCTCCTCGCATATACCGTCGTCGGGGGTATCCCAGTCCGCAACTACCGGGCGGAGGTGACCCTCACCCCGACCGGCGACGGTACACAAATCCGATGGGCCGGTAGCTGCGATGCGACTACTCGTGGCCGTCTTGTTTGGCGGGGCCTGCGCACGCTGTACCCCCAGATCGTCGAAGCCCTGGCCGCCGCCGCCGAGCGCCTCGACTCGCAAACCGCAGGTGCACCGTGAGCGGGTATCTCGGGGTGGATCCCACCCACCGCTTCCGCGGCAGCCCGGATCCATGGGGCACTGGCCGAGGATCTGGTCAACACCATCGAACGGCTCAACCGTGAGTCTCGTCGTGGTCAATCCCACGCTCTGATCTACGGATCAGATGGCCAGTGTTCGACGCTGTCCACATTCCGGTGGGTGCTGCGGAAACTGGACGGGTAGGCGCAGTCGCCACCGCCGGGAACGCCGACAACCGGCTTGCGGCCATCCACCTGCTGTTCCGCTACGCCCCGCTCCGGGTGGCGCGGGGCGGATCTGGGGGAAGACGGCGACCAGCCCTTCATGGAACGGATCCACGGCACGCGATACTACGGATAGATGGCTTCCCGCTGTCCCTTCGTGCCGTGCATAGTCCAGAGCAGGTCGGCGAGATGTTCGGGGTCGGCGGTAGGCATCTCCCAGACCGGGTCGCCCGCAGCTCTGGCCTTCTCCATCTCGGCGTGGAAGGCACTGTTCCTGATGGCTGCACCGATGTAGAGCATGCCGACGTAGACGCCTTTCTCGGCTACCTCGGCGTGCAGGGCTTGCAGGTAGTTGCGCTGGGCGGCTTGTGCAGGACTGGGGCCGCTCATGTTCGGCAGGCCCTGCACGGTGCTGCCGCCCTGCGCGGTCAGGATGGCGCCGTCCCCCTGCTCGAGCATGTGCGGCAGGAACTCCTGCACGAGTGCCAGCATCGTGTAGAAGATCAGCGGCATGAAGTTCTGGGCGTGCTGCGGGGTCAGGCTGGCTGCGGAAACGAACCCGGTGGCTGGGGTGGGTGCATAGTAAAAGGCGTCGAGGTTGCCGGCCTTAGCGCGAATCTGCTCGGCCAGTCGGGGCGTGGCACCGGTGTCGGATAGATCGGCTGTGATGACGTGCGCGGTTGCCCCGGCACTGGTCAGATCCTTCGCCAGACGGTCAAGTGGCTCCGAGCGGCGAGCCACCAACGTGACGGCGTAACCCTCTCGCGCGTAGTGACGGGCGACAGCCTGGCCGAGGCCGGGTCCGGCTCCGAACACAGCGATGGATTTGGACATAAGAATGCTCCGATGGGTAGTTCGACCACTACTCCGAAGTATCTAAGGCCACATTTACCTTGTCGTCAAGTGATTCAATGGGGTTTTCTCAGCAACTTTCACGTAGCGGGTGACAGTGTCACGCGCTTCGCATGACACGACAGCCTCCCCACCGGGGAATCCCTCGGCTCTTTACCGGAAATCGCAAGGAAAAGCAGGTTCTGATGGCTCGAGTCGGCAATGCCGATATCCGGTGGATCGACCAGCGTCGCAACACACGGGCCGGCCCGTTCGTGGTCGGGACGCTCGTCCCCGATGAGTTCGCGGCGTGCCTGAGGGTGCTGCACCCAGCCCAGCGAAGCGGCAACGGCCTGGTCCAAGACGTCAGATGGCAGGACATCGCGATGTCCAACGGCCGGACACTTAGTTCGCTGTCGCATTACGAGGACATCTCCCCCCCAGGGTCGTTGTCCGACCTGGACCTGGCGAAACCTCTGCAGGGCCAGCTGGCAGATCGTCTGTGCGAGGAACTAGCCGCCACCCTGAGCCGCCATACACATACCCCAGCCGACTGCATCTTCATGTTCTCCAGCAGCTGGGGGTCGCTGCTGCCGTCGAACGCCGAGCTCACCCGCGTCCAGCTATACGAAGGAGACTACGTGGTGACGACCGGAAGGTGCGCCGAGGCATGCGACTTCGCGGTGAACCCGACAATGTGGTGGCCCTCCGATCGCTCATGGATAGTCGTCACCCAGGTGGATATGGACTCATCCTTCATCGGCTGCGACTACGTCACCATGAAGGCATTGCTGGAAAGTCCGAACATAGAGGCCTGGCAAGTCTCGCGCGAAGCACCTGTCTGACGCCAAGGCGCGGTTTGCTTGTGCCGGCGAGGCCGAGTTTCGTCAGCTCGCCATGGATCCGGCGATATCCCCGCAGCGGGTTCTCCTGCGCCAGGCGGACGGCAAGGCGGGCGATGCTCCTGACTGTCGGCGGGCAGCCGGGCTTGCGCCGCCGGCTCGTGTCGTACTTGCTCGCGGCTAGCTTGCGGTGCCAGGTCAGCAGCGTCGCTGAATGGGATCATGTCAGACCCCGCGGAAATCCCACGGTCGTCCGCCTACTGAAACGGCAACGAGTCCGGTGCTAGGTCGGCTACTTACTTCACCGGCCCGCTCGTGACCCGTGCCGCCGGACGTAGCTGGGTCCGACGGCTGCGACCACGACGGACATACTGGTCGCGGTCAGGAACCCTCGACGTCCTGCAGCCGCCCGACCGGATAACGCGTCGCCGCGAGCGTGCCTGGCGGCAACCTGACGTGACCGGCGAGCACGTGACGATCTTGGCCGCCGGTAAATGCGTTGCCGCATGTCGGCGTGCAGTCCTACGATGGGCGTGCCGCGGCAAGATATGTCCTCTGTATCAGGAAGGAGGTGCTCGCGATGTTCGCTAGTCGTCAGACGCCTCCAGAGGTTGCTCTCTAGCAATCCTGGAGACGCACTGCGGGCGCCCTCAGGAATCTGGCGTCAGCCAATCCTGAGGGCGCCTTCTATCCAGCAGAAGGATTAATATGTCATCTCCGCACCTGAGTTGTGGGGTGCCATAACCCGCATATTCTCGCTGGGCTGGGTTTCCGCGATCGTCAGGCGGCTCTGCGGTACTCGCTGATCAGCCCGTTGATCAGCGCGCTGGCGCGTGAGCGCACCATCAGCTTCTGCAGGTTACGGACCTTCCTGAGGTCCACTGCCTTCGATGCCGCGAAGATGCGCTGCCGCCTGGGCACGTGGGTTTTGTCGTCAGCAGCGGCCTGCCATCATATGTAGTCTCGCTTTTGCAGGATTCGCAGGCTGACCCATCCGGGGATGACGGGCAGCCAGTAGGTGGCCAGCCGGTAGGTGAGAACTGCTGAGACTGCGGGCCCGGCGGGCAGGCCGATGCCGGTCAAGCCGGCGACCAGGGCGGCCTCGATAGCGCCGAGGCCTCCGGGGGTGGGGGAGGCGGCGGCGATGAGCGCGGCGCCGAGATAGACCGCGCCGATCTCGGTGATCCCGGCTCCGCCGCCGAATGCTTGTACTGAGGCTGCGAGGCCGCCGATGTAGGCCAGGGTGATCAGCGCGGAGCCGCCGGCCAGCAGGGTCAGCTTGACGGGACTTGCCGCCACCGTCCGCAGGCTGGCCGCGGCGGATCGCAGGCCTGGCAGCAGCCGGGTCGTCGCGAATTGCCTGCCCCGGCGGGTCACCAGCACGATTCCGGTGAAGGCGGCCACCAGGGCGAGGATGAGCAGCAGCTTGCTGGCCGGCGGCAGCTTGAACGCTTGCGCCAGCCGGTGGCCAGCCAGGCTGAAGAAGATCACCAGGAGGATCAGGTGAGCGATCACTCCCATCAGGGCGTTGACTCCGACCGCCGCGACGCCGGCTCCGGGTGAGACCCCAGATTTTTGCAGGAACCGGGCGTTTAGCGCCATGCCGCCGACGTTGGCGGGGGAGACCCGGTTGACGAACGATGAGGCGGCCTGGGTCAGGCTGGCGGGCCAGAACGGTACCGGGCCGGGCACAGCGCCGATCAGCGCCGCCGCGCTGGCCAGGTAGGTCAGGGCCGAGGCGGCGATGATTACGGGCAGCCAGGCCCACTGCACGGATTGCAGGGCCTGCCAGCTGCTGCTTACCTGCGCAAGCTGGGGCAGGATGAAATAGAAGGCGCCGGCCGCGCCGGCGATGGCCAGCAGGGTACGGGGCCGCACCCTCTGGAGGCGGGCCAGCGGCTGCTTGTCCAGCCCGCTGGCCGCCGCGGCGGCGGATCTGGTTGCCGCGAGCAGGCCGTTATCGTGGGCGACGGCGTGCCGGGTGGCAGCCGACAGAGCCAACGGCTGCAGTAACGGCACTGCGGGCGCCAGCCGCTGCCCGCCGATGACCGCGGCGGCGCTGGACACGGCCCTGTCCGCGCCAGCCAGGGTGGCCAGCGACGCCAGCAGCTCGGCGTGGTCCAGGTCTTTTTGCCGCTGGGTGGCGGCCAGCTCGGAGAAGCTGAAGTCAGTCAGCCAGGGCAGCATGTCGCCGTCGACTATCACGTTGGCCGCGCGGAGCGAGCGATGGGCGATCCCGGCCCGGTGCAGCCCGTCCACTTCGGCCCATAGCCGCTGCAGGAGGTCGTCGCTGATCTGCTGAGCCGGGAACTGTCCGAGCGAGCTGCCGTCCACCCGGTCCATGACCAGCAGCGCGGTCCCGTCGGCCGCCTTGATCACCCGGTCGACGCCGGGGACGCGGACGCCCGCCCGCTCGGCCATCACGCCGATGAGGGCCTGCCGCTCGACCGCCCGGATGACCGACGCCGCGGGCCAGGTGTCACCGACGTTACGCAGCCGGGCGAACCGGTATGCCCGGTAGAGCAGGTCGGCGTCACGCTGATCCGAGCCGAGGGCCTTGATGAACAGCCGCCGCCCGTCATCGGTGACCGCCACGAACGGCCGGGAGCCCTTCGCCTCGACCTGGGCCGGCTCGACGCAGGTCACTGGCAGGCCGGCGGACCGCAGCGCGGCCGCGACCCCGTCAGGTCCCATCCGCCGGTCGGGCACGCCGAAGGTCACCAGCACGCCGGCGCCGACGGTCACCCCCACGGCGAAAGCCAGGATCAGCTCGGCCGGCAGCACAGTGCCGGTGATCAGCCGGGCCGCGGCCGCGGCTCCCAGGGCGAGCCATGCCGCCCGGCGCCAGGGACGGCTCAGCCACGGAGCTGCGGCCACGCTGACCGCTGCCGCCGCGGCGAGCAGGGCCGGCCCGGGAAACGCCGCGCTGGCCAGCAGCGAGCTGTGCCCGGCAGCGGCCGTGACCGCGCGCGGGTGCTGATCCCCGGCCAGGTACAAGATCCCCACAACCGCGCCGCCGGCCGCGGCCGCGCCGGCCGCCAGGCCGGCCAGCAGGCGGAACCGGCGGTGCCGCAGGACCGCGGCCACGACCCAGGCGGCCGCGACGACGAAAGCCACCTGCAGCACAGCAGCGAGCAGCCGTCCGGCCGGGTCCGACCCGAGCCAGGTCACAGCAGGCGCGCCGGGACGGAGCAGCCGGCCAGGGGCTGCCGCGACTGCTGCGAGCGTCCCGGCCAGCACCAGAGCGCTGATGATGAGGCGGATGACGTCGCCAGGATGACGGTAACGAGAGGACGGCAGCAGCCGTCGTGCATCCTTCATGCCCGGTGCCGCTGCGCTGATCGGCGGCTCATCGGGGCCTGTCAGCTGGGTTCCCCGCTGGATTGGAACGGCCGGACGGTTCCGGTTCATGTCCGTCTCCATCCTCCTGCTGGTGGCGCTGGAGCAGGCTGGCTACCAGGGCGGTCAGCAGGGCGCAGGATGTGCCGAGGAGAATGCCGGCCGTGGCGTCGGACAGCCAGTGGGCGCCCAGGTAAGCGCGGGAGAGCCCCATCAGGATCGAGAACGCCACCGCGGCCGCGCTCCACAGGGTGCGCCGCCTGCCCGGCGGAACCAGGGCGATGACCGCCGCGACGGCAGTGACCGACGCGGCGACCGCGTGCCCTGACGGGAACGACGCGCCGCTCGTGGCGACCAGCGACCCGGGCGGCCTGGCCCGGTCGTAGATCCCTTTCAGCGGGCCGATCAGGACCTCCGATGCCACCACGGCGGCGGTGAAGGCGGCCAGCTGCCACCACCGGCGCCGCAGGGCAACGAACCCGGCCACGGCGATCCGCACCGGCAGTGTGACGTACACCAGCCCGAGGACGTTGAAGACCTTGGCGATCACGGTGAGCGCCGGCGTCCGGCCGGAGATCATCAGCCGCAGCCACGCGTCATCCAGCCGCTGGATGCCGGCCAGCGTGCCGTGGTCGGCGACGAGCGCGAACACTACCGCTGTGAGCGCCATCACCCCCGCAGTCAGCAGGGCGGTCCTGCGAGGGCTGGCGAGAAGCGGGTGCTCCTGCGGGGCTGCGGCCGGCCATCTCATGCTGGGCATGCGGCACCTCGCCCGCACAAGGCAAGGCCCGCGGTGCGCCGGACATAGCCGACCAGGTCCGACCGTGGCACGAACGCCAGCGCGCTGGCGATTCCGGCGGCCAGGACCGGGGAGGCACCTCGCTCGAAGCGGAACTGGTAGGTCGCGCAGCCGCCAGGGAAGGTGTAATAGCGAACCTCGGAGTACTGCGGGACCAGGCTCGCCGGGCGTGCGAACAGGCGGGTCCCCGGGTGGCTGGATCGGATCTGCCGGGCTCCCGAAGTGTCGCAGACGGCGCTCAGGGTGATCGTCACCGCCATCGGCCCGGCTTGATCGGAGTCCAGCCAGAAGGCAGCCTTCCGGCTGTCGATCTCGGCGTCGGCCGCGGTCCAGCCCGCCGGGAGCACCGCGATGCAGGGCAGGAAGGCCGCCGAGGGAACCGCCTGGGCCATCAGGACCATCGCATGGCCGGTACCGCAGTCGGGCACGTGCACACTCGGGTTGCTGGTCGGCAGCAGCAAGCCGATGCCGAAAACGGCCGGCACGACGAAGATGCCGAGCATCCCCGCGGCCAGGATCACCCGCCGGGCGCTCCACCGCTGCAGCGCGATCGGCCGCCGCCGGGGGGCGAGCTCACGGAACTCGGCGAGCAGGTCGCGGGGATCGCGTTTCATGAAGGCGCGCAGCTGCGTCGGGCTGGCCACCCCGCGGGTGGCGGCGAACGCCTCGGCGAGCTCGGCCTCGCTGAAGTAGCGCAGCGCATGCCGGTATACGCCGCCGGGGCTGGTGCGGACCGCGAGGACCAGCATCATGTTGCCCAGGTCGACCGCTTGGCGCCATGGTGACGGGCGGACCTGGACGAACATCACGTCGATCAGCAGTAGTTGCCCGCCTCGGACCATCAGGTTGCCCGGCTTGATGTCGCGGTGGGCGATCCCGGCGTCCCAGAGTTGCCGGATCAGCAGCAGCCCCTGGTCGATCAGCTGGTCATCGACGTCGGCGTCGCCGATTTCCACCGCGCCGTCGAAGTACTCGGTGGCCACAAGGTACTCCCGCTCGGGAGTTATCTCTACGATGCCGTAAGGTCTGGCCACGCCGATCCCGGCATCCTGCAGCAGGCGCAGGGCGTAGTCCTCGTACTCGGCCAGGCGCCGCACGGTCTGGAAGGGGTGCTCGTCCTCCAGGGAACCGTAAAGGATGGTGCGCCACAGCTTGTACCAGCGGTCGGCGCGGACGTGGCCCTTGGTGTAGAGCTTGGCGAACAGGTACTCGTCCGGGCTGCCCTCGACCCGCAGCCGCAGCGGGGTGGAGCCGGCTGAGGACTCCAGCCCGACCGGAGTGATCTCGGTGACGGTGACACCGAGCTGGTCACGCACGCCCTGGCGGATCGCCTCGCCGCGGCGGCCGGTCACATCCACGTGCGCGGTGCGGCCCCGCCGGTAGGTGACGGGAAACACCTCGTTCGGCGTGAAAAACCGGAACGCGGTGACCGGGATCGCGACACCGAGTACGACGCCCAGGAGCACGTCATCCACGTGATCAACAGCCAGGTACAGATAGGCCAGGCCCAACGCGGTTACGACGACCGTGGTGGCTGCCTTCGCCAAGGAGCGGGGTCGCCCGGGCACGACCAGGCAGTAGGCGATACCCATCAGGAACAGCGTGAGAATCGCCACCGAGAGCGCCGGATCCGAGTAGCCCGCCCAGCCCGCGATGATCGGCACGCCGTAGGGGCGCGGCCGCTGCACCCCCTCGGTGATTAGCTGCATGGCAAGCTCGAGGAAGAACAAGCTGCACACGAACACCAGCAGGTGCCGCCAGCGCCGGAAGGCCATCGTCGCAGCGACCGCCGACAGCCCCAGCACCGTCGCTCCCCAGCCAGCTCCGGTCGCCACGATCCCGCTGGCGGCGTCCGTCAGCCACGGCGTCCGCGCCCGCGCGAACAGGCGCAGCACCGCGGCGTTGGCCTGATCATCAAGCCGGAGCGACGGCGCGCGCACCGAGACAACGATCGCACCGGCCAGCACGACAACCACGGCTACCAGCCATGCCCTGGTGCTGACCGAGACCGGGTGCGGCAGCGGCGGCGGGGCGCCGGTCGGGCGGCGCCGGCGCGCCGGCGGCCGCACGGTCGAACCCGGCGCAAGGTCGGCCGGGTCGTCCCGCGGGGTCACCGCTTCGGCGTTCTCAGTCACTGCGCCGCACCCCCCATGCACCGTAACCCAGCGCAGCGCAGCCTATGTCACCCGGCGGGGAGCGGGAAGGGCGGCAGGTTCTGGCCGCATACGGCTCCCTTCGGCGGGAGGGCACCAGTGCGGAAGTAGGCGGTCATGTAGGTGCTGGCGCAGGTGCTCGGGTTGAGGAACGCGGTATGGCCGTAGCCGTGGACGACCAGCAGCCGGGCGTTGGCGAGCTGGCGGGTCATGGCAATGGCGTCGCGGAGCGGGAGGAACGGGTCGGTGGTGTTGCCGATCACCAGGATGGGGCTGGTGGGGGCGTTCCACGGGCCGTTGTAGGTGTCCTGCCCGCGTACCGGCCAGGTGGCGCAGGGCTCGTCAAGGCTCCACAGATCCGGCAGGCCGATCACGCCGCTGCGGCGCAGCACGAGACGCTGCAGGCCGGCGTAGGCACTCGCTGGAGGGCTTAGCGCCTCGTCACACTGGACCGCAAAATCCTGCTCGACCCCTCCGTAGGGCTGGGCGCCGGCCACCGCAGCGGCCCGAGCCTTGTCAGCTCGCCGTGGATCCGGCGGTATCCCCACAGCGGATTCTCCTTCGCCAGCCGAAGGACAAGGCGGGCGATGCTCTGGACAGTCGGCGGCCGTCCGGGCTTGCGCCGTTTCCTCGTGTCGTATTTCATCGCGGCCAGCTTGCGGTGCCAGGCCAGCAGTGTCGCGGGCGTTACCGGGAAGATCTCTGCCCTGCGCCTGCGGGGGACGAGCCAGGCCAGCGCGGCGAACCACACCCGATCAGCCGGCTCGTACTGCACCCGGCCGATGTGGCGGCGCAGCACCGCGTTCTCGTGCCGGAGCACCAGCAACTCAGCATCCTTGGCCCCGTCGCTCCGGAAGACCAGGACAGCCACGCCGAGTACCCGGCATGTCAGCAGGTAGACGATCTTGAGCAGCACCCGGCCAGCCAACCATCACGGCATCAAGTCTGCTGGCGATAGCCCAGGTCAGCCCTGCAATCGAGTATTCGAGCGGCACAGGGCCGATGACTCGGTGGCTTCAGCACCCTCCGCTCCGCCAGTCCGCCACGTCAGCGGGAGTCCCAGGAGGCCCCGGTTTTGCCCTCTACGGCGCGGACGCACCTGATGAGGCAGCGACTGAGCAGGTCTGGTTCAGATTCCTGGCGGGCGAGGTGGCCAGAAATCAACAGCCAGCGTGCCCGTCGTGTAAGCACGGGCGATGAGCTCGCAGCGGTTGCGTGCGTGGGCGCGGCGGAGCATGTCGCCTACGTGCTGGGCCACAGTGTGGCGGCTGATATGCAGTTGTTGGGCGGCGTGAGCGGTGGTGTAACCGCCGGCAATGAGACACAAGATAGCGGTCTCGCGAGGTGTTAGGTGAAGGCAGGGCCACGATCCTGCGACCGCCGCGCGGTCTGCGCCCGTGGTCATTAGCGTCCCATGGCGGTGTTGTGCTCCCGGTGGCGAAGGCCCTGGTTGGGGGTCCTTAAGAGGTCGGTGGGGGTCATCGGGCCGGTGGCCCGGGGGTTACGGCGAGGTGGCACCTTTTAACGGTATTGGGAGCGGTAATGGTTCCGTTAAATATCGGCTAACCGGGATTTCCCGTAGTGATCGCGCGCGTGCGCCACATTGCCACAGCTCAGCGCACCGATACGGTACTGATCCCGGACAGTGTCCGGGATCAGTCGCTAGGACCAGAACCCGTACTACGGGAGTGCGCTGGCGGGAGGCGCGGTTCCCGGGCGGCCATCGATTGCCAGTGACCGCAGGGCGGTGGCCAGGTGCGCCCGGCTTGCCGTCAGCCCCCGCGATGAGGCGGCGGGTCTAGATGTTTTGGGGATGGACGGCTCCGCCGCGCGAGTGGACGCTCAGCCGAGTGGCGCATGCCGGAAGCGGCTCATGCAGAGCCCGTAGGCGCCCCGCATGGAGGTGCTGTGAAGCGGAACAGGTCTCGCGGCGTGCTCGCGGCGTGCTTGCCCCTAGGCGTAATCGCCGCGCTGCTGAGCCAGGCTCTGGCGTCGGCGGCCCCTGTGGTATCCGGGCCATCTGGGGCACCGGTGGCGCAGCAGTCCTCAACGCCGGCGCCGGCGTCCAATGCCCTGGCGGATCCGGCCGCGGTGCTGGGGTCTGGGTACCAGGCGTCCCACGACAGGGCGGTGACGGTGTCGGGGGACGCGACCGGCCTGCACGTGCTGGTGGCGGATGAGTCGGACGGCTACGCATGGCGTACGGCTGCGACGCTGACGGTGCCAGGGACGGATACGACGCAGTGGATCGGGCAGGCGTGCGTGACCGGGAACGGCCAGCAGGCGGTCGTGGTCTACGCGCCACGGCAGATCACCAACACCGCGAACGCCATGGGGGACGGGGCGCTGGCCTCCGTCGTGGATCTCTCCACCGGAAAGGTCACCCCGGTGGGGGCGGGTGTATCGATCGCCTACTTCGATCCAGGGTGCGGCACGGGAGAGCAAGCGGTGCTTTCCCAGGGGGGTACGGGCGCGGGCGTGACCGCCGACCAGGCGTACGACACGCACCTGATGACGCTGAACACGGTGACCGGCAAGGTCACCGCCGACGTCCGGGTGCCCGGCGAGGTGACCTCGGCGGTGCCCTACAACGGGCGGGTGGCCGCGGTGAGCGGCACCGGTGTCGTCAGCATCGGGCCGGACGGCGGGGCGCAGGTGCTGGCGCACGTCTCCGGTACCGCGTTCCGGCTCAGCCCAGACGCGTCAGGAGGACTCGGATTCCTGGTGGCGTCCGGCAACCGGGTCCAAGTGCGCCGGTATGCCGCCGGCGCTAACCAGCTGGTGGGATCGGCGGCGCTGGGATCGGTTGCCCTGACCCAGACCGGCGGCCACGTGTTCGTGACCGGCCCGCACGCCTCCGGTGTGGGCAGCGTGCCGTCGGGCTGGCGGCCCCTTGACGTGCCGGCCGGATCGGTGATCTCGACCACGGGGGCCCTGGCGGTCACCGGCGCTACCACGCCCGTCGGCGCCAAGGGGAAGTTCCCTGGTGCGGCGCCGCCGGACGCGGCCCAGCCAACGCAGATCACCGGCCAGGCGACGGCGACCGGTAAGGCAGCCACGTTCTCCGTGCCCGCCACCAGGCAGCCGGCGCCGGCACAGCTTCCGGCCCCGCTGCCCGGCTTCCCCGGCAGCGCCGCGCCTGCGACGGCGGCAGCCGGGAAGACGGCCGCAACGGCCCAGACGATGGCGCTGGCTGATGCAGCGGTCTCCGGAACCAGTTCGCACGCCGCCATGGCCAGTGCCCCGGACGTGTCGCCGCCTCCGTCCGCGAATCCGGCCACCACGACCTATGACCCGGACCGGAGCTGCTCGGTGCCGCGTAATGACCCGAATACCCTGACCTACCAGGCCTCTGCGCCGGAAGTCGAGTGGGCGGTCGATGAGGCAGTGCAGGGCAAGCTCACGAACACCCAGCCAGCCAACCTCTACGGGTCGGGGCTGCCATCTTACACACCGCAAGGCCTTTTCCCGCCACCCGGGCTGACGGGGGGCGGGACGATCCCGGCGCCGGTCATGCTGGGCGTCCTGGCGCAGGAGTCGAACGAGGATCAGGCGAGTCCGCACGCGATCATCGGGCAGATGGGCAACTTCAACCCGTCGTCCAACTGGTACGGCAACGACGGCGACTACACCTACGTGAACTGGGCCAACTCGGACTGCGGGTACGGCATCGCGCAGATCACCACCGGCATGTGCCTGTTTGGCGCACCGGGGTGCAGCAATCCGCTGTCGTATGAGAACCAGCTCGCGGCCGCGGTCGACTTCCAGGCCAATATCGCCGCCGGGGTGCAGATCCTGGAGCAGAAGTACAACCGGCTGCGGGCCCTGAACCTGACCACCAACGGCGGCGGCGACCCACGGTACGTCGAGAACTGGTGGTACGCGCTGTGGGCCTACAACTCCGGCATGGAGCCGAATGCAGCCAACGGCAACACGGCCGCCTGCTCACCTAGCCCCACCTGCACGGACGCGGCTGGCAACGGTATGGGCGGCCACTGGGGCCTGGGCTGGGTCGACAACCCTGTCAACCCGCTCTACCCGCCGGACCGGCTCATGTTCCTGTCGACGCCCCTCGTGCCGGACGGCAATTACAACTACAACTGGGATGAGGCCCACCCGCAGAACTGGAGCTACGAGGAAAAGGTCATCGGTTTCGCCGCCTACGGGCTAGTGGCCTACAACTACCTGGCGAAGACCTGGGAGCAGTCGTTTAGCCGGACCGTCTACCCGACCTACGATGTTGGCGGCCTGCCGGTCCAGGTGGACCCGCCTCAGGCGGAGCCGGGGTTCGGCACGTTCTGCAACAGCACCGACAATTGTGACTCCAGCAACACCACAGCCCCCTGCCAGCTCACCAGCGGCGCGGACGCTGACCACTGCTGGTGGAACCAATCGGTGTCCTGGGTTTCCTGCAGCGTCTTCTGCGGCAAGCAGAGTTCGATACTGCCCTATTCTTCTGATCCCGGGGATCCCGGTGTGCCCGCCGGTTACGCGCCCGCCTGCACGAGCAGCCCGTTGCCGTCAAGCGCGGTGATCGTCGGGGATACGGCGTCCAGCATCCCCGCCCCGCTCGGCTGCGGGACCAGCTGGAAGACCAACGGCGGCACCATGACCTGGAACTTCGCGCCCGACGTCGGCAAGACCACGACGACCTACCCATCGAAGATCGACTTCCACCAGAGCGGTGGCGGCTACAGCGGCCATTTCTGGTTCAGCCATACGGTACCGAGCGCCTCCAATGACCCGTCCAGCGTCCAGCCCCAGGCGGGTGACGCTCAACTCGTTGATACGGGGACGTGGACCCCGCCATCGTCGGTGAAGGGCTGGACCAGGATCATGGCCGCCATCCCCGATGAGGGCGCCTGGGACCCGGCCGCCAACTACCAGATCAGCCTCGGGAACGGGACCACCAAGTATTCGATCGTCAACCAGGGCGACCAGACGGATACGTGGGTGGACCTGGGCACGTATAACCTGTCCGCCGGGGCCAAGGTATCGCTGAGCAACGTGACCTATCTGGGCTCCGGGGACGACATCGCCTGGGACGACATGGCCTTCGTGCCAGCGTCAGGTGAATCCACTGACTACGTGGCGATGGGTGACTCCTACTCCTCCGGGGAAGGAAATTCGCCGTACACGAAGAACAGCAGTACCTCGATCATCAGCGGTGTGGTGAACCAGGCCAACGTGTGTCATCGCTCGATCAGCGGGGGATACCCGACGATGATCAAGCTGCCAGGCCAGTCGCAGACCATTGCGGCCCAGGCCCAGACGGAAACCGGCAGCACGGAGTTCCGCTTCATCGCGTGCAGCGGCGCCGAGACGCCCAACATCACCCAGCTGGCGATCAGCCCAACCCCGTCGAAGTACGATCTGGCCGACAACACGGACTGGGGCCATGGCGACCTCGGCAATCAGGGCGGTGAGGATCCACAGGACTCGCAGGGAGCCCTGACAGGGAACACGACGCTCGTCACCATCTCCATCGGCGGGAACGACATCAGGTTCGGCGATGTCATCGCCGGATGCGTGATAACAACCGGTACCTGCTCGGCTCCAGGTTTCATGCTAAAGAGGATAAGCAACGGAAAGACCGATACTGTTGACCTCAAGGATTTCGAGCCCATTGTCATCAGCATGCTCCAAGGCCATCTGGAAACGGTGTACAACCGGATCTACGCCCTAGCCCCGAATGCTCAGATCGTCGTGCTCGGGTACCCGAAGCTGTTCCCCGCGAACCCCACATCGAGCTGCCAGGTCGGACCGGGGCTTGCCGGAGTCGGGGCTTACATCGGTGCCGCCGACCAAATTTGGCTGAATTCGATGGGCGTGTTGCTCAACACGACGATCAGCCAGGCGGTGACGAACGTCAGGGCCACGGGCGTAAACATTCGCTTCGTCAACCCCACGTCAGCCTTCAGCGGGCACGAGCTATGTAGTTCGTCCCCGTGGATCAATCCCATAAGCCTCGGAATTTATTCTGGCACAGGCGGGCTTACGTTCCTCGATCCTGCCAGCTTCCATCCCGTACTGGCGGGCCAGCAGGAATTCGCTACCCTGATCAACGGCTGCCTGGCCAGGACCGTCAGTTGCTAGGCCACCCATCCGGCGAGGCAGGTGATCAGCGTCGTCAAGTACGTCGTCAAGCACGGCATCATCCTGCGGCGTCGGCCGCGGCTGGGCAAGATCGTCCGTTCGCCGGCTTTCATCGCAGCCAGCGGCCAGGTGACGGAATGGATTGATGGCCAGTTCGACCAGGTCGAACTGGCCGCGCCGTGGCTGCACCGGGTCGGCCAGGACATCCACCACTACTGCCTGACCGCGACCAGATCGCGGGGCGTGCTGCGCGGAGGGATCCTCACCGCCACTCCATCTCGGCTCGTGACGACCGTTTACCGCGCGCGGGGTGACCTGACTGAGCGGGTGGCGGCCCTAGAGGAAGCGCTGGCTCGCCAGGGCTGGGGTGCTTTCAGCCTGTCGCCAGTCACGGTGTACCGGCGGCCGTCGCCCTTGCGGCCGCCACCGGCCGGGTCGCCCATGGCTGTGCTGCCGCCCCCGGTGCGGGCGAGCTGGCAGCCGGAAGGTGGCCGCGAGGGCGCGGCGAGAATGATCCGCGACTCCGGCGGCCGGGACCTGTTCCGCGGGCACCTGGCGATGGACATCGGCTGGGCGGGCAGGAAAGACCCGCCCGGGCCGGTCACCGCGCTGGCCTCGGCCGGCCCGGGCGGCGGCCAGATCACGCCGTTCTATCAGCCCGTCGAGTACCGCAGCGCTGATATTCCCGCCCTCATCGGCCAGATCCGCTCCGGCGGGGAGAGCGTCATCGCGATAAGAATCATGGTCCGCTACACGGTCAAGTGACCTGGGCGGAGCGCAACGCGTCGGCGGGGTTGGACTCCGCGTTCCTGCGTGATGACTTCAAGCTGGAACTCTGCGAGGGCAAGACCCTGATCACCCAAACCCGCACCGACGGCACGGTTCCTCGGCTACGAGATCACCGTCTGGCACGCCGACCACAAGCTCACCCGTGGCCGCCGCGAAGTCAATGGCGACATTGCCCTCCGCGCGCCCCTGCCAGTGATCAAAGCCAAAATTGCCCCGTACATGACGCACGGGGGCGGCGCCTCCCGCTCCCTGGCGGATGCTGGAAGTTGCAAGGCATCCGTCTTCCACCAGGCGAAGGGAGGCCCCTATGGAGACAGAGTACGGCGGTCGGCAGGTCGTGGGCATGGATCTGCACCGCCGCTGGTCGGTGCTGGTGCTGGTGCTGGTGCGGATGACCGAGGACGGCCGGCGGCTGGGTACGGCGAGGATCGCTAACAGCCCGGCGGAGCTACGGGCGCAGATCGCCCGGGCGGGGAAGTCAGAGCGGTATCCCTTAATCGACTGTACCGTCCGGCCGCCCGGGACGCCTCAGCGCCTCCCCGGCAGCTGCTGGCCCGGCGCCGCACGCTGGCCGGCGCGCTCGGCGATGTCGAGCGGGTGCTGGCCGGGTCGCTGACAGAGCAGACGCGCCGGTGCGGCAGGGGGGCTGCCGGTGCGCCGGCGGCCAGGGACACACGGCCCGTATGCGTACTTCGCCCCGCGAGCCCAGGGGCGCGGGCGGCTGAAGTACGTGCCGGCCGGACTGGCGGAGACGGTCCGCAGCCATCTTCGGCGGGGCGAGCAGGGTCGAGGCGGTGCTCACGGAAATCTCGGCGATCAACGCCGAGCTGCTGGCCAGGCGAGAGCTTGGAGTAGAGAGTGAACGGCGCCGTCCTGGCCGGCCCCGCTCGTTCCTGCCCGCATGATGCCTGGCCGCTCGATGTTGACCACGCTGGAGTCTGGCACCATCATGAGCTGGCTCACAGCGACCGGGGTGTGGATCAGCCCAGGCCGGTCCTGTGGGTGCCGATAACCTCATCCACGTCATGCGACCAGGTGATATTCGTTGATCATGCCACCGACGTGAGCCTGTTTTCGGACGCGGTACAGGTCGAGGTCGACCGGCTCGGGTAGCGGTTTCAGCGGCGCGGCGCCGTGCAGGGAGCGGTGCGGCCGGTGCTGATTGTGGTGGGTCTCGTACTGGCGCAGGGTCCGTCGCAGATGGGCCTGGATGCTGCGCCGGCGTGGTCGCCGAGATCCATGATCAGGTTGCGGGCCTGCTGGGTGGTCCATTCCCCGGTTGGGTGCAAGGTGAGTCCGAGGATGCTGATGCGGCGGGTTGCGTGGTCGATCACGGCCAGGACGTAGGCCTGCGTGCCGTCGATTAGGTCGACCGTGAAGAAGTCGCAGGCCAGGATCGCCTCGGCCTGGGAGCGCAGGAATTGTGACCAGGTCGGCCCGGTCCGCCGCGGGGCGGGATCGATGCCGCTGGCCCTGAGGATCTCCCACACGGTGGACGCTGCGACCTTTACGCCGAGTCCGGCCAGTTCGCCGTGGATCCTCCGGTACCCCCAGCTGGGGTTCTCGCGGGCCAGCCGACGGACCAGTGCCCGGATGCTCTGGCGGGTCGCCGGCCGGCCGGTCCTGCCGCGCATGGACCTGGCGCCCCAGCGACGGCGGACGATGTCCCGGTGCCAGCGCACGATCGTGTCCGGGGTAACTAGCAGCCGCAGCCCCTGGCGCCGTGTTTTCGGTATCACGCCGAGCAGGGTTGCAAGCAGAGCTCGGTCCGCCCAGTTCAGCTTCGGTCGGCCCGGCTGCCGCCGCTCAGGTGCCGGGCAGGCCTGTGGTGGCGAGCTGTGCGGCGAGCCGGCCAGCGGCTGTGACCTGGCAAGAACCAGGTATGCTCACGGCTCCCGGTGACCGTGGTTACCTTTCGTGGCGAGCTGGGCGCGGACCTGGTCGGCTTCGGGGACGCCGAGGTCGGTGTAGAGGGCGAGGGCTTCCTGCCAGTGCCGGCGGCCCTGGGCTGCGTCGCCGGTGGCGCGGTGGGTGCGGGCGAGGCCGTCGTGGGCGCGGGCCTGCTCGTACTTGTCGCCGATCTCGCTAGCCAGGCTGAGCGCGGTGGCGTGCTGAGTGCGGGCGTGGCCGGCCCGCCCGGTGGCGAGGAACACTTCACCAAGGCCGTTGAGCGCCTCGGCTCCACCGGACCGATTACCGATCTCGTGGAACAGGGCCAGGGCCTGGCGGTGGTGTTCTGTGGCCCGCTGATAACGGCACTGCCGGCAGTCGATGTCGCCGAGGCTGGCCAGCGCGTGGGCTTGGCCGATCCGGTCGCCGGTCCCGCGGGCCAAGGCCAGAGCCTGCAGAAAGTTGTCGGTGGCCTGCTGGTAGCGCCCCTGGCGCACGTTGACTAGGCCGAGGTTGGCCACTGCCCGGGCCTGGCCCGCCCGGTCGCCGGTGTCGTGGCACAGCGCCAGGGCCTGCTGGAGGTGATGGGCGGCCTGATGATAACGGCCCCGCCAGAAATCAGTGCACCCCAAGTTGGTCAGCGCGGTCGCCTCCGCGGGGCGGTCGCCGATGCCCCGGGCGGCGCTGCGAGCATGGCTGTGGATGGTGACGGCTTCAGGGTAGCCGCCACTCTCGAGGTAGCGGAACAGGGTCGCGGCCAGACGTGTGGTATGGCCGGGCCAGCCGTGGGCGGCGGTGTGCGCGGCCACCGCGACCAGGCTGCTCCGCTCCGCATCCAGCCATGCCCGCGCCGCTACAGGGCCGGTCGCGGGCGGGGCCGGGGTGGCCGGCAGGCGGACGCGGGGCCGCCGGTAATGCTCGGCCGGGAACAGGGTGTCCATCGTGGCGGCGGCGGTGTGCAGGTAGTAGTCGAACAGGCGGGTCAGCGCCGCCCGCCGTTCATCCTCGCCGTCCTGGCCGGCGGCGAGCTCGCGGGCGTAGGCGCGCAGCAGGTCATGCAGGCCGTACCGGCCCGGCCCCGCGGGCTGGATCAGGTGCCCGCGAGCCAGCAGGTCAAGCATCTGGCCGGCCCGTTCCACTGTGCTCTCGGTGAGTGCGGCCGCACTGTAGGCGTCAAGTTCAGTGCCCGGGTGCAGGCCCGCCAGCCGGAACGCGCGGGCAGCGGCTGCGTCCAGGCGCCGGTAAGACCAGGAGAACACGGCGCGCACCGCGGTGCGGGAGTCTCTGCCAGCGTCCAGGAGGTCCAGCCGCCGCCGCTGATCAGCCAGCTCACCGGCCAGATCAGCGAGGGAGGCACCCGGGCGGGCGACGGCAAGCTCGGCCGCAACCCGCAGTGCCAGCGGAAGCCGTGAGCACTGGGCGGCCAGTGCCGCCGCCGCGCCTGGGTCGGCGTCGACCCGCCCGCCGATCAGCGCCCGCAGCAGGCCGACCGCGTCAGCGAGCGGCAGCAGGTCCAGGTCCAGGCGGCGGGCACCGTCCCGGGCCACCAGGCCGGCCAGCGAATCACGGCTGGTCACCACCACCACACAGCTGCGGGTGCCAGGCAGCAGGGGCCTGACCTGCTCGGCCGATCCGGCGTTGTCCGCCATCACCAGCATCCGCCGCCCAGCCAGCAGGCTCCGGTACCGGCCGGCACGCTCGTCTGCTTCCGCCGGGATGTTCTGGCCGGGCACGCCCAGGGCGCGCAGGAACCCGGCCAGCGCATCGGCAGCGGGCACCGGCTGATCGGGGCCGTAACCGCGCAGGTTCACATACAGCTGCCCGTCCGGGAAACGTTCCGCGACCTGATGCGCCCAGTGCAGCGCGAGCGCGGTCTTGCCCACCCCCGCGGTCCCGCCGATCGCCCAGATCACCACCGTCCCCGGCGCCCGCTCGCCGACCTCGTCCAGCAGCCCGGTCAGCTCCGCCAGCTCGGCGCCCCGGCCAGTGAAATGCCCTCCATGAGGCGGCAGCTGGCGTGGCAGCACAGGCCCCGGCGCGTCCCGGCCCCGCTGGCCGGCGCCCGTGCGCCGTTCGCTGTGGCCCGGGACGGTGGCGCTGGCCTCGTGCCGCAGCACGCGAAGGTGTGCCTCGGCGAGTTCCGGGCCCGGCAGCAGTCCCAGATCCTCGTCCAGCCGATGCCGCAGGCCCTCATACACGCGTAGCGCGGCGGCCCGCTGGCCAGTGGCCACCAGCGCGGTCATCAGCCTCGCGTGGGCCCGTTCATCCAGCGGCTCCCGCCCAGCCAGCACCCACAGCTGCCGTATCGCATCCTCCGGCAGGCCAGCGGTCTCAGCCGCGTCCGCGTACTCGATCACCACATCGGCGCGCCGCCGATCGAGCCGCGCCACGGCCGGATAGCTGCGCAGCAAATCCAGGTCCGCCAGCGCCTGCCCCCGCCAAAGCCGCAAGGCCTGCCCATACAGGCGGCACGCCTGGCCCGCATCACCAGCCGCCGCGGACTGCCGGGCGCGGTCGCTCAGCTGGCCGAACTCCACCAGGTCAGAATCGACGGCACCGGCCGCCAGACGGTACCAGGCCCCGTCCCAGGACAGCGCCGCGCCGCGGCGCGGCGGTGCGCCCTCCCGGGTTCCGTTGCCCGGCCAGAGCAGCCGGCGCAGCCGGCTGATGTATCCCTGGACCATCTCCCTTGCTGTGGGGGGCGGCTCCTCCCCCCACAGCGCGTCAACGATCGCCGCCCGGCTCAGCCCGGAGCCCTCATGCACAGCCAGCAATCCCAGCACCGCCCGCTGCCGGGCCGGCCCAAGCGCCACCGGGGCCATGTCACGCCACACGGCCAGCGGCCCCAAGACAGCCAGCCGCACCCCGGCCGGAACATCGCCGTCCTGATCAACCGCCCGCTCCCGGGCCGCACCGCCATCACCGATGCCCGGGCCGGCCACCAAAGTAGCTAGCTCCCCGCGCTGGCGGCCGCTGAGCTGCAATACCTCTGCCAGCCGCATCACCGATGCCGCCCGCGGCCACGTGGTCCGGCCCTGCTCAATGTCCCGCAACGCCCCCACACTGACCCCAGCACGGCTGGCAAGCTGATCCTGCGTCAAGCCCGCAGCCACCCGATGACCGCGCAACAACGGGCCCAGACGCCCAGAAGACCGCTCACCAGCATGCGCCACGCTAACTCACCATCCTTGGGCCGATCCGTACCTTGAGGGTTTTTCTCAGCGGCTTTCGTGATCATCTTGTGCTCGAATTGGACGAGGACGAGGGTGGCCTGGGCGATGTCGCCGATCTTGCCGGGCTGAGCGCCGGACACCGGCCCGAGCTGGCCACGGGTCATGTTTGGCAGGTCAGGCATTGCCGGACCGGTCTCGTTTTCGTAGCGTGCGGTTGCATCCGCTGTGCGCCAGCACGGCCGCGACAGCGAGGTACGGCACCGCGAAGACGGCGAAGATCGTGCCATGCCGGGCGAATGTTGACGCGGCGGCGTAGATGCCAAAGACAAGGACCGTCGCCAATTCGGTGCCCAGGCCCGCAAGCGAGGTCACCGTCGCCCGGCTCGGCCCGGTGATTCTTGCCTGCAGCCGCGCGTCGGCTAGCACACTCGCTAGCTGGAATACGCAGAACGCTGCGGCGACCAGGATGAACCCGGCCGGGCGGCCGCTAAGCGCCCCTGTCGCGAGCGCTAGCCCGCCGAACACGAGGGTCCCGGCGAACGCTGTCCTGGTCATCTGCTGCCCCGCCGCGGCCAGGAGACCACCCACGGTGACGCCTGCCGAGATGAGCAAGATCAGCAGCGGCACGGTGCGTGCCGCGACACCGGTGCTCTTGGCCAGCAGGGGATCGTATTCCTCCAGTGCACCCCACACGGCCGTAACGGCGGGCACCAGCAGCAACGCCCGAAGCACGGACCGGTCGGTGCGCGCTTCGTGCAGACCCGAGCGCAGAGCCCCGATGTAGCCTGAATCTGCCGGGCCGGCCTCGGCGTCGCCGGAAGACCCAGGCTCCGCGGGGACCTCATCCGGCCGGTCCCGGGGACGGTGCTCGGAGAACGCCGTTGCGATGGCCGCACAGATGAGCCGGGCGAGCACGCTTGCCACGCCGACGGCCACGTAGCCGCCGGCGGCGAGGACCGGGCCCGCGAGGGCGGTCGCCGCCATCACAGCCCCGACGCCGGCCGCGTGCGCACGGCCCATGGTCTTGGCGTAACGCCCCGCCGCGCCGAACCGGTCAAGTTCCTCATAGACGAGCGCCTCCATCGCGCCCGACTGCAGCGCGCCCTCTGCACCCCAAAGGACGAATCCGGCGGCGAACGCCCAGTAGGAGGGGATGGCGATCCAGAGCGCAAAACCGGCCGCGGAGAGCAGCGGTCCTGCGGACAGCAGTAGCCGTCGCGACACGGCGTCGGCCCACACCCCGGCCGGAACTTCCAGCGCGAAACCAGTAACCGACCAGATGATGAAGAGCGAGGAGATCTGAGCAACGGACAGGCCGGTATGAGCGAACAGCAGCACATATACCGGGTAGAGCAGAACGAAATCGTCGAAGAACAGGTAGGCGTAAAGCGTGGCCGCCAACCGCTTAGCACCCGGATCGGGTACACGCGCAGGCTCTGGCAAAGGAGTGATCATGAGGTCTCCACGGGAGGGGCGAACCGGACGCCGGGCACATGAAAACCCGGCGGTCCGCGGCAGCGCGCCCCGCGTCGACCTCTAGTTATGCATCAATGTCGCCATGTCATGATGCCGAGCATACCGGTGGTGATCGCCCACGGTGACTGCCAACAGGCCGGAGTCTGAGGAACTGTCCAAGATCCTTGACAGGCCACCCCGCCTCCGCGCGCCACTGGCCGGAGCCGGTGGGTACCGACGGGAGATTGACTTCCTCCGGAACAAATGAGCAAGCCTGCAGGAGACCTGCACCAAGCAAGAGGAGGAGCCCGGCCAGGAGACGGCCGGGTTGGTGGCCGGAACTCTGCGGGCCGGCTGGGAGCGTCTCGCCGAACTGGACACCGCCTTCGAGCGCGCGGTCTACGTGATGTTCCTTGTCTCCGAGGTACATCCATTCGATGACGGCAACGGCAGGCTTGCCCGCGTCATGATGAACACCGAACTTGTCGCTGGCACGCAGTCACGGATCATCGTCCCGACCGTGTTTCGTGACGACTACCTCGGCGGGCCCCGTCGGCTGACGCGACAGGACGACCCAATGGAGCGCCCCAGGTTTCGTGGAGACTGTTTCTCCTGGGACTCAAGTTCTGTCCTGAGTCCCTTTTGCTTTGATGGTACGTCCCTTTTAGCGTCGACGGCGGCGTTTCCGGCTGACGGGCTCAGCGTCTCTGAGCTGCCCCTGAGCGGCCTGAGCACCTTCCCCGGGGTCCTTACCCTCGGACGTACCTGGGAGGCTGGCACCCTGGACCTTGAGACGGCCACGCTGCGGGCCTAGCCCCGCTTTCCGCACATGGGTGATAACCGTCGCGTATTGCATCGGGCGCGAATACGGGGCAGTTTGCATGTTCCGGGCACTGCTGCCTGCGGTCACCATGCGTGACCTCGGCTTCTTGCGGGGCCGGGCATGGCTGCTGGGGGCGGCGGCCCGGGTCACGTTCGCAGGGCGCGATGCCCATGCTCGGCTTCCTGGCCTGCGCTGTTGCGCAGGCGGTGCATTAGATGCCCCCCATACTCCCTGACCGTCCCGGCGGCCGCGGGCCAGGCCACTAGCCGACACTCCGGCCGCAGATCGTGATCTGCGGCCGGAGTGCTAGCTGCCGCTAGTGCCAGATGCAGTTCTTGTAGAGCGACACCCCGCCGGCCCAGATGTTCTGAATGGGCTGTCCGTAGGTGAGGTGATTACCGCTTGTGTGCTCGCAGATAGCTCCATCGTTCCCCTGGAGCACCCAGCCGAGGAAATGACTCTTCCCGTTCAGGTTCTCGTAGGCCGGGGTTTCCAGGAACTTGAATCTCCCCGTCTTCGCGCAGGTGAACTGGACGGCGTAGCCGTATACCTGACCCTTGCGGACATCCTGCGTCAGGCACTTAGAGCTGTTCTCGTTCTTGAAAGTCCACAGCTGGAGCCCGGCGGAGCGCCCCGCCTTGGTCGCGTTCCATTTCTGGTTCTTCGAGGTGCTCTTGCGTGCCGCCTGCATCTGGTCGTTGTTTTTCTTCCCCGCCTTGTAAACCTGGAGATACCGGCCGTCCTTGACATCCCGCCAGGTCACCGGGGCCGTCGTGACGGCCGGCGAGACAGCCGGCGAGACAGCCGCCGCGCTGGCCGGCGTCACGCCGGCGACGACCGCGGCCGGCAGGGCACTGGCGATAAGCGCCGAGCCCGCCAGTTTCCAGGAAAGCTTCCGAGCCATGAGAACTCCTTGCTCCGCGTCGTGCCCGACGGGCACAGCGGCTAGTGCTGCTGCACGGACCGGTCGGCCAGCGCAGGTGCGAGCAGGCAAGCCAGGACGGCCGCCCGAGGATCTGCGGACATACCCATCGGCGCGTCGGCGTCCGGGCTGGTGTAGCGGACTCGGCCGTGGCGTAGCGCCGTCGCGAGGCTCAACTGGCCCTCGAGGACCGACTCCCAGGCGCCGACGTCCGCGGTGACGCCCCACTCGCCGTCGCGATCCGCGGCGGTCGCCGGATCGGCTGGGAGCACGCGGCCGATGCTCGCCGCGGCCAGGTCCGCCCGCCAGCACCGGGCTATCGCGGCACCTGACTGCGAGGACGGCACCGTGGCAATGATCAGGAACGAGTCAGTGCTGCTGCGCCCGCGCAGCTGGCGGGAGTATGGCGCCGCCATCCGCTCCGCGGCCCGCGGCACCAGCAGCTCCTCCAGCTGGTCTAAGGCCTGTACCTGACCGGCCATCGCACGCTGGGCCCGCAAGCCGGCCGCCGCCGGCTCCCGCGGCGGCGCCGGCTGACCGACCAGCGCAGGCGATACCGGCTGCTCGTCCCAGTGCTCGTCGATCGTCTGGTAGCCCACCTCGTCCAGAAGCTCGTTAATCATCTCGACCACCGGCGGGGGGATCGCGCCCGGCGGCACGCGCACGCCCCGGCCCACCGAGGACGTGTGCACGCTGCTCGTCTCCCAGATCTTGTGGTCCGACGGGCCGACCTGCTCGCGGTCGGCCAGCCGGAGAGCAGAGCCGGCCACCGGCACCGGTTCCTCGCCCAGGAAGGTGAATATCTGCTTGGCCTGGGTGTCGGGGTCCCGGACCAGATCCTCGTACCGGACGCGCAGGCAGGACTGCGGATACTGCCGCTCGAACTCGGCGATGGCCAGGGTGTTGGTCGCCCAGTAGTCGGCCACTGCCGCGACGCTGTTGCTCGGGTGCAGCGCGGCGTATTCCTCCAGGCCGTAGCCCCGCAGCCCCCACGGGCAGGCTTCGTGAACGGAATCTATGACGTCCATGCAATGCCGGTACAGGCAGATGAACTTCGTCTTCGGGAAGATGTCCAGGAACCGGTCGGCCGATCCGGCCGCGTTCAGCGACTTCTCGCACCAGCGAAGCTTCCCGAATCGGACCAGGGAGGTGCCGAAGACGGCCGTGACCCAGGACCGGATCGACGCGATGCCTAGCTCGCTGAGGCCCGACCGCGCGCCGGCCGCGGGCCCGTCGCGCACCATCGAGAGCAGTCCCATCTGCGTGCAGATGTCGACCACGCGGGTCTCCGGCGGGCAGGCCAGCGCCGGGTGGGCGTCGAGAATGAACCGCAGTAGCGTCGAGCCGGAGCGTCCGCAGGCCAGCACGATGACCGGCTCGTCCAGCCGCATGCCCTGAAAGCCGCCGCGCAGGCTCGTGCCTGCCCCGCGCAGTGCCGTGGGGCGCTCCTGAGTCGAGTCCATCCGCAGCTTTCGCCCCTCATCCTCATCAGTTATCCCTGGCCGTAATGCCTCGCCAGTCTCATGCATGCACGACGGAGACGACATCCCTAGATCGACTGTTCCCGGAGCTGGCCTGACCCCCGCAGATCCGGGATTTGCGCAGGTCACAGACGTGACGGAGGGAGCGGGCTACAGCCGGGCGGCGCCTCCGCCCGGCCGCCCGGATCGCCGGCCTGCCGTCGTGCACGCGGGCGGGAAGCGGCTGCTGCCGCCGCTGGAATGGGAAGGTTTATCCCTATTGATATTATGAGTTCTAGCTCTACTCTTGTGGCATATAAGGGCGGTCGGCAAGAGGACGGGGCGGCCGCCTATGCAGAACCGGGGAGTCCGCCATGACCGCCGACCTGGCCGCTGCGAGCGCTTCCGAGAGCCTGACTTCGCTCACGCTCACCAAGCGAGAGTCCTCCATCATGTGCTTGCTGGCCAGAGGGCTCACCAACCACCAGATCGCCGCGGAACTGTGCATCAGCCCGCACACCGTGGCCCAGCACATCGCCGAGACGCTGCCATGCCCGCAGCCGCTGCGAGCTCGTCGCTCGCGCATATGCGGCCGGCATATTACGGACCGGAGTCTGGCCTCCCCAGTCCGCGGCGTCGGCCGCGCGCACCTGGCCGTGCCGCGGCCTTCCGGAAGACTAGGTCGCCGCGGACAGCTGCCGGCGGACCTCGCTGGCCACCCGGCCGCCCTCGGCCCGGCCCGCGACCTGGGCCGTGACGGCCTTCATGACCTGGCCCATCGCCGGCATGCCGACGGCGCCGGTCTCGGCGATCACCGCGCCGACCAGGGCGGCGACCTCGTCGTCGCTGAGCTGGGCCGGGAGATAGTCCGTCAGGACGGCCTCCTCGGTGAACGAGGCGCCGAACACCGAGCACGCCACGGCGTCGGCCACGTCCCTGGAACCGCCGGCCGGGTGGTCGACCTTGCCGGCGTCGGTGCGGGTCAGCGCCCGCAGCTCGCGCGCCACATCCGGGTCATACGGCCCGGTGAGCCGCCCGCCGTACATCACGTCGGCCAGGGCTTCCCAGACGGCCTCGCCTTGAGTAACCAGGTCAGTGGTCAGCCGCTCGACCCGGACGCCCAGCTGCGTCAGCGGCTCCGTGTAGTGGGCAGTCCGTACCAATCGCACGAAACAACCTCAATGCTGAAGTGCCGCTTCATCAGGAGCCGGATCAGGCTCAGCACGTCGCCTGGCTGAATCGGCCGGGGCGGGCTCGCGGTCATGTCGGCGGCCAGCGCCACCACGAAGTCCAGCGCGACGATCGGCCGCATGGACACGCGCTCCTGCTCGCGCCCGAACTGGTCCGTGGAGACGTCGGTAACCTCGCGCCAGCCCGCTACGTGGCTCATGGCTACGGCCGTCTTGTCCTTGACCTTGGAGGCGTCGATGTGCAGGTGATACCTGCTGCCGGCCCAGGGGATCAGCAGTTCCGAGCTGACCTCCCAGACAGGCGAGTAGCCCAGTCCCTCGCGCTCGTAGCGGACAACCCGGACCCTGGCCGGGCCTCGACGGTGAAGCAGGAGCCGATCACGCCCTCATTGGGGAACACCGGGTTGGCCGGCAGAGCCGGGCGGCAGAGGTAGCGGGCGGCATGCTCGCCGCGAGCGGGAAGTTTGGTGGCTGCCTCTTGACACCGCCGTTTCTCGGGAGTTAACTCACGTCATAAACTAAGTCATGTCACAAGCACTGGATCTGGTCCACGTCGGGTCGAACCAGACAGGAATGCTCCACGCCCGCGGCCAGCGCCTGGTGCGGCCCGCTGCGGATCCAGATCGGCCTGGGCTCCACCCGGCGACGTCGAGACGATGATCCGCTCTGCAGGACGTCCACGTGGACGGCAATGGCCCCATGAATATCACAGCGCGCAGCAGCAACCGGTTGCGATGCGGCGGTTGCGTCAAAGGGACGTGAAAGATGCGTGGGTTAGTTCTATCGGCCAGCTCCGCGGAATCAAAGCGCTCTACTCGCATGGTGTTGTGCGTCGCGTTGCTCCTGTTCGCAGCAGGAGCGCTGATCGCAGTGAATCTTGCGCCGCAGGCGGCCCATGCGGCGGCGGCGAATCTTGCGCGGCAGGCGGCCCCTGCGGCGGCGGCCAACACCGCCGTGACGACATTCAAGAACGACAACGAGCGAGACGGCCAGTTCACCAACGAGACGATCCTGAACCAGTCGAACGTCAACGTGACGCAGTTCGGCAAGCGGGTGCAGTACTCGGTCGACGGGCAGGTCTACGGGGAGCCGCTCTTCCTGCCGAACCTGTCGATCAACGGCGCCACGCACAACGTCGCGTTCGTCGCCACGGAGAACGACAGCGTGTACGCGTTCGACGCGGATGCCACCAGCGCCATCGCGCCGCTGTGGAAGGTCAGCCTGCTGCCCGCCGGCGCGACCGCGGTGTCCAACAGCGTGAGCGGCTGTGGCGACCTGACCCCAGTCATCGGCATCACCGGCACACCGGTCATCGACCCCGCCACGGACACGCTGTTCGTCGTCTCCTATGACACCGAGGGCGGGAATGAGGTCTATCGCCTGCACGCCCTCAACGCGACGACCGGGGCGGACAAGTGGCCCGCCATCGTCCTCAGCGGATCGGTGCCGGGGACTGGCGTCGGCAGCTCCGGCGGCACCGTCAGCCTCAACCCCAAGACGAACCGCCAGCGCGTCGCGCTCATGCTGGAGAACGGGAAGATCTACGTCGGCTTCTCCTCGTTCTGCGACATCGGGGCCTACCAGGGCTGGATCCTGGCCTACAGCTACAGCACCACCGCGTTCACGCTCGCCAACGCCTACGACGACGTCCCCAACGGGAGCGATGGCGGCATCTGGAGCGGCAGCGGCGGCGGCATCGCCGGCGACCCCAGCGGCAACGTGTACTACGTCAGCGGCAACGGCACCTTCGACGCCAACGCCGGCGGTCCCGACTATGGCGACAGCTTCGTGAGGCTGAACGGCTCGCTGCAAGTGCAGGACTACTTCACGCCCTACAACCAGCTATGCCTCTCCCAAGGCGACGTGGACCTCGGCGCAGGCGGGGCTCTCGTGATCCCGTCGGCCAACGTAGTGATCTCGGCGGGCAAGGAGGGGCGTCCCTACGTTGTCAGCACGACGAACATGGGCAAGTACACCGCCGACCCCAACCTCGTCTGCGGAGGCACCGATTCAAGCGTCACGACGATAGACAAGGTGCAGCAGGAACTGCCGCCAGGCACGGTGGGCGGGTTGTTCAGCACGCCGACGCTCTGGACCAGTCCCACCGGGCAGCAGGACGTGTACTTTACCCAGTCGAACGGCCCGACCAGGGCGTTCACCTTCAGCGGCGGGAAGCTGTCCACGGCCGCGGCCTCCTCCTCGTCCGGAAACGGCGGCGACCCGGTCGTCTCCAGCAACGGGACCACGGCCGGTACCGGCATCGTCTGGGACCAGGACTACGGCGGGGAACTGCACGCACTTAACCCGACGAACCTGGCCGAAGAATACTGGAACAGCGGCATGGACTCCAGCCGCGACGGACTGCCCGGAGAGGTCAAGTACGCGACGCCGACCGTCGCGAACGGCGAGGTGTTCGTGGGACTGCCGGCGGGCCTGGCCATCTTCGGCCTGCTCGGCACCAGCCCGCCGCCACCGCCGCCGACGCCCACCGGCCTGGCCGCGACCGCAGGCAATGCCTCGGTGGCGCTGACCTGGACCGCGAGCTCGGGTGCCACCAGCTACAACATCTACCGCGGCACCACCTCGGGCGGCGAGGGCACCACGCCGGTCGCCACCACCGCATCGACCAGCTATACCGACACCGGGCTGACCAACGGCACCACGTACTACTACAAGGTCAGCGCGACCA
>Ga0209839_10000199_pt1 | contig 29950 bp, 24 predicted proteins | sample OrgsoiDNA2013050_FD_185800 | JGI IMG/M metagenome (GOLD analysis project Ga0209839, IMG submission 185800) | Permafrost soil microbial communities from the Arctic, to analyse light accelerated degradation of dissolved organic matter (DOM) -... | ecosystem: Environmental > Terrestrial > Soil >... | reverse complement strand
TGGGGACGCCGTAAGCCTCCATATGTTGCCATCGAAGAACAAAAGGCAGCGAAAATGAGTGGAGAGGAGTCTTTGCCTGCTGCTCAAGATGCGAACTAAACCTCTTTTAATGGGCTTTTTGCCTATTTACAAATAGCAGCAAATACAATAGAATAAATGTACTAGAAAATATGCATAGGATGGTAGATGGGCACATGGAAAAATCAGAAACGCTCCACATTCTTAGAACGTTAGCTTCTGGCATCGATCCGCAGACAGGCGTAGAAATCCCCCTGAATAGTCCGTATCGGCATATCAAAACTACACGCGCCTTGCTTACCGCTGTCAAAGAACTCGAAGGCGAGCAAAAAAGTTACACTCATGAGGAATTGTTTGCACCACAAGTATGCCAGACGCGAGGGAAGATAAAACCGCAGATGGCCGGTAGCTCCTGGAGTCCACTGGAAGACCAGGAGTTGCGAGAAGAGTACCATAAGGGATTGTCGATTTCCACGATGGCGAAAAAACATCAGAGAACCCAGGGCGCGATTAGCTCACGCTTGCTCCGATTGGGTATAGGCATATTTGGAGTTATAGATAATAGCCTCCTTGTTTCTTCTGAGTTGGCGATAGAGGAGGCTGAGCATGGAGACGCGTGTTATGCTCATGCCTATGTCCCTGACATGCTGACTAGCCCGGACATCCCGCCATGCTAGCCAGCATATCCAGCTTAATAGTGTTATTTCCAGTGACGCAGCGGCAGGCCAGCCACTGGTGAGCGGAATGTCGGCAGGTGTGACATGCCGAGCGAGCCGATATAGACCGTGCGCAGATCGGGTCCACCGAACGTGACGCTGGTGATGAGTTGGAGCGTCTTGCCGACCGTGGCCGCCATGTCGGATGGTGCAGCCGTGCCGTTGGCGATCTTTTCTTCGAAGGTCGCCAGCAGAGCATCGTTGGCCTCTTCAAAGACGACGTGATAATCGCCATCTGACGTGATGATACCGACGCCATTGCGTAGTACCGTCGTGACCCAGATATTGCCCTGCTCATCGAAGGTGAAGCCATCAACGGCTCCTCCCAGGCCAAGACCGTCTGGACCGTAGACCTCCTTGTCGATCAGGCTGCCATCGGGCTGGACGCGGAAACGCACGATGCGGTTCTTCATCGTTTCCGCCGCGTACAGATACTCTCCCCTGGCGTCGAGCCGCACCTCGTTGGTGAAATAGAGGCCATCCGCGACGATGCGCGCACCCTTCTCGTCGACGAGCACGATATAGCCGTCTGGTCGCGGCTTGGCGGCGGCGGGCCACCAGATCTCCTCTCGCGTCGAGAAGGCGAGCCAGGTGCGGTGCTTGCTATCGATAAAGACAAAGTTCGCGCATTTTACCTTGATGCCATCAACCTCCGTCAGGAACGCTCCGACCTGCCCCTCCGGCGAGATGCGCTGGATGGAGCCAATGGCGATATTTGCGACGAGCAGCGTGCCGTCATCGTCCATCGCCAGACCGTTTGGCTCACCCCCCAGTCCTCCCAGGAAGTGCTGCTCGCCGTCGGGAGCGATGCGCGTCACGCCTCCGCGCCCATCTGATACCCAGAGCGTGCCGTCGCGCTGAGCGATAATCGACTCTGGCCGTACAAGGTCGTGTCCGGTAAAGGTGAGGTCGCTGAGGTTGAGGCGGAACTCTTTAATAGGAACTTCGCTCATAGATGTGTCCTTTCAACGATGAAATTCGCCTGCACTCTACCGCTATGTTGATATGCTAGATAGATCAGGCGGACACGTACTACGCTGCCTGTTTCCCGGCAGCAAGAGCAGCCACATCCGCAAAAAAAGACGTGGAATGCTCTTTAATTGTACAGGATGCATCTGCGATATACAATGGAAGTGATCCGCTTCTACCCAACTTTTCGAAAGAATAAATAGCAGGAAGGACTGTCTCTATGAATACCTCACCAACCCCTGACTTGAACGGTATTTTTGCATATATCGATAACAATGCTCAGGCGTTTCTGACGCGGTTGGTCGACTACCTGCGTCATCCGAGCATTAGCGCGTATGGCGAGGGGATTGCTGAGACCGCGAGCTATATTGCGGACGTGATGCGGGGCATAGGCCTGGCTGTGCGCATTATGCCAACTTCCGGCTGGCCTATGGTTCTGGGCGAGTATCATGTCCGGCCAGATGCGCCGACCGTGCTGCTCTATGGACACTACGATGTGCAGCCGCCCGAGCCGCTTGAGGACTGGCTCTCGCCCCCCTTCGAACCAACAATTCGCGCTGGTCGCCTCTACGCGCGCGGCGTGGGTGACAACAAGGGACAGCACTTCGCCCAGTTGCTGGCATTGGAGACGCTCCTGACATGTCAGGGGACGCTGCCCTGCAACGTTAAGTTCTTGCTGGAAGGCGAAGAAGAGGTGGGCAGTCCACATATGCCAGAGTTTGTGCAAGCGCATCGTGATGAACTGCAGGCCGATCTAGTGATTATCAGCGACGGACCGGTACATGAGAGCGGGCAATCGATCATCAGCTTTGGTGTGCGCGGCGTGCTCGATATTGAGCTGCGTGCGCGGGGAGCCAATCGCGATCTCCATTCGGGCAACTGGGGTGGCGTTGCTCCCAATCCTCTCTGGACCCTGGTGCATTTGCTGTCCACTATGAAGAACGAGCGCGGCGAGATCACCATCGACGGCTTCTACGATAATGTGCAGCCCCTGACCGACCTCGAACGCCATGCCCTGTCCAGTCTGCCCATCGATATAGATGAGATTCAACGTTCGCTCGCTCTACATCACCTCGATGAACCACGCGAGCGTGGCTACTTCGAACGCCTGGCTGCCTGGCCCACCCTGACCATTCATGGCATTCATGGCGGCTATGGTGGACCAGGATCGAAGACCGTTCTGCCACACGAGGCCATCGCCAAGTGCGATATTAGGCTCGTCGAGGCGCAAACCGGCGCGGAGATCCTGGAAAAGGTCAGGGTCCACGTCCAGCGTCACGCCCCCAAGGTCAGCATCACGAGCTATGGCAGCATGGACCCTTCGAAGACGCCGCTCGACTCCCGCTTCACCGAACCGCTGCTTCAGGCTATAACCGCCGCTCAGGGGAGAGCGCCGTTGCTCTCGCCCGCTATGGGAGGTAGCTTGCCTAGCTACGCCTTCACGAAAACGCTGGGCATTCCGACCTTCGGCGTCCCCTACGCCAATGCCGACGAGGCCAATCACGCGCCCAACGAGAATATGGAGGTTGCGCGCTTCTTCATGGGCATCAAAACAGGTGCTGCTATGCTCTCCTACCTGGGGCGTTTCACTCTGTAATCAATGCCCGGTCGGGATGTAAAGCTGTCATTTTTGTTATAATAGGGGAAGAACATATTTATGTCTGTTTTAAAAAAAGAAGCGATGCACAAGGTGAGCTATGCCGAAAATAGAGTTTTTCTACTATGCCGATTGTCCCAGCCACGAACGCGCCCTTGAACTGTTGCGCCAGGGAATGGCTGAAGAAAAGGTTGATGTGCCGATTGAGATCATTGAGGTTACGAGCGATGAAGAGGCGCACCATTATAACTTTTTTGGGTCACCAACTATCCGCGTAAATGGTGTCGATATCGCGCCCTTGCCCGATGATCTTCCCGAACCTGCTCTGACCTGTCGCGCATACCGGCGCGCCGATGGAAGCATCTCGCCCTTGCCCCCGCGCGAGCTGATCGCAGCGGCTTTACATCCTTACAGTGAGATGAGACTCCGCTCTGACTGACTGAGCGAAGCTAGCCGTGAATACGGCGTTGTCAGTCGGAATAAGGCTTCCGAAGCAAGGGCATCGTTTCTTACTCAATAAGGCACCCATCCAGATGGCAGCTATCAATTCCCGTATGTTCCGATGGCTTGTATTTTCATCACAGGAAAGGAGTATATATATGGCAAATCTGCTCAGCGGAGACCGCCTGATCGATTTCACGTTGCCCGCAACTGATGGCAATACTTACAACGCTAGCCAGGTCTTGAGCCAGGCGAAAGCCTTGATCGTTACATTCACTTGCAATCACTGCCCATATGCACGCGCCTGGGAGGATCGGCTCAACCAGATTGTGCATGACTACGACGCTCAGGACGTGCATATGCTGGCGATCAATTCGAATGATGTTGCGCGTTATCCGGCTGACAACATGGAGAACATGACGAAACGCGCTCTAGAGAAGCACTTTGTCTTTCCTTATCTTTTCGACGAAAGCCAAATCGTCGCTTATGCGTACGGTGCGGAACGCACGCCGGAGCTGTTTATCTTCGATGCCGAAGGCAGGCTACGCTATCACGGCGCGCCCGACGATAACTACGAAGACGAGCAGGCTGTCAAGCAGCACTATGCTCGAGAAGCCCTCGACGCCATCGTTGCGGATAAAGAGGTTGCCATTCCCGAAACAAAACCCGTCGGCTGCACTATTAAGTGGAGGGCATAGTGTGTCGATAACTATCTGTGGGGGTTAGACACTTTCGGCGCAAGATGTTCTCAAGGGCATGAAACAGGTTTCCTTTCTTTCGACCAACAAAAAATCGGAGCACAAGCAATTGCCCTCCGATTTTTTGTGTTTTCTTGACCTTTTACAACGTAGTTAGTAATAAGGCTGCTTGGCTTGCTGAAAATATTCCTGCACCCGAAAAATGCCCAACATACACTGAGCAGCCTTTTTGTCTCGTGCGAATGCTCCTTCACAACACAACTTTTTTAGCGTACAATCATTATGTAACTATGTAAACGATTCCCTATCCACGTATTTTAAACTGTAGGAGTATAAGAGTCGAGCACATGCTATGGTGCGAGGGCGCACTCTAGTGAGTAATGACGAAGGAGCGCAAGATGCAAGCACTGCTTGGTATTGATCTGGGGACGACAGGTGTGAAGGCCGCTCTGTTTGCTGCCGACGACGGGCGTATTCTGGCTGATGCCTTTTTCGATTATCCGCTCTACCATCCTCATCCGGGCTGGGCTGAGCAGAATCCCGCCGAGTGGTGGCAGGCGACAGTCTCCGCGATTCGCGCCTGCCTGGATGCTGCAAAACAACAAGGAGTGCAACCTGCCGATGTGCGCGGCGTTGGTCTTTCCGGCCAGATGCACGGTGTGGTGCTGCTGGATGAGCGGCAGAATGTGCTGCGCCCTTGCATTATCTGGGCGGACCAGCGCAGCGAGGTGCAGTGCCGCTGGATCACGGAGCGCGTCGGAGAGGAGAAGCTGATCGAGTATGTGAGCAATCCGGCGCTCACGGGCTTCTCAGCACCCAAGCTGTTGTGGATTCGCGACAACGAGCCGGAGATATTTGCCAGGGCGCGCACGATGCTCCTGCCCAAGGACTATATCCGCTACCGCCTCACAGGCGTTATGGCGATGGAGATCTCAGATGCTGCCGGTACCTGCCTGCTCGACGTACAGCATGGTGTGTGGTCGCAGGAGGTCATACAGGCGCTCGACCTCGATCCGGCGCTTCTGCCGCCGATTGTGCCTGCCGACGCCGTGAGCGGAAAGATTATCCAGGAAGTTGCGGCCCAGACCGGTTTAGCTGTGGACACGCCTGTTGCTGGTGGTGGAGCCGACAACGCGTGTGGCGCGGTCGGCAATGGCGTCGTCGCGCCGGGACTGGCTCTGCTTTCGGTCGGCACGAGCGGCATCGTGCTTGCCTACTCCGACGAGCCGAAGGTCGATACATCCGGCCCGGTGCCCAGGGTACATACCTTCAACCATGCAGTGCCGCACGCCTGGTATCTTATGGGCGTGACGCAGGGCGCTGGCCTCTCGCTGCGCTGGGTGCGCGACAACATCGGTCTGCCGGAGCGCGCTTTAGAACGCTGGACGGGCATGGACGCCTACGATTTCCTTGCTCGGGAGGCCGGAAGCGTTTCTCCCGGCAGCGACGGTCTGATCTTCCTACCTTACCTGCAAGGTGAGCGCACGCCCCACCTGGATGCCAACGCGCGCGGTGGCTGGATTGGCCTCACCGCCAGTCACGATCGTCGTCACCTGGTGCGCTCTGTTCTGGAGGGCGTTGCCTTTAGCCTGAAAGATTGCTTTACGATTATCAGCGAGCAGGGTCTGCGCATCGATCAACTGCGCGCCACCGGCGGCGGCGCGAAGAGTCCCCTCTGGCGTCAGATCATCGCCGACGTACTGGGAACCGAGCTGGTTCTCACCAACACAACTGAGGGTCCGGCCCTTGGAGCGGCCCTGATCGCCGGTGTCGCGAGCGGCGTCTATCCTTCGTTCCAGGACGCGTGCGAGAGAGTCGTGCATGTCACGCAGCGCACCGTGCCACAAACCGAAACCGCTCCCATCTATGCCCGCGCCTATGAGATGTACCGCGCACTCTATCCCGCCCTGAAGCCCATTACCAGCCGAGCGGAGTAAAACAACGGGCTTGAACAAGCAGAAGATGTAGCAAACGAGACGTGTCTGCTACATCTTCTCATCTCGGCCCACAGGCGGGCCTCTCCGAGTAGTAGTGGTGGGTGCAAGCCACAAAAAATCCAACCATACTCTTCAAGCGAGTGCCGAAGGCGCGAGGAGCGCCGAAAAAGACGACTTTTGAATCGTCCTGCCTGCTATCTTAAGGGCTTGCAATATTGTGACCAGTATAGTATAAACTGCATGACATACACATAGAGAGAGGTCAGGACAAATTCATGAAAAAACGAAAAGGGGCGTCAATACCAAAGGCGTTACGGCAACAATCCACATCGTACTCTTCACCATCGATTATTCGCCGTGCCCGCGAATTTCCGCTTGAAGACTGTTGGATCAGTTCCAGCTGGCGCGATGATACTCCGGGGCTGGTACAGATCATTGTGGCTCGCCAGCAGCCTGACGGTAATATCTGTTTTGGTGTGTACCTCGTGGATAAGCTCTGCCTTGGACTCAAAAACACGTTTGCCAGGGCGAATTTTACTCCTGCGCGTTACGAGGATGAAGTTGACGCCATTTTCCAGGAACTTACACCCCAAGAATGTCCACCCGAACTGGCGTACCAGATGATCTATGATTCAATCGACTACGCGGCGCAGTTTGGCTTTGAGCCCCAAAAAGATTTTGAGCTGTCACAATATATGCTGCCACCACGTGGCGAATTCAAGGCATCGTACAAACTGAAGTTTGGTAAAGATGGAAAGCCCTTTTTCATTGCCGGTCCTCGTGATAATGCCAAAGCGATCGTCAAGCAATTAGAGATGACTGCTGGTCCAGGCAATTATGACTATCTGGTCATGGCACCGCCTGATATGTTTTGATAACGCTTTTCCTATTGGGAGTAACGCTTGCAAGAGGTTATGTGCCGCGTCGTTTGTCTTACATGAGCAAATTTTAGGGAGATGTTTACCACTCTCGTGAAATTACGAGCATTATTGATAACCTCTGAGGAGCAGCGGAATGGTGCGAACATTCACACAACTCCTCAGAGGCCACTCCTCGACTCATGGCGCTAGGAGAGCAAGCCAAGTTGCCGTAACATGGTGGCCGAGTCATAGTAGGCGCGCATCTCTGTGAGCTTTCCCTCTTTCACCTTATAGATTTCAGCGAACCGCAACTCCACGCGGCGACCTGTGGGTGGAACCTCGCCAGCCGGGGAGAGCAATGGACCGGTATGGGTAAATTTGCCAACGTGCTCAGTGGCGACCCACTCACCCGCCTCAATAGTGGTCTGGACTTCGGCTTTTGCATCGGGGCCAGCCGTCAAAAAAGTTTGCAACCATTGGTTGAACCCCTGTGGGCCGCGGAAGGTGAGGCCAGCGGAAACATCCTGCAACTCGAAATCGTCAGTGACCAGCGAGGTCACGCGAGCGAGGTCTCCCTGGTTAAATGCGTTGAACAGATCATGAATGACAGCGGCAGCATCTGGTGTGGTCATAGGTGTCAACTCCTCTTTTTTGAGTAAGAAACTCTACAAGGTAACTTTGCTGATAGAGGTACGAAGAAACCCGCCAGTGAGATCACTCCAGCCCGATAAGATTTGTAGAGTGGCTTGATCAAGTTTAAGGAATTGCTGTTCAGTTTTTTTCAGATTAAACTGCGGAATGTGGGGCCCTATAGAGAGATGGTAGAAAAAGGATTGAATAAAGGAATTGATATAGGGATCGAACAAGGTGAAATGAAGGCTTTGAGTGCTTTACGCCCGGTGCTTATCCATTTCGTTGAGACCCGATTCCCGGAACTGGCGTCTCTGGCGCAACAACAGGCTGAACGCATTAATAGACCAGAAGCGTTAAGTACTGTGCTCGATAAACTTTTTCTAGCTCAGACAACGGAAAGCGCTTGCCACATCTTGATGGAAAGCGCTCAGACAACCGATATGCCTTCATAAACAAGTTTGCTTGCAATCCCTGAAGACAGAGGACACATTTTGAAAAAGGTCTATCCTAAAAGTTGCTGAATAAACTCGATGCGGTTGCCAAATGGATCGCGTATCTGGAAACGAGCAAGACCTGGAAGCGGCACGTCGTCTTGAATAGAGACGCCATTTTCTTGTAGTCGCATTCTCAGTACATCGATATCGCTTACCTGATAGGCAATGTGTGCTTTCGTGCTCTCGCGCTCTACTCCATCTTCCGTGCCAACGTGTACCTGCCTGTCTCCGACCTGCAGCCAGAAGCCTCCCCGCGCTTGTAGTACTTCGGGTTTTTCTATTTCTGTGAGACCCAGCAACTGGCAGTAGAACTGTCTGCCTTGCTCTTCGGCTCCCTGTGGAATGGTGATTTGTACGTGGTGTATTCCGAGAATAGTCATGATGTTTACCTGCTTGCTCTCGTGAAGAACTCTACTATCAGTCGGTAGCTGGTCGTGGACGCGAAATTTTGAACGTTCCCAGCACGCGCGCGATTGCCTTGCGCTCATCTCCCTCTATATTGTAGACGGTCGCCTCCACCACCGCCGTTGAGCGACCACGGTAAACGATGCTGCTCTCCGCTGAGAGTTCGCCTGAGCGTACCGGGAGCAGGTAGTTGATCTTTGCCTCGATCGTGCTTACGGGCGTGTACGCTGGCAGGATCGACATCAGCGCCATCGCCATCGCGGTGTCCGCCAGGGTGAAGATCACGCCGCCGTGGACGATCTGTAGTGGATGGAACAACCGCGCGTCGACGTGGATACCGACCTTGCCGGTGCCGTCGCGCGCCTCGTCGATGTGCAGGTCCAGGAGTTGAAAATAGCCAGCACTCTGAGCGTGCTGGCGGATTGCTTCCAGGGATGGTGCTACCTCTTCTTGTGCCATTGTTGCTACCTTCCACGCACGATGCGTTCGATGTCGCGCTTCACATCGCGCTCTGCTATAGCGTCTCGCTTGTCGTAGAGCTTCTTACCACGACAGAGACCAAGCTCAATTTTTGCCTTGCCCCCTTTAAGGTATAGCTTGAGAGGGATCAGCGTCAAGCCTTTCGTCGCTACCCTGGCGACGAGCTGCTTGATCTCGCGTTTGTGTAGCAACAACTTGCGGTTGCGCATAGGCTCGTGGTTGTAGCGATTCCCATGCTCGTAGACGGCGATATGCGCGTTCTCCAGCCAGATCTCGCCGTTGCGCGTCATGGCATAGGAGCCGCGCAGGTTCACGCGTCCCTCGCGGATGGATTTGATCTCGGTGCCGACGAGCGAGATGCCAGCCTCGATCGTGCTCTCTACGGTATAATCGTGGTATGCCTGCCGATTGACCGTAACGACTTTGATCGGCGCGCTCTGGGGTGAGGGCGCTTCTTTCTTTGCCGGTGTCTGCTTTGCCATAAAAAAACTCCTTATAACGATGGAATAAGGACGTACAACTGCTGCGCGCTCTTCTCAAGCGATTTTACAGCAGGAACACCGCACAGAAAAATGCTTTCCCATGCAGGAAGGCGTGTAAAGAGCGCCGCGTGCGAACGCGTCGGGATGCGCTGCTTGACTTGCGCCTGTTCGAACACCTACATTGAAGGGTAGATGTTGTGTGATGCTAGCTATGATACAACAACTCCGCCTATACGTCGAGAGGCACGCAATGTGAAAATGTTACCCCTCCGCGTAGAAGCGAGCGTCATAAACAAAGAGTAGCATTGTAAGCAAGCGCTCCCTGGTATCTATCTTTTACGAAGGAAAGGCTTTATCATGTTCTACCACCTGGGCAAGTTCGCCACCCGCTATCGCTGGTTGATAGTGGGCCTGTGGCTGGTGGCTGTTGCCGTTGCGTTGCCATTTGCCCCGCAGGCCAGCCAGGTTCTGCAATCCGGCGGCTTCTCCAGCCCCGACTCCGAATCGCAACGCGCCATCGATCTGCTGACACAGAAATTGCACGTGAACCAGACGATCGTTCAGGTCATTTTTACCAGCCAGCACTTGACAGCAGACGATCCGCGCTTTGTCCAGGAGACTCAGCAGGCTCTTTCCGGCCTGAACGGCTGGTCTGAAGTCGCCCAGGTGGTGTCATTTACGGATAATCCACGCCAGATCTCGCTGGATCGCAAAGCGGCATATGTGAATGTGCTGCTGAAACCCGATCCCGATAGCGCGGCGAAGCTCCTTCCCTCCCTACAACAGCGCCTACAAAAGGTGCCCGATCTGCAGGCCCGCATCGGCGGTGGACCCGTCTTCTACGAGGATATTCAGTCGGTGAGCGAGAACGACCTGCGCCGGGCTGAGTTACTGGCGTTTCCCTTTGCACTGATCGCGCTCCTGCTTGTGTTTCGCTCGGTTGTTGCCGCGATACTTCCGGCGCTGGTGGGTGGCTGCGCTGTTGTCGTCTCCCTGGCGCTCATCTTCGCCCTGGGCCATGTGACTCCGCTCTCCATCTTTGTGCTCAATATTACGACCCTCTTCGGCCTGGGACTCGGGGTGGACTATTCGCTTTTTATAGTGAGCCGTTTTCGCGAGGAGGTGGCGCACGGTCGCAGTGTCGAGGATGCGGTTGCCATAGCGGTCGCTACGGCTGGACGGGCTGTGGCCTTCTCTGGTCTGACGGTCTCCATCGGTCTCTTTGGACTGACCTTCTTCCATATCAATATGCTGCATTCGGTGGGCATCGGCGGCGTGATGGTGGTCCTGCTGGCCGTTCTGGCGGCCCTGACGTTGCTGCCCGCGATGCTCTCCATTCTTGGATTGCGCATCAATGCTTTCCCCGTGCGCCTGTCGCGTTTGTGGCGGCGCTCGTCTACTCCCGCCGAGAACGTAGGAGGCTTTGCGGCGACCGATCTGCAGCGTGGTTTCTGGTATCGCCTTTCACAGTTTGTGATGCGCTATCCGGTGCGCGTCTTTGTACCTGTTCTACTGTTGCTGCTGAGCTTCGGCCTCCCGTTTTTGGGCGTGCGTTTCTCGGCACCGGATGCATCGATTCTGCCAAAGGATGTTCCCTCGCGCGCGGCATACGATCTGCTGGCGACGCGCTTCAATAATAGCGATACGACGCCGATTCTGCTGGCTGTGCAGACAAAGGGCGATGTGCTGAAGGATGCGAATATTCGTGCGCTGTACCAGTATGTTCAGCGCATCGAGGCCGATCCCCGCGTGCAGCGCGTCGATAGCATCGTCAGCGCCGATCCGCGCTTTACGCTGGATCAATACCGGCTGCTCTATAGTAATCCACAGACGATCAGCGACCCGTATCTAGGGGCGCTCGTGAAGTCCTCGATCGCTGGTAATACAGTTCTGGTGCAGGTGATTAGCAAATATAGTATGCTTGATGCGCGCTCGCAGGGGCTTGTGCAGACGATCCGCAACACCCATCCCGGCAATGGTATCTCCGTGCTGGTCGATGGTGGCACGGCAGGCGATATCGATTATGTCTCCTCGCTCTACTCCGACTTCCCGATCGCGTTGCTGGTGATCTCGGTGATTACCTTTGTGGTGCTGTTCCTGCTCTTCCGCTCCGTTGTCCTGCCGTTGAAGGCGATTTTGATGAACACGCTCTCGATTCTGGCGAGCTATGGCGCACTGGTCGTCATCTTCCAGGATGGCTTCCTGCACCAGTTGCTTGGCTTCACTCCACTGGGTTTTGTCGAGGCGTCAAGTCCCATTCTGCTCTTCTGTTCCCTGTTCGGCCTTTCGATGGACTACGAGGTCTTCCTGCTCTCGCGCATCCAGGAGGCATTCTGGCAGACGGGCGATAATAGGCGCGCGGTGGCGCTGGGATTGCAGCGCAGCGGCGGCATTATTACCAGCGCGGCGGTGATTGTGATCGTGGTGAGCGGCTGCTTCGCGACCGCCGATATGATCCTGGTCAAGGCGCTCGGATTGGGCATGGCGCTGGCGGTGGTGCTCGACGCGACGCTGGTGCGCGGCCTGCTCGTTCCCGCGACGATGCGCCTGCTCGGCGACTGGAACTGGTGGCTCCCCTTCGCAGGCGTCCAGCGCCATCCGCCAGCTCTTGCCGAGTACCTCGGAGGTGACGATCTGGCGGTGTCGGCGGATGCAGCTCAGGATAGTGATGTGAGCGTAGGAGGCAAGCGATGAACAAAGTTTTTACATGGAGGTTTCGCATACTCGGTCTCATGGGACTCTTGCTGGCACTCTTTCTCGCGTCCTGTGGCTTTCCGGGCGTGGTCTCAACCTCGCAGCAGTTGCCATCCATCAGTGGCACGCCGACGGCGACGCCCCTGCCGCCCGTGCGTTTTCCACAGGATGAGGCTGCACATAAAGACCTCAACGAGTGGTGGTACTATACCGGGCACCTGAGCGCGACGGATAGCAGCGGGAAGACGCACACCTACGGCTTTGAACTGGTGGTCTTTCAGGCCGTGCGCAGCGATTTTCCGCCCGTCTACGCCTCTCATTTCGCCATCAGCGACATCACGCGTGGCGAATTTCACTACGATCAGCGCCGTCAGACCGAGCCGAACGCCGTCATCCCCAATGGCACCTCGACGCAGGGCATCGACGTGAGCGTGGGTGGCTGGTCGATTCGTGGCTTAAACGGCCATGACCACCTGAGCGCCAGTATGAAAGACTACGCGCTGCAGGCGGACCTGACCGGCCTCAAAGCTCCCGTGCTGCACAATGGCACTGGCCTGATCACCTATGGTCCGGCAGGTTTCTCGTACTATTATTCGCGCACGCGTATGGAGGTTGCTGGCACGCTCGTTGACCATAATCAGAGTTTGCATGTGAGCGGTCAGGCGTGGATGGATCACCAGTGGGGAAATTTCCTCACCAATCTCGGTGGTGGCTGGGACTGGTTTAGCATCCAGCTCAAGAATAATACGGAGATGATGCTGTACTTCATCCGCGACACCTCCGGCAACATTCTGTCAACCTATGTCGGATATATCGACGCCAACGATCAGGATCACCTCATTCCTGAGCGTTCGCTGCGCCTCAGCGTGCTCGACCACTGGACCAGTCCACTAACGGGCGTCAGGTATCCATCCGGCTGGCGTCTCGCTGTAAACGATCCCCAGTTGCAGACAACGCTGACAATTATTCCTCAGCTAAAAAATCAGGAACTCGTCGTCACATCCTCCACCGGCAACACGTACTGGGAGGGCGCGGTCAACATCACCGGTCAGCAGGGAGGCAAGAGCGTCTCGGGTGATGGTTATGTTGAATTAACAGGGTATACGAAATGAATCATGTTCTTTCATGCGGGAAGCGGGTGCGCGCAATGGCCTCCAATTGTCCATCGACGATACTCATGTACACCTGATCTATGCTGTACTTATGCTCGCTTTGAGGCTGTAAGGTCACATACGCCAGTGTGTCGTTGAAAAGGAGATGGTGGCGCGTCTGCGCCGCCTTCTCTATTCGTTGCAGTGGGAGGACGCGCGTGCGAAAGCCACTGTAGGCTATGCGGGTAATCAGCGACTGCTGCTCAATCATCCAGCGCTGCCTGCTGGTAAGGGTATTCTGGAAGGGCGTGGAGACGAGTTGATAGAGCCTGACTCTGGTTCCTCTCGCGAATAGCTTTCGTCCTTCTGCCGCGTAAGAGAAGTGCACATCGCCGCTCAGCAGCAAGGTATCTCGCTGACGCTTCTTGAGCATACGGAGGAGGTCATTCCAGCTATCTGCAAAGATGGGCCAGTGATCGAAGCTTTCACGCAGGGCGAACTGCAACTGCAACCGTGCAAGCTGTTTGCCAATCCAACGTAGCAGTGCATTGCTACGTGACCAGAGCCGCACGCCTGCAAGATATTCGACAAGTCCGATCAACGGCGGCAGCAGCACAGGAACCGACGAAACAAGAATCGTCATTTCTCTATCATGCTGTTGCATCCAGTCGCGCAGAGCCGCTGCCTGCTGTTGGCCCATAATGTGCATAGGCGCGTAAAACGCGTCGGTGTGAGCGGAGCCGAAGACGGAGGTGCGGTCCGCGCGGGTATTGGTGACAAAGATGGGCGGCTTTGTTGGCAGCGTGTAGTGCCAGGCAAGCTCGTTGCGTCCATAGAAGTTGTCTCTGATACAGGCCCGTAGCGTCTCAAGCGCATCTTCTCCGCTCTTTTCTGCTGCCAACATAATCTTCAACAATGGATGTTGACTCTGTTCTCGCTCTAAAAGATTCCCCCAGCCCTGGTAGATCCAGTACGCGACTAATCCATCCACGAGCAGTTGCTCCTTGCCGCGACGGACCATTCCTTCTTTCCAGCCGGGAAAAACGCCCCAATTGTTATATACCTCGTGATCATCAAATATCATGTAAGTAGGTATCGTCGCCAGTACCTGCCTGACCCCTTTTTCGGCGGTCCAGACATAGTTGTACAGCTGTGCAAAGTCTGGAAATGTTGTAATTCCATCGTTCTCTGCTATGTCCCGGTGCGATTGCAAGAAGTTGGTCGGCGGCTCATCGGCATAGATCTGGTCGCCGATCAATAAGAGGAGATGCGGCCATACCTGTTCGCGTTGTTCAAAATATTGTAGAAGCCAGGCACCGAGGGCATTGAAGGTATCATCCTCGGGGCGATCGAGCTTGCGGCACGAGCCATAGACGAAGCGGAGGGGCGCTCTCTGTTGCGCTTCCTCTGCTTGCTCTGTCACCTTGGCAGCCAGAGTGCGAAAGCATTGAAGCAATGGTGCAGACGGATCAGTCAAGGGAGCATCATCCGTGAAAAGCTCGTAATGATACCAGGTACCCGGCTGTAGGCCCTGCAATTGTGGAGCTGCGTAGTGGCGTCCTCCCACCATGAGCGTATGAACACTCGTGCTGCCTACCTCGTTCTCTTGCTCGCTATATGGAGTTACTCTCAGCGTAATACTGCATGCATGAGAGACTTCGACCCAGATAACGACGCTTGCTGTATTCGTCGCACGTACAATAGGACCGACGAGTAGTTGTACCATTCCCCACCCTTTTTCAAGTCAAATATCAATAGACTGTCAGCTATACTATCAGATGGCGCAAACGGTTGGCAAACTGTTTGAAGCAACAGAGAAGACACGTAGAAGACAGTAGAAGACCGAGGTGCTGAGCAAGAGAGCGCGGCGCTACATCGCACGGTTGAAAATAAGTGCCTTACGCTGTATACACCTGATGTGCCCCATATCATTGTCTTGTTTAAAATGTAACGCGATGTCTCACAAAGCTATTTACAACTGTGATGAAATTGTGTGCGCAACTGTAGCTGAAAAGAAGGTATGACGATGTGAAATATGGTAGACTATTGGTGTTTCTGAAACTCTATAGCCAACCTGTGGAGGTGTTGACGAAAACCTGTACAAATATGGTATACTTTGTTGCGGTACAAGGGGGGTTATTTTGTACGCATGTAGCACGGAACAACAAAATTCGTAATACATTACGCGTAACAATGTTGTACAATGTAACAAAATTGTTAAAGGACTCTCAATCTCCATACTATTTGCAAGAGGCAAGGACTCCCTGGAACATCCAGGTTATCTTATGAGCGCTTCAACCTTGCAAATGGACGATTGATTGACTGACCTAGTGTGTCCATAAGAGCAGAAACCGACTGGTGTTCATGGAAGCAAAATTAAACACGTCGACCTTTGAAGAATCTGCGGTGGTTGAACGCGTTGCACGCATCGTATCCAGTGTGCGCGGAACGAAGCCTGATTATACACGTCTAGCTGCTGAATTGGAGCAGGCTATCCCTTTTGATGTCTTCGGAGTAGTACTTTTGCGCCATGATCGTCAGGCTGTGCGTGTCGTCGTCTGTCGACGCGAATCTGGTGCGTGGCGTGCCTTCAAGCATCAACTTCCACGCGAAGAGTCGATGTTGGCGCGCGTTTTGCAAGCTCCTGAGTTGCTGGTAAGCGACTATCCCGCTGGCCTGGATGGGCCGCCCGCCGAGAGTGGAGATGCGCTCAGTAGCTTCCATCAGCTGCACTCAACGCTGATCGTGCCTTTGATCGTCGAGGAGAGCGTGCTGGGAACGCTTGAGCTTGGCAGCACGGTTCCTCACATCTACGCGGATCAGACTTTACAACGTCTGGTGAGCGCCGTTGCGCGCGTCCTGGCTTCGGCCATCGAGAGCGCCCAGTTGGGTGGCAGCGCTGAGATACAGAATCGCCAGCGCCAGGTGCTCAAAGATGTCTCCAGCGCTCTGACCTCGAAGATGGACCTCTCTACTATTTTGCAGCAGATCGTCAACGGTATCGCGAAGGCGCTCAGCGTCGCCTCTTTGATTGTGATGCAGGATCGGCAGCATGGCAGGTTCCGCGTGGAGGCGCAATCTGGCCTCAATCAGGAGATGCTGGAACAGGCATTTGGCGCGTACATTCCGATCAGCGAACAGTGCATTATTGGTCAGACGCTCCGCCACCGTCAGCCATTTGTCTCGCACGATATCGTAGCGGATGAGCGCTTTCCTATCAGTCGCACCCTTTTCACTGTGCTTGGTATGCGTTCCGTCTTCTGCTATCCTCTCGCCACTGAAACAACGATCTATGGAGCGTTGCTGCTCTGCTCGGCGGAGCCGGGGGGCTTTACGCCGCTCAAGGCCGATATCCTCTCCCTCTTCGCGAACCAGGCAACCGTAGCTATTCATAATGGGATGCTTCTCGAATCCGCGCATCAGCGCAGTCGCTTTCAGGAGGCGATAGAACGCCTTGAACGCGCGCATCAGCGCCAACTTTCCGCGACGCCGCAACAGGATAACGAGGATGAAGAGCAGGACGAATACGCGTTGTTGACCCAGGTGCGTGAGGAGACGCAGCGTACCTTTGGCGTCAGCTTTGCCAGCCTTTTGCATTTTATCAGCGATCACCTGCTGACCCAGGGCGAACGGGACCTGCAGGCAGTCCTCTCCACCCAGCGCTTCTCGGCTCCCGACGCACCTCCCGATGGCGTAGCTTACGCGGCTTCCGTGCCCCCATCTGTCGCAATGGAGAGTAGAGATCCACTTGCCGATACGCTCTCACTGTTGACGAGAACGGCTGAGGCGGCCCTCATGCGCACGGGCATGCTTGGCGAGCTCAGCCAGTTGCTGATCCAGTTAAAGCAGTCGACGGATGGCGTGAGAGACGCCTGGTTTGTCGTTGATCTAAGGGGCGTCTGCCTGTATATGAATCCGGCAGCCGAAGCGCTCTGTAGCAGGCGTTTGGAGGAACTCAACTCCGCCTATGGACCCAGGCTGCTGACACACGATCAGACGGCTTTTACGACGATAGAAGATGCCTTTGTGAAGCTATTCCCACGCCTGCGCAACGCGGAAGAGGTCGCACTGTATCTGCGCGATTTCGCCCAGGGCAAGGCGTATCGCCAGGAACTCCGCTGCGCGCTTGCCTCGGAGCAGTTGTACACACAGCCAGAGGAGGCGGCCCACGGACGCAGTTCTCTGCACGCTAAACATGAGGCGTCCGATTATCACTACCAACTTCTGCGTTATCCCCTCTACGATCAGCAGGGCCAGTTCAGCGCGAATGCTTTGCAGGTGCGCGATGTGACCGAGCAGGTGAGAGACGAGAAAAATCGTTCAGCCCTGCTCTCATCGGTGTCGCATGATCTGCGCACGCCATTGACCACTATCAAAGCTGCGGTGACGGGACTGCTGCAGACCAATGTTGTGTGGGACGAACGCGATTATCGGGCGATGCTGGAGGATATTGACGTTGAGGCCGACCACCTCACTGTTCTGGTCAACGCCCTGGTCGAGCTGTCGCGTATAGAGATGGGTGCCCTGGTGCTCCAAAAAGAGTGGTGCGACGTGGCAGAGATCGTGCATGGCTCCCTGGCGAAGATGGAGCGCGCTCTGTCCGGTCGCTCCGTCCAGACACACTTTCAGCCGCATCTGCCCCTGATATATGTTGATCATGTACAGCTTGGACGGGTCTTTTATCATCTCCTGGAGAATGCGCTGGCGCATAGTCCCGCGCAGACAGAGATTGTCATAAATGTAGATGCCTTTGGCGATACGCAGAAGATGCTGCACGTGCAGATAATCGATCACGGTTCCGGCGTTCCAGAGCGCGAGCGCGAGCGTATCTTTCAGTCTCTCTATGGATTGCGTTCCTACGGCAATGGGCTGGGGCTGGCAATCTGTAAAGGGATCATTGAGGCCCATCAGGGGCGCATCGGTGTGGAAACAGCCGCCGATGGAGGGGCCTGTTTCTTTTTTACGTTGCCGCTTCATCCACATGCCGCGGTGCAGCCTGACTACGAGGCGACCTTTGCTATGGAGGGTGCGGCGTTAAAAGAAGAAGCTTCTCTTGCAACAGAAGAAACAGCCAGGGCGCGTGAAGCGGTAGTAGAAGGGGGGAGCTATGAGATCAAAAGGTAAGCGTATCCTGGTCGTCGATGACGAACTGCCAATTCAGCGTATTTTGCGGCGTAACCTCTCTATGAGCGGCTACGAAGTCCTCGTAGCTGCCGATGGTAATCAGGCCATAGAGATGGTTCAGCTGCATCAGCCGGATCTTGTGTTGCTCGATCTGTGTTTGCCTGGCGAGCTCAACGGGCTGGATGTATGCGTGAAGGTGCGCCAGATCTCTCCACACCTTCCGATTATTGTATTGTCGGCTGTGACGGAAGAGCGACAGAAGGTGGAGGCGCTGGATCTGGGGGCAGATGATTATCTGACCAAGCCTTTTAGCAACGATGAGCTGCAGGCCCGCGTGCGCGTCTGCCTGCGGCGTGTCCAGACGGTTGAAGGCAGCAGCGAAAATGATCCAGAGGAGCTGTACAGCGATGATGGCTATCTGTACATGAATGTCGTCCGTCGCGTGGTGCGCGCAGGCCAGAGCGATGTACGTCTGACTCCCACGGAGTTTGAATTATTGCGACAATTGATGTTGTACGCGGGGAAGGTGCTTACCCACCGTTCTTTATTACGAGCAGTCTGGGGTCCAGAATACGGCGAGGAAGCAGACTACCTGCGCGTCTATGTACGGCAGCTCAGGCGCAAAGTAGAGGTTGAACCTTCGCGCCCACGTTATATCTTGACTGAACCCGGTATTGGCTATGTGTTTCGCGCGCGGGTCGAAGTCTGAAAGCTTAATACGAATTTAATACGAGAGTAGCGTTTTTTTATGGCTATCTAACAGCTTTGGAGGTACACTAACAGGCAGTATGCTCTTGGGCGGTTGCTTTGGGAGAGAGCCTGATCTGGCTAGATGTTCCATCATGTACGCCAATAAACCATCGCTATAAGCTGGTGAGCGCAATCAAAGAAAACCTGTATAGTGAAAATGTGTATAGTGATAAGTAGAGGTCATAAAAAAGAGCGTGGTGTGTAGGGTGTGTGCGTTTCATTATGTTGAGTATGGAAAATAGAAATAAAATCGCTTGCAACTTATCGAAGAGAATAGGGTTCGTAGGCTAGTCTGGCAAAGGAACATAAGATGGAGCAGCAAGACCGCATCATGGATGGGGACTTACAAACATTGGGTCTCCAATCTATCCTGAAAATACTTGCATTGAGTGGCAAATCTGGTAAGCTATTTGTCACCTCGGGGCCGGAGACGCTCTCTATTAGCCTGCGTAAGGGGCAGATTGTGGGGCTGCACGAGGATGGTGTGCCCCAGCCTGACCTGCTAGGCATGTTGTGCCTGATTGGTCGGCTCGATCCCCCACGCGCGCAGGCGGTGCGTGAAATGGCACAGGGGGATATGCAGCTCGCGCTGAAGATTCTGGTAGATCAGGGCTGGATGAGCGCGGCAGAGATGCAGCGTCGTCTTGAATTCGCCGTCACCCAATCCATCAGCCATGCTATGCGCTGGGTCAATGGGCGCTTCGCCTTTCACATTCAACTGGTGCCTATGGAGAGCAGGATGCAGCCCCTCGATGTCGACTCGGTCCTGCTGGAGGCGCTGCGCCAGGCCGACGAATGGGAAGAGGTCGCCAACGAGGTCGCATCACAGCTGACGCGTACAACGGTGGCGCGCTGGCAGCCGGAAGTGAGCAAGGACGTGCGTAGTCTGGGCCTGAACCAGGAAAGTATCGGAGTGCTTTGTCTCTCTAATGGAGAACTGCCCTTGCAGGCAATCTCGCTGGCCCTGATGACGCCGGAGGCGCGGATCGCCCACATCATGGCTCACCTGCTCGAACTGAACCTGATCGAGGTCGTGAATACCGCCTTAGAGACGGAGCTGCAACAGGACCTCTCCAATATCATCATCAAGTGTCAATATACCCTGGCACAACAACGCGGATCGGAGAACCCATCACAGCATCTGCTTGGCCTGATTACGACGCTCTCTGAATGTATTAACGGTTTGCTGATCCATCACGGCAGGTACACGCGTAGCCTGCGTGGGCGAGGCCAACTTCCCCCGCCGGAGATTGTACGCTATCTGGAACGCCGCTTTGCCCAGCCATTACAAATGCTTGCCCGGCAACAGTATCCGATACTGGAGACGACCAACTTCACCCAGGGTCAGCTCGACTGCGAACCGATTTTGAGCTTGAGTAAAGTAGTCAAGGGCGATCAACTGGAGGAGTTTTATTGGGAGGCAGTGCAAGGTCTGGCCGCTTTTCTCCGCCTGATCTTCGCGGAACTGGTGCGCGACGAAGTTGGCAATTCACATACAGGCCGTCAGCTCAATGTGGCCTGGAAGATCTTTCTTTCAGAGATCGAACACGAGGTACAACAATACCAGGTCTATCGCGCCCATCGCAATACTCAGCTTGCGCGTGGTCGTGATACGATGCAGTCAGCGCAGCTCGGAATTGTTCAGAACGGGAATGGAGCTGTAGAGAGTGGTGCAAACGCATACTGGTCACCTGAAACGAGAAGGAGGTCAATCTAAATGGTGGAACCGACAGTGCTGGTTGTAGATGATAGTCCCACGGTGCGTAAGATTGTTCAGATGACCCTGCAGAGAGAACATATCAGGGTGATTACCGCTGGTGACGGTTTGAGCGCTCTTACCTGTGTTGCCGACGAGATGCCTGCCGTTATCCTGCTTGATATTCAGTTGCCCCGTATGGATGGGTACCATATTTGCCAGATTATACGCAAAAACTTGCAGTTTCGCCAGATTCCAATTATCATGCTCAGTGGGAAGGACGGTTTGTTTGATAAGATGCGCGGGCGGCTGGCTGGCTCCACGGAATATATCACCAAACCTTTTGATTCCGTCGAACTGGTGCAGACCGTAAAGAAGCATCTTGCAAACTGGCAGGAGCGCATGCCCGTACAGCATGAAGGGATGCGTCCACGTCTGCGCTACCGGGGCTAGATTTATGCTCTCAGCCCTCTCGTATGAGGGAGAGAAACGCCAGCGGGATAGCCCTTATTTCCCATCCGCTGGTGTGGTACACAGAGGAAAGGTTATAATTGGATGCCTGGGCAAAAAGTTCTTGTTGTGGATGATAGTTGGACTGAACTGACTATGATTGTGACACCGTTACGCAATAATGGCTTCGATGTGGTTACTGCTGTCGATGGTGACGAGGCGATTGAAAAGGTTTTTAAAGAACGTCCACAATGTATTGTCCTTGATGTCGTTCTACCTAAACAAAACGGTTTCCAGCTCTGTCGGAAGCTAAAGAATTCGGATGTCAGCAGGCACATTCCGATCATTCTGTTGACGAGTAAGAGTACCCCGTTAGATAAGGCGTGGGGGTTAAGGCAGGGCGCTGACCTCTATATCACGAAGCCTTTTAATAGCGACGAACTGGTCGCCAGCGTTCGCCGCCTTATTTAGGAGGTGCGCGCTTTATGAAGGATGCGGGGAACCAGATGTTGATGGGGCAGGGAGACGAAACGTGTCTCTGCCATTGGGAGTTGACCAGTGTCTAGCGAAGATCTAAGAAAATCTCAACGTGACGCTGTTGCTGCTATTCAGCAATTGCGTGCCCTGTCTCCTTCAGCCGCACAGGCTCTGGCTATGCAGGGCAGCTTGAGTCGCCCGGAAGATGAGCCGGTAATAAGGAATAGTGCTCCTGTTGCCAGTGAACAGTATCTTGTCTTCACGCTTGCCGATTGCGAGCTGGCTGTAAAGGCTGAGCTGGTGCAGAGTGTGGAGCGTATCATCGAGCTGACTCCTGTGCCCAATGTCGCTGCCTGGGTGCTCGGTGTGATTAATCTGCGCGGCTCTATCACCTCTGTGGTAGACTTACGGATGTTCCTGGCTCTGGAGCAGCTTCCCTATACCCCGCGCACACGTTTACTCTCGCTGCACTACAATGAGATGGTGATCTGCTTTGTGGTGGATAGCGTCAATGAGATGTTACCTATCCCTCCTGGCACTATCATCAGTGGCAACATGCGCCCGGCGAATATTCCTCAATGGGCCCTTCCCTACGCTGTTGGTAGTGCATTGCTCGTTCAACGGATGATGGTGGTTCTGGATGTCCCTCGTCTCCTTTTCTCGGAGAGAATGCAACATTATAAGACTCTTGGATAAACTGAGTGAAAAGCGTATTGCGATCCCCGCACGATCGTTCGTTTGAATCATAGATATATTTTTATCAACAGGGAGGTCTGGCTATGAATCCTGAGCGCAATAGAGGTGGCATGACTGTCAATGCGCTGATGCAATGGGGGCTGGTTGCTTCAACGGCAATCCCCGTTGTATTGCTTGCAGCGGTTGGTGTTGCATCTCTTTTTTTAGATCATTCTACCTTAATCCTTGCTACCGTCGCCTGCGCGATTATCGTGCTGCTGGGTGTGATGATTGTCAACTACTTTATCCAGCACCGCATTCGCGATCGTATGCAGCGGTTGGTGGAGGTGTGCCGGGACTACGCGAGCGGCGATCGTACGGCGCGCGCAGCGGTCAATGGCGATGACGATTTCGCTATGCTGTCGATGTCTATCAATACACTCCTCGACAGTCAAGGTAGTTCTGCTGCGACCTCTCTGGGCAGCGTCGGCAGCGATGCCGCTGCCCTGCAAGCGCAGATTGAGAAGCTTCTCCAAGAGGTGAGCGCCGTTGGTGATGGTGATCTGCGCGTGCAGGCTGAGGTGACGCCTGATACACTGGGCGTGCTCGCCGACTCCTTCAATTATATGATTGAAGAACTGGCGAAGGTGGTGGGCCGCGTGCAGTCGACTGCGGTGCAGGTAACGAACGCGACGCGCCGCATTCTTGATCGTACCGCTGAATTGACGCAGGCATCTGAGGCCCAGGTGGCGCAGATCTCGCAGACCACCGAGGCGGTAGAGGCGCTGGCCATCTTTATTCAAAACGTTGCTCGTAATGCTCAGCTGAGCGCCGAGATGGCACAAGAAGCCCTGGGCAATGCCGCAACCGGTCAGCAATCGGTGCGCCAGACGATTGAAGGCATGATGCTGATCCGCGAGAACGTGCAGGAGACTTCCAAGAAGATTAAGCGCCTGGGCGAACGCTCGAATGAGATTGGCGAGATCGTGCGTATCATCGAAGATATTGCCGATCAGACAAACTTGCTGGCATTGAACGCCGCTATCCAGTCCGCCATGGCGGGTGAGCATGGGCGTGGGTTCGCGGTGGTGGCCGATGAAATCCGCCTCCTGGCAGAGCGCTCTACCGAATCAACGAAACGTATCGCGACGCTGGTGAAGAGCATTCAGGGCGATACCTACGAGGCCGTGGTCGCTATGGAAGATAGCACGCAGGAAGTGGTGAAGGGGTCGCAACTTGCTGATGAAGCCGGTCGTGCCCTGAACTCGATCTACGGCGCTGTTGAACGCCAGGCTCAGATGATCGAGAGCATCGCGCGCGCGGCGAAGGATCAGACCTCTGTCTCCGAATCGGTCGCGATGGCGATGGGCCGTATCTCAGAGATTACGCGCCAGACGGATGCCGGTACGCAGGAGGCCGCGGTGAGTGTCAGCTATCTGGCAGAACTCTCAGAGCAGTTGCGCGCCTCTGTGTCAACCTTCCGCCTGCCTGATCGCGGCGGCAATGAGATGCTTGGATCTTTCCCACATATGACTTCTGTAGGTGAAGTGAACGATCACGCCGATCAGATGTTTACGCCATCGCTGATGCCGAGCATGGATTCTGACTGGGGGCAGGGCTTTGCGGGCAACTTCCCACCGCTTCCCGAACCCGGAAATTCAGGTTCTCTGGTGAGCCTCTCTTCTTCTCGCTCCAATGGCGGACAGTACGCCTTTAGCAACCAGCAAGATTTTGGTGCTCAAGGCGCTGCCCAGCAGAGCTTTACAGGACCTTTCGGTACGCAGCAGCAGTACAATAATCAGCAGGGATTTGGGAGTCAGCCATTTGAGAACGGTAACCAGCGCGGCTTCAATAATGGTCAGCAGTATGGCAATCAGCAGTCTGGTGGTCAGCAGTACGGCGGTCAGCAGTCTGGTGGTCAACAGTATGGCAATCAGCAGTCTGGTGGTCAGCAGTACGGTGGTCAGCAGCCTGGCAGTCAGCAGTATGGCAACCAACAGTTTAACAATCAACAAAGCTTTGGCGATGGCTTCGATGCCCAGATGAATTTTGAAAGCGCACAGCACTTTGCACCGCCGCAGAATTTTGAAAGCGCACAGCATTTTGCACCGCCACCAAACTTTGGTAATCAGAATCAGCCGTTTTATCAGAACCGGGGCCAGGCAGCAAATCCGGGCCTTCTACCCGCACCAGGACAGGCTACACCTGCTCGTCCACGTTGGCAAGCAGCGGCTCAGAATGGGCAAAATGCTCAGAACCAGGGCCAGTTCAACCAGGACCAGACGCCTTTCCCAAATAACGGGTAGTCCAATTAGTAGCGTGTGAGTGTCGCGCTGTACACGCGGGAAGAAACCTGTAGTGTGCAAGCGACACCCGATAGTTTAAGTAGGTACGCGCAACATGTCGAATACATTTGATAAACTATCAGTCCTCGATTCGTTTATCGAAGAGGTGAATAGCTATTTGCCTGAAATCGAGACGAATCTTGAGCGTCTGGCGCAGTCACCTGGCGACATGGATGCCCTTGAAGAAACGTACCGCCGCACTCATACCATTGGCGGTTCTGCTTCCATGATGGACTTTCCCGGTCTGGCGCATGTGGCACATGGCATGGAAGACATTCTGGGTGATGCTCTCGATGGTATTACGACGCTCGATGAACCCGTTCTGGGTCTCTTACAGCGTTCGCTGATCCGTCTGCATCAGCTCTTGAAGGGTATCCGCAATGGCGTTGATGAAGAAGCCGTGATCGCGGAAGACGATGCTGATTATTCTCACTATCGAGCCTTGATGGCTGCATCGGCACAGTCCGTGCAGGTGGCACCTTCTGAATATGCTGCTCCTTCTACGCAGAGCATGTCAGATGGAGGGATGCCCACTGAGTGGGAGGATAATCACGCAGAGAATGATGCGTTTGCTATGCCCGCCCCCGCGGCCTCTGCGATGCCATCGTTTGACGAGGTACTGGCTTCGTTCCGTACTCCAAATGTTGAAATTGGCGATGATGTCGCCTGGCCAGAGGAGCCAGCGTCCGATGATTTCTCTCTGCCCTCTTACGCAGAGGCGCAAGGTTCGTCGCCTCCTCATCTGAGCGCTCTAGATGCCCTGATGGCTTCAACACGCCCGGCACCTGCAGCGCGTCAGCCGGAAGAAGCGCTCCCTGCCAGGATAGACGACGCGTTCGCCGACGATCTACCGCTGCCTGAAAGCAAGCTTCCCGTTCTCGCGCAAGAAACTGACCTTGCTACGCAGATAGCCTCTTTCTCACAGGTGTATACAGATGTGCAGCACGAGGCGCAAAACGTAGAGCTGCAGGCAGCGGCATTAAAGAATCTGGTGGCCCAGTTGCGCTCAGCCCTGTCCATTATCGATATGCAGCGGAGCGAGTTCAAGGGCTTCCTGGATGGCTCTAAAGATGCCCTCGATCGCATGGAAGACTGGGCCGGTCGGGCAATGGGCCTGAACCTGCGCAACAGTCCTGAACAGGTGCGGCGCTATCTCCCATTATCGGTAATGTGGGTGGCGAACAGTAAGCTGAAAAAAGTCCTTGATCAGCTCAATCAAACGACTGGCGACGCCGAACTTGCCGATGAGCGGATGGAGTTCGAGCTTCAGCAGTTGCGAACTCTTCTCTCCTCTAGTAATAACGTGTTCCAGCAGATACAGGAGGGTGCCGCTCGCGTTCCAGAAGCAGAACCGGCCTGGACTCCCTGGGAGATGCAGCGCGAGCAGGACGCCCTGCGCGAACGTGTGACTTTTGAGCGTTATGGAAATCCTGAAGCGTTACGGGCTGAAATAGAGGCTCAAGTGCGCGAGGAGTATGAGTCACGCTCAATTTCGCCAGCGGCCAGTCGCGCTGAATTAGAGCAGCAGATACGCAGTGAGTTGCGCAAGGAGTACGAGGATCTCCTGCGCTTGCAAGTGCGCGCGACCTCTGGACAGGAGACGCCGGAGGTACTCCAGGAACTCGAGGATCGCCTCCGTGGTGAGATCGAGATCCAGGTGCGCCAGGACTTTTTGAAGCAGATTACCAGTGCCGAGGGCGAGTTCTCGCGCATGCGCCAGCAGGCGCGCGATACATCGCCTTCTTCTGTATCGAATTATGTTGAACGTGCAAGTGAAGCGACAGAGCGTTTTGCATCTCAGCTGCCGTCTTCCGCCACGCAGATAGCGGTTCCAGAGCAGCCCATTCCTGCGGCACCCTCTCTTTCTCCCCAGCAGGCGCAGCAGTCCTCTTTTGCCGCAGACCTGGGTGAGGAGGCTACCGAGATCTTCCGGGCAGAGGCCGAGGAACATTTGCAGACTATTAGTATGCATGTGGCGGCCCTGGAGAAGACGCCGCAGAACCTTGAACTGATCCAGGCCGTGCGCCGCGCTACCCACACGCTCAAGGGTGCGGCTGGCATGATGGGCTTCCGTGCTATCGCCGACCTTTGTCATATCTTCGAGGATCTGCTCGATAGCATTATGGAGGGGAAGACGGCCATCTCATCACCCGTTCTGAGCCTCATTCTCGATACCGCTGAGGCATTGGATATGCTGATCACCGGTCGCGACGCTGAGGCTATGACCGATGATGTGAGGGTAAATATTCTGCGTGCGCGCTACACAGAGCTCCTGGGTGAGCATACCACTCCCCCTCCTCTGGAAGGGCACGCCGATGCATATATCGACGCTGAGACCGATAACGGCGATGATGCTATAGCAGGCATGGGCGCGGTGGTTGGCATCGTGCCCGATACCCATGATGAAGCAAGTGCTCAAGGTAGCGCTCATGGCAATCTGAGCGTGCGTGTGCGTCTGCAAAAACTGGATGAACTGGTCAATCTTTTCGGTGAACTGCTGGTGAACCGTAGTGTGCTGGAGGAGCGTATTCAACGCCTCGTACGCCTGGTTGCCGATGCCGGTGTAAGTAGTAATCGCTTACGCGACGTTGGTCAGAAGTTGGAGAGTCGCTTCGAAGCTGCAACGCTGCCCAGTGGTCGCTCTATACAGGCGATGATCGGCGAGGGTGATCAATCTCTGATCCTGTACAATAACAAAAACGGCAATGGCCGCGGCACTGAACCGTCCCACCTGGCTGAGTTCGATGAACTGGAACTCGACCGTTATAACGATTTCCACCTGCTTGCCCGTGGCCTGAGCGAAGGCATCTCGGATATGACAACGCTCAGCACGGAAATGGACACGATTATTCGCGAGTGCGAAGCTATCTTCGCGCGTGAGAATCGTCTCAATACGACGTTCCAGGATCGCCTGATGAAGGTACGCCTCGTGCCCCTTTCTTCGATGACTCCACGCCTCTACCGCGCTGCGCGCGCGGTGGCCCTGAAACAGGGGAAAGATTTCGAGTTCCTGCTGGAAGGCGAGGAGACCGAGGTCGATCGCACGGTCTTCGAGGAGATCGCTGGCCCGTTGCTGCACCTTGTCCGTAACGCGGTGAATCACGCGATGGAGACGCCTGATGTGCGCGCTCAACGCGGCAAACCGCCCGTTGGGCAGATCAAGCTGACAGCGGCATACGAAGGGAACCAGGTCGTCATTACCGTAAGCGACGATGGCACCGGCATTGATCTTGAGCACGTGCGCAATACGGCCATCCAACGCGGGTTGATTCGCCCAGACCAGCATCTCACCGAGACCGATGTGTTGAATCTCATCTTCCTCTCCGGCTTCTCGACTGCGGAGGTGTTGAGCGAGGAGAGCGGTCGCGGCGTTGGCCTGGATGTCGTACGCGATAGCGTCTCACGCTTGCGGGGAACGCTCGTCGTTGACTCTACGCCTGGCTACGGTACTTCGTTTATTATGAAGTTCCCCACGAGCCTGGCAATTCAGAGCACAATGATGGTGCGTGTCGCTGGTCAGCAGTTTGCTATTCCTACCGTGATGGTGGAGTCCATTGGCCGCCTGGACAACTTCAAGCGCACGACTATCGCCGGGCAGCCAGCGGTGCTTGTACGCGGTGATGCCTATCCGCTGAGCACGCTGGCCCAGTATCTCTCGCTGCCAGCCAGTTTGATTGATGAGAGATCGCAGTTGCTGTTGATCAATGCAAGCGGCTACCGGGTCGCTTTGATGGTAGACGAGATCAAGAGTAAGCAGGATATTGTGACGAAAAGCCTGGGGCCGCATCTACGCCATGTGCATGGTATTGCGGGCGGTACGGTTCTGGGCAATGGTCGCGTTGTGCTTATTCTCGAATTGACGGAACTGCTCGCTCAGCGTCAGAGGATGGACCCGACGAATGCTGCCGCTCTCTCCGTACGCCGCGAGGGCAATGCCCAGCCCACTGCTTCTGTCAGACAGAGCATTGATGTCTCTACTGCCAGGGCGGATATGGCACCGACACGCTCGCAGGCGGCAGCTTCTGCGCCTGAGCGTGGCAAACATGTGTTGATCGTCGATGATAGTCCCAGTGTGCGCCGCGTCGTTGGAAATATGTTGAAGCAGAATCAGTGGGAAGTTCAGATGGCGCGCGATGGCGTCGAGGCGCTGGAGATGATCTCCTACGAGACACCTGCCGCTGTGTTGCTAGATATTGAGATGCCACGCATGGATGGCTACGAGTTGATTGCGACGATTCGCTCTCAGGAGCAATATCGCACGCTCCCACTTATCGTGCTTACCTCTCGTGCGGCGTCGAAACATCAGCAGCGTGCTGTACAGCTTGGTGCTAACGATTATGTCGTGAAGCCCTATCAGGATGAGGAGTTGTTGAACAAGCTGAAAACGCTGGTCTATGGAGCACCAGTTCGTTAATCCCACCAGGATGGGGCTTGCCCCCATCCGGACTACATTGCCGAGACGGATGGGGGCAAGCCCCATCCCTACTGATGAGATACCCTCCATGTTAGAGAAGAAGGTAGAGAACGTGGGTGTAGAACGCGCTGTAACGCGCTGGTATGTGTTACATCAGGTGCTCAGCGACGAGATTGAGCGTCTGGAGGCAAGCATTGCTCTCACCTCTCAAGAGGAGGATGCTGTCGCATCTAACGAGGGCGCTGCTCTGCACAAGCAATTAGGAGAGGCCCAGGAGCGTTTGCGCCTCCTGGGTCCCTGTCCCAGACCGATGATGGGCTAGGCCCGGTTATGACCGATGGCCTGCACGATCCGTTCCCCCATCTCCTGTGTTCCCAGAACCTCTTGACCCTCTTCGCGTAGATCTTCCGTGCGATAGCCCGCGTCGATGCATTGCTCCACCGCCGTCTCGATGGCCGCGGCCTCCTGCTGCAGGCTGAGCGAGTAGCGCAGTAGCATCGCCGC
>Ga0209839_10000198_pt1 | contig 30063 bp, 34 predicted proteins | sample OrgsoiDNA2013050_FD_185800 | JGI IMG/M metagenome (GOLD analysis project Ga0209839, IMG submission 185800) | Permafrost soil microbial communities from the Arctic, to analyse light accelerated degradation of dissolved organic matter (DOM) -... | ecosystem: Environmental > Terrestrial > Soil >... | reverse complement strand
GGGACGCCCCGGGACCTGCCCGCCGGGATAGACCTGGCGGCGTTCCGCATCGTGCAGGAGGCGCTGACCAACGTGGTGAAGCACTCGGGTACCGATCACGGCCGGGTCCTCGTCACGTACTCCGCCGAGGGGGTGGCGATCGAGGTGACCGACGACGGAGTCGGATCGCCGGGCGCGGCGAGCGACGGACACGGCCTGATCGGGATGCGCGAGCGGGTCGCGCTGTACGGGGGCGAGTTCAGCGCGGGACCGCTGCCGGGGCGCGGGTACCGGATCAGCGCCCGGCTCCCGATCGGCGCAGCGGCGTGACGATCTCCGTCGTCGTGGCCGACGACCAGGTCCTGGTGCGCGCCGGATTCCGGGTGCTCGTGGACACCGCCCCCGACCTCCAGGTGGTCGGCGAGGCGGGCACCGGGGAGGAGGCGGTCGAGGTCACCCGGCGGGTGCGGCCCGACGTGGTGCTCATGGACATCCGCATGCCCAGGGTGGACGGGGTCGAGGCGACGCGTCGCATCCTCGCCTCCGGCGGCACCGCCCGGATCATGATCCTCACCACGTTCGACCTGGATGAGTACGTATTCGCGGCGCTGCGCGCGGGAGCGAGCGGGTTCCTGCTCAAGGACACGCCGCCGGGCGATCTGCTGGCCGCGATCCGGGTGATCGCCGCCGGGGAGAGCCTGCTCGCCCCGACGGTGACCCGGCGGGTGATCGGGGAGTTCATCCGCCATCCTGCGCCCGGCGCGGCCCGGAGCCTGGCGGGCGTGACCGGGCGGGAGCGGGAGGTACTGCGCCTGATCGGCGCCGGGCTGTCGAACACGGAGATCGCGCAGCGGCTGCAGCTCACCGTGGCGACGGTCAAGTCACACGTGGGCCGGCTCCTGATGAAGCTCCAGGCCCGTGATCGCGCGCAACTGGTCATCGCCGCCTACGAGGCAGGCCTGGCTCCCCCAGGATTTCCACCGCGGCCGACACGCTAGCAGTCCTGTCTGAGGTGACCGAGGCCGGCCGCCAGGGGTCCCGCTTGATATTCGGCAGCTACGGTGCGAGGGTAGACGGTGATACGTCAAATTGCATAAATTGCATTTACGTGCAAGTCCGGCGTTCCGCACCCGCGCCGCTATGCGCGATGGCATTCGTGGCAGTTTTTCGCCCATCTGGCGCCGTCTATTCCGAGCTTGTCAGCTACCCGCTCATAGGAGAAGCCTGATGGCCACGATCACTACCCATGATGGTACGGAGATTTTCTACAAGGACTGGGGCACCGGGCAGCCGGTCGTGTTCAGCCACGGCTGGCCGCTTACCGCCGATGCCTGGGACGACCAGGCATTCCTCGTGGCATCCCACGGCTTTCGCGCCATCGCCCACGACCGCCGCGGTGGCGGGCGCTCCGGGCAACCCTGGAACGGCAACGACCTCAGCACCTACGCCGACGACCTCGCCGAACTCATCGAGGCCCTCGACCTGCACGACGCCATCCTGGTCGGCCATTCCACCGGCGGCGGTGAGGTAACCCGCTACATCGGCCGGCACGGCACCTCCCGGGTGGCCAAGGTCGTGCTCGTCGGCGCGATCCCGCCGCTGATGCTCAAGACCGACGCCAACCCCGGCGGCCTGCCGATCGACGTATTCGACGGACTCCGCGCCGGCCTCACCGCCGACCGATCCCAGTTCTACAAGGACCTCAGCGCCCCCTTCTACGGCGCCAACAGGCCCGGCAGCACCGTTTCCCAGGGCCTGCGCGACTGGTTCTGGCTCATGAGCATCGGAGTTGGCGTCAAGGGCGCCATCGACTGCATCAAGGCCTTCTCCGAGACCGACCTCACCGAAGACCTCAAGAAGTTCGACGTCCCGACCCTGATCATCCACGGCGACGACGACCAGATCGTGCCCATCGGCGCCTCGGCCCTCCTGTCCTCCAAGATCATCAAGGACGCGGAACTGAAAATCTATCCCGGCGCCCCGCACGGCCTCGCTAACACCACCGCCTGGAAGGACACCTTCAACGGCGACCTGCTCGACTACATCAAGGCCTGACCCGGAAAGACATCACATCGTCGGCCTGGTCTACCCGCCAGCGGGCTAAGAGCTGCGATCCCGGGTGCCGGCGAACCCGTTGCCGCTGCCGTTGAGCGGCCCCGAGGCTCTGCCCGGCGGCCGATGCCCGAGGATAGAAGGCATGGATCTTGGCCTGCGCGGCAGCCGCGCGCTGATCACCGGGGGAAGCAGGGGCATCGGCTTCGCGGTAGCCGAGGCGCTGGCCGCCGAGGGAGCCGCCGTCGGGCTCGTCGCCCGGAACGCCGGCGGCCTGGCCGCCGCCGCGGAGCGGCTGGCCCGCCAGGGGACGCCCGTGGCCACCGCTGTGGCCGACGTGACGGACACGGTTGCGCTGAACCGCGCGGTGGATGACATCGCGGCCGCGCTCAGCGGCCTTGACCACCTGGTAGCCAACGCGGGCGGGACGGCCGGCGGCGGCAACCTCACCAATTCCCTTCCCGGCGAGTTCACCGCGACGTTCGCGCTCAACGCCGGCCACGCCGCGGAGCTGATCCGCGCGGGCCTGAGCCACCTGCGGGCCGCCGGCGGCGGCGCGGTGGTGATCATGTCCTCGATCACCGGCCTGCGCCCGGCACCACGCACGGCCTACGCCACCGCCAAGGCGGCGGAGATCCAGCTCGCGGCGACCGCCGCGCAGGAACTGGCACCTGACCGCATCCGCGTCAATGCGGTCAGCCCCGGATCCATCACCTTCCCCGGCGGCTCCTGGGAAGCCTTCGCACGCGACAACCCCGACGACTTCGCCGTCTTCCTGGACACCCAGTTTCCCTTCGGCCGCCTGGGCCGCCCGCAGGAAGTCGCCGACGTGGTCGCCTTCCTGCTGTCCGCGCGAGCATCGTGGATCACCGGCGCGAACATCGTGGTCGATGGCGGCCAGCGCTACCCCAGCGCGCGCCGATTCGCATGAGAGCGCCAGTGTCGGGCCGGCGCGGGCAGGACCTGAAGGCGCATGAACTGCCGGATGCCGAGCACGCGGAAACCAGCCCGTTCTAGCGGGCTGAAGGCCGACCGGATCAGCGGCCTCGCCGCCCGCCCCTTCCCTCGCCGCCCCCTTCCCTCGCCGCCTCCTTCCCCAGCAGCCCCAGCAGCCCCAGCAGGGCGGATCGGGAAAAGATCGTGAAGCCTTTTGGGGGGCGGGACCCCTAAAAGGCTTCACGATAACCACAGGCGGATCGACCAGCCAGCGCTCGCCGACCCGGGGATAGGTGATAACCGCCAGTGGCGAGGCTGGCCGCGACACCGTCTCCAGGACCCACGTGCCCGGTGTCCCGGTGCTGGCGAGGTAGGCGTCCGCCAAGATGATCTGCGCCAAGTCGCCGAGCATCGTGATCGAGCTGACCTGGAACGACCAATCGTGCGGCGCGTGCGCATCGTCGCCCATCGCCACGCTCTTGCGCGTCAGCGCGACGTTGATGACCGTCCCCGCCTGCGGCCATTGCGCGACCGGATGCAACTCCCCGCCTTCGAGCAGGGCGACGTCATGGCCGTGCGCTACGAGGAACTCCCGTGCCTGCTCGGCGGAGACCTCATCGCCGTAGTCGGATCCCCGCCAGACATTGCGATCGGGTCCCTCCTGCGGGCTCTCACGGCCGGACGCGGGCGAGGACGAGGGTGATGTCGTCCTCGTCACGCTGGCGTAGCGCCTGGGTGACCGTCTCGCAGGTGCTGTCCAGCGTGGCGCCGGGCCGGGCCAGGGCGGAGCTGAGCGCGTCGCGCAGCGCGGCGATGCCGTCGTCGAGCGGCCGGGTGCGGCTTTCTGCCAGCCCGTCGGTGTACAGGGCGAGAGTGGCGCCCGGCGGCAGGCTGACCTGGGTGGCCTCGAAGGATCCGGTGCCGAGGCCGAGGGGAAGCCCAGGCGGCAGGTCGAGCACCCGGGTCGCGCCGTCGGCCAGGGCCAGCACCGGCGGCGGGTGACCGGCCGTTGTGATCACGCAGGAGCTTCCCGAGGTGTCGATCACCGCGGCGATGCAGGTAGCGAAGGGCGCCCTGGGCATGCCTGCAGCCATCCGGTCGAGCCTGCCGAGCATCTCCTCCGGGGGCAGGTCCAGGTCGGCGAGGGTGTGCGCCGCGGTGCGCAACTGCACCATGATCGCCGCCGCCTCCGGGCCGTGACCCATCACGTCCCCCACGATCAGCGCGGCTCGCCCGCCGGGCAGCGCGACGATGTCGTGCCAGTCCCCGCCGACGACTCTGGCGCCGACCGGCAGGTAACGGTGCGCGGCCTCCATGCCGGCCGGGACGCGCGGGTCACCGGGCAGCAGGCCGCGCTGCAGCGCGAACGCAGTCCGCCGCTCCCGGTCATACAGCCGGGCATTGTCGATGCACACGGCGGCCCGGGACGCCAGCTCGCCGGCCGCCGCGATGTCGCCAGGCCCGAAGTCCGGGCTGCGCGCCGCTCGCCCGAACGTCATGCACCCCAGCACGACCCCGCGGGCGGTCAGGGGCACAGCCAGGAACGACGCGTAGCTAGAGGTGAGCTCCCGGCCGCCGGGACGGCGGGCGATCCGCTCTGCGGTCTCGGCGTCGAGGTGATCGAACAGGACCGGGCTGCCGGTGTCCATCGCCCGGAAGCTAGGCGAGTCCCCGCTGAAGACGAGCACCTCACCGGGGCACAGCAGGCTGTCGGTGACGGCGGCGGGCTGGCCCGCCAGCCGGGCCACCAGCCGCCGCACCACCGCCGCAGGGCCGGCCTGGCGCGGGGCGGGCTCATCGTCGGCGAGCAGTCGCTCGGCCACGAAAACGGCCGCCGCGTCAGCGAACGCGGGAACGGCGACCCCGGCGACCTCACGCGCCGTCGCGGACAGGTCAAGCGTCGTGCCGATCCGGTCAGCCGCCTCGCTCAGCCAGCCTGGGCCACTGTGCTGCGTGGCCTGCCAGGCGATCACCAGCGCCCCGCTGCCCGGCCCGTCCAGCGGCTCACAGCGGACGGCGACCGGGCCACCGCCGCCCGCGAAGGACATGGCCAGGGTCGCGGTCCAGACCCGTCCGGCCGCGACCTCGGCCAGTGCCTCACCCGCCAGCTCGCGCTGGCCCGGGCCGGTCATCAGCACGTCACGCAGGTCCTGACCAGTCACCGCCTGCGCCGGGCGCCCGAACAGCCGGGCGGCGGCCACCGGCCAGGAGTCCACCCGCCCCCGGGAGTCCAGGGTGAACGCGGCGAGGCCCGCCAGATCCGGCCCGTGCCGCCATGGCAGCGCGGGCTTGCTGTCCCCGGCTATCGGTGACTCCACCGGTATCTGCACCCACCTTGACGGCCAGTTCGCTAGCTTCGCATCGGCGTATCCGGGCAATGGCCACGAGCCATCTCGTCCCCGCGGCAGCGCAGTACGGGCCGCCATTGCCCGTCCCCTGAGATATCGTGCAAACACGGAATGTATCGCAATACCGGCGACCATACGCGCCGCGCGCTGGAAGACCTGTAACCAGGCCCTGTTCAGCGGAGGGCACCGGGCACGCGCATCAGGACAGGGAGGCGTGATGGCTGACGACCCGGGCCCGGTACCACCGGGAGTGGACACCAGGCGGGCGAACACCGCCCGGGTGTACGACTACTGGCTGGGCGGCAGCCACAACTTCCTGGCCGACCAGGACGTGGCCAGGGCCATCGCCGCCGTCGCGCCCAACGCCCCGGCCATCGCCCTGGCCGGCCGCGCGTTCCTCGGCCGGGCAGTGCGGTACCTCGCCGCGGCCGGAATCCGCCAGTTCCTCGACATCGGCTCCGGCATCCCCACCCAGGGGAACGTGCACGAAGTCGCCCAGCAGGCCAGCCCAGGCGCCCGGGTGGTCTACGTCGACATCGACCCGGTCGCGATCGCGCACAGCAAGGCCCTCCTGGCCGGGAACCAGAACACCGCGATCATCGACGCCAGCCTGCGCGAGCCGGAGAAGATCCTCGCTCACCAGGCCATCGAGGACCTGATCGACTTCAGCCAGCCGACCGGCCTGCTGCTCGTCTCCGTCCTGCACTTCATCGCCGACGCCGAGGATCCCTGGCAGATCGTGGCCACCCTGCGCGACGCGCTCGCGCCCGGCAGCTACCTGGTGCTGAGCCACGGCACCAGCGAGGGCCAGCCCGCGGTGGCGCAGGTCGTGGAGAAGGTCTACAACCGCAGCGTCTCCACCGACCTGCACATCCGCTCGGAGACGGAGATCCTGCGGTTCTTCGACGGCTTCGACCTCGTGGACCCCGGGCTGGTCTTCATCCCGCAGTGGCGGCCCGACTCGCCCGCCGACGTGCCCACCGACCCCACTAGCTTCGGAAACCTGGTCGGTGTGGCCCGGAAGGCCTGAGACGCAGCAGGGCCCGGTACATCTGCCGCGGTGCGAAGTCCACCAGCATCGGCTTGAGGTACCGCGGCTGCATATGCTGCAGGGACTGACCAGCGACTACCTGACCGCCGTGGACGTTGTCTGCGTCAACCGGCACGGCAGGGCACGGCTGGTGCGGGCCTCGAAGGGCGACCACGAGACCGGGCGCCTGCTGTGGGCACACACCGGTGGCGGCGGGGGCAACTTCGGCATCGTCACCGCGTACTACTTCTCCCGCCTGCCAAGCCCTCCCGAGCAGGTGCGAGTCGCCATCACGACCTGGCCGTGGTCCGGCCTGACCGCTGCGGACTTTGCCACGCTGCTGCGCAACTACGGGCGCTTCATGCAGGCTCACAGCTCTCCGTCGAGCCCGTACGCGGGCCTGTTCGCGCTGCTCCACGCGTTCCATCAATCGGCGGGGAAAATCACGATGACCACCCAGGTGGCCGGGCCTGCGATCGGCCTGCTGGAAACGTTCCTCGCGCAGATCAACGCGGCGTGCCGGGCGGATCGACGACGATCACCTCGCTGCCCTGGCTCCAGGCCATTCACAGCGCGCTGACCGACGCCCACTACAGCTGCTTCATCAACTATTGCGATGTTGATCTGCCGTCCAGCTGGCCCACCCTCTACTACAAGGCCGGCTACCCCGCCCTGCAGGCGGTCAAGGCCCGGTGGGACCCGCGCAACGTGTTCAACCACGCGCAGTCAATCGTGCCCGCCCCCCACCGTTCGCCATTACCACCGTGCTCACCGAGAGCGTCTCCCCGGAACAGCACGACGACATGTTCGCCGTCCTCGGCCAGATGAACGCAGCCCATCCAACGGCCCGGCACTGGTACCTCCCGTGGTTCCCGCGGTGGCCGAAAAGTGCGGCGATGGCCGCCGCAGATCAGCCAAGATCCACTTCCGCGCGCAAAATCGAGTAGGACGCCATGTCCCGCCACCTTCCAGCCCGGAAGCAGGATCCCCGCAGTATGCCTTCACGAGTGAAACCGGCTTTCTCCAGTGACCGCTGCTCAGCCAGGTTGTCGACCTCGGTCTCGGCCGCGATCCGGTTTACCTGCGTATGTGCGAACAGGTACTCCGCCAGCAACCGCTGCGCCCGGGTGCCATACCCCTGCCCGCGAGCGCTGGCCAGCAGCCCGATCCCGATGTTCCAGCTGAAGGAGCTCGGTCCCGTCTGCGCCTTGTGCCAGCTGACCTCGCCGATGAACTCGCCGACCTCACCTGCGCCGCCGAGCGCCACGGCCAGCCTGCCGTGGTCTTCGGAGATGAACCCCTTCTCCGCAAAGCCCCGGCGCAGCTCTCCCGTATTCTGATAGCCGAAAAAACCGTACTGTGACGCCTCGTCTGGATCCTCGTAAAGCAGCTCGAGTCGATCGAGCTCGGCTTCGACGACCGGTCGTATATGTACTAGTCGGGTCACGACTAAATCCTAGCGACTCCATCGGGCGGCCCGAGTCTGTCCCTTGTGGCATTGGGCGCAGGAGTGCAGCCTCGGGCATCCCGTGCGGCTAACTGGGCCTCATTGTGGTGGAGGTGAAGGCACCGTATGCGTACTATCAGAGAAGCACAGCCGTGAAGGTACTTGGGTGAAGTGACAGCAACAATGACGAGGTGATGATGGCGGCTATGGTGTTGTCCACGGCGTTCACGGAGTTCTTCTCGCTACAGCACCCGATTGCGCTGGCGCCTATGGGCGGATCGGCCGGTGGTGCGCTGGCGGCGGCTGTCTCTAACGGCGGGGGTCTGGGACTGCTGGGCGGCGGCCCTGGGGATCTGGACTGGCTGGCCCGCGAGCTGCCGATCGTCGCGGATGGCACTGACAAGCCCTGGGGCGTCGGTTTCCAGAGCTGGGCGATCGACGTCGGCACGGTCGAGCGTGCGCTGAAGCACAACCCGAGGGCGGTGATGCTGTCCTTCGGTGACCCCCGCGCGTTCGCAGGGCCTATCCGCCAGGCCGGCGCGGCGCTGATCATCCAGGTCACCGACCTCGAGGAGGCCAGGCAAGCGGTAGACCTCGGCGCCGACATCATCGTGGCGCAGGGGACCGAAGGCGGTGGGCATGGCGCTCGGCGCGGGCGATCTACGCTGCCGTTCGTGCCGATCGTGGTGGACCTGGCCGCACCGACGCCGGTGCTGGCCGCCGGCGGGATCGCCGACGGGCGGGGCGTGGCAGCGGCCCTGGCTCTTGGTGCCGCCGGGGCGCTCATCGGGACTCGATTTCAGGCCACTGCCGAGGCACTTGTCGATCCCTCGATCAGCAAGGCGATCGTCGAGGGACGCGGGGAGGATACCGAGCGCAGCACGGTGCTTGACATCGCCCGGGGCTCCCGGTGGCCGTCAAAGTACCCGGCCCGCACCCTCGGCCACCCGTTCCTCGATGAATGGCGGGGCAGAGAAGACGAGCTCGCCGCGGACGCCGATGCCAGGCGGACGTATCAGGATGGAGTGGCGCGAGGCGATCTGCCGCCGATGCCGGCGTGGGCCAGCGAGGCCATTGATCTCATCAACGACCTGCCGCACGCAGCCGATCTTGTCGGCGCCCTCGCTGCGCAGGCCGAGGACGCGCTGGCCCGAGCGGGAACCCGCTGACCGTACGCTCGATCTCGCTCTGCCGCGCGGCCCGGTCACGGCGCGAGCTCATCACCACACGTTGGCGGCTGCCGGGGTCAGCCGGGTGATCGCACCTCAACTTCGTCGTCGCTGACGTCGACCTCGACCTCGTAGCGGCCGCGCCACGCGCTCAGAACGATGAACCGGACCGTGCTCCCGGCCGCTAGTCCAGTGGCCCCGACGCGACCCCGGCTCCCGGCGGGAACGAAATCACGGGCCAGTCCGCCGATATTGCGGGCGGCCACTACCTCGTCATCAACCCTCATGCGACACCTCCATGAGGAGGATGACGGTCGCCTGTTGCATCGGGTGTGACGAAGAGCGTGACAATCGTCAGCGGGAAGGTGCTGGCGGTCGGCTTGCGGACAGCCCCCACGCGCGGAACTCCTCCGCACGCGGGCCGATGACCTGCGTCCAGGTCTCGCCGATCTGCTGCACGGTCGGGGCGGCCTCGGAGTAGGCAGGCCAGCCTGGGTCCCCGTGAGTCGCGAAGCGCACCCAGGTCGCGTGCACGCGTGCGGCGAGGTCATCGAGTGGCGGTTCGGTGCCGAGTAGCGCGTCGGGCCCGCGCAGCGCGGGCAGGTCGACCTTGTCAAAGACGAATGGCAACTCCAGTAGGTGACAGGAGCCGAGTTTTCCGTCGAGAGCCTTCGACCGCCAGGTGAACTCGTAGACGAAGGTCCGAGCTCCGCCGGTCTGCGCGTACGCGTCCGCGAAACGACGGGTGCCCGCCCCGAACATGCCGTCGCCGAGCAGCGCGACCCGCAGCTCCGCGGTGGTCGCCGACGGCCGGGCAGAGCGGTACGCCTCGACCAGGCGGTCCGGGGCGGGATGGAACCGTGCGGCCGCGGAACGCAAGTCGGCTTCCGTCGAGTCGTCGAGATCCTGGAACGGCGCGAGGTACAGGCTGCTCTCGTCGAGATTCGACCCGATCAGCAGCTCCGCCGTCGAGGCACCGCCGTCGGCGGCGACCCCGGCAAGATCGGCGACGATGTCGGCGGGCTGACGATCGAGCACGAGGCTGAACGGCGTGATGCCGCCGAGCGGGTCGTGCGCGTCCGCAGTGGCGAGGTCCAGCCCGGACAGCCGGGGCAGCAGGTCCACCAGTTCCTCGTCAGACCGATGCCCGAGGGCGGCCGCGGTCGGGGCGATGCCGAGCTCGCGTCCGACGGCCGCGCTGACGATTCCCGCCTGCTCGGGCGTGAAGCTAGCGGTCCCGCTGCCGCTCTGGACGATCACGCGCCGGAACAAACCCTGCGCGTCCGGCGCGCCGACGATGCTGGTCACGATGATCGCGCCCGCGGACTGGCCGGCGAGCGTGACGTTGCCGGGGTCACCGCCGAAGCGGGAGGCGTTCTCCCGGATCCAGCGCAGCGCGGCGATCACGTCGAGGCGGCCGCGGTTGTCCGGCGCGTCCGGCAGCAGGAGGAAACCCGGGATGCCGAGGCGGTAGTTGACGGTGACGAGGACGACTCCGTCCCGGCCGAACGCCGTGCCGTCGTAGACCGGGCCGCGCGTGGAGCCGGCGATGAAGGCACCGCCGTGTACGAACACGAGTACCGGAGCAGGCGTGCTCGGCTCAAGCGGTGCCCACACGTTGACGGTGAGGTAATCGTCCCCCCGCTCCCAGCCGCCGCCGAAGAACGGGGACAGATTGAGACGCCCCAGGCGGCTGCGCGGCGGCTGCGGCGCGGTCGGCCCCGGCCGCCCGGCGTCGCGGACGCCTGCCCAGCCCGGGTGCGGTCGCGGTGCGGCGAACCGCGCCTCCCCCACCGGGGGCGCGGCGTAGGGGACGTCGTAAAAAACCTGGGCCCGGCTGGTCCGCGTCCCCCGGATCCGGCCGGACGTGGTCGCGACGACGAGATCGCCCGGCGCTGCAGTCGGCGTGCTCGGCGCCGGACTCGGCTTCGGCCGGTCGGCCAGAGCGCTCACAGCCGGTCGAATCCGGCCCAGCGGCGGATCCCGAAGCCGTCGCCGCGGTGTTCCACCTCCAGCGCGCCGTGGCCGCTGAAGTGCGCCGGCAGCACGAGAGCGGCGTGATCGCTGGCCCAGCCGAGCAACCCGCGACGGGTGGCGCGGGCGCTGGCCGGATCCTCGCAGAAGCAGCTGCTCTGGTCGACCTCGGCGACCTGGAGCGGCGTGTGCATCAGATCTCCCGCGAACAGCGCGTGCTCGGAGCCTGACACGAGCTTCAGGACACTAGATCCCGGCGTGTGGCCGGGCGCCGCCTCCAGTCGCAGGGCCGCGTCGATGACGTGGCTGTCTTCCCACAGCTGCACCTGGCCGGCGGCGTGCACGGGCGCGACGCTGTCCTCGAAGACGTTCTCGTTGACGCTGCCGGCGACGTTCGGGTTGTTCGCCGGGTTCCAGAACTCGAAGTCGGCGCGCGGCATCAGGTAGGTCGCGTTCGGGAAGGTCGGGACCCACTCGCCGTCCCGGAGCACCGTGTTCCAGCCGACGTGGTCGACATGGAGATGGGTGTTGACGACCAGGTCGACGTCCTCGGGTCGCACGCCGGCCGCGTCCAGCGCGCCGAGGTAATCGAGGTGCAGGTGGTCCCAGGCCTCGACCGCCGGCCGTGCCTTGTCGTTGCCGACGCCGGTGTCGATGAGGATCGTCCTGCCGTCGCTGCGCAGGAGCCAGGTTTGCATCGCGACCTGGACCATCTCGCCGCCCGCGTCGATATGGTCGGGCACGAGCATGTCCCGGTGCTCGTCCCAGGCGGCCTCCGGGATGGTCGGGAAGAACACCTTCGGGGGCATGATCGGCCCGTGCATCTCCTCGATGCGCGTGATCGTGACCTCGCCGACGGCGACCTCGTTCATCTGAGTTCCTCTCCATGGCTGGTGACTGGTGGTGCTGCCAGAGCGCCACCGTGCTGCCATCAGCATTGCCCCTGGCGGGTCGGCCATCCAGACCGCTGTGTGGCTATCCCTGACAGGGGCAGGAAAGGCGGAACGCCAGGTGCGACACTTTCGTACATGCCTTCGACGCCCCAACTTGGCAGCCTCGGCGAGTTCCTGTACGCGAGCCGGGGGCGCCTGACGCCCGATGATGTCGGTCTGGGCATCTTCGGACGACGTCGGGTGCCGGGGCTGCGGCGGGAGGAGATCGCGATGCTCGCGGGCGTCAGCCCTTCGTACTACACACGCCTGGAGCAAGGGCAGGCACTCAACGCGTCTGCGCAGGTGATCGACGCGCTCTCGCGGGCGATGCGCCTCAGCGATGCGGAACGCGAGCATCTGCACCGGCTGGCACGCGCCGACCACGCCCGGCCCACCCCCGTCGAGCCTGCCGAGGAGACGGTCGATGCGGGCCTGGCCGAACTACTCGACACCGTCGGCGACGCACCGGCGATGGTCTTCGGCCGCCGTCGAGACATCCTCGCGTGGAATCCCGCCGGACATGCACTGTTCGCCGGTCATCTCGATCCGCGTGACGTCGACAATCCGGAGAACCGGCCAAACGCGACCGAGCTCGTGTTCCTCGATCCGCACACCCGCGAGCTGTACGTGGACTGGCGAGAGAAGGCCCTGGCCAGCGTCGGTCACCTGCGGATCCTGGCTTCGGAGTACCCGAATGACGCACGTCTGCTCGCGCTGATCGGCCGGCTGGCTGTGGAGAGCGCCGAGTTCGCCGCCATGTGGGCCGCCAACGCAATCCGCCCGTCCCAGTCCGCGGTATACCGGATGCAACACCCCCTCGTCGGGCGCCTCACCATCACACAGCAGCTGCTCACGACGGCCCAGGCCCCGGGCCAGACCCTCGTGATCTGCAGCGCCCCAAAGCAGTCCCCCTCCTCGGAAGCTCTTTCACTCCTGGCGCGCACGGTCCAGTAATGAACACCAGCGCGCAGACACGCCTGCGTCGTCGCTACCCGCCCCACCGTGTCCGGTTCGGGTGGCTCTGGACGGCGTACGCGGTCAGCGCGTCCGGCACGTGGCTCGGGTTCGGTGCGTTCCCCCTGATCGCGATCCTCGTGCTGCACGCCGGGCCGGCCGAGGTGTCGGTGCCATCGTGAAGCTGAACAAGGCCGATGGTCAGATGCCAGCGAGATCACCGGTCCGGCTGGCCCGATGATGGCGCCGGCCGGGAGAGCTTTGCCTCGGGGAGGATCGGCTCGAAGAGCTCGACGGGGTTACCGGAGGGATCCTCGATGATGATCTGCCTGCCGCCAACCCCGGTGACGACGTCGTTGCGGAACCGGGCGCCGCTACTTCGCAGTTGCTCGACAGCGGCAGCAAGGTCGGGGACCTCGACACTGAAGCGATTCCAGCCGCCAGGCTCCTGCATCCTGCCGTCGGGCATCGGTGCGCCGCCCCCAGCTGGCCCGTCTGGGCCGACCGGCCTTACCAGCACCAGGCGGAGGTCACCATGTGCGAGCATCGCGAACAAGTCGTTCGGGCGCATCTGCAGCTCGAAGTGGAGGTGGGCGGTGTAGAAGTCGATCGCGGCGTCGATGTCATTGACGATGTAACGGACGCTGACGGTAGTCATCGGCAATCCTTTCTCCGGTACTGAGGTTCGGAACGGGCTACTCATTGCCCCTTGAGACCACGCTCGTGGTAGCCGGCGAGCGGCTCGAACAGCTCGACCGGGTTGCCAGACGGGTCCTCTAGGAGCGCCTGGCGCACGCCTATGGCGGTGACTATCTCGTGGCGGAACCGGACGCCGCGGCCGCGAAGTGCCTCGACGGCCGCATCGAGGTCGGGGACCTCGACCACGATGCGGTTCCAGCCGCCTGGGTCGGGAAGCGTCCCGTCCGGCAGGGCATGCGCCCTGCCGGGCACGCTGAGCAGCAGCCGCAGGTCCCCGCGATAGAGCATGGCGAAGGATGGGGAAGGCCGCAGCTCCTCGTCGAAGCCGAGATCATCACAGTAGAACGCGACCGCGGCGTCGAGGTCGGCTACGAAATAACGGACCGTTGCGCCGCGTCCGCTCACCCGGGCTCGCTCGCCACGGAGGCGGCGGAGCAAGCTGGCGGTGAACTCCGGTCGTGGCTCTACCGGCATGATCGGCAGGCGCAGTGCCTCAAGAGGGTCAGGCGTCATTACCTTCCCCTTCTTGATAGACGCGACGCAGCGCCGCCCGGGCCCTGACCAGGAGCGTCTCGGTGGCATGCAGGCTCCGGCCGAGTTCCCGGGCGACCTCGGCCACCGGCAGCCCGTCCAGGTAACGCAGCGTCAGCGCCGCGCGCTGATGGGCGGAAAGACGGGAAAGGGCCGCGTGGGCAGCCGCGATGTCAAGCTGCGCCTCCCAGGGGTCGTCCACCGGCTCGGCGCCAGTAACGATCCCGCCGAGCCTGCGGCGCTCGAGGTCCGTTCGCCGCCAGTGGTCAACCAGCTTGTGACGGGCGACGCCCACCAGCCAGGCGACTGTGAGCTCCGGCGGGCATTCCCGCTTGGCCGCGGCGACAGCTGCCATAAACGTCTCCGCCGTCAGATCCTCGGCCAGCACGGCGCTGCCGCACCGCAGCAGGAGGTATCCGTAGACCTGGGGCAGGGCGCGGGGATACAAGGCAGCCAGTGGCGTCTCCCCGCCCGTGCCTTCCTGCTCAATGCCCACACCCAGATCATCGTCTGACGGCCTCAAACTCCGAACATCGCTCAACCAAAAAGCATGCGGCAGAGATTAATCCCTACGAGGACGTCACGGACGAGGCGCCTGCGGGTACGGCCGGGAGAAGGGCCGCTTCGACGAGCACAGCCTCTAGCCCGCGCAAGATCGCCTCCATGTCGGCCGGGGCCAGGTAGTGGGTGTCGGCCAGCAGTTCGTAGTTCACGGTGTCCGGCACGTTGTTGAGGTGGAGGTAGCACTTCTCGCCCGGCACGTCCCGCTGACGTCCCCAGGTCAGCACCGAGCGCGGCAGCGCAGCGCGCACGTCGTCCGCTGTCGGGGCCTGGCCGGCCGGCTCCTGCCGGCTCTGCATCCGGCGGTCATTGACGAAGCAGCTGAGGTCGATTTCCTCGCCGCGCTCCCGGCAGATCCTGCTCACGAGCTCGTCCCGCCTGAGCGGGTCGTAATACCCGAGCTTGTAGGCGCCCACGGCGGCTCGCCAGGCGCGTGTCACGGCCTGGTCGAAGGTGACGTCCGCAACGTCGATCACGCAGGGGTTGTGGTGGCAGATGGGGGTGACCGCGCCGGCCAGGCCCGGCCGGAACCGGTTATTGACCACCACCTGGATGATGGCGGGATTGATGCCGGTGACCCGGGTCAGCGCGACGGCGAAGGCGGCCAGGAGCACCGTCGAGGTCTCTGCCTGGGTGCGGGCCGCGACGGCCTGGGCGGCCAGGTGCGAGGCGGGCGAGTCGTAGTAAGCCTGCCAGAAGCGCGGCTGCCGCCTGCCGACCGAGTCGGCGAACCTGCGGGCCGGGATGACCCGCAGCAGCCGCTCCCAGTACCGCAGCGCGGCGTCGCTCTGCCGGCGGCCAGCCGGGCTCGCCTGCAGGCGAGCCAGCTCCAGCGGCTGCACCCCGGTGACCGGCCCCTTCGCGCGGCCGGTCACCGGATCCCGGCTGGCCAGGTCATTCAGCATCGTAACGACGCCCACGCCGTCGGACGCAAGATGGCTGATCACCGACACCAGGTGGGTAGCGGCTCCGCGGGAGACGATCACCGCCCAGCGGATCGGCCACTCGCGGGCATAGTCGAAGACATGCCGGTGATAGCGACGATGCAGTGCCGCCGCAGTCTCGGCAGGGTCGGCGTCCCCGGCATCGACGATCTCCAGCGGTACCTCACCGGACTTCGACACAACCTGCAGCGGTCGGCCATCATCAGCGAACCCGAGCCGGGTCCGCAGCGCCGCGTACCGGCACATGAGGAACCCCAGGTCAGTGACGACGCCGGCCACGGTGCTGCCCTGCGGAAGGGGGAGCCAGCCGCCAATGCTTAAGGACGTATTCTCGCGCTGCATAACCCGCCACATGTCGTGCTGGCCCCAGGTCAGCTCGCCGACGCCCGAGTCTTCCCCTTCGAACGGGACGAGGATCTGCTCCGTCATGCCGCCTCACCCCAGCCGTTCGCCCAGCTACAGCTTTCCTGCGAGCTGACTAAAACGTACCCTGCGCACTGTTGGCCGAAAAGCACCCCTTTTTTAAGTTGCCGACGGCAACACCCTCGTACATGGCGCCGTAGGGCTTGGGCTGGCCCTTGCCGTAATAGGTTTCGAGGTGGGTGATCGTCATGCCCGCACTTTCAATGATCGCCGAGATGTCACGGTTCAGGTGGCACCCGCCGGCGACGCGCTGCTGCATGCCGTTGAGACGGTGTTGCCACTTGCGGGCTGGCTCGTCGGGCGCCAGCCCGTGCTCCACGAAATGCAACGTGCCGCCCGGACGCAGCACCCGCCGCATCTCGGCGACAGCCGCAACGGGATCGGGGATCGTGCACAGGCTCCAGGTGCACAACAGGGAATCTGCTGTGTCGTCTGCCATCGGCAGGCGCTGACCGTCGAGTCCCACCACCTCGACAGCAACCGGTGACGCGGCGATCCGCGGGTGGGCCAGCCTCACCGCGAGCTGCGAAGGCTCCACCGCACGCAGGTGCTTCACCTCGGGAGGCAGGTACGGCAGATTGTGCCCGGTGCCAAACCCGATCTCGACAACCTCGCCCGTCAGCCCGGCGCACACCCGCGAGCGGATCTTACGGTCTTCCTTGGTGTTCATCACTAGGTTGATGATCCTGGGCAGTACGTGATCATCGTAGAAGCTCATGAACCGCACCTCCTCGTAGGCCAACGCGACTGTCGCAACCCCCAGGGCATCGGTCCCGGTACCCGAGGGCACGGTACAACTGCTGTTGGTGCAGGAGCTCGTCTTCCACCAGCCTGGCCCACTCCGGGCTGGAGCGCAGCCGCAGCTGCTCCTCGTTCACGACGTCATCGTACGTTCCCTCCATCGAACCGGCCGTAGCTGCCGTGATAGAAGACCAATGGCTCCCGGCCCGGCAGCATGTCGAGGTGCCGAACCCGGCAGATCGCGATGACATGGTCTCCCGCCCTGTGCTCTGTCTCAACGGAGCACTCGAGCCAGCCGAGTCCGCCGCTGAGGATAGGGTGGCCAGCCGGTGACGCGGTCCAGGAGACATCGCGGAACCTGTCGCCGCCAGCGGTGGCGAACTTCAAGCAGATGCCCGGCTGGTCGGCGGCGAGGATGTTGATGCAGTGGCCTCGTGCCGCCCTGATGCGAGGCCAGGTGGTGCTGGTGCATGCCATGCAGACCGATACCAGCGGCGGGTTCAGCGAGACGGCCGTGAAGGAGTTCGCCGTCACCCCCATCGGGCGGCCGCTCTCTGGATCAATTGCGGTGACCGCGACAACGCCGGTGGCAAACAGGCCGAGGACGCCGCGGAAGTGCCAGGCATCGATGTCCGGCGCGGTGTCACGGGCATGGCTGGTCCGGCTGGTCCGGCTGGCAGCGTCACATGACGCGGACCCGCTCATCGCTCGACGATGACGTGGCTGCCCGCCGGCGCCCCGCTCAGGCAGGCGTCACGCTGGCGCAGAACTTCGGAAACGTCGGCCCCGGGTAGCTCCAGTGCGCGGCTGAAATCGGCGAGAGCCAGCTCAGGCCGCCCGATGGCCTCGTAGGCGAGGGCCCGGTTGACCAGGATGTCTGGATCCTCGCCGACGAGGGCGAGCGTCTTGGTCAGGTCATCTACCGCGTGCTGGCCGTGGCCCGACCGGTAGTGCACCACCGCCCTGTTGAGCAGGGCAGCCGGGTAGCCGGGGTCGAGGGCTATCGCGCGGTTCAGGGCATCCAGAGCTGCTTCCAGCTCGTCGCGTTCCAGGTGGATGGTTCCCCGCAGGCACAAGAGCCGCGGCTCGGCCGGGCTGAAGGACAGCCCGGCCAGCACGTCGGCCATGGCTGAGTCGAGGTCACCGGCGCCCAGCAGCAGCTCGGCCCGGCTGAGCCGGGTATCGACGTCCCGCGGCTCCATGTCGAGAACGTAGCCGAAGTCTGCGAGGGCCCCGGCGGCGTCGCCGAGGGCCGCCTTCGCGGTTCCGCGGTTGTAGTACAACTCCGGATACGGCGGGGCGAGCCGCGCGGCCCGGTCATAATCGACCAGGGCTGCCGCGAATTCACCGGCCTGGCGGGATATCTTCGCCCGCTCGCACAGGTAATCGGTGTAGTACGGGTCTAGCGTGATCAAGGTAGAGAAATCTGCGTAGGCCGCGTCGGTGTCGCCCAGCGCTGCCTTGAGCCGGGCGCTGTTGTAGAGCAGTTGCGAGCGGTGCAGGGCCCACTCGTCGTCACCGATCTCGGCGTCGAGCCTGGCGATCCCCGCCTTCACCAGGTCGAGTGCGCGCCGCAAGTTGCCGCGGTGCATCTCGATGAGCGCCAGCGCGTTGTCCTGGAAGACGCCGAACACCAGCCGGTCGCGAGCATCCGGCAGGATGCTGGCGATGGCGATCGCGTTGTTCTGCCACTGGATGGCCGCTTCGTGGTCGCGCGGGCGCAAGAACCGCGTGTGCATCATGGCGATCGCGTAACTGGTATTCATCTGAATCTTGGGGGACGTGTACCGGCGACGTTGCTCGAGGTACAGGTCCATTGACTCGGCTAGTCGGCCGAGCGGCACTAGCGCATGAGCGGCCTGCATCGTCAGCTCGCAGTATCGCCGAGCGTCACGGACCGGATCGGTGACCGCGCGACCCCGGAATCCCAGGTCAACTACTGCGCTGGAGAACCCGGCTTCGACGCAGTACTGCTGCGCCGCCGCGAGCGCGGTGGAGCCGGCCCCTGCCGGATCGCTGCCGTGTTCGCGGTGATAAGCGATTGCTCCGGTCCGCAGTCCCGGTCCCGCGGCCGACTCCAGCAGGTCGGCCTGCTCATTGTGCAGCCGCGCCCGCCGGGCCGGATCGCACCGCTGATAGGCCTTGATCTCCGCCGGGTCATCGCTCGTGCCGTGCCCGGCGACGTACGCGGCAGCCAACTCGGCCTGCGCTCGCCGGGCTTCCGGCCGCGCCGCGGGCGGGCTGAGGGTGGAGCGCGTGCGAGCGCTGATCTCTTCCGCGAGCTCGGGAATCAGCGGCTGGTCCGCCCCGGATACCACGAGGCGCAGCGCGGCCGCGTCGCAGCGGCGCAGCAGCAGGGCGACGAATTCCTGCGTGGTCGGCTCGGCGGCAGGGACGTCCTCGAAGACGAGGGTCGGCGGCAGCTCTCCGGCGGCCAGGCCGCGGGCGGCATGCGCGATCAGGAAGGTCACGATGCCCTGACTCATGCAGCGGATCATGTCCGAGCCGTAGAACCGGGTCCGCTGGCGGAACGGCGCAGCTGCGGCGAGGGTCCGGGGTGCCGGGCCGATGACCTGCGCAAGCTCGGGCATCCCGTAGAGCAGCTCGAAGCGGTGCCGCTCGACAAGGTCCGGCCAGCGCCGTGCTGCTTCCGGGAGCACCGCCGCCAGTACGGTGTCGACGCCGGTATAGGGCCCGCGCAGGCGCTGGTGGCAGCGGGCCAGGATCGCGCCCTGGATGTTGCTCGCGACCCACTCCTCGCGGTCAGCCCGGCGGGCGCCGACGAGTCTGATATGGCTAGTCACGGTCAGTTCTCCTGTTCTGGCAGCAGGCGGGGCTTGCGTCGCGCCAGCGCTCGGCGCTTGCGGTGCCGCAGCACGATAAGCGCCATGATCTGGGCGGCATTGAATGCCAGCGAGACCAGCGCGTCCCAGAAATGAATGCTCCAGGGGGCCGCCGCGAGGCCGCGGGCTATCGTGGCAGAATATTCGCGTAGCACGGGGAACGATGCGAAGGTAGCCATGAATACCATGACGAGGATTCCCAGGATGATAAACGGGCCATAGAACGCGCCGGTCCGCCGGTCGCGCTCGGTCCATTGCTGCTCGTCTGTCAGTCGGCGGGGACGCCCGAGCGCCCCCCAGACGCGGTTGCGCAGCAATGCGGTACTGGCGTCATGCAGGTCATAGCAGTTGAGGGCGGTCGCGAAGACATAATATAGATCGGTGCGAAGATAAAGCTGGAACTGCCAGGCCATTCGCAAGGCCACGGTAAATGCCAGCGCCAGGCAGACCCGCCCGGCCAGGGGAAAGGCGCCATTGCCCTGCCGAGTCAGCTCAGCGGCCAGGCCGAGGGCGCAGAAAACGACGCTATCGCAGAGCAGGCCCGCGAGGAACGGCAGGTACCTGGCCCGCCTGGGTACGCTCATCAGGCCGTTCAGTTGGGTCTCGAAGACGATGTAGGTCAGGCGGTTGCTGATCCCCATGCGCGTGGGCAGGCCAAGCCGCCGCCCGGCCAGGGCGTGGAATCCTTCATGCAGGAAGAGCAGCGGCACCTGGCCGAAGGTGACCACTACCTGGATAACCGCCAGCGACCCGGTGAAGAAGATCTGCGCCGGATGGGGGAGAATCGCGCTGGTACGGAGCGCGACGGCCAGCCACAGTGCCATAACGGCCCCGTAGCATGCCCAGGCCGCGGGCGAGAAGACTGCTCGCCCCAGCCGTCGCAGCCGTACCGGCCTGACCGGGCCTGGCCCGACTCCCGCCTCGCGCACGAAGCCCAGTTCGGTGAGGGTTGTCGCAAACTCGCCGACGTCGACTGGTTCACCGAAGCGCTGCTCATACCAGGCTGACGCCTGACTCAGCGGCATGCCCGCGGCGATATGGCGAAGCAACTCGGCCCCGTCGGCGGGAAAGACAGCATAGGAACCGGTCGCGAGCCGTCCTACCACAACTTCGTCGCCCTCACCCACGAAGCTCAGGTCGTGTAATTCAAGAATAGGCTCCGACACGGCCTTCTCCTAGCTCATCGAGAAGCGGAGCCGGCCTGCGCATACCAAGCGCCGGCATGCGCAGGCCAGCTCCACAGGCACCTGCTAGGCGACGACGTGGTACGGACAGGCGCACGCGGCGCTAGTAAGACGGATGTCACCCGTCCGGCGGACCGAAATCTTCTTGATCTGCAGTGACGACTTCACAGATTCCTCCTATAGACGCGGGCAGCGGTCGGCTGCCTGATCCGGTACCCAGCGCTCCGAAGCTGGCCTGGGTTCGTTATTAACAGAGCGCGATCACTCGCCCGTGATACACGAATCCGAATCTTTTTCTGCGACACCCCAGCTGATTTATAGGACATCGGAAGCGGTACTGCCTTATGTCTTAGAAAAGCTTGCCTTTCTTTTCATCTGCGGACAGATAACTCCATGAAGGCAGTGCGGAACGGGCTGTCCGACGGGACCGACGCAAAGGACCGCACCGAACCATTATCTGGACCGCTACAGAGCGGCTACCTCGCGCAGCGCCGCGTTCACGGTGTCCTTCTTCGTCTCGGTGTCCAGCGCGCGCTGCGCTGCGAGGAGGTACTGCTCGCCCAGACCATCATCGTCACGCCCTGTGCCTGCCGGAACCCTCACGGCAAGTCGACCCGCTTCCGCTTCTGCCGCTGCGAGTGTGGGCGGCAGGTACCCGGGTGGCCGCAGAAATGCGGTTGCGGCAGGGGCGGTGACGGCAAATGATGCGTGGCGTGGAGCCCGTGCTCGTCACCGAGCGGCTCGCGCTGCGGCGGTTCACCGCTGCTGACGCGGGCGGGCTGCTGGCACTGGACGGTGATCCGGCGGTCATGCGGTTCCTGGATAGCAGGACCAGGACGCTGGCCGAGATCGAGGCTGAGGTGCTGCCGCGGTTCCTGAGCTATTACCAGCGGTACCGGGACTTCGGTTTCTGGGCCGCCGACACCCGCCGCGGCGGGGAGTTCATCGGCTGGCTCGGCCTGCGCCCGGTCACGCCCGCCGGCACCGCGATCGTGCACTGGCGCGACGGCCCGGCTGACGCCAGGGTCGCGGAGCTCGGCTACCGGCTGCGGCGCAGCGCCTGGGGCCAGGGATACGCGACCGAGGGAGCACGGGCGCTGGCCGGCCGGGCATTCACCAGCCTGGGCATCGAGGAGCTCGTGGCCACCACCATGGCGGTCAATACCCGGTCCCGGCGGGTCCTGGAAAAGGCCGGGCTCCGGTACGTACGGACCGTGCATGTGGACTGGCCAGACCCGCTAGAGGGAACCGAGCACGGGGAAGTTGAGTACCGGGCACACCGCAACGACCGGACCCCGCAGTAAGACGCCACGGGCACTCATGACCGGTCTGCGAGCGCCGGATCGGCGAGTTCCGACCGGACATGCAAGGACCCGGTGACTAGCGCCAAGCGCGCGCGTCGCTTCACGCACCCACGCAGCGGACGCCTCCTCCCGTGGCAGCGAGTGACCAACCTGCTGACGCCAGCCGCGCCCGGAGCCGCCGTTATGCATGGCATTGTGGTCCCTTTTCATGACCTCGCTTCTGGCGCCGAACTGGATGATCTGCGCGCATTGGCCCGCGCCGCCGGGTGACGTCTCACATCGGCGGGGCGAGCCCGGGAACCGACGAGGGCGCGAGGATGATCAGGATTCCCAGCCCGATGATCGCCAGTGCCAGCGGCACATCGATGGCGGCCGTGACGGGCAGGAGTTTCTGGGCGAGGACCACGACGGTGATCACGGCCATCCAGGGGATGCTCATGAGGCCCAGCGCCACCAGCATCGCCATCAGCCCGGCGGTGGAGCCGACGCAGCACAGCCCGAACCCGAGTCCCGAGCGGGCGCTGTCGCGGCAGCGGCGACGGAAGTGCTTTTTGAGTGGCGTGAACTCGTAGATGCCGGCCGTGATTGCCATCAGGCCGGCGGCCACAGTCCCGTGCGGCCGGTAGGCCGCATACACTCCGGCGCCTGCCGCTGCCCAGACCGCAAGGTAGGACCCGGCGAACAGCCCCGCGGCGCGCACACCGCCTGCCTGGGCGCGCCTGACCACGGCCGGAGTCGCGCCCGGCAGCATCATCGCTGCCATCATCACCACCCACACGGCGATAAAGAACGCGAACGAGCCGAGCCGGGTCGCAGGCCCCATGTCCATCCCGCCCATCAGCCAGGCCGCGGCCACCCAGGATGCGGCGGCCAGCCCCAGCGTCGCGGTCAGCGCGGTCGCCGTCTTAGCCGTACTGGCGCACGTCATCGCAGCGGAGCGGGAAACCGGCCCCGCGCCGGCCGGGTACCCGGCCGGCGCGCCGGCGGCGCAGCGGCGCCGGTACCCCAGCCCAGGAAGCCTGCGACCCGGCCCGGTGTTCACCCTCAGTCCCTCCTCTCGCTTATGGCGGTGCGGAGGTCGTCCAGTTCGGCCTGGAAGGTGGCCCGGCCGGCCACCACGGGCATCCCCGGCGTGCCGGCGGCGCCGGATGCCGGCCAGTCCGCGTTCTTCGGCTCATCCTTCATGATCGTCCTGTTCCTTTGCGTGTCCGTGGTCTCCCGTCACTGGCTGTCGTACTCGTCGTGGCGGCGGTACCAGTTGAGGGGGCCGTCGGGGGCACGCGTCTCGTTTCGTCCTCGCGGTGCCCGGTCCAGCCACTGGTACATGCCCCACAGGCCGTCCAGGCCGCGCGCGTAGGCTGAGTAGGTGTGGTAGACGACGCCGTCCTCGAGCGCGAACGTGCTGATACCGGGGCGCTCCCGCGCGTACGTCGGCCAGTCCGTGCCGCAGCTGGCCGCCCACTCGGCGAGCGGCCCCTCCTTGCCGGCCTCCAGCGATGGCCGCATGTCCATCGGGCGGAAGTTGTACTCGCCGGTTCCCGACTGCTGCTGCTCCGGGGTGGACGCCGCCTGGAAGTCGTAGCTGAAGTCGCTGCCCGACGATGACGCCCAGGGGAAGCTCCAGCCCATCCGCCGCTGGTACGCCTGTATTTTCTCCAGCGGAGCCCGCGACACCGCACACAGCGTGACGTCGTGGCTGGCGAGGTGGACGACGAAGCCGTCGAAGCCGTCGGCGATCGCCGAGCAGGACGGGCACCCCGCGCTGTAGTCGGGCCCGAACATGAAGTGGTAGACGAGCAGCTGCGAACGCCCCGCGAACAGATCGGCCAGCGACGCCGTGCCCTCGTCGGTGTCGAACCGGTGCAGCTTGTCGACGCGGACCCACGGCAGCTCCTGCCGCCACCGCGCCAGCTCGTCGCCGCGCCGCGTCAGCTCCTTCTCGGCCTCCAGCAGCTCCAGCCGGGCGGCAAGCCACTCCGCACGGGTTCCGGTCTTGTGATCGGTCATTGCGTCCTCCTTCTGATTCAGGTCCGCGCTCACGCGCTGACGGTCTCGTCCTTGGTGAAGTTGAAGTAGTTATCCGCCGCAAGCCAGGAGACCTTCCGGCCAGGAACGGCTTGTGTCACCCGGGTCCGGCAGCGGCGCGGCGCCGAGGGATTCCGCCCGGGGCCGGGTCCGCCGCGAAGGTGGCGGTGAATCGGTGGTCAGCCATGATGTCCCCGGGTTTCGCGGGGCGGGGTTGTGGCGAGCACGCGGGCGGACCGGTCAAGGTGGTCCTTCAGCGCCTCAAGCGGGCCGTCCCAGTCGCGGGCCAGCGCGGCCAGGAACTGCTGCGCCACCCGCATCGGCGCGGAACGCAGCCGGTAGCGCACCCGGCGCCGCTCCCCGGGCTCGGCCGTCACCAGGCCGGCCTCGGCCAGCAAGACGAGGTGCCTGGCGATCGCCTGCCGCGTGACCGGCAGGCGAGCGGCCAGGTCCGTGGCCGTGGCCGGACCCTCTGCGGCCAGCGTTGCCAAGATGGCGCGCCGGGTAGGGTCGGCCAGGGCAGTGAAGACCTGCTCGGCGATCGCCTCGATGTCAGGACGCATCGAGGTAGCCGGCCAGTTCGCCGAGCTCGCGCGACCACCCCTCGGTGTGGCCGTCGTACGCCTTGCGGCAGGCGTCCTCTGGCAGCTGGGCGAAACCGGTCTCGACCACCGTCAGCCGCGTGCCCGCACCGGCCGGCTCGAGGGTGAACTCGACGTAGGTACGGCGCGGGTCGTCCTCGGGCAGTTCGTGGAGCTGCCAGGTGAACCCGAACACCCTCGGCTCCGCCACCCGTTCCACGCGCATGTCGACCATGTACCCGCCGGCGCACCTCAGCTGGGCCGCTCCGCCCGGACGCAGGTCGATCATCGCCTCGTCGCCGAACCAGGCGCCCAGCCCCTCGGCCGTGGTGAGCGCGGCCCACACTGCGGCTGGCGGGTGCGCGAGCTCCACGGTCCGCTCGATGCGATCAGGAAAACCCATGACGGCCTCCAACGAGTAGCAACCTAACGGTTGCCACTTTATGGCAATCGGTTGGTTGCGTCAACAGTCCTGCTCGAGAGGTCGTTCGCCCCGCGCTGTTATGCGGACAGAACTGGAGCATCTGTGTGCAGTCGCCCGCACGGTCGGCATGGCGCGGCGCAACCGCGCCCGGCGCCACGAGCCGCGGACCACGATTGTCCTGGTCAGGCAGCACGTCCGCCGCGTGCGCCCACGGCGAGGCCGGCGCCCGGGCAGGCGACGTCGTTCGGCAGCAGATCCGTGCGCTGGCCGATCAGCTGCTAAGCCAGCGCGACGGCACGGAAATCGTCGTGCTGCGGGGCATGGGCGGGATGGGCAAGACGACCTTGGCCGCTGCCGTGGCCCGCGCGGCCGACCGGCTTGGCGATCCCGTCGCGCTGGGCGTGGCCCTCAACGACCTGGGCATCATGCGTCGTCTGGTGGGGGGTGCAAGAACCACAGGCCAGGGTCGCCGGCGCGCAGCACATCCCGATAACGGGCCTTTAATGCCGAGCAGGACACCACTCCGCCCTTGCTCTTACGAAGCCCGATCCAGGCCGCGATCGCCGTCAGCCACGGGTACCGGTCATCATCGTGGAGAGCCTGCCCGCCCGCAGTGGCAGCCTGAGGTGCTGAGTTTAAAGGCCCTAAGCGGCCACCCAGGTCCCTCCAGGCCATTGCAGATAAAATATCCGCAGGATGCGCTTATGGACGGGCACTCGGATGAGCCTCGCCAGAACGTCGGCCGCCCCGCCCTGTGCCCGCTGATGGCCGACCTGGGGCAAGCTCCCGATGCCGCTCGCGTGATCCCGGCGGCCACTCGCGACTGGACCGGGAGATCACGCTCGTGCCCTGCCTGCCCGTCGGCCTCACGGCCCCGCTGCTCGGCAGCGGGCTCTGCCGGCTGGGGACGCGCGACGTTCGCTACGCCTGCTACGCCCGCGTGCCGGGGGTGCCTCCGGGCATGGGCATGCCCGGTGTGGACGGCGTGAACGCGCGCCTGCTGGCCGAGGAGGCAGTCCAGCGGCTCGACGGACTGCACAGCTGGATGCCCGCGGGCCACGCCGAGCAGACGCTGGGAGAACCGCTTGACCACGGCGGGTTCGTCAGCCAGGCCGCGCTCTTTGCCGAGGTGGACAACCTTGCCGCCCTGGACCGCGACGGAATCATGCCCCGCCATCTGCTCGACGGCCTGACGGCGGTAGCGGAGCGCGCGCCGCTGCACGCACGGGCAGCCGTCCCGGTTCACGCGGACTGCCACTGGGGCAACTGGCTCGCCTGCGATCGAAGCGTGACGGCGCTGCTGGACTTCGAGTGGGCTCGCTTCGGCGAACCGGTCGATGACTGGTTCTTCCTGGCCCGGTTCAGCGGCCCGCACGTGGAGACCGTTCTCGACGTCATTGCCCGTGCGACGACGACCTCTCCGGAAACCCTCCGAGCAGAGTGCGAGGTTCGCGAAGCGACCTACCTCGCCTCCGACCTCCGCGTCGCGCTTGAACACCCCGATGCCCCTGCGCGGATGGCTGCTGACCGTCTCCGTGAACTCGAGGAACTCATCGTCGGGCGCTACTGGTGGCGCCACACCCGGTGATGCCAGTTGCGATCCTGACTCACCGTTCCGGCGTCTATGCAACCTGATGCTCGGTCATGCGTGAGATGAGGGCGACGGTCGCGCGGCATCTTGGTGGCAAGGCTGTGCTGTTTTCCTGACGGTATTCAGCTGGCGGTTTATGAGACGGGCTGGTCCGGCCGGGGGGAAGGCAGAAGGGTCGCCGAGAAGTTGATGTCACCGCTGTTTTCGATGTCCTCACCAGGGGAACCGGAGAAAGAGAATGGCCGGGCGCTTAGCCTGACCGCATCAACTGCGAAGCTGCCCATCTCGGCCCCGACGATGAGCCGGTTACCGCCTGGCAGCCACCGCACCCAGCCCACGTCCTCGGTCGTGTCAAGGCGGGCAGCGGGTACTGGGCGGATTGCTCCGGTGCTGGTGTTAACGATGGCAGGTACCGAGATATTTTCCGAGTCGGACGGGTTCGTCATGTTCAGGAACACTGCCAGGCGCGTTCCGTCGGGCGAGAAAGACCCGCTCGTGAACAGCCCGCCGTAGGTGAAGCCATGGCGATGGGGGTTGCGTACAGTCAGGCGGCCCTGAGTAGCTGTGTTGGTGATGCCGAGCAGGCCATAGGACGTCCAGGCGAGCAGGCTGTAGCTGGCACCGGGCGAGGTATAGGTGTCGATGATGTTAAGGTCCCGGCCGACGATCGTCAGGTGCCCTGTTCCCGGGGTCCAGACGGCAAGGGTGGTAGGGCCCAGCCTCTGATCGGCGGGGCCGGAGTAGACGACGATGCCGCCCGCCACCGACCAGTTGCCGAGGTCGCCGGACATGTGCCAGCCAGGGGGGAGAGCTAGCTGGCGCTGCTGGCCGATGCCGTCGGCGGGCAGCTCGATCAGGCTCGTGGCAGTCTGCACGATATAGATATGGCGGCGGTCGGCGGATGCGAGCACCGAGTCTCCGCGGGCCAGGTACCGGATCTGGCCCGTCGCGATGTCGTAGTCCCGGATCGGTGCGAAATTCCTGCTGGCATCGGCCCAGTACAGGCGCCCGTCGGCCTGGATCATGGGATCGCCTACCGAGGCATCGACAGTTGCCACGACATGCTGGGCCCTCGTCGCGAAGTTGCCGAGGTGCAGCTGACCGCCGTAGTCGACCCAGGCAACCCGCACCGGGGGCAGCGTGAAGCCTGGCGCGCGCCGGGCGGCTGCGGCGGTGGGCGCGGCGGGCTGCACGGCACCGTGACGCGGCCAGGCAACTGTCAGACCGGCGGCGGCCGATCCGGCCAGCACCAGGCAGGCCGCCCCGCCGGCGAGCCGCCGGCGGCGGCGCCGGCGCCGTGCCTCGGCGAAGAGCGCGTCGGCGTCGGCTGCGCTGCGCGTCGCATGCTCGGGCGGGACGATCACCGGGCCGGCCCGGGTCCTTGTCCTGGATCCATCATGGAACTACTATGAATAGCACCATGCTAGATGTCAATATCGACCGGTCGGGACCGCTCCCCCTGCACGATCAGGTCGCCGCACAGATCCGCCGGGCCATCGCCATCGGCGAGGCCGGCCCGGGCGAGCGCTTGCCGCTGGCCGGGGACCTGGCGGCCGTGCTCGGAGTGAACAAGAACACCGTCCTGCGCGCGCTGCACATTCTGCGCGAGGAAGGACTCCTTGAGTTCCGGCGCGGACGTGGCATCACGGTGGCGGGCACACCAGAGCGGGGCGCCGTCCTCGCCCAGGTCAGGAACCTGCTGGAGTTCGCCCAGCAGCAGGGCTACGGCCGCAGCGAGATCATCCAGATGATCAGCGACCTACCCCAGCACGCCTAAGCAGGCAGCCATAACCCCGGTTGAGCCATCCCTGCGAGACTTCCGGAAACGCCGGAGCGATTCCCAGCCGGCTGCTGGCAGCAGGTGTGGCGGCACAATGGGGTCCCCGGCAGTTCCCTGGGTCTGGCAGCCTCATTGACGGAAGGCAGTTTGCACCAGATGGACGTGACCGGCGGCACGGGTCGGCTGCAGGGCAAGCAGGTGCTGGTCACCGGGGGCACGACCGGCATCGGCTTCGCCATTGCCGGCAGGTTCCTGCATGAGGGCGCGAGGGTGATGGTGACCGGCCCGGTCCGGGTCTACCAGGATTTCGCCACCGTCGACCTGCTCAGCCACGGCCGCGCCGAGATCACCGCCGGCCGCAGCGCGTTCACTGAGCCCTTCGGCATCTTCGGCGCGGACCTCCCCGATTACGACGCCCTGTTCAGCGAGAAGCTCGACCTGCTGCTCCACCTGCGCGAGAACGACCACGTCACCTAGTCCGGAAAGTTCCGGGCACCGCTGGCTGACGCCCCGATCACCCCTCGCGCCCTCCAGGAACCGCTGCCGGTCTGGCTCGGAGTCGGCGGCTCACCCGAGAGCGCCGAACGCGCCGGCCGCCTCGGCCTGCCCATGGTGCTCGGCTACATCGGCGGCCCGCTGGTCCACGCCCGCCGGGCCGTGGACATCTACCGCGCCGCGGGTGACAGGGCCGGCCACCCCGACCCCGGGCGGCCGCGGGTTCCTCGGTCACCGGCTAACGCCCGATCAGATCCCCGAATCCGTAGCCTGACGTTGGACGCTGGGCGGTGCTGAATTGATCAGGTCCCGGGCAAGGCTGCCGAGGTCGACGGTGCGGGCTCGCCCACGCGGCTGCCGGCATCGTCGGCTTCGCCGAGCAGGTCGTGTGCTGTGCGGCGGTCGTCGTGCCGGGCGGCCGCTATTGCGCCGCGGAGCAGGAGAGACCCGAATACCGATAGCGATTCGGGGTCGTGCGAGGCAACGTCCCGGTCCATGCGGGCGGCATACGTGCCCGCGGTGGTGGCTGCCGCTTTGTGATGACCGCTACTCGCCTTGGTCACCTCGGAGTAGCGACACGCCCGGTATCCCCGCTTGGCCCGTGCCACGTCGGCTGCCAGATTCCGCAGGGCTCCGACGTCCGCAGGCATATCGGCGGCCAGCGCCACCGTGTCCGGCGAGTATGCCGTAAGGGCGGTAGCCAGGGATTCGATGCCCTCGGCCTGGCCGCCGGGTGCAGTGTCAGGCAGGCCCGCGCCGAAGAGAGCTGCGCCAGTAAGGCCTACAAAGTTCGCCGTTGCACGTGGGCCTCGCCCTCCTCATCGTCTCCTGGGGTTGCGCTGAGCAGAGCGGAAACCGCAGGGTCATCCAAGGCCCTGCGGGCATCCCGAGGCGGGATACTCCTCGCTGGGTGCTCGGCCTGCCCAGTCGCGACTTCCCTGGGCGCAGCGAGGTCTCTGGTAGCCGGGTGCGCCGTCGGGGCCAGGCCAAGGGCGAGGCGGGCTTAGTCAGGCATGACCAGCCCGGCGGCGATCCTCCCGATGACCAGGTCCACCCCGACACGCACGTCCTGACCATGGTCAATAACGTGATCGAGGTGGTCAATTACGCGATCGC
>Ga0209839_10000197_pt1 | contig 30154 bp, 23 predicted proteins | sample OrgsoiDNA2013050_FD_185800 | JGI IMG/M metagenome (GOLD analysis project Ga0209839, IMG submission 185800) | Permafrost soil microbial communities from the Arctic, to analyse light accelerated degradation of dissolved organic matter (DOM) -... | ecosystem: Environmental > Terrestrial > Soil >... | reverse complement strand
GCCGGCGACGTTTGCATCCATCGAACGGCTCGCCGCGGCAACGGGCTTTGCGCCGTCAACTCCGCTGAAGGTCGGTCTCGCCAGCTTCGTGCAGTGGTATCGCGAGTACTATGGCCAAGCCGAAGCGGCTCGACCCGCATGATAAAATCGACCCGCAAGAAAACGTCGCAAGTTTGAAAAACAAGCGCGGCCATCCGCCGCGCATGGGGTCTGCATGATTCTGGTAACCGGAGGCGCCGGGTTCATAGGCTCCAACTTCGTTCTCGACTGGCTCGGATGCGGCGATGAGCCGGTCATCAACCTCGACAAGCTCACCTACGCCGGGAACCTCGGCAATCTCGCTTCCCTCAAAGGCGATCTGCGCCACATATTCGTCCGTGGCGACATCGGCGATCGCGAGCTGGTATCGAGCCTGCTCGACAAGTATCGACCGCGTGCGATCGTCAATTTCGCCGCGGAGAGCCACGTCGATCGCTCGATTCACGGGCCCGCTGATTTCGTCGCCACCAATATCGTTGGCACGTTTACTCTGCTCGACGCGGTGCGCGCCCACTGGACGGCGCTGGCAACGGATGAGCGCGCGCAATTTCGCTTCGTGCATATCTCGACCGACGAGGTCTACGGCTCGCTCGAGCCCGGGGCGCCCTCGTTCGCGGAGACGAATTCCTACGCGCCGAACAGCCCGTACTCGGCGTCGAAGGCTTCGGCCGATCATCTGGTGCGCGCCTACCATCACACCTACGGCCTTCCGACGCTGACCACCAACTGCTCGAACAACTACGGTCCGCGGCAGTTCCCGGAAAAACTGATTCCGCTGATGCTGCACAACGGTCTCGCTGGCAAGCCGCTGCCGATCTATGGCGACGGGGGCAACGTGCGCGACTGGCTTTACGTCGGCGATCACTGCGCCGCGATCCGGACCGTGCTGGAGCGCGGAATCCCGGGCGAGACCTACAACGTCGGCGGCAATGCCGAGATCGCCAATCTCGACGTGGTGCGCACGCTGTGCCGTGTCCTGAGAGCGCAGAAATCGGGGTGCGACGCCGAACCGCTGATCACCTTCGTCAAGGACCGTGCAGGTCACGACCGGCGCTACTCGATCGATGCATCAAAGATCCGGCGCGAGCTTGGGTGGCAGCCGCGCGAGACCTTCGAATCGGGCATCGCGCGCACCGTGCGCTGGTATCTCGACAACGCGGCGTGGTTGGACGCGGTCACCAGCGGCGAGTACCAGAAATGGATTTCGCTCAACTACACGGCCGAGGTCGCGTGATGAAGCGCAAGGGCATCATCCTCGCCGGCGGCTCGGGAACGCGGCTATACCCGGTGACACAGGTGCTTTCGAAACAGCTGCTGCCGGTTTATGACAAGCCGATGATCTACTATCCCTTGTCGACGCTGATGCTGGCCGGTATCCGCGACATCCTGCTGATCTCCACCCCGGACGACACGCCGCGTTTCTCGCAGCTGCTCGGCGATGGCGCGCGCTGGGGCATCAACCTGAGCTATGCAGTCCAGCCGTCTCCGGACGGACTGGCGCAGGCGTTTCTCATCGGCCGCTCGTTCATCGGCGGCGAGTCTCCCGCGCTGGTGCTGGGCGACAACATCTTCTACGGCAACGACCTGCAGCCGATGCTCGAGCGCGCCGCTGGCCGCGTCGAGGGCGCGACGATCTTCGCCTATCCTGTCGCGGATCCCGAGCGCTACGGCGTCGCCGAATTCGATTCGGCCGGCCGGGTGCTCAGTCTCGAGGAAAAGCCGGTGAAGCCAAGATCGCGCTACGCGGTCACCGGACTGTATTTTTATGATAACCGGGTGCTCGACGTGGCTGCGTCGCTCAAACCTTCCGCGCGCGGCGAGCTCGAGATCACCGACGTCAACAAGGTCTATCTCGACGACGGTGAGCTGGCGGTGGAGGTGATGGGACGCGGCATGGCTTGGCTCGACACCGGCACGCATGAATCGCTGCTCGAGGCCGGACAGTACATTGCGACCATCGAGCGCAGGCAGGGGCTGAAAATCGCGTGCCCGGAGGAGATCGCCTACCGCCTGGGCTATATCGACGCGGCAAAGCTGGAGCAGCTAGGCAACGCCATGGCGAAGAACGCCTACGGCCATTACCTGCTCGGATTGTTGCGCGAGCCGCTGGTTCGCTGACAGGCGATGAAGGTCACGCCGACGGCGCTCGCCGATGTCCTGCTCATCGAGCCGCGGGTCCACGGCGATGCGCGCGGATTTTTTTTCGAAAGCTACAACCGCCGGGCGTTTGCCCAGGCCGGGATCGATGCCGAATTCGTGCAGGACAACCACTCCCGCTCCGCGCGAGGCGTGCTGCGCGGACTGCATTACCAGATCGAGCACGCGCAAGGCAAGCTGGTCAGGGTCATTTCGGGCGAGGTATACGACGTTGCGGTCGACATGAGGCGAAGCTCGCCGGCGTTCGGACGCTCGATGGGCATCACGCTGTCCGCGCAGGACAAGCGGATGTTGTGGATTCCGCCGGGGTTCGCGCACGGCTTTCTGGTCGTTTCGGAATCGGCTGAGTTTCTCTACAAGACGACCGATTACTGGTATCCGGAATTCGAGCGCACGCTGCTGTGGAGCGATTCCGCGCTCGGCATCGCGTGGCCGGTGCAGCAGGCACCGACGCTGGCCGCCAAGGACGCGACCGGAACGCCTTTCGCGCTTGCTGACGCGTACCCGTGACGCGACCGGCGATTCTGCTTATCGGGTCGGCGGGGCAGCTTGGGATCGAACTCGCTCGAGCGCTACCTGCGCATGGCGACGTGGTCGCCTTGGAACGTGCCGCGCTGGATCTGGCCGACGCCGACGCGATAATCGCCGCGGTGCGCGGCGTGCGCCCGCGGATAATCGTCAATGCCGCGGCGTATACCGCTGTCGATCGCGCGGAAGCCGAGCCCGGACTGGCCGAGGCGATCAATGCTCGCGCTCCCGGCATTCTCGCCGAAGAGGCCAAACGCGCGGACGCGGTGCTCATTCACTATTCGACCGACTATGTTTTCGACGGCGAATCCGCGCTGCCGTACGACGAGCGAGCGATTCCCCATCCAATCAACGCCTACGGCCGAAGCAAGCTCGGCGGCGAGCTCGCGATCGCTGCCGTCGGCGGCGCGAGCCTGGTGCTGCGCACCAGCTGGGTCTACGGTCTTCGCGGCCAGAACTTCCTCACCACCATGCGCAGGCTTGGCACCGAGCGCGAGGAGCTGCGAGTGGTCGCCGACCAGATCGGCACGCCTAATTGGACGCGCTCTCTGGCCGATGCGACCGCGATGCTGGTCGGACGCGGCGGCGCGGAGCTCGCCGCGAATGCCGGGATTTTTCATTTGAGCGGCAGCGGGAGCACGAGCTGGTTCGATTTTGCGCGCGCGATTTTTGCCGGCGCCGATCGCCCGCGTGTCGTGCCGATCACGACTGCGGAGTATCCAACCGCCGCGCGGCGGCCACGCCACTCGGTGCTCGGCGGTAAGAAGTTTGCGAGCACATTTGGATTTTCGCTGCCGCCGTGGGAAGAAATGCTCCACGCGTGCATGGCCGGGTTGCTCTGAACCGGGCAGGTTCGTCGCGGGTCAGAAATTGAAGGTGCAGCTCGCCCGATCGCCGCGGTGGATGGCAAGACCGGCGCCGCCGACGACGATGGCATTCATGCCGAACGTCACGCCGCCAAGCTCGTCGTTCATCCGGTAGCCTGCCAGCGTGGGTAGCGGCTCGACACCGACCGTTGCGGTGCTCTGGTCCGTCGTCGTGATCTGGCATCGGGTGCAGCGCTTGACCAGCTTGAGCGCGAGCGCGCCCAAGCGAATCTCATCGATGTGGTCCTCATCGTAGGCATTGATGCCGGACAACACCACGTTGGGACGGAATCGATTCATCGGCAGCGGCTGCGAAAGACGCGAATTGAGATCGGCCAGCGACGCCTGGGACAGGATGAGCATGGGATACGCGTCCGCGAAAGCGGTGTGCGCCCCCGACGCGCCGACATAGGTCACGTTGCAATGGCGGCGAACGGCGGGGTCGAATCGGACCAGGCGAAGCGGCCGCTGCAGCGCGGACGACAGCCATGCCGCGGCCTCGTCGCCTTGATCGATGGCCGGAAAGCTGTCGCGCCATACCGTCACCGGCCGCGTCGCACCGTCAACGTCGAGCGGCACGCCCAGTCGGCCGCTGCCTGGCGTCTCGAGCTCGAGCGCTGCGTCGGTCAACGATGGCACGATCAGCGCCAGGCGCGGCACATCACGCTGGGTGACGAATCGACCGTCGGTGTCGACGATCATCCATTCGCGGTCGAAGGCCAGCCCGCGCTCGCCGACCGGCGAGCTGTCGAGCTCGATGCCGCGGCAGCTCTTGACCGGATATACGTGCAGCGAGGCGACGCGTGCAGCCATTGACGATGCCCGGAACAATTAGAAGCTGGGTGGGGTCGCGATCGCGCGTTTCCGGAAGCGAAACGAAAAGAGCGGCGCTTCCGGCCGCTCTTTCATCTTCCCTGGCGCGCGCTTCAGAGCAAGACGGCTTGTCGCGAGCGAGCTCAGCGCTCGCCTTTCTAGTGCAGACCCGACGCGAACTCCGCCACCGCCTGCATTTCGCGCTCGCTCATTCTCGATGCGATTTGCGCCATGACCTTGCCGTTGACGTCCTTGCCATCTTTGTCGGCGCCACGATCTCCGGCTTTGAATGCCTTCAGCTGCGCCAGCGTGTAGTCGGAAAATTGACCGCCGACGCGGGGATATCGAGACGGAATTCCCACTCCATCGGGGGAATGGCATGCAGCGCAGGCCGGAACGCCGTTGCTTGCGTTGCCTCCGCGAAAGATTTTCTGTCCGGCGACGGCGAGCTCACGATCTTTCGCCGCCGACGGCTTGGCCTTTTGCTGCGCGAAGAACAGTCCAAGCGCGCGCATGTCGTCGGCTGTCAGTTGCGTGGTCATCGCCTGCATGACCGCGTTGGTGCGAATTCCGCTCTTATAATGCGCCAGTTGCAGGGTAATATACTCGGCGTGCTGGCCGGCAATGCTCGGGTTTGCCGGGCTTGCGCTGTTACCGTCCTCACCGTGGCACGCGGCGCATACCTGGCTGACGATCTGCTTTACCTTTGCCAGATCGGGCTTGGCAGCCGGGCTCTGCGCCGCGACGGCGGCGCCTTCCGCAGACATGGCCGATGAGGTAAACACGCAGAACGCGACCGACGTGGCCGCGAGCAGCATCCGGTATTTCATTTTCGAGCTCCCTGTCACCGTGGTGGCGCCGTGCGCTGCCCTGCGGCCACTGGCGGTGGATCCTCGTCCAATGCGTTCACAAGACGACAAACGTCGCAAACGTCACATTGTACCGAAATCAGCTCGCCACGAGCTAGGCGCCGGTACGCGCGGCGCGCAGCGGTCCGATGGCGCGCGGGGCGCGCACCCGTTTCAACACGCTGAGTTTCTGACCACCGCGGCGGACTGGTCGCAACTGCCGGCGGACGGCTCTCCCGAAGTCGCTTTCGCCGGGCGCTCCAACGCCGGGAAGTCGTCGGCGATCAATGCGCTCGCGCACCATACCCGGCTTGCATTCGTGAGCAAGACGCCGGGGCGAACACAGCACATCAATTTCTTCCGTTTGAAATCGGGCGCGCTGCTCGCGGATCTGCCGGGTTACGGCTACGCGAAGGTCCCGATCGAGATGCGCCAATACTGGCAGGAGTTCCTCGCACGATATCTCTCGGAGCGCGAAGTTCTGACCGGGCTCGTTTTGGTCATGGACTCGCGACACCCGCTGACGGAGCTCGATCGCCGCATGATCGAATGGTTCCTGCCGACCGGCCGTTCGCTGCACATACTGCTGACCAAGTCGGACAAGCTCTCGACCACCGACAAGCGGCTGACGCTTGAAGGCATTCGTCGCGCGATGATGGAGGATTACGGGATTTATTCGGCGCAGACCAGCGTGCAATTGTTCTCCGCCATGCCGAGATCGGGCATCGCCGAGGCGGAATCCGCCATCGCACCATGGCTGCGTCCGGAACCTCCGCCGGCGGCGGAGGTTCCGTCTCGCGGATAGCGCCAACGAGTGCCGCATCCGTCCAGGAATAAAGAAAGGCCCCGGCATCAAGGGGAGTGACACGGGGCCCAAGAACGCCCTTCGGCAGGTGAGTCCACGCAACCGAAGGACACCCGCTCAGGGAGGGAAGCGGGAGACGTATAACCGTCTGCAGATAAGACTTCGGGTGTTTCGAGAAAGTTCCACGGCTCTTCGTCGCTTTCTTTTTGGCCGTACTGCGCCGCGTGAAGTTGCGTGGTTGTCCCTTGCTCGAGCGCGCGCTACGATCCGCTTTCTTCCGATTCCGTAACCACCTGAGCGAACCCATGAACTTCGTCGGCAAGTTTCCCACGCGGCGCCCGCGTCGCATGCGTCGCGACGAATTTTCGCGCCGCCTGATGCGCGAATCGGCGCTTTCCAGCGCCGATTTCATTTACCCGGTTTTCGTCCTCGACGGCAGCAATCGCGAGCAGCCGGTCTCGTCGCTGCCGGGCGTGTCGCGAAAGAGCGTCGACCTGCTGTTCCGCGACGCCGAGCGCTGTGTCGAGCTGGGCATTCCGGCGATGGCGCTGTTTCCGGTGGTCGACGCCGCCGGCAAATCGCTCGACGCAGCGGCGGCGTGGGATTCGAAGGGACTGGTGCCGAGCGCGATCCGGGCGCTCAAGACGCGCTTTCCTGCACTGGGGATCATGACCGATGTCGCGCTGGATCCCTACACCAGCCACGGTCAGGACGGCCTGCTCGACGAGACCGGGTACGTGGCCAACGACCCAACCGTGGTCGCCTTGACCCGCCAGGCGCTGTGCCATGCCGAAGCCGGCGTCGACATACTCGCGCCTTCGGACATGATGGACGGCCGCGTCGGCGCACTGCGGTCCGCGCTGGATCAGGCGGGCTTCGACAAGCCGCGCATCCTCGCCTATTCGGCCAAGTATGCGTCGAGCTTTTATGGGCCGTTCCGGGATGCGGTGGGATCCGCCGCCAATCTCGGGAGCGGCGGCAAGCATACCTATCAAATGGACCCCGCCAACAGCGACGAGGCGCTATGGGAGGTCTATCTCGACCTGCAGGAAGGCGCCGACATGATCATGGTCAAGCCCGGGCTGCCGTATCTCGATATCGTGCGCCGGGTCAAAGACACTTTCGGCGTGCCGACCGCGGTGTATCAGGTCAGCGGCGAGTACGCGATGCTCAAGGCCGCCGCGGGCAACGGATGGCTCGACGAGCGCGCGTGCGCCCTGGAAGCGCTGGTCGCGTTCAAGCGCGCCGGCGCGGACGCCATCCTGACCTATTTTGCCCTGGCCGCCGCGACGTGGCTCGAGGACGGCGACTAGGGCCTAAACAGGCCCTAATCGGCAAGGAGCGATCGCAATTCGGCTGACGACAACCGTGCGTCGTCGCGACGCGGCCGATTGCGACGCTGAAGTGGGGAGAGGATCGACAGCCGGATGGCGCAAGCGTCGCCCTCGAGGCGCAACTCGACGCGGGACGAAGCATCGTTCGGAGCCGCAGTGGCGTACTCCACGCCGGCGTTTATGAGGGCAAGCTCGACTTCCTTGGGGTCCTCCGCCTCGAGCTCCAGGTGAACGTCGCTGTACTCCGTCGCCCATCCTGCGGCGGCGCCGCCGATCAGCACCGGATGCCATCGCGAAAGCTCGTCCATCCACTTCATGGCCGCTTCGCGCTGAGACCGAAGCGAGAGTGGCTGCGAGCCTTGGCGGAAAAGAGTGTTGTAATCGTGCAACGCCTGCTCGACCTCGTCGTTTGCGGGAAGCGCGGCCCGATCGGGCAAACCCAGCTCCCGGCAGGCCTTTCTCTTCGCCGCGGCCCAGTCGGTCAGGCCGTGCTCCGCGATCAGCCTCGCCGCCGCCTGGGCGATCTGCGCGCGGATTCGCTGCGTGGCCAAAGAGTCCGGTCGCGACACGAGGATCGGAAGCTCAGAACAGCTGGTTGCGGATTTCGCGCGGAGATTCCTTGCCCTGCGCCGCGGCGGTTTCGTCCCGGTGCGGGGTGAACTCGGCGTAAAAATACTCCGGGATGCCGCCGCCGCCATCGTCGCGCAAACCCGTCTCAGGATTGACGCGGGCGACGACAACACCTTCGGGTGGCTTGAGCGGGACTTCCGGAACGCCCTTCAAGGCTTTGGCCATGAAGGCCATCCATATCGGCAGCGCTGCGGCCGCGCCCGTCTCCTGAGGACCGAGCGTTTTCGGCTGGTCGAAGCCGATCCATGCGACGCCCGCCATTGCCGCGTTGTAGCCGCAGAACCAGGCATCGATGCTGTCATTGGTGGTCCCGGTTTTCCCGGCCAGATCCTGCCGCCCGAGCTGCATTGCCTTGGCGCCTGTCCCGGCGCGGACGACGTCGCGCAACATCGTGGTCATGATGAATGCATTGCGTGGATCGATCGCTCTCTCCGCGTTCTCACCGGCGACCGCCGGCTCGGCCTTGGACAGGACTATGCCTTTGGCGTCGACGACACGCTCGACGAGGTGCGGGGTGATCCTGTAGCCGCCGTTGGCGAACACCGAATACGCGCCGACCATCTGCATCGGCGTCGCCGCGCCGGCGCCCAGCGCCATCGGCAGATACGGCGGGTGGAGCTTGGGATCGAAGCCGAAGCGCGCGATGTAATCCTGGGCGTACTGCGGTCCGATCGCCTGCATCACGCGCACCGTCACCAGGTTCTTGGAGCGCATCAACGCATTGCGTAGCCGCATCGGCCCCTCGAACTTGCCGTCGTAGTTTTTCGGCTCCCACGCCTCTCCTCCGGTCTGGCCCGAGTCGAAATACAACGGCGCATCGTTAACGACCGTCGCCGGGCTGAAGCCTTTTTCGAGCGCGGCCGAGTAAATGAACGGCTTGAAGCTCGATCCCGGCTGCCGGAATGCCTGCGTGATGTGGTTGAACTTGTTGCGATCGAAGTCGAAGCCTCCGACCAGCGAGTAAATCGTCCCGTCGCTCGGCCGCATCGATATGAACGCGGCCTCCACCTGCGGCATCTGGGTGATTTGCCAGCGGCTCTTGTCGTCCTGTCCGACCCGGATCAGCGCGCCGCGGCGGATGCGAATCGCGGACGGAGCCTTGTCGCCCAGAGCGCGCGCGGCGAACTTGAGCCCATCGCCGGTAATGCTGACCACTTCGCCGTCGCTCTGCACTGCCTTGACTTCGGTCGGCGTCGCTTCGAGGACGATGGCGGCCGCCAGATTTTCGCTGTCGGTCGTATCTTCGAACGCGCGGTCGAGCGCGTCGTCGAGCTGGGCCGCGTCAGAGGGAAGGCTGACGAAGGTCTCGGGACCGCGATAGCCGTGGCGCCGGTCATAGTCGAAGACGCCGCGTCGAACCGCGGCGTACGCGGCATCCTGGTCCGCCTTGCGGATGGTCGTGTAAACGGTCAGCCCGCGCGTATAGCTTTCCTCGCCGTAAGCCTCGACCATCGCCAGCCGCACCATTTCCGAGATGAATTCCGCGTGCGCGGTGTTGTCCTTGAGCGTCTGCCGGACAATCAGCGGCGTCTCCTGCGCCTCCTTGAATTGCGCATCGTTGATGAAGCGCAATTCGTGCATCCGGCGAAGAACGTAGAACTGGCGCAACTGCGCCCGTTTGGGGTTCGCGACCGGGTTATAGGCGGAGGGCGCCTTGGGCAATCCCGCCAGCATCGCCGCTTCGGCGATGCTGACTTGCGACAAAGGCTTGCCAAAATAGATCTGCGACGCCGCGGCAAATCCGTAAGCGCGTTGACCGAGGAAGATCTGGTTCACATAAAGCTCGAGTATCTCGTCCTTCGACAGGTTGTTCTCGATCTTGTAGGCAAGCAGGACCTCGCGAAGTTTGCGAGTGAGCGTTCGCTCTCGGGTGAGGAAGAAGTTGCGCGCGACCTGCATGGTGATGGTTCCGGCGCCTTGCTGGGTTCCGCTGGTCATGTTGGCCAGGGCGGCGCGCAGGACCGAGAGATAGTCGACTCCGCCATGCTGGTAGAAACGCTCGTCTTCGGCGGCCAGGATCGCCTGGCGCATCAGGTCCGGCACTTCCTTGATTTTGACAATGGCCCGCCGCTCCTCGCCAAATTCTCCGAGAAGCGCCCCTTCCGCCGAGACGATCCGCAGCGGGATCTTCGGTTGATAGTCGGTCAGCGTCTCAAGCGACGGTAAAGTGGGATAAAGGAGCGCAAAGACAAACGCTACCAACAGGGCCCCGACGACCGCCAACCCAAACAGGACGGACGCCAGATAGATGAGCCAGCGCTTTAGCATGGGTGAATGAAAGTTACTGGCAGGCGGGGCAGGAGCCGCGATTATATGCAGGGTTAGACGCGAAAATAAACTTGAAAAAAACAGTTTTACATGCTTTATACTTGCTGCTACTATTTAATGTAGTTTATATGTAATCGGCCTAAGCTTGCCATGCTGAAGGAAAAACTCGATTCCGCGTTTGCTTTTTTGCAGACGAAATCGCCGCCCTTGATCGGCGTCGATATCAGCTCGTCCGCGATCAAGCTCGTTGAGCTCTCGGAAGCCGGAAAAGGCTCCTACCGGCTCGAACGATACGCCATCGAGCCGCTGCCCAGGGACGTGGTCGCGGACGGCAATATCGCCAACCTGGACCAGGTCGCCGAGGCCCTGCGCCGGGCGCACAAGCGCCTTGGCAGCCGCAACCGCAACATCGCCATGGCATTGCCGACGGCGATGGTGATCACCAAGAAAATCATCGTTCCGTCGGGCCAGAGCGAGGAAGAGCTGGAGCTCCAGGTCGAGGCCGAGGCGAACCAGTACATCCCCTTTGCGCTCGACGAGGTCAACCTCGATTTCCAGATCCTCGGGCCCGCGCCCAACAATCCCGAGGAAGTCGAAGTCCTGATCGCGGCCTCGCGCAAGGAAAAGGTCGAGGACCGCGTGGCGATCGCCGACGCGGCCGGGCTCAAGCCGCGGGTGATGGACGTCGAGTCCTACGCCACCGAGGAAGCCTTCGTGATGATCTCGCCGTCGCTGCCGGCCAACGGCCGCGACCAGAACATCGCCCTGGTCGACATCGGCGCTCATGTCATGCATTTCTATGTCCTGCGCAACAATCAGATCCTGTTTTCCCGGGATCAGGCGTTCGGCGGAAACCAGCTTACCCACGATATCCAGCGCGCATTCAATCTATCACCGGAAGAAGCCGAATCGGCGAAGAAAAATGCAGGACTGCCGGAGAATTATGACGCCGATGTGCTGCAGCCGTTCATGGAAACCCTGGCGCTGGAAGTAACCCGCGCGCTGCAGTTCTTCTTTACCTCGACCTCGTACAACCAGGTCGACCAGATAGTTCTTGCCGGCGGCTGCGCTCTTCTGCCGGGCTTGGACGAGCTGGTCGCCAAGCGTGCGGGGGTCAATACCATAGTCGCCAACCCGTTTGCGAGCATGGCAGGGTCCGATCGGGTCCGCCCGCGCCAGCTTGCGGCCGACGCGCCGCTGCTACTCATCGCGTGCGGCTTGGCCATGCGAAGCTTCGAGTAGCCCATGGTCCGCATCAACCTACTTCCTCACCGCGAGCAAAAGCGCCAGGCGCGCCAGCGCCAGTTCGTGTCGCTGGCGATCGGGCTCGCCGTATTGGGCATTGCCGTGGTCGGGCTGGTTCACGTCGTGATCGCCGCCCGCATCGACAATCAGACCAGCCGCAACAAGCTCCTTCAGGACGAAATCGCGAAGCTCGACGAGCAGATCAAGGAAATCGACAAGCTGCGCGAGCAGACCCAGGCCCTCCTGGCGCGGAAGCAGATCGTCGAGACCCTGCAGGCCAATCGAACCGAAGCGGTGCACCTGCTCGACCAGCTGGTGCGGCAGCTGCCGGACGGGCTCTATCTCCGGTCGGTGAAGCAGACCGGCGGCAAGGTGACGCTGGTCGGCTACGCGCAATCCAACGCCAGAGTATCGACCCTGATGCGCAACATCGAGAGCTCGCCGTGGCTGACCTTGCCGGAGCTGGTCGAAATCAAATCGGTGCCGCTCGAAAAGCAGAAGATCAATGAGTTCACCCTGAACCTCCAGGTGAAACGTCTCGCCGACGCGGCCCCTCCCGGCGCACCGGCAAAAGCGCCGGGCACGCCGGGTGCACCGGCGGCAGCGAAAGGGAACTAGGCATGACGCTCGACGACATCCGCCGGCTGAACATCCGCGATGCCGGAAACTGGCCCCTGCTTCCCAAGCTGCTGATTCTCGGGGTTCTGTTCCTGCTCATCCTCGTCGCCGGCGGGTTTTTCGACTGGAGCGATCAGGTTGACGCGCTGAACAAGGCGCAGGACGAAGAGACCAGGCTCAGAGAGCAGTACGCGTCGAAGAAGGCCAAAGCCGTCAACCTCGACCTGTACGTGCAGCAGCTGAAGGAAATCGAGCAGTCCTTCGGCGCGCTGCTGAAGCAGCTGCCCAACAAATCCGAAATGGATGCGCTGCTGACCGACATCAATCAGGCCGGCCTCGGGCGCGGCCTGCAATTCGAGCTGTTCAGGCCGGCGACGCAGGAGCGCATGGCCGATTTTTACGCCGAGCTGCCGATCAGCGTTCGCATCACCGGCAACTATCACGACATGGGAGCGTTCGCGAGCGACGTCGCCCAGCTGCCGCGAATCGTGACGCTGAACGATGTCGGCATCGTCAACGACAAGGGCACGCTGACCATGGAAGCGACGGCCAAGACCTTCCGCTATCTGGATGAGGAAGAGGTCGCGAAGCAGCGCAAGGCGGCGAAGGACGCGAAGGCCAAGAAATGATCAGATGGCTGCCCATCCTGCTCGCGGTAGCCGTCTCCATTGCTGGATGCGGCGGACAGCACGAGGACCTGAAAGCCTGGATGCAGGAGCAGGGCAAGGGCGTCAAGGGCAAGCTCGACCCGCTGCCACAGGTAAAGCCGTACGAGCCTTTCGCGTACAACGCATTCGATCTGCCCGATCCGTTTCGTCCGCGCAAGATCGAACCGGTCAAGGGCGCGAGCAAGCTTGCGCCGGATCTGAACCGGCGCAAGGAGCCGCTGGAATCGTTCCCGCTGGAGTCATTGGCAATGGTCGGGACCCTACAACGCGGCAAGAATAGATTTGCGCTCGTGCGCACGACCGAAAAGGACGTCTATCAGGTCAAGGTCGGCAACTATATGGGGCAGAACTTCGGAGTCGTCATCGGAATCGACGATGCCGAGATTCGGCTCAAAGAGCTGGTGCAGGACGGCGCCGGCGACTGGACGGAGCGATCGAGCACCATCCAGCTCGCGGAGGCAGACCAAAGACAGGAGCGACGCAAATGATCCCGGTGCCATCCACTACAATGAATCGACCGCGCTGGCGCGCATGGGGAGGCGCGGCCGCCCTCGGTGCTGCCCTCGCTATTCTTGGAATCGGTCAGGCGCTGGCGCAGGCCGGCAACAGCATCGAGGGGCTCACCGTCTCCAAGGGAAGCTCGGGGCGGACGGTGGTCAAGTTCACCTTGAAGGCGCCGCTGGCCAATCCGCCGGCGGGCTTCGCGATCAACAATCCGCCGCGCATTGCGCTCGATTTTCCCGAAACCGGGAACGGGCTCGGCCGCTCGGCGCAGGAAGTCGGCGACTCGGCGCTGCGCAGCGTCAATGTGGTCCAAGCGGGAAACCGCACCCGCGTGGTGTTCAATCTCAACAAGCCGCAGACCTTCGAAACGCAGATCGATGGCACCACGGTGCTGGTGACGCTGACCGAGCAGGCAGGACTCGCCGCCGATACGCCCGTGGTGTCGAGATTCGCCGAGGCACGACCGGGTGAGGCGACGCACGTGCTGCGCGACGTCGATTTCCGGCGCGGCAAGAATGGCGAAGGCCGCATCGTGGTCGACTTGTCCGACTCGACGACCGGCATCGACATCCGCCAGCAGGGCAAGGCGCTGATCGTCGATTTCATCAAGACGACCGTGCCGCGCAATCTCGAGCGCCGACTCGACGTCGGCGACTTCGCGACCCCGGTGGTCACCGTCGACACCTTCTCGCAGGGCGGGAACGCGCGCATGGTGATCGAGCCGAAGGGGCTGTGGGAGCATTCGGCCTACCAGACCGACAATCGCTTCATCATCGAGATCAAGCCGATTCAGGAAGATCCGAACAAGCTGACGCAAGGAACGCGCGCCGGCTACAAGGGCGAGAAGCTGTCGCTGAACTTCCAGAATGTCGAAGTGCGCGCGGTATTGCAGGTGATCGCCGATTTCACGGGCCTCAACATCATCACCAGCGACACCGTGACCGGAAGCCTGACCTTGCGCCTGAAGGACATCCCGTGGGATCAGGCGCTCGACATCATCATGCAGACCAAGGGCCTCGACATGCGCAAGAACGGCAACGTCGTTCTGATCGCGCCACGCGAGGAGCTTGCGGTCAAGGAGCGCCAGCAGCTCGAGGCGCAGCAGCAGATCAGCGACCTCGAGCCGCTGCAAACCGAGATGTTCCAGCTCAACTACCAGAAGGCCGACGCGGTACAGAAGCTATTGTCCGACAAGGACGGCAAGTTCCTGTCCAAGCGCGGCAACGCGGTCGTCGATGCGCGGACCAATATCCTGTTCGTTCAGGACACCTCGGCGCGGCTCGAAGAGGTCCGGCGACTGATCCGCCAGATCGACATCATCGTCCGCCAGGTCGTGATCGAGAGCCGCATCGTTGTCGCCGACGACAAGTTCAGCCGTCAGCTCGGCGTTCGCTTCGGCATGCAAACGGGCTTTACGCTCAACAAGCGGTACGCGGGCGGGATCGGCGGGAGTCTCAACACCCAACCGGTGGTGACGACGTCGGGAACCACGCTGACTCGCGACACGCGGACGCAGACGCCGTATGAGCTCGCGTCGGGGCTCGCCAGCGCGGGGTATTCCGATTCGCCGCAGTTGAACGTCAACCTGCCGGTGCCGAACCCGGCCGGCCAGGTGGCATTGACGCTGATCAACCTCGGCAGCGGAAACCTGATCAATCTCGAGCTGTCGGCACTCGAAGCGGACAGCCGCGGCAAGGTCGTTTCCAGCCCGCGGGTCGTGACGGCGGACAATCAGAAGGCGAGTATCGAGCAAGGCACGGAAATTCCGTACGTGACGCCTGGCTCGGCCAACAGCCCGGCGACGGTGCAGTTCAAGAAGGCGGTCCTGAGACTGGACGTGACGCCGCAAATCACTCCGGACAACCGGATCATCATGACCGTCGAAATCCGCAAGGATTCGGTCGGACAGCTGGTCAATCTGGGCGGCGGTTTCACGGTGCCTGCGATCGACACCAAGAACGTCACGACGCAGATCGCGGTCAACAACGGCGACACGGCAGTCATCGGCGGCATCTACGAAGAGACGGTGAACAACGACGTCACCAAGCTGCCGTTCCTCGGCGACTTGCCGGTCATCGGGTATCTCTTCAAGACGACCAACAAGGCGATCGAAAAAACCGAGCTGCTGATCTTCCTGACGCCGCGCGTGGTCAAGGAATCGGTTACCGCCGTCCGCTAGCGCGTTCGCTCGCGCCCCCGGTAGGATTGCAATAAAATGCCCCGATGCAGATGCATCGGGGCAATGTATTTCTGATCGGCATGCCGGGTAGCGGCAAGTCGACGCTCGGTCGCCTGCTCGCCAAACGGCTCGACAAGCGCTTCTATGACGCCGATGTCGAGCTCGAGCAACGCCTCGGCGTATCGATTGCGGTCATTTTCGAGCTCGAAGGCGAGCCGGGTTTTCGCGATCGCGAGGAATTGGTGGTTGCAGATCACGTGCTGCACATGAACGTGGTGCTTGCCACCGGCGGCGGTGCCGTGCTGCGCGCCGCCAATCGCGAACGTCTCAAGCAGAACGGGACGGTGCTGTATCTGCACGCGACGCCGGAAACGCTTTGGGAGCGCACGCGTCGCGGCAGGCACCGTCCCCTCCTGCAGGCACCGGATCCGTTCAAACGCCTTCAAGAGCTCTACGAGGTACGCGACCCGCTTTATCGGCAAACCGCGGACTTCGTGATCGAATCTGCGCAGGAGCAAGTCATCCGGCTGGCCCAGCGGCTCGAGCAGCAGCTGCGCGCCGCGGCGCGTTCGGAATGACGATGCCTGTCGGCGCGCCAAAGCGTACGCTGACGGTTTCTCTCGGAGAGCGCAGCTATCCGATATACATCGGCGCGCAGCTCCTGCACGGCATTGGGGAACTGCTGCCGGCCACGCAATCGCGACGCGCGGTCATCGTCACCAACCCGGTGGTCGCGGCGCATCATCTCGCGCCGCTGCAGGATGGCCTCGAACGCGCCGGCATGCGTCACGATGTCATCGTCGTGGCGGACGGCGAAGCGCACAAGGACTGGGCCACGCTGCACGACATCCATACGCGGTTGCTGGAGCTCAAGGCCGAGCGCACGACGATGCTCATTGCGCTGGGCGGCGGTGTCGTCGGCGATCTCGCCGGGTTCGCCGCCGCGACGTATCAGCGTGGCATGCCCTTGGTGCAGGTTCCGACGACGCTGCTGGCGCAGGTCGACTCTTCGGTCGGCGGGAAGACCGCGGTGAATCATCCGCTGGGCAAGAACATGATCGGCGCCTTCTACCAGCCACGGGCGGTGATCATCGACACCGGGACGCTTTCGACACTGCCCGAGCGCGAGTACGCCTCCGGTCTGGCCGAGGTCGTGAAATACGGCGCAATTCGCTCACCGGAGCTTTTTGCCTGGCTCGAGGCAAATGTCGAAGCCTTGCACAGCCGTGAAGATGCGGCCGTGGCGCACGCGATCCATGAGAGCTGCCGCATCAAGGCCGAGATTGTCGCCGCCGACGAGCGCGAGACGGGTGAGCGCGTGCTGCTGAATTTCGGCCATACGTTCGGGCATGCGATCGAGGTCGGCACCGGATACGGTACCTGGCTTCACGGCGAAGCGGTGGCCGCGGGGATGGTGCTAGCCGGTGAGCTTTCGGTTCGAGCGACGGCAATGCCCGCCGCCGAAAACGGGCGGCTGCGCCAGCTCTTGGCCCGATTGGGCCTGCCTGTCGATCCGCCCGCGCTCGGCGCCGAGCGCTATCTAGAACTGATGGCACGAGACAAGAAGGTCGAAGCGGGAAAGCTGCGCCTGGTGCTGCTGGAGGCGCTGGGAAAGGCCGCGATTCGCAACGACATCCCGATGTCAACGCTGCGAGCGCTCCTGGCGCAATAGCGTCCCGTCAAATGAACACGGCGCCCTGAGGCGCCATGTTCAGTCAGCCGCCGGCTAGACCGGCGCCCGCCGTCAATTGCAGGTCACGCTCGCGGTAGCCGATTTCTGCGGAATGCTCGCGTCGCCGACAAATATCGTCTGCGTTGAACCGGCCGAAGCGTTTGGGTAGGTGACCGCAAAATTGCCGGGCGACGTCGGGACAGGGTTCGGGATGACCGTGCCACCCGGAGAGCCAACGCTGAACGGCGGTGTTCCTCCAGTGATTGTGAAACCGAAACTGACTCCACCAACGCCACACTTGCCCGAAGTCGCCGCCGGTGTCACCTGCACCGGTCCTGTCGGAACCACCGGAGCCGCGGTACCCACACTGTTGATGAGCGTCGCGGTTGTCTGGCGCCCGATCGCATCGACGATGGTGAACGTCAGCGGATTGACGCAAGCGCCGTTGGTGATCGCCTCGAACGAGCCGCCCGAGAAATTCACCGTCGAATTGACCAGGATCACTGCATCCGGGAAAGTCGACGAAATGTGGTACGGCGGTGTGCCGCCATAGATGAAGTAATCGACGCGGGCACCGGACGAGCATGTCTTGCTGTCGGGGCCTGTGATCGTCGCCGTTGCGGGGACTACCGACAGGATTGCCGAGCCATCGTTTTGCTGAACGATGGTGAACGTCGCCGTCACCGCGTTGCCGGTGGTCAGGTCAGTGGCGCGAATCTGCGCCGGCTGCGTCGGGGCGAATACGGCCGCTTGAAGCTGGACCCGGGCGACTCCGTTGGCGTCGGATACCACCGTCAGTGATGCGACGAGCGGCGCCGCCGGATTGCTGCTCTGAATGGCGAATGCGCCGGAAATGACGTCGAACCTGACCTGGCGGTTGGGAATTCCTGCGCCGGCCGGACCCGTAACGGTCACCGACGCGGTGGCGGTATCGCCGGAACATATCGCATTGGTCCCGCACGCGCTGCGCGCCGGCACCACCGTGAGAGTGTTGAACAAGGGCGACGGGCGAACCGTGACCGACGAGGTCGCGGTCTGACCGATGGCGTCCTGTACCGTGATGATGACCGAAGTATCCGCAGCGACGTCGCTCGGAATGAGCACCACGACTCCGGCATCGACGTTCAGCGACACCGGAAGCACCGCCGGATTGCTGGAGAACGCCTGATAGGGTGCCGCGCCACCGCTGACTTGAAGTGTTGCGGCGGTATGTGCGTAAACGACTATTGTGGGAGGCAAAAGAAACAAGGGGCCAACCTGTACCGGTCCGGGAGCGAAGGGATTGTTCGGGGCTCCGCTACCACCGCCGCAGCCACCCAGCGCAAGCAACCAGGCAAGCGCGCACAACGCAAAAATTGGCCGCAGCCACATGCTTTTTATCGAGTTCGACGCCATGAAGTAGTTCCTGATGATGATGTCCTAAAGATTTTCGTGAGGCTTGCCGATTTGGACGTTGCGACAAGCATATACGGAGCTTTGTTCAGATTAAAGCGCAAGTTTAGAGCCGACGCAAGTGCTTTTGGCGGCCGGAGCATGCCGCAGGGCTGTCAGGCACCCAATCGGTTGCCGCGATGCAACAATCTCGCTAGTATGAACGGCCGCGCTTGGCCCTTCTGCGGCTAAGTGTGGTTTCGCGCCTCTCGATCGCAGGCGCAGTGACTGACCAGCCGACTGGAGAGGACGTCGTGAACCCGAACACATCCGGTGCCCCCCGGCTGCCGCCTGCACGGCAAGGTTTGTACGATCCCGCCAACGAGCACGACGCCTGTGGCCTGGGCTTCATCGCCCATATCAAAGGCGAAAAAAGCCACGCGATTGTCACGCAAGCGCTGCAGATCCTCAAAAATCTGACTCATCGGGGAGCGACGGGCGCCGATCCGCTGCAAGGCGACGGCGCCGGCATCCTGATCCAGCTTCCCGACGCGTTTCTTCGCCGCGCCTGCGGGCGGCAGGGACTCACGCTGCCGGCAGCGGGTCAGTACGGCGTCGGCATGGTTTTTCTGCCCAAGGAGCCCGCTTCGCGCATGGCGTGCGAGCAGGAAATCGAGCGTGCAGTCGCCAGCGAAGGCCAGCTGGTCCTCGGCTGGCGCGACGTGCCGACCGATAACTCGGGCTTGTCCGAGCGCACCAAGGAAGTCGAACCGGTGGTGCGGCAGATATTCATCAGTCGCGGCTCCAACGCGCTCGATCAGGACGCGCTCGAACGCAAGCTCTACATCATCCGCAAGAAGTCGGGACACGCGGTGCAGGCGCTCAAGCTTCGTCACGGCAAGGGGTTCTACGTCTCGTCGATGTCGACGCGCACCGTCGTCTACAAGGGCATGCTGCTGGCCAATCAGGTCGGCGAGTACTACCTCGACCTGCGCGACACGACCATGGTGTCGGCGCTGGCGATGGTGCACCAGCGGTTCTCGACCAATACCTTCCCGACGTGGGATCTCGCGCACCCGTTCCGGCTGGTCTGTCACAACGGCGAGATCAACACGCTGCGCGGCAACGTCAACTGGATCCGCGCGCGGCAGCAGGCGATCTCGAGCACGGTCCTCGGCGCCGACCTCGACAAGATCTGGCCGCTGATCTACGACGGGCAGTCCGACTCGGCGTCGTTCGATAACGCGCTCGAATTGCTGATGATGGGCGGCTATCCGCTGGCGCACGCGATGATGCTCATGATTCCGGAGGCGTGGTCGGGGAACCCGCTGATGGACGACGATCGCCGCGCATTCTACGAGTACAACGCGGCGCTCATGGAACCGTGGGACGGCCCCGCGGCGATGGCCTTCACCGACGGCCGGCAAATCGGCGCCACGCTCGACCGCAACGGGCTGCGGCCGGCGCGCTACATCGTCACCGACGATGACTACGTGATCCTCGCCTCCGAAGTCGGCGTGCTCGACATTCCCGAACGCAAGATCGTCAAGAAGTGGCGGTTGCAGCCCGGCAAGATGCTGCTGGTCGACACCGAGCAGGGCCGCATCATCGACGATGACGAGCTCAAGCACACGTTGGCGACAGCCAAGCCGTATCGCGAATGGATCGACCGCTCGCGCATCGCGCTCGACACGCTGCCCGATCCGGCGCCGCCGTCGGTGTCGGACGTGCCCTTGCTCGATCGACAGCAGGTCTTCGGCTATACCCAGGAAGACCTGAAGATCATCCTCGCGCCGATGGCGGAAAACGGTGAGGAGGCAATCGGGTCGATGGGCAACGACGCCGCCTTGCCGGTGCTCTCCAATCGGCCGAAAGTTCTCTACAGCTATTTCAAGCAATTGTTCGCGCAGGTCACCAATCCGCCGATCGATCCGATCCGCGAAGAGCTGGTGATGTCGCTGGTCACTTTCATCGGGCCGCGGCCGAATCTGCTCGGCATCGACGAAACCGATCCGCCGATGCGTCTCGAGGCACAAAAGCCGATCCTGACCGCGGACGAAATGGAGAAAATCCGCCACATCGGGCTGTTCACCGGCGCGACCTTTCGTTCGCTCGAGCTGGACATCTGCTATCCGGCGGCGTGGGGCGCGGCGGGCATGGAGGCCGCTCTGGCGAGTCTGTGCGCTCACGCCGAAGACGCGACCAGGCTCGGCTATAACATCCTGATCGTCTCCGATCGCAGGGCGTCGGCGCAATTGATGCCGATCCCCGCGCTGTTGGCGACCGCGGCAGTGCATCAGCACCTGGTGCGCAACGGGCTGCGCACCAGCACCGGACTGGTGGTCGAGACGGGCTCTGCGCGCGAAGTCCATCACTTCGCGCTGCTGGCCGGGTACGGCGCCGAAGCGATCCATCCGTATCTGGCGCTGCAAACCGTCGAGCATCTGCACGAGTGGCTGCCGCAGGTGAAGCCCGTCGATTCCGCCAAGCATTTCGTCAAGGCGATCTGCAAGGGTCTCTACAAGGTGATGTCGAAGATGGGCATCTCGACCTATCAGTCGTACTGCGGCGCGCAGATCTTCGAAGCGGTGGGGCTCTCGAGTTCGCTGGTCGACAAGTATTTCACCGGCACGGCGAGCAACATCCAGGGCATCGGCTTGTTCGAGGTCGCCGATGAGGCGTTTCGCATGCACCAGCTCGCGTTCGGTGACGATCCGGTGCTGCGCGACGCGCTCGATGCCGGCGGCGAATATCAGTATCGCTCGCGCGGCGAAGAGCATATGTGGACGCCGGAATCGATTGCCAAGCTGCAGCATGCCGCGCGCTCCAACAGCCATTCGACGTATCGCGAATACGCCAAGCTGATCAACGACCAGACCCGGCGGATGATGACGCTTCGCGGAATGTTCGAGTTCAGATTCGCCGCGGAGCCGGTGCCGATCGAGGAAGTCGAGCCCGCGGCGGAGATCGTCAAGCGCTTTGCCACCGGTGCGATGAGCCTCGGCTCGATCTCGACCGAGGCACACGCGACGCTGGCGGTGGCGATGAATCGCATCGGCGGAAAATCGAATACTGGCGAAGGCGGCGAGGACGCGCGGCGTTATCCGTTGATCGCGAAAGGCGAGACGCTCAAGTCGCGCATCGACAGCGTCGTCGTCGACGTGCCGCTGCGCGAAGGCGACTCGCTGCGCTCGAAGATCAAGCAGGTGGCGTCGGCGCGATTCGGTGTCACGGCGGAATACCTGGTGAATGCCGACCAGCTGCAGATCAAGATGGCGCAGGGTGCCAAGCCCGGCGAGGGCGGGCAGCTTCCAGGGCACAAGGTGTCCGAATATATCGCGCAGCTGCGGTTCTCGGTCCCCGGCGTCGGATTGATCTCGCCGCCGCCGCATCACGACATCTACTCGATCGAGGATCTCGCGCAGCTGATCCACGACTTGAAGAACGCAAATCCGCAGGCATCGATCAGCGTCAAGCTCGTTTCCGAAGTCGGCGTGGGAACGGTTGCGGCGGGCGTCGCCAAGGCCAAGTCGGACCACGTCACCATCGCCGGACACGACGGAGGGACGGGGGCGTCGCCTGAGTCCTCGATCAAGCACGCCGGAACGCCGTGGGAGCTGGGCCTCGCGGAAACGCAGCAGACCCTGGTGCTGAACCGGCTGCGCGGCCGCATCGTGGTGCAGGTCGACGGTCAGATGAAGACCGGTCGCGACGTCGCGATCGGGGCGCTGCTCGGCGCCGATGAGTTCGGATTCGCGACCGCGCCGCTGGTCGCCGAAGGTTGCATCATGATGCGCAAATGCCACCTCAATACCTGCCCGGTCGGCATCGCGACGCAGGACCCGGAGCTGCGAAAGAAGTTCGACGGTTCGCCCGAATACGTCGTCAATTACTTCTTTTTCGTTGCCGAAGAAGTACGCGAGATCATGGCCAGGCTGGGCATTCGGCGGTTCAGCGATCTGATCGGACGCTCCGACCTGCTCGACATGCGCGACGGCATCGAGCATTGGAAGGCGCGGGGGCTCGACTTCGCGCGGATTTTCTACCAGCCTCAGGTGCCCGCCGAAGTTGCGCGCCACCATTGCGAGCAGCAGGACCACGGCCTCACGCGCGCGCTCGATCATCAGCTCATCGCGGAGGCGAAGGTCGCCATCGAGGAGCGCAAGCCGGTGCGTCTCGAGCACCGTATCCGCAACGCCAATCGATCGGTGGGCGCGATGCTCTCCGGCGTGGTCGCCAAGCGCTACGGCCACCAGGGCCTGCCGGACGACACGCTGCACGTTGCCTTCACCGGCACCGCGGGCCAGAGCTTCGGCGCATTCCTGGCCCGCGGCATCACCTTCGAGCTGCAAGGGGCGACCAACGATTACGTCGGCAAAGGCCTGTCCGGCGGCCGCATCGTCGTGTATCCCGATCCCGAATCGCCGGCGCGGCCGGAGGACAACATCGTGATCGGCAACACCGTGATGTACGGCGCAATCGAAGGCGAAGCGTACTTCCGTGGCATCGCCGGCGAGCGCTTCTGCGTGCGCAACTCCGGCGCGACGGCGGTCGTCGAAGGCGCAGGAGACCATTGCTGCGAGTACATGACCGGGGGAACGGTGGTGGTGCTCGGGCGGACCGGGCGCAATTTCGCCGCGGGAATGAGCGGCGGCGTCGCGTTCGTTTACGACGACGATGGTACTTTCGCGCGGCGGTGCAATCTTTCGATGGTGTCGCTCGAGCCGTTGCTGGAAGAGGTCGACCAGTCAAAATTGGAGAGTGAGCTCGCGGCGGCCGGGAAGGGCCGTCTGCGTCACGCGGGAGCCGCGGACGCGACGCTGCTGCGGGAGCTGATCGAGCGCCACTTGCGCTTCACCGGCAGCACGCGCGCGCTGTCGCTCCTCGGCGACTGGGACGCGATACGCGGCAAGTTCGTCAAGGTGTTCCCGAACGAATACAAGCGCGCGCTCGGCGAGTTGCATGAACGCCAGGTCGTGGGACTGCTGGCCGTCGCGGCCAGGCAGCGCGTGGTCGCATGAGTCTGCGCGGCAGCGAGTTTCCTCCGTGTCGCGTCGCCTTCGGCCCGCGATGCCCGGACGCGAACACATAATGGGCAAGGTCACCGGATTCATCGAGCTGGCGCGCGTCGCCGAGGTCGCGCTTCCGGTGGAGGAGCGCGTCAGGAGCTATCGGGAATTCATTCTCACGCTGAAGGATGACGAGGCTGCGGCGCAGGCCGCGCGCTGCATGGATTGCGGCATTCCGTTCTGCCAGTCGGGATGCCCCGTCAACAACATCATTCCGGACTGGAACGATCTGATCTATCGGCATCAATGGCGGCACGCGCTCGACGTGCTCCATTCGACCAACAACTTTCCTGAATTCACCGGGCGCGTCTGTCCCGCCCCGTGCGAAGCGGCGTGCACGCTCAACATCAACGACGATCCGGTCGGCATCAAGTCGATCGAGCACTTCATCATCGACAAGGGCTGGGAGGAAGGCTGGGTCGTTCCTCTGCCGCCTGCCGCAAAAACGGGAAAGCGGGTCGCGGTGATCGGGTCGGGGCCGGCGGGAATGGCCTGCGCGCAACAGCTCGCGCGAGCGGGCCACGACGTGGTGCTGTTCGAAAAGAACGACCGCATCGGCGGCTTGCTGCGTTACGGCATTCCGGACTTCAAGATGGGCAAGCACCATATCGACCGGCGCGTGCAGCAGATGCAGGCCGAAGGCGTCGAATTTCGCGTCAACCAGCACGTGGGTGTTGCGGGTGTCAACGGCGTTGACGCTCGCGAGCTGGTCGCCGAATTCGATGCCGTCGTTCTCACCGCGGGATCGGAACATCCGCGCGATCTCGACGTCCCCGGGCGCGAGCTCGACGGGGTGCATTTTGCGATGGATTTTCTGCCGCTGCAGAACAAGCGCGTTGCGGGTGACTCGAACGTTTCGCCGCTGACCGCGTCAGGCAAGCACGTGGTCGTCATCGGCGGCGGTGATACCGGATCCGACTGTGTCGGCACGTCGAATCGCCAGGGAGCATTGTCGGTCACCCAGTTCGAGCTGCTGCCGCAGCCGCCCGAGCACGAGAACAAGCCGCTGGTGTGGCCCTACTGGCCGATGAAGCTCCGGACCTCGTCGTCGCACGAGGAAGGATGCGAGCGCGACTGGGCCGTGCAGACGAAGGCGTTCAAGGGCGAAGAAGGAAGGGTCATGACGCTGGTCGCGAGCCGGGTCGAATTCAAGGGCGGCAAGCTTCACGACGTGCCCGATTCCGGATTCGTGCTCAAGGCCGATCTGGTGTTGTTTGCCATGGGCTACATGCATCCGGTGCATCCGGGAATGCTCGACTCGCTCGGCGTCGCTTACGATGCGCGAGGCAATGTCAATGCCGATACCGAAACCTATCGCACCTCGGCGGACAAGGTATTCGCCGCCGGTGACACGCGGCGCGGGCAATCGCTGGTCGTTTGGGCGATACGCGAAGGGCGTCAATGCGCGCGATCGGTCGACGAATTTCTGATGGGCGTGTCCGAGTTGCCGCGCTAGTCCGCTGCAGGCGAGCCAAGAGTGCCCACTGTCGTCTCGCTCGATCTCGCCAGCTGGAAGCCTCTGCTCACGCCGGACGCGCAAGAAACGGCAGTCGGCACCCTGGAAGGCGGCGGGCTATTGACGCTTCCGCACCTCGCCTTTCGGCTCGATGCCGACGAGGCCCGCTTTCTGTCGCCGCGATGGGGTGACGGGAGGTCCAAGAACATCAGCTTCGACGGCGCGGCGCTCAAAGGCGCGGCGGGCGAACCCGAAGATCTGGCGGGTCTGTCGCGGATGATCGCGCGCTTCGCGGCAAGCGCCGCCGATCTGGTGACCTCGTTGTTCCCGCGCTACGCGGCCTACGTCACGCGCGCACGCACCAGTTTTCGCCCACAACCGGCGGTCGGCCGTTCGGTATCTTGGCGAAAAGACGATTCACGGCTTCACATCGACGCTTTCCCTTCGCGGCCGAACCACGGAGAACGCATTCTGCGTGTATTCTCGAACGTGAGCGCCAGTGAGGACCGCGTCTGGCGCGTCGGCGAAAATTTCGAGATGGTAGCGAGGACCTTCCTGCCGCGGATACGTCGTCCGTTGCCCGGTTCGCAAACGATGCTGGCGCTCCTGCACGTCACTAAAGGCGTGCGCAGCGAATACGATCACCTCATGCTGGGGCTTCATGACCGTGCCAAAGCCGACCTCGATTACCAGAAGACCTGCCGACAGCAGGTGGTGCGCTTCAAACCGGGAACGACGTGGCTCTGCTTTTCGGATCAGGTAATGCACGCCGCCGTTTCGGGCCAGCACATGCTCGAGCAGACGATCCACGTCCCTGTCTCGGCGCTCTACGATCCGAAAAATTCGCCGCTGGCAATTCTCGAGCGGCTGTGCGGCCGGTCCTTGCTGCCGGCACGGTGAAAAAAGCGTGAAAGCAGCGTAAAAAAAAGCGAGCCGGCGTATTGTCGGCCGCGCCGCATCCTGCCGATGAATTCCGTGAAAAACGACACGCTGCTGCGCGCGCTCAAACGCGAGCCAACCGAGCACACTCCTGTGTGGCTGATGCGGCAGGCGGGCCGCTATCTGCCCGAATACAACGCGACGCGCGCGCGCGCCGGCAGCTTCATGAAGCTCTGCACCGACCCCGTCCTGGCGACGGAGGTGACGCTCCAGCCGCTGGCGCGTTTCCCGCTCGATGCGGCGATCCTGTTCTCCGACATCCTCACCGTGCCGGATGCGATGGGGCTGGGATTGGGATTCGTGGACGGCGAAGGCCCAAGGTTCGCGCGGCCGCTGGTCGACGAAGCGGCAATTTCGAAGCTCGCCGCGCCCGATCCGTCGCGCCTCAAATATGTTTACGACGCGGTGGCGTCGATCAAGCGGGCCTTGGCCGGAAGCGTCCCCCTGATCGGTTTTGCCGGCAGCCCGTTCACCCTCGCCTGCTACATGATCGAAGGCGCGGGCAGCGCCGATTTCGGGACGGTCCGGCGCATGCTCTATGCGCGCCCGGATCTGCTCCGCCGCGTGCTGGCGATCAATGCCGAGGCGGTCGGCGCTTATCTCGCGCAGCAGGCCGCGCATGGCGCCGACGTGCTGATGATCTTCGACACCTGGGGCGGCTTGCTTTCATCCGACGCCTACGACTCGTTTTCGCTTGCCTACATCAGGAGGGTCCTCGATCACCTCCGCGCTCAGGAGCGCCGCGCGCCTACCATCGTCTTCACCAAAGGCGGCGGCCAATGGCTGGACCGCATCGCCGCATGCGGATGCGACGCCGTGGGTCTCGATTGGACGACGGATATCGGCGCCGCGCGGCGGCAGGTGGGCAATCGCGTCGCGCTGCAGGGCAACCTCGACCCGATGGTTCTATTGACGACTCGCGAAGCGACGCGCAACGCTGCGCTCGCGGTTGTGCGGGCGGCAGGATCGCAGCCCGGACACATCTTCAATCTCGGCCACGGAATCCTGCCGTCGACGCCACCGGAAAACGTCGCGGTTCTGGTCGAGACGGTCCACGCCGAATCGCGTGCGCAGCGCGCAGCGGCTGCCAAAGGCGGCAGCGGAGCGGAAACCCGCGCCAGTGCTCGGCCTCCGCGGGCTTGACAAAATGCTCAAATCATCTTCCCTCGGGCGTCAGTTATGCACATTTCGGCCAAAATCGAGCGTGCCGCCCACTCAAACCTTGTGTCTCCAGTAGTCGCGCTGCAACACATTGAGTTTTTTGAGGATTTGGAAGCTCCCATAGCGGGCTCGCAAGAGTCCGCCTGCAACCGGGTCCGCGCCTTACCCGGCCGCACCTCACTTACACACAGATTTATCCACATGAGGGGAGGCGCTTCGGCGGGAGTGCTGGAAAATGAACAACTTGGAGCGCAATGCTGGAACTGAAGTGATGATTCAGAACACTACAACATTCTCTTTCGGCGCCGCACGCCGCCGCAGCTTGCGTGCGCAACGACGCTGATCATGGCTATCGTTCGCGTCGCGTTGCCGGTGGCCGCGCATCAGTTGTTCGACTATTGGTTGCCGGATGGGCTGGCGCTGGATGCCGGGAGCGTGCTCGTCGTGCGGCTTGGCCGGAGACGCTTGCATGGTGTGGCGGTGGAGATCGTCGAGAGCAGCGAAATCGCGCCGGAGCGTTTGATGCCGATCGACGAGGTGGTGTCGGATGTTCCACCCGTTCCGGACGATCTTCGCGAGCTTGCGGGCTTCGTGTCGACGTATTACCAGGAACCGATCGGCTTGTGCCTCGCGCAAATGCTTCCGCCGCTCGCGCAAGGTTCCGCAAGCCGGACTCCGCTGGCGCGCGCCTATCGCCTGACGACTAGCGGCCAGTCGGCTCTCGTCGCAAAGGAGGCGCAATCCGGGACAGCGCTTGCCGCCGCGATCGTCATGCTCCGCACAGCCGAAGGTGTCGCCACCGACGAATTGCGCAAGCAGGGCGCCGGGGTGTGGCGGGCATTTGCCAGATGGCGGCGCGAGGGATGGGTCGAGCCGTTGGCGGAAATGGCCGGCGCCGAAGCCGCGACGCCCGCGCTGAATCCCGACCAAAGGGCGGCGCTCGACGCCGCCGTCGTCGAGCCTTTGGCATTCCGGCCTTCGCTGCTGCAGGGCGTCACCGGCAGCGGCAAGACCGAGGTCTATCTGGCCGCCGCGGCGCGCGTCATCGATACCGGGAGGCAGGTGCTCCTGCTGGTGCCGGAGATCAATCTGACGCCGCAGCTCGAACAGCGGATCGCAGCGGCTTTGCCTGCCGTTCGCGTTGCCTCGCTGCACAGCCGTCTGGGAGCGACAGAGCGCAGAACGCGCTGGCTGGCAGCGGCACGAGGCGAGACAGAGCTTCTGGTCGGAACGCGCCTGGCGGTGTTCGCACCGCTGCCGCGGCTGGGCCTGATCGTCGTCGACGAGGAACACGATGCCTCGTTCAAGCAGCAGGACGGCGTTCGCTATCACGCGCGCGACGTCGCCATTTTCCGGGCACAGCTGCGCAGCGTTCCCATTGTGCTCGGCAGCGCCACGCCTTCGCTGGAAAGCTTTGCGCAGGCAAAACGCGGGCGGTACCTCTGGCTCAAGCTGCCCAAGCGCGCAACGGCGCACAGTGCGCTGCCCGCGGTGCGTCTGGTGCCGACGCGGGAGCCGGGCAATATCGAGGGCATCGCGCTTGCGCTTCAACAGGCGATTGCGGACCGTCTCGCGAAGCGCGAGCAGTCGCTGCTTTTCATCAACCGCCGCGGCTTCGCGCCGTCGCTCTTGTGCGCGGCGTGCGGCTGGAAGGCGATGTGCCCGCGGTGCAGCGCACGCCTCGTGGTTCATCGCGACGATGCGATGCTGCGCTGTCACCATTGCGGCCACGCCGCTGTCTTGCCGGCTGGGTGTCCCGATTGCGGCAACCAGGATCTGCTTCCGCTGGGCTTCGGGACGCAGCGCCTCGAGCGGGCGCTGATCGGGCTTTTTCCCGGCGCGCGCGTGCTCCGGGTCGATCGCGACAGCACGCGCCGGAGAGGATCGTTCGGAGTCATGCGCGATGCCATCTCCGCGGGCGAGGTCGATATCCTGGTCGGGACGCAAATGCTCGCCAAGGGGCACGACTTTCCCAGGCTGACGCTGGTCGGCGTTCTCGGCGCCGACAACGCGCTCTACAGCGCGGAATTTCGCGCGACGGAACGGCTCTTTGCCCTGCTCGAGCAGGTTGCCGGTCGCGCCGGGCGTGGCGCCCGCGCCGGAGAGGTGCTGGTGCAAACCGACTTCCCGGATCATCCCTTGTACAAGGCGCTGATCGGGCACGACTACGAACGCTACGCGGAAGCGCTGCTCGCCGAGCGCCGAAGTCTCGACCTGCCCCCATTCGCGCATCTTGCATTGCTTGCCGCCGAAGCGAAAACGCAGGGACCGATGATGTCGTTTCTGGCCGCGGCCGCGGAGCGCGGTCGCGCCGTCATTGCCGCGCAGGCATCGCCATGCGAGCTCTACCCGCCGGTGCCTGCGGGCCTCGCTCGCCGCGCCGGAATGGAGCGCGGCCAGGTGCTCGTGCAAAGCGATGATCGGCGCTCCTTGCAGGCGTTTCTCCCGTTTTGGCGCGCCGAGCTCGAGCAATTGGGGGAGCGGCGCGTGCGCTGGAGCATCGACGTCGATCCGCTCAGCTTTGCATGAAGGCCGATTACAGCGAGGCGCGCACTCGCGACACGCTATAATCCGACGCTTCTTCGAACGCCGCCGCGCGCGGCGAATCCCTTGACCGACCTCAAGTCAGAGCTCGCACAATGGCTGTCCGCCGGCCTTGCGCGCGTTGCTCCGGAACACGTCCCGCCGGCGATTTCGCTCGAGCGCCCTAAACAAGCGCAGTACGGCGATTATTCGAGCAACGTCGCCCTGCAGCTGGCCAAAGCTCTCAAGCGAAATCCGCGTGAGCTGGCGCAGGCGCTGATCGCGGTGCTCGAGCCCTCGCCCTCGGTGGAGCGGGTTGAAGTGGCGGGCGCAGGATTCATCAATGTGTTTCTTTCGCAGGCGGCGCGCCGTGCCGTCGTAACGCGGATTCTCGACCAGGCCGACACGTTCGGATCGGTCGCGGCGGCGCAAGGAGCGAGGGCCATCGTCGAATTCGTCTC
>Ga0209839_10000196_pt1 | contig 30178 bp, 23 predicted proteins | sample OrgsoiDNA2013050_FD_185800 | JGI IMG/M metagenome (GOLD analysis project Ga0209839, IMG submission 185800) | Permafrost soil microbial communities from the Arctic, to analyse light accelerated degradation of dissolved organic matter (DOM) -... | ecosystem: Environmental > Terrestrial > Soil >... | reverse complement strand
AGCGGAAGCTTCCGCCAGCGCTTTTACTGCCGTCCGAGATGCGTCGCGGTGGCGACGCGATCGAAGCGCTCCAAGGTCAGGATCGCATCGGCAAGCTGATCGGCGCGGTCCTGCAGCACCGGGCGGGCCAGCGTCAGGAATTTCTGCTGCATCGCCTGCGCGTCCGGGAACGAAGACGGCTCACCCGATGGATCGGCGTAGAGCCGTTCATGCACGCCGTCGTCGGTGGTGATGCTGACGCGCGCGCCGAACGGATGGCTGCGGCCGATCTCGAGGCGATCGTCCTGCACTACGTCGAATCTGTCCGCCAGTGCATCCACCGCGGCGTCGCCAAGCCGGTCGTAATCGTCCCAGCCGAACCGGCCCTGATCGAGCGCCACCGCGCCGGTGAAGAACATCGAGAACTGGCCGCCGACGATCGAGGTCGGATGCCGCTTGGTGGCGGCGTCGCCGGTCAGCGTGATGCCGTTGCGGTGCAGGCCGATCTCGACCCGCTTGATCTGGTCCGGCGTCAGATTGTGCTCCCGGCGCATGGCTATCAGTGCATCGAGGGCGGCGTGGGTATAGCGGCAACTCGGATACGGCTTCACGCCGATCTTCATGGTCTCGTAAATTTCGCCGAGGCCGGCGACCGCCTTGTCGGGGTGGGCGTTGTCGCTGTAGCCGACCAGCAGGCCGTGCTTGCCCTCGACCGATTCGGTCGCGCCGACAAAATCGTTGCGCGCCAGGGTGGCCGCGATCACGCCATTCATCGCGGCGGCACCAACCTGGTAGCGCTTGTTCCAGGCGCCGTTGACCAGAAATTGCAGGGAGCCCGCGGCCTGGCTGCCGGAGACGCCGAACGCCGCGACGATCTGCTGTTTCGACAGTCCGAACAGCTTTGCCGCCGCCGCGGCCGCGCCGTAGGTTCCCGCGGTCGCGGTGGGGTGAAAGCCGCGCGCATAATGCGAGGTCGGATCGAGCGCGTTGCCGAGCCGGCAGCACACCTCGTAGCCCGCCACGATCGCCGTCAGCACCTCGCGGCCGGAAGCGCCGACCAGTTCACCGACCGCGAACGCGGCCGGCACCACCGGCGCGCTTGGATGCAGCGACGAATCCGCGTGGGTATCGTCGAAATCGAGCGAATGCCCGAGCGCGCCGTTGAGCAGTGCCGCGACCGCCGGCGTCCAGGTCTTGGCGTCGCCGAACACGGTGGACTGGCCCTTGCCGTCAAGCGCGAGAGCCTCGAGCATCTTGAGCAGCGAAGGCGTCGATTCGGCGTCGCGTCGCGCCCGAATGGCGCTGCCGAGAAAATCCAGCGTCAGGACTTTGGCGCGGTCGAGCACTTCACGCGGAATATCCGCGAATTTCAGATCCGCGACATAGGCGGCAAGCGTTGCGGTTTCTTCTGCCATCGTGTTTCCTCGCTGTTGTCGCACAGGGTAGGCGGGCTGATTTGCCGTTTCAAGCCGCTCGCGCGTGGCGGGAAGCAGCCATGCCAAATGTCCTTTATAAGGGCCTTGGTCACTCACATTCCGGAACGGCTGCATGATCGCCTTCTTGAAACGCCTATCCCGCTTGCTGCGGTCCCGGAGGGCGCAACTGGCGCTGGCCTTCAGGGTTACCGTCGCGGCCGCCGGCGCCTACGCGATCGCGACGGCGATACATCTGAGGCTGCCGTTATGGGCGGTGCTGACGTCCCTTATTGTGACCCAGATGAGCGTCGGCCGATCGTTAAAGGCGACCCGTGACTATATGTTCGGCACAGTGGGCGGCGCGATCTATGGCGGTGCCATCGCGGTGTTGATTCCGCATTCCGGGGAGATCGAATTGCTCGGCTTGCTGGTGCTCGCGGTTGCACCGCTGGCTTTCATCGCCGCCAACAATCCCAGCCTGAACGCAGCCACGGTCACTGCCGTGATCGTGCTGCTGGTTCCGGCCATGAGCCACGTCGATCCCCTCGCTTCCGCGATCGATCGTGTGATGGAAGTAACGGTCGGCGCGCTCACCGGGCTCATGGTAACATTTTTCGTGCTGCCGTCGCGGGCGCACAACCAGATCCGTATTACCGCCACGCGGACGCTCGAGTTGATCGCAGTGGCGTTCTCGAAGCTGCTGGACGGCCTGACCCATGGCCTCGACAACGAGGCCTTGCATCGGATTCAGGATGGCATCGGGGCAGCATTGGTCGACTTGAATGCGACCGGCGCGGAAGCCGAGCGCGAGCGCGCGGCGCACCTGTCCCGGGGGCCGGATACCGGTCCGCTGCTGCGGACCTCATTGCGGCTCCGGCACGACCTCGTGATGATCGGGCGTGCCTGCATGATGTCGTTGCCATCGGATTTGCAGGCGCGGCTCGCGGTGCCGCTCGACAAAGTCAGCGATGCGGTTGTGACCTATTTGCGTTCCGCCGCCGCTTCATTGCGAACCCGCGGCAATTCTCCGTCGTCCTCGCCGGTCGACGAGGCACTGCAGCTCTATGCCGCGGAAGTCGCAGCGCTGCGCAGCGAAGGCTTGACACGCGTCCTGCCCGGCGACGCGGCGGAGCGTTTCTTCGCGCTGGGATTTGCGCTGGAGCAAATGCGGCAGAATCTGAACGACCTCGGCCGCTGCGTCGCGGAGTGGTCCGAAACGCCGCCTTGACGCTGCTCTAGTCGAGATAGACACCGAGGAAGCTCAGCATGGCCGTATCGCGCTGCGCGATGCCATCGGTGAGCACCTTGAGGGCGGCGTCGAAGTTCGGCGAGGCGTGTTCCAGTTCCCATGCGCCATCATGGTCCCAGTGAAAGCACCAGCCAAAGCGGTCGCCTTTCTCCAGGTGAATCACCACGCAGCGGCTTGCCTGCGCGGGTTCGGCAACCGGGACGAGATCGCGAAGCGAAACGCCGTATTCCTTGCGGAAATAGGCCGCGACCTTTTCGTGATTTTTTTCCGTGCGCGTGATGAACTTGAACAGATTGTCGCGCTGCGCGGCCAGTTCCGCCGGCTTGTAGAAGCGGAGTTCGCCGGAATGGCCGGGTAACCGGACCAACAGTTCGGTCTCGCCATAGGTAGTGAGGAACTTGCGATAATCCCCAGGCAACTTCGCCCCAAGCTGCCGCTCGGCTTCATCCACATCTTGCTTGCTCGCCGGTTTCTTCACCTTCCAGCGCCAGCCCTTGTCGGATTTGGCCTTGTTCTTGCGCCGCTCGAGATACGCGGCATAGGCCGGCAGCGCGGTGATCGCCTCGTAACCGCCATGCATGGCCCAGCGGAAGGCGGCGTCGAAGGCTTCCTCCCGCCGCTCCGGATAATGTTCGCATAGGATTGTCGCGCGCTGTACGCTGCGGTCCGAGCTAGGCGCGATCTTGCAAGCTTCTTCGACCGCTTCAAGCGCGGCGGCCGGACGGCCCGCGCGCTGATGGGTCCAGCTTAGAACATCGAGGATGCGGCCTTCCAGGTCGGATGGTGCGATCGACCACGCATAATGCGGCATCTTGCCGGCCTTGCGGGACATCAGCGTATCATGGGCCTGCTTGGCGAAGCGGATGGTTCGTTCGTCATTGTCGGCGGCAGCGTAGCTGTGATGCGCCGCGAGCCAGAGATAAAGCGGCTCGCGCGCCGCCGGGGTATTTTCGAGCGCCGCAAGTTGCTTTGCCTGCTCTTCAAGCGGGGCGCTCAGTGCGGCGAGCATCAATTCGTCGAGGCCCTTCTGCCACTCGGGCTTGGCTTTCGGATCCGGCAAAAGGGTGCGCAGCGTATACCGGGTGTGCGTGGTTTCCATATAGCCCGCTGCCACAAGCTCGCTTGCGTGACGCCTGAAGGCCGCGACGGCTACGCCGATATCGGAAAATTCCTCACGCAGGAATTCGTCCGATCCGGGCTGGCCGGTCATGTGAATACCGATGATCATGGGATCGCCGTCGGGAATGAGCAGCAGCTCACGGTCGTCGTCGCCCGGCGGGCGATGAAAGAATTTTGCGAGATACATCGAGGGTCTCCCTGTGCTCGGCGCTCGCGCGCGCGGTCCGTGCGTTGTCCGGGTTTTTCAGAATTCTGTCGCTGGTTCGGGGATGCCGGTTCGATGCCTAGGCCGGCGCCTGCGCCAGACCACATTTTCGGCATGGGCCGGCGGCGCGGCGATCTTGCTCGCGGCTATCAAGCTCTGCCCATTTATTGGCGGCGGCGAACGCCTCCTGCTGCCGATCCGGAAAGTGATCGCGCAGGATTGTGGCGCGCTGGACGCCGCGGTCCTTGCTTGGCGCGACCCTGTAAGCCTGCTCGATCGCATCGAGCGCTGCAGCGGGATTTTCCGCGCGCAGATGGGCCCAACTCAGGACGTCGAAAATCCGGGCTTCCAGGTCGTTTTCGGCAATCGACCATGCGTAATGAGGCGTCTTGTCGGCGCGGCGCGAGGCCAGCGCGTCGCGCGCCGCTTCGGCGAGCCGGATAGTTTCTTCATTGCTGTCGGCAACAGCGAAGCCGCGATGCGCCGCCAGCCACAGATAGAGCGGCTCGTGCGCCGCAGGGGTGTCCTGGAGCGCGGCAAGGTGCCTCGCCTGGTCTTCAAGTGATGCGCTGAGCGCTGCGAGCATCAGGTCGTCGAGGCCCTTTTGCCATTCAAGCTTTGCTTCCGGACAGCGCAGATCGCGCCGCGTATAACGGGTGTGCGTGGTTTCCATATAACCCGCCGCGACAAGCTCGGCCGCGTGACGGCGATAGGCCGCGACCGCATTGCCGATCTCGGAAAATCGCTCGCGCAGGAAATCTTCAGTCTGGATTTCGACGCTCCCGCGCATGCGGAAGCCGATGATCATCGGATCGCCGCTCGGAATCAAAAGCAGCTCCCGGTCATCATCACCCGGCGGGCGATGAAAGAATTTTGCAAGATACATGAAGGTCTCCGCGCGCCCGGCCGCACACTCGCTCGGTCGATGGCGAGCGTGGTCCAGGCTGTGCAGAGTCAGTCGCTGGTTCGGGGATTCCGGTTCAAGACTTTGCATTCAAGTCTTGCGGCGGGTCAGCACCTTTGTCTTGCATCCGCCGAATCGGCAGGTCGATGCGGTCCTGACCGAAGAAAGGTTCGCTCTCGAACAAGAAAGACGGCACGCCCCAGTGAAAGCACGGACCGGGCAATGCGTCCACGCCGGCAGCCCGCGGATGTTCATCTCAGCCCGCAACCTGCTGCAGCATCGCGCGGACGACGAGACGGTGAAACGGCAAGATCGTCGCGAGATAGACCCTGCCGGGCAGATTGTGCGTCAGCACGAGCGTGGTCGCGGTGACGCGGCGGCCTTGGCCACAGGCTGTCACGTCGACCACGACGCGAAAATCCAGGTGCTTGTCGTTAAAGCCGGCAACGAGGCGATCCGGCGTCTCGCTCAGGATCGGAAACAGCCCGATGGCGTTGGCGGGCGCTATCTCGCTCGGCAAGGACGTTTTCAAGCCGAATGGCTTCACCAGAGCATGGCGCACGGCCAGCAACGCCTCGACCCATCGCGGCGATCGCCCCAACATCCGCTCCGCGGCATGCCGCGCATCGAGTGCTGCGTCATCAACGGCGATGCTGTAGGCGTCGCAAAACTGCGCGCCAGCCAGCAGCGCGCCGGCGTCAATGTTGGGTTCGACCTTGCCGGCTTTCATGCTTGTCGCCTGAGTTACAGAACTGACGTCTCTTACCATACATCCAGGCTCCAGTAGTTATACGGGCGCGCCAATTAACCGTTGAATAGCGTCATGGCGCTATCCATGGAGCCAGGGAAGAACCGTCTGCGCGCTGGTCCCGTGTGCGAGGCATGCCGCTCATTGTCCAGCGCGGCGGCGGTCCCGACACCTGACCGGCAGATTCAGAACAGGCGGAGCGTGGTTGACCGAGGCGGTCGATGCTGTTTGCGCGATCGCTGCAATGGAAGAAGAACAATGATAACGGTTTTCGCGCGCTGGGCGTTGATTGGCTCCATTCTACTGCCGACCGCTGCCGCCGCCGAGCCGGTCAAGCTCAAACTGGCGTTCTTTACCTCCGATCGCATCAGCCTCTACGTCGATATGATCCGACCGTTCGTCGACGCCGTCAACAATGAGGCGCCGGATCAGCTCCAGATCGAGGTCTACAGCAGCGGCGTGCTGGGCAAGGCGCCGGCTCAGCAGGCGCAACTGGTGCTGGATGGCGTTGCCGATATCGCGCTTGTGATCCCCGGGGTCTCGGACCGGTTCCCCGATAATGCGGTCGTGGAAATGCCCGGCCTGTTCCTGGGATTGCGTGAGGCGACCATGACCTTCACCGCGCTGGTGGCGGCCCGGGCGTTGAGGGGATACGAGGATTTCGTGGTGATTGGCGCCTTCGCCACGGAACCGGAAAGTATCCACACCCGTACCGCGGTCGCTTCCCTCGACGATCTCAGAGGCATGAAGATACGAATGAGCAGTCCGACCGAGTCCGCCGCGTTGGCTCAACTGGGCATGCAGCCGATGCTCATGCCGGTGACCGCCGTTTCGGACGCGATCAGCAGCGGATCGATCGATGGAACCGCGATAGCGCCGGCTCTATTGAAGGAATTCGGCATCGGGCGCGTCGCCACCCATCATTATCTGTTACGCACCAGCTCGGCCTCGCTCAGTCTGTTGATGAACCGCAAGAAATTCGAAAGCCTTCCGGTGCGGGCCCAGAACATCATCCGCAAGTACAGCGGCGCCTGGCCCGCGGCGCACTTCGCCGATGGATACGAAAAGCTCAATGTGCAGGAGATAGAGCAGTTGCGAGCCGATCCGCGGCGCACCGTGATCATGCCGTCGCAACCCGAGCTCGACCGCGCGCAAATCGCGTTCAAGTCCGTGACGGAAGAATGGGCGTCCAGGAGTCCGTACAACCGCGCGCTTCTGGATCGAACAGTCGCCGAAATCGTCAAGCTTCGTTCGATACATTAAAAAAGCCCGTCGAAGGAAGCCAGTCGATGTCGCCTCTCATCCCGATCTTCATGACCAGAGCGTGTTGTGCGCTGATCATATCCGCGCTGCTGCCGTTTCCGGCGGGTGCTGCGCCGATAAAGCTCAAATTCTCGTTTTTTTCGTCGGATCGGGAATATGCCTATGAAAGCGTCGTCAAGCCGTTCGTCAACGCCGTAAATCTGGAAGGCAAAGGGATCGTCGAGATCGAGCTCTTTCCCAGCGGCGCGCTCGGTCGGAGTTATGCACAACAAATGCAATTGGTTCTCAGTGGCGACGCGGATATCGCCTGGATCAACCCGGCGCTGACGCCCGAGCAGTTTCCCGATAATTCGGTGATCGAATTGCCCGGTCTGTTTCGCGACGCGAATGAGGCTGTGCAAGTCTACACGCGGATGGCGGGCAGCGGTTCGCTGAAAGGATACGAGGACTTCTTCCTGATCGCCGCCCTGAGCACGGAGCCGCTCACGATCCACACCCGTTCGTCGATCGCATCCCTTGACGATCTGAAAGGCAAGAGAATTCGCACCGGCAGGCAGACCGAAGTGGCCGTGCTCAGGGCGCTTGGCATGGAGCCGGTGATGATGCCGATCATTCCGGTGGCCGACGCGATCAACAGCGGAGCGATCGACGGCGCGAGCGCCGCGCTCGAAGTGCTGATCGATTTCGGAATCTCGCGCTTCACGACCTATCACTACCGGCTTGACCTCGGAACCGTCCCGCTAGCGATCATCATGAACCGGAAAAAGTTCGATAGTCTGCCGACGGCGGCCCAGGACGTGATCCGAAAATTCAGCGGAGCCTGGCCGATAAAGCACTACATCGATGCCATCAACGCCTATGACACCGAGATCCTGGAAAGGCTGAAATCCGATCCCAGACGCAAGGTGGTCTATCCGTCGCAGCCGGACCTCGCAACGGCGCGCAAAGTATTCGAGACGGTCGCCACTCAATGGGCCGGCAGCAACCCGCGTAATCGCACGCTGCTCGACAAGGTGGATGCGGAAATCGCAGAACTCCGCTCGGTCCGGTAACGCCAGATGCGATCGTTCTTCACCGTTTCAATCGCACGCAATGTCGGCATCGTCGTTGCCCTATTCGGCATGCTGATCGCGGGCACCTGGGCGGCGGTGAAGTCCGCTACCGATCATCTCTTGTATCTAAACGCCACCTCGACCGCGAGCAGTTGGGCCCGGTATCTGGCTGAAAATGTCGCCGATCTGGAACAGATTGCCGCCGGCGAACAGCCCTCAACAACCAGCATGACCTTCTTCAAGGGAGCCCGCAGGGGCGGCCAGGTCTTCCGTTACGAGATATTCAACCGGCAGGGCTATTCCCAGCTCGCGTCGGATCAAGACAAGATCGCGCCCGTCGAAATATCCGAGTTCAGCATCGACGCGGCGCATTCGATCGCGGGCGCTCAACCGGTCGTCGCCGTGAAGGAAGGCAATTCCCCCAATCTTCCCTCATTCTACGCGCAGGCCTATGTCCCCATCTTCGTCGATCGTCGACCCATCGCCATCGTCGCCGCCTATGTCGACCAGACCGATCAACGCGACAATTTCTACCGCACGTTCCTGATCGAGGCCGTGTTGCTCTGCCTGATGACCGGCCTGTCCTTTCTGATTCCCATGATCGCCTGGCTGCGCCGAACCAAGGAAAAGCAGCAGGCGGACCGGCACATTCGCTTCCTCGCCTATCACGACGCGCTGACCGGCCTCGCCAATCGCACCCAACTCATTGAAAAATTGCAGGCGGCGCTTGCGGTCTCTGCTTCAGGCGGTGGCGGTTTCGCCGTGCACTTCATCGATCTCGACCGCTTCAAGGAAGTCAATGACACCCTTGGACATGACGGCGGCGATTTCCTGCTCAAGACGGTCGCCGAGCGACTGCGCGCGGAGACGCGGCCGGATGACGTCGTGGCGCGGCTCGGTGGCGATGAATTCGTCGTGATTCAGTCCGGTGCTGACGGCCGGGACGAGGCGGGAGCGTTTGCCAACCGCCTGATATCCGCCTTGCGCCCCCCGATCAACTTCAACGAACACGAACTCACCGCCACGATCAGCATCGGTAGCGCGCTTGCCCCGGAGGATGGCGACGATCCGGAGCGGCTGCTGAAGTGCGCCGATCTGGCGCTGTACGAGGCCAAGGCAAGCGGCCGCGATTGTGTTCGGTTCTTCCTGCCGGAGATGGATGGGGCGCTGCAGGCCCGTATCGACCTTGAGCGGACGTTGCGCCATGCCGTGCTTCATGAACATTTCGTGCTGCACTACCAGCCCGTGTTCGAAGCAAAGGCCAGTCATCAACTCAGGGGCTTCGAAGCATTGCTGCGCCTGCCCAGGGAGGATGGAACGCTGATCCCGCCAATGGCGTTCATTCCCGTGGCCGAGGACATGCGGCTGATCGGCGAGATCGGCATATGGGTTCTGCGCGAGGCGTGCCGGACCGCCGCAACCTGGCCGGATCATCTGACGATTGCCGTGAACCTGTCGGCAGCGCAATTCGAATTGGGCAGTGTCAGCGCCATCGTCGCCGCGGCGCTCGCCGAGACCGGCCTTGCACCGGCCAGGCTCGAACTGGAGATCACCGAAACGCTGCTGCTCGGCAACAGCGAAATGATTTTGAACGAACTGCGAACGATCAAGGCGATGGGCGTCGCGATTGCGATGGACGATTTCGGGACCGGTTATTCGAGCCTCAGCTACCTCTGGCGCTTCCCGTTCGACAAGATCAAGATCGACCGCAGCTTCATGCAGGGCTTCGACGCTTCGGGCCAGGACGCCCGGGCGGTGGTGAAGACGATTATCGCGCTGGGACGCGAACTGGATATGCTGGTGACGGTGGAAGGTGTCGAGACCGAGCAGCAGTCGGTTTTTCTCAGTGGCACCGACGCCGATCTGGTCCAGGGATTCTTCTTCTCAAGGCCGATCCCCGACGCGGAAATCGCCGCCGGGCTCATCACGAATTTTCAGAAGATGCTTCCGATGCACGCCTCGGCAAAACAAGGCAAGCCTGCACTCGAAATCATCACGTCAGCGGCAGCGCGATAACACGGCTGTTTTGTAGCGCCGGAGAAACGATTTCTGCGCATATGTTCTGCGAGGCTTGGCCCGCCGCGGTTGGCCTCCACCTCTAGCCGGCGTCCTGCGTTCGCTCCGGCACGCGGGTGATCCTGGCGCCCAGGGCGTTGAGCCGTTCGTCGATGCGCTCATAGCCGCGTTCGATCTGGTCGGCGTTGTCGATGGTGCTGACGCCCTTGGCGCACACCGCGGCCAGCAGCATGGCCATGCCGGCGCGGATGTCGGGGGATATCATCGGCGCGCCCTTGAGGCGGCTCGGTCCGGCCACGATCGCGCGGTGTGGATCGCACAGCACGATGCGCCCACCCATCGCGATCAGCTTGTCGACGAAGAACATCCGCGATTCGAACATCTTCTCGAACATCAGGATGACGCCGTCGCACTGGGTCGCGGTCACGATGGCGATCGACATCAGATCGGCCGGGAAAGCCGGCCATGGCTGATCCTCGAGCTTTGGCACGTGGCCGCCGAAATCGTCCCGGATCTTCAGCGTCTGACCGGAAGGCACGACAAGGTCGTCACCGTCGACCTCGCAGACGATGCCGAGCCGCTCAAAGCCCATCCGGATCGAGCGCAGATGCTCGATGCCGGCGCGCGCGATGCGCAGCGGCGAACGCGTCACCGCGGCGAGCCCGATCAACGAGCCCACCTCGATGTGATCGGGTCCGATCGAATAGGTGGCGGCGCCGAGCGTAGCCGGCCCGTGCACGACCATGGTGTTGGTGCCGATGCCCTCGATGCGGGCGCCCAGCGCCACCAGGAAATGCGCGAGGTCCTGCACATGCGGCTCGGACGCGACGTTGCGCAAATGGCTGGTGCCGTGCGCCGCGACCGCGGCCATCAAGGCGTTTTCCGTGGCCGTCACGCTTGGCTCGTCGAGGAAAACGTCGGCGCCCTTGAGGCGGAGGCAGCGGAATTGCAGCCGGTCGGTTGCCACCACCGAGGCGCCGAGCTGTTCGAAGGCCAGAAAATGGGTGTCGAGACGGCGCCGGCCGATGACATCGCCGCCCGGCGGCGGCAGCATCACCTCGCCGCAGCGGGCAAGCAGCGGTCCCGCCAGCAGGATCGAGGCGCGGATCCGCGCGCACAACACCGGATCGAGATCGGCCGCGCGAATGTTCCTGGCGTGGATGGCAAGCGTGTTGCGTTGCCGCCATTCGGCCGACGCGCCGACCGAGCGGATCAGTTCCACCAGGGTTTCGGTATCGCGAATGCGCGGAACATTTTCAAGCGTAACCGGATGCTCGGTCAACAGCGCCGCCGCGATGATCGGCAAGGCGGCGTTCTTGTTTCCGGAGGGCTCGATGGTGCCCGTCAGGCGGTGGCCGCCTTCAACGATGTACTGGAGCGGCACGTGCGTCACACGTCCACATTGGCGCTGAGCGAATTGTCCTGGATGAATTCGCGGCGCGGTTCGACGATGTCCCCCATCAGCTTGGTGAAGATGTCGTCGGCCTCATCGACCTCCTTGATCTTCACCTGCAGCAGCGAGCGCTCGTTGGTGTCGAGCGTGGTTTCCCAGAGCTGGCTCGGGTTCATTTCGCCGAGGCCTTTGTAGCGCTGCAGCGCCACGCCCTTGCGGCCCGCATCCGTCACCGCCTCGAACAGGCTGACCGGGCCGTGGATCGGGGTTTCGGTATCCTTCCGGCGCAGCAGGCCCGGCTTCGGATAGGCTTCCTGCAGTCTGGCGGCGTAATCGTCGAGCTTGCGCGCATCGGCGGAGCCGAGCAGCGCGTCGTCGATGATGGCGACATCCTTGACGCCGCGCACGGTGCGCTCGAAGAAAAACCCTTCGCCTTCGGTGAAGCGCCCGGTCCAGCCGCGCTCGACCTCATCGGCCAGCGCGTCGAGCCGTCGCGCGATATAGTCGGCGGCGGCATTGGCGGTCGGGGCATCGCCGGTGATCTTCGGGCTGAGCACGCCGGCGATCGCGGCCTGTTCGATCACCTTGCGGTTATAGCGGCTGTGCAGATTGTGCAGCGTGCCGCGGATGATTCGGGCGTCCTCCACCAGCGCCAGCAGATCGCGGCCGCCGCGGTCCTCGCCGGAGGCGAGCTTGTAGACGCAGTCGTCGAGGCCGGTCGCGATCAGATAATCCTCCAGCGCGCGCTCGTCCTTCAGATATTGCTCGGACTTGCCGCGCGTCGCCTTGTAGAGCGGCGGCTGGGCGATATAGAGGTAGCCGCCGTCAATCAGCGTCGGCATCTGGCGGAAGAAGAACGTCAGCAGCAGGGTGCGGATATGCGCGCCGTCGACGTCGGCGTCGGTCATCAGGATGATCTTGTGATAGCGCAGTTTTGATAAATCGAAATCGTCGCGGCCGATGCCTGTGCCCAAGGCCGTGATCAGGGTGCCGATCTGCTCGGAACCCAGCATCTTGTCGAAGCGGGCGCGCTCGACATTGAGGATCTTGCCGCGCAGCGGCAGCACCGCCTGGAATTCGCGGTTGCGGCCCTGCTTGGCGCTGCCGCCGGCGGAATCTCCCTCGACGATGAACAGTTCGGATTTGGCGGGGTCTTTCTCTTGGCAATCGGCGAGCTTGCCAGGCAGCGAGTTGACGTCGAGCGCGCCCTTGCGTCGCGTCAGCTCGCGCGCCTTGCGCGCGGCTTCGCGGGCGGCGGCGGCTTCCACCACCTTGCCGACAATGACCTTGGCTTCCGTCGGATGTTCCTCGAACCACGCCGCCAGGGCTTCGTTGAGGACATTCTCGACCACCGGGCGGACTTCCGAGGACACCAGCTTGTCCTTGGTCTGCGAGGAGAATTTCGGATCGGGGACCTTCACCGAGAGCACTGCGGTGAGGCCCTCGCGGCAGTCGTCGCCGGTCAGCGCGATCTTTTCGCGCTTGGCCATAGCATCGGCGTAGCCGTTGACCTGGCGCGTCAGCGCGCCGCGAAAGCCGGCCAGATGGGTGCCGCCGTCGCGCTGCGGAATGTTGTTGGTGAAGCACAGTACGTTCTCATGATAGCTGTCGTTCCACCACAGCGCCGCCTCGACGCCAATGCCGTTCATCTCGGCCGCGATCATGATCGGGGAGGGCACCATCGGCTTCTTGTTGCGGTCGAGATATTTGACGAACTCCTCGACGCCGCCCTTGTACATCATCTCCTCGCGCTTCTCGACCGCGTGGCGCATGTCGGACAGCACGATATTGACGCCGGAATTGAGGAACGCGAGCTCGCGCAGGCGATGCTCGAGCGTCGCGAAATCATATTCGATCATGGTGAAAGTTTCGGTGGAGGCAAGGAACGTCACCTCGGTGCCGCGCTTGCCATTGGCGTCGCCGACTACCTTGAGCGGCGCCACTGCGTCGCCATGGGCGAATTCGATGAAATGCTCCTTGCCGTCGCGCCAGACCCGCAATTGCAGCTTGCTCGACAGCGCATTGACGACGGAGACGCCGACGCCGTGCAGTCCGCCCGACACCTTGTAGGAATTCTGGTCGAATTTTCCCCCGGCATGCAGCTGGGTCATGATGACCTCGGCGGCGGAAATGCCTTCGCCCTTGTGAATGTCGACCGGAATGCCGCGACCGTCGTCGCGCACGGTGACGGAGCCGTCGGCGTTGAGCAGGACCTCCACCGCGGTGGCGTGGCCGGCCAGCGCTTCGTCGATCGCGTTGTCGACGACTTCATAGACCATGTGATGCAGGCCGCTTCCGTCGTCGGTGTCGCCGATATACATGCCCGGCCGCTTGCGCACGGCATCGAGGCCTTTCAAAACCCGGATCGATTCCGCGCCGTATTCGATGGGAATGGAATGCTCAGTGTCGGCGATCGATTGCCGGGCAGGTTCTGTCATGTGAAGCCTTCGAGGATGCCTTCGAATCAGCGGCGCAAAATCAGGCGCTGATGAGCTTATTTCTGCCATGAAAGAGGCCATGCGCCTAGCGCAAAGTCTCGACCGGCAAGCTACTGAATAAATAAGAGTTTTTGGTGGTTTTTCAAGCCGGCCGGAGGCCGATTCCAGGCGCCTGCGAAAGCGCCATTGGAGAGCTGGTTTTGGCTCTCCCCGGTCTGGATTTCCGGTGGTGGGAGCTAATCAGGGCGGCGAGTGATGCGGCCGGAATCGACGTCGAAAACCTCGCCTGTCGCGCCGATGCCGGCGAATGCCGCGGGGTCGGCGCCGGTCATCCAGACCTGCGCGCCGAGTTTTGCCAGCTCATTAAACAGCGCCATGCGCCTGACGGGATCGAGATGCGCAACCACCTCGTCGAGCAGCAACAGCGGCGTGATGCCGGTCATTTCGGCCACCAGACTGGCGTGCGCCAGCACCAGCCCGATCAGAAGCGCCTTTTGCTCGCCGGTGGAGGCGTCGCGCGCCGGCATGTTCTTCGGCGCGTAGATCACCTGCAGATCGGTGAGATGCGGTCCGTCGAGGGTGCGGCCCGCCGCGGCGTCGCGGGCGCGGCCGGCGCGCAAAATCTCGCGGTAGCGATCCTCTACCGCGGTGGCGGGCTCCGACATCAGCGCGTTTTCCATCCAGCCGTCGAGCATGATCTGCGCGGATGGAAACGCCGAAGCGTCGCCGCGCGTGCACAGCATCGCCGCGAGTTTCGCGGCGGTCTGGCCGCGCATTGCGGCCACCGCGACGGCGAGCTCGGCGGTTTCGCGCTCGATCGCGTCGCACCAATGGTCGTCGTAATTGCGCACCTCCAGCAGGCGGTTGCGCGAACGCAAGGAGCGATCGAGCGCCGACACCCGGCTCGAATGCTCGCTGTCGATCGCCAGCACCAGACGGTCGAAAAACCGCCGCCGCTCGGATGCGGCGCCCATGAACAGTCCGTCCATCGAAGGCGTCAGCCAGACCATGCGCAAATGATCGCCGAATGCGGTGGCCGACGTCACCGGCTCGCGGTCGATCCGGCAGCGCCGGCTGGCGGCGGCCGCCTCGCTGCCGGGCGGGTCGATGCCGGTGCCGAGGGTCGCCAGTCCGAGCGCGCCTTCGACCTCTGCGGACACCGCCCAGGAACCGTCGCCCTGATTGTCGGCGACATCGTCGAGCGTCGCCCGGCGCAGGCCCCGTCCAGGCGACAGAAAAGAGATCGCCTCGATGCAGTTGGTCTTGCCGGCGCCGTTCGGGCCGACCAGCACCACCACGTCACCGCGCGCCTCCAGGCTCGCCGCGCGATAATTGCGGAAGTGCGTCAGCGTCAGCCGGTGGATGCGGGAGGCGGTCATGGAGGGCGGTCGATCTCAAGTTGTCATTGCCGGGCTTGACCCGGCAATCCATCGTCCGCGCTAGCGGACAATCTCTTCATATAGATCGCACCAATCCGGATTGCCTGCGACAATCAGATCAATCTTCCACTCGCGCGACCAATGCTTGATGTTCTTTTCGCGTTGGAGCGCGGTCGCTATCGTGTCGTGCGGCTCAAAATATACCAGCGTTTTGATGTCGTAGCGCTTGGTGAAACTTTCAGCTAGCCCCTCCCGGTGCTCGTAAACACGCCGCACCAGATTGTTCGTCACGCCGATGTACAGCGTTCCACCGGGCTTACTGGCTAGAATATATACCCAATAGGTCATTTCGAAGTTGATGGATTGCCGGGTCAAGCCCGGCAATGACGACTGGTGAATGACGACAGTTACACCCGCATCGGCATCAGCACGTAGAGCGCGCCTTTGGAATCCTTGTCCTGCACCAGCGTCGGCGAACCCGGATCGGCCAGTCGCAGCACCGCGACTTCGCCCTCGATCTGGGCGGCGATATCCAAGAGATAGCGCGAATTGAATCCGATATCGAGCGCCTCGGAGGCGTATTCGACCTCCAGCTCTTCGGTCGCGCTGCCGGAATCCGGATTGGTCACCGACAGCACCAGCTTGCCCGCGGACAACGCCAGCTTCACCGCGCGGCCGCGCTCGCTCGAGATGGTCGAGACGCGGTCGACCGCGGCCTCGAAATCCTTCTTGTCGACGATGAGTTCCTTGTCGTTGTTTTGCGGGATGACGCGGCCGTAGTCTGGAAACGTGCCGTCGATCAGTTTCGAGGTCAGCACCACATTGCCGAGCGTGAAGCGGATCTTGCCCTGCGACAGTTCTATCCCGACTTCGGCCTCGTTGTCCTCGATCAACCGCAGCACTTCGCCGACGGTCTTGCGCGGGACAATGACGCCGGGCATGCCGGATGCGCCTGTGGGCAAAGGCAGATCGATCTGCGCGAGACGATGCCCGTCGGTCGCGACCGCGCGCAGGGTAGGCTCCTTGGCGCTGCCGGCGGAGTGCAGGTAGATGCCGTTGAGATAGTAACGGGTTTCCTCGGTCGAGATCGCAAACTGGGTGCGGTCGATCAACCGCTTCATGCCGGAGGCGGGCAGCGTGAACGAATGCGTCATGTCGCCGGCGGCAAGATCGGGGAAATCGTTTTCGGGCAAGGTCTGCAGCGTGAAGCGCGACCGGCCGGCGCGGATCGCCAGCACCGAGCGGTCGCCATCGCCTTCCAGCACGATCTGCGCGCCATCGGGCAGCTTGCGCACGATGTCGTAGAACATGTGCGCCGGCACCGTAGTCGAACCGCCGGTTGCGCTTTCCGCCGCCAGCGTTTCCGTCACCTCGAGGTCAAGGTCGGTGGCCTTCAGCGACAGCTTGGCGTTTTCGGCGCGGATCAGCACGTTGCCGAGGATCGGAATGGTGTTGCGGCGCTCGACCACGCGATGGACGTGGCCCAGCGATTTCAGGAGTTGCGCGCGTTCGACGGTAACCTTCATTGCAATACCCGCCTGATCCTAAGATGAAAAAGCCGCGCGGCCCGGAAGGCGCGCCGCGGCGTTTGAAACCTGAAAAGCCCGATCGTAGCTGGATTTGATCAAACCCGCAGGGGGACCGCAAGGTGGCGCGGATGGCGCGCAAGCGCAAGGGATGCGTTAGCCGGTTCCCCACGTTTTGCGGGAAATCCGGCCTTTGCGGGTCGTCCCGGCGAACGCCGGGACCCATACCCCCCGGCGTCAATGGCCGCAGAGGGCATCCGCCCCACTGCCGAAACGAGATGTCACGGCGTATGGATCCCGGCCTTCGCCGGGACGACCAATTCGAGACGGCGCCTTGTCACAGGAGACGCTCACTCCTGCAACTGACGTTTCAGCGATTCGACCTCTTCGGAAAGCGCCACATCCCTAGTGACCAGGGCCTCGATCTTGCGCACGGCGTGCAGGACCGTGGTGTGGTCGCGCCCTCCGAACCGGCGGCCGATTTCGGGCAGCGAGCGCAGCGTCAGCGTCTTGGCCAGGTACATCGCGACCTGGCGTGGCCGAACGACATTCGCCGTACGCCGCGACGACAGCAGGTCGGAGCGGCTGACATTGTACTGCCGGGCGACCACCCGCTGAATGTCCTCGATCTTGATGCGTTTGGGTTCCTGCGGACGGATCAGGTCGCGCACTTCGCGTTCGGCCATTTCCAGTGTCACCGGCTGCGCGTTGAGCTTGCTGTGCGCGAGCAGGCGGTTGATGGCGCCTTCAAGGTCGCGGCCATTGTGGGTGATGGTTCTGGCCAGATAATCCAGCACCGGTGCCGGCACGTCGAAGCTCGCATGATGTGCCCGCGCGGCTGCGACCCGCGATTTAAGGATTCCGAGCCGCAATTCCTCGCCGAGCGAAGCCATCTCGACCACCAGCCCGCCCGCGAGACGCGAGCGCACGCGGTCGTCGAGGCTCTCCAGGTCGGAAGGCGGACGATCGGCTGCGATCACCACCTGGCGGCCGGCATCGATCAGCGCATTCAGCGTATGACAGAATTCTGCCTGGGTCGATTTGCCCTGCAGGAATTGCAGATCGTCAATCACAAGCACGTCGATGCCGCGCAACGCTTCCTTGAATGCGAGCGCGGTCTGGGTCTTGAGCGCCGCGACGAAGCCGTACATGAATTTTTCGGCCGTGAGGTAAAGCACTTTGCGTTCGCTGCCGGAATTGCCGGCCCATGTCACGGCTTGCAGCAGATGGGTTTTGCCGAGCCCGACGCCGGCGTGGATATAGAGCGGATTGAACATCACGCTATCGCCGCGCCGCCCTTCCGCAACCTGGCGCGCCGCGGCGTGTGCCAGCGTGTTGGAACGCCCGATCACAAAACTTCCGAAGGTCAGGCGCGGATCGAGCGGCGAACCGCCGAGCGCGTCATGGTTGGCGGAAACCGGCGCGATCGCGGTCGCGCGCAGCTCAGGCGCGGGACGACCGTCGGATCGCTCGGTGCGCCGTTGCTCGAGCGGCGCGAGGGCCTCTCTTACCGGCGCCGCGCATCGCATCGCCGTGCGCACGGTGAGGTCGATCCGATGCACTTCCGGCATCTCGGCCTGCCAGCAGGTGAGGACACGCTCGGCATAATGCGCCTGGATCCAGCTCTTGAGGAACCGGGTCGGAACCGAAAGCCGGACGCTTTCGTCTTGCACGCCCTCCAGATCCATTCGCGCAAACCAGCTTGAATAGACGTCTTCGCCTACGCTTGAGCGCAGCCGACCCTTCACGCGTGACCAGCGATCCTGTTCGATATTTGTCATTGCCTTACGACTTTTCTGATGGAGTGAAATTGCCTGCGAACCGCCGTGCGGATGTTCCGCACAGAACGACCTCATCGGGGCTTCGTCTTCAGCCATAGACCGGCCGGTCGGCGAGATGCCGCGGGCAAAATCATCAGGCTGGAAGAAGAAGGGTCCGCGAGGTCAGTGCGTACTCAACGGAGTATCCGGAGTTCGCGTCAAAGGACGCGCGCAGACGGCGTCCAATGGGTTCCATTCAGTGTCGTCGAAAAATGGTATTTGATCGAATACCGCGTTGATTCCATAAAGCATGCAACCTCCCCATCCCGCCGTGATTGCTCACAGCAAGTTGTCATATCACGTGAGTTTCAAATTCAGTCGATCGCGTCCAAACGTCAAAATCGTTCAGCCGCTTCGCCGCCGCGTTGGTTAAGCCCCGTTACAACATGCCCGCCTGCTTCGCCCTCGGCGCGATTGCGGTCGGCTTGTGCGAATATCTCTTGCTCAAAGCGAGCGAGGCGCAATGCCCCCACTTGAGAAATTTCGACACAGAACTACCGTCCTCATATTGCTATGAGTTTAAATCCGACAATCGCTTGGAGAGCGTCGCCAACGCGCATACCGCCGCCGATTTGCACGTCCACCTCGTTTCCTTGAACCGCGCTGGTCTTTGGAGCCGGAGGCGTCGCGAGCGTCGTTAGATATAGATCATGCCCTATTTCCCGCAACGAAAATGATTCCGGGGTCGTGGCGGTAGAATTGACTTCGCACTTGCAAAAACAGGCAGCGGTTTTCGCGCGAAGGGCCAAGGTTTTGAATCTGTGCGGAGAATCGAACTACCGCGCCGCTGTCATATTTCTAACGGCCGCCCAAAATAAATTCATAAATCGTTTACGTTTGAACGGGGCAGATCGGAATTTTCGGACAAGCGGTCGCCGCTATGCCGATAAGTGACTACGCAAGCGCGTTTTTTTTTGCTCGTCGGAAGAGGGTAACCCTGAGCGGCCTCGGTACACCCGTCGCGCGATCACGATTGCTATTTCAAAAACCTGCGCGATCAATAACCGGCATCAACATCGTCGCGGTCATCGCGGGCTTTGTAAACCCGTCTTCGTACATACGGCAGAAAAATCTCCGTAGAAATCCGGGGCAGTCGGAGTTTCGGGAAGCCGAGACCGGCTCTGCAGAGGCCGACGAAACAGAAGAAGCCCGGCGATGCCGGGCTTCCCTAACGAATATTTCCTTGATCAGTTCATTTCGCGAGCTTTGCGATCTGATGGGTGAGCCGCGAGACCTTTCGGCTCGCATTGTTCTTGTGGATGATGTTGCGCTGCGCGGCCTGCATGAGTTCCGGTTCCGCACGCGTCATCGCCTTCAGCGCCGCATCGCGGTCGCCGCTCTTGATCGCCTCTTCGACAATGCGAACCGCGCCGCGCATCTGGGTACGACGGGACTTGTTGATAATGGTGCGGCGGGCAATCTTGCGCGTCGCCTTCTTGGCGGAGGTCGTATTGGCCATGGCTTTCAAATATCCTTCGACGGTAACCGATCGCGGGGGCTCAGGCTTGAGCGCTCCGCCCGTTCAACTGCATGATCGACGCTGGTATGTTTCCGGGTGTTCCACGAGAATGCCATTCTCGGAGCATGGATCGCTCACCCGACGGCGCCGCTCAAAGAACAGCGGCGGCAGGATTGCGTCCGCCGCCATTGGCGGTCTTATAGAGGGCTCAAATTACAGCGTCAACGCTTTCCGGGCCCCTAAAGCCCGTAAGGCCCGCTCGGAAGGCGCTGATAAGATGCTGATGTGGTTGAATTTCCCGCGCTGTGCCAGTCATCGCTGACGGCGTTTTCGGGCGCGAAAGACATAGGGTGACGCATGATCCGCGGTTTTTTCCGACTTGTGGGGCTGCTGCTGCTGGCCGGCGGATTTATCTTCATGGTCTATGACGGCGCGCGTTGGGTCGCCGATCAGACCTTGCGTTTTACCCGTTTTGGCGAATTCTGGAACGATATCCATCAATCCAGCCAGCAGGCGTTCCGGGCCTGGGTGGAGGCCACTGCGCCCTGGCTCTGGACCAGCGTCAAAATTATCCTGGACCAACCGGTTTTCGCCGTGATGGGCGTGTTGGGTATCTTGCTGATGCTGCTGTTCCGGCCGCGCAAGCCGCTGATCGGCTATTCGCGGAACTGACCGGGATCAAGGCGATGCCGGCTCTATGTTCGGCTGCCCGGCACAACCGGGCTGCCGTGACCTGCGTCGATACATATAATAAAGTCATCTGTTTCCGCCGGGAGAAAGCCCATGTTGTTCATGCGCAAGACCACCGCGTTGCCGAGCGCAGCCGAGGTGCTGCCGGGCCGCGCCAATCCGATCCCCACCGCCGCCAGCCATTTCGTGAACGGCCGCCCGTTGCAGCCACCTTATCCCGCCGGTCTGCAGCAGGCCGTGTTCGGGCTCGGCTGCTTCTGGGGTGCGGAACGAAAATTCTGGCAGCTCGGCGAGGGTATCTACACCACCGCGGTCGGTTACGCCGGCGGTCATACCCAAAACCCCAGTTACGAGGAGGTTTGTTCGGGCCTCACCTGTCATACCGAAGCGGTGCTGGTGGTGTTCGATCCGAACAAGGTTTCGTACGATCAATTGCTGAAGACGTTTTGGGAAAGTCACAACCCGACGCAGGGCATGCGTCAGGGCAATGACGTCGGCACCCAGTATCGCTCCGCGATCTACACCTTCAATGACGCGCAACGCAAAGCTGCGGACGCATCCAGGTCGGCCTATCAAAGGGCGTTGGCGGCAAAGGGCCTCGGCGCCATCACCACGGAGATCGCGCCGTCAGGCCAATTCTATTTCGCCGAGGATTATCATCAGCAGTACCTGGCGAAGAATCCGGCCGGCTATTGCGGGCTTGGCGGCACCGGGGTGTCGTGTCCGATCGGCGCGGGCGTCAGCGCCTGATCCAACGTTTTTTTAACCATAACCGGCGCAGGACTTGAGCGGCGAACGCTGGTTTTGATCTTCGCACCACCGTCATTCCGGGGCGCGTCAAAGACGCGAACCCGGAATCTCGAGATTCCCCGATGTGCAATTGCACATCTGAGGTTCGCGCTGACGCGCGCCCCGGAATGACGACCGTGAGATTACTTCAAATGCTGCGCGAAGAAGCCAAGGCTGCGCGGCCAGGCGATATCGGCGCTGGCCTTGTCGTAACTCGCCCGCTCGTCGCAATGAAAACCGTGCTGCGCTCCCGGATAGACGTGGATTTCGACCTCGGGCCGTTTTGCGCCGATGGTCTCGATATCGGCGAGCGGAATGCCCGCATCCTTTTCTCCGAAATGCAATTGCGTCGGCACCTTCGGCTTGTCGTCGGCGAAACGAACGATGGCGCCGCCGTAATAGCCGACCGCAGCCGACAGCCCTGACAGTTTTGTCGCGGCGGCATAAGCGATGCTGCCGCCGAGGCAGAAACCGATGATGCCGACCGGGCCAACATCGCTGACCGCGTCGATGGCGGCCTGGGTATCGCGCAGCATCGCCGCCCAGTCCGGATTGGCGACGAACTTGCGCGCCACCGCGATCTCATCGGGCGAATAGCCGGAGGTGAAATCGGGCTCGACGCGGTCGAAGATCGCTGGCGCGATGGCGACATAGCCCTCGCCTGCGAGACGGTCGCAGACCGCGCGGATGTGATGATTGACGCCAAAGATTTCCTGGATCACCACCACCGCCGCCCTGGGCGCGGTGGCGGGGTCGGCACGATAGCCGCCCAGTTGAAAATTGTCCGAAGCCGTCAGTTTGATGTCTTGTCCCACGGGTCATCCATTTGCTTGAGAGTTGATCTTTTGCGGAGAGTTCTTGAAAGCGAGAGCCAAGCGTCGGGCGGGCTGCTATTGCCACATCCAGTTGTGGCCCCAGTCGCCCTTCCAGCCGGTCAGTCGGCCCTTGCGGAACTGCAGATAGAGCCGGTCCTTGTGGAAGAACAACCCGCTGCCGCCGACATTGCGGAAGGCCAGCAAGGTTTCGTCGCCCGGGCGGCCGCTGATGTAATTCAATGGCGTCCCCAGGGCCTGCGCGGCAGCTTCCGCGTCCATCCCGAACACGAGCGGCGTATTGTTCGACAGCGTCGCGGTGAAGGGTGGGGCATTCGAACTCCCTGCCGGCGCCAATGTCCGCGCGGCCGCGGCGTCGATGCCTGCGGCTCCAAGGCCTGCGGCTCCAAGGCCCGCGACGGAAACCGCGATCAGCGCGAGCCTGTTCATGACTGGACCATCCCTTCGGCGACGGCGCTTTGTGGCAGGCTATCGAGGAACGGCAACACCGCGTCGATGAACGCCTGCGGCTGGTCGATGTTGACGGTGTGGCCCGCTGCCGGGATCACCGCCTTTTTCGCACCCGGAATCCTCAAAGCCATATAGTCCGAGGCCGCGAGGAACGGGGTGTCGTCGGCGCCGACCACCACCAGCGCAGGCACCTTGATGTCGGGCAAGGATTCGATCACGCGGGCATCGCGCTGGGTCAGCATGCCGCGCGCGGCGCGCGCCAGACCCGACGCATCGCGATGGCTCACCATCGAGCGCTCGCGGCTGCCCGATTTCAAAGCTTCAAGGCCTTCGCGCTCGAAGCGGTCGCCGGTATCGAGCGCGCGTTGGTTCCAGGCCTCGCGGGCGTCGTCCTTCCTGAAGCCCGGTCCGGTATCGATGATCAACAGCGCCCGCACGCGCTCCGGATGCGCGCGATAAAACGCCAGCGACATGTAGCCCCCGAGCGAAAGCCCGCCGACGATGGCGCTGGTGGTTCCGACCTCGTCGAGCAGGGCTGCGATGTCCGCCACCGTCAGCGCTTCACTATAGGCCGACGCGTCGCCGGGGTAATCGGACCGGCCGTGGCCGCGCATGTCCCACAACACGAGTTTGTGGTGTTCTGATAAGGCCTCGATCTGGCCCTGCCACATCTGCGCTGTCGACGAATAGCCGTGGGTCAGCAGCAGCGGCGGTCCGCTGCCGTGGACCTCATAATAGATCTGGACCCCGTCGCGGTTGATTTTTGGCATTGCAGTTTCCTGGCGATTCCCCCGGCGGCTTCGTGAAGCTGCCGCGCAACGGTATTCTAGCGCGATCCGTTCGCCTCTGGGAACTGCCCAACTTCGCAAGCGGCAATCGCCGGATCCGCATGGCGTGGGAGCAAGTCCATCGCCCATTTCCCGGCGGGGTCTGTTGCCGCAGCGCACAAAGCGCATTTCGGATCATTTTCCATTCGACCGATTCCAATTTGCATTGCCTCCCGAATGGAACTTGACCATTCTCTTGCGCAAGGTCGGCATCGGCCCGGTGGGTGCCCGATCATCGTCAAACGTGAATCGCCGCCGTAAGCGGCATCATGCACCGGCAGGGGAAGAGACCATGCCTACTCTCAACATCAACGGGCGGAATATGTCCGTCGAGGCGGCGAACGATACGCCGTTGCTTTGGGCCATCCGCGAGCAATTGCAGATGACCGGGACGAAGTTCGGCTGCGGCGCCGGCCTCTGTGGCGCCTGCACGGTGCACGTCAATGGTGAAGCGGTGCGATCCTGCCAGACTTCGCTCAGCGACGTCGCCGGCAAGAAAATCACCACCATCGAAGGGCTCAGCGCCAAGGGCGACCATCCGCTGCAGAAGGCATGGATCGCCGAGCAGGTCCCGCAATGCGGCTACTGTCAATCCGGACAGATCATGCAGGCGGCTGCCTTGCTCTCCAAGAACGCCAATCCGACCAGGGACGAAGTGGTCGCGCACATGGACGGCAATCTCTGCCGCTGCATGACCTATTCGCGCATCCAAAAGGCGATCATGCGTGCGGCCTCCGAAATGCGCACCGCATCTACGGCTACCGAGCGGAGAGCAACATGAATACGCACGTGAAAATCACCAGGGATATTGTCGACCGCGAGCCCGCCGATCTCAGCCGCCGCTCGTTCCTCGTGGGATCGGCCGCAGCAGGTCTTGCGCTCGGTTATTCCGCGGTCCCAAGCCTCGTCGGCGCCGACCAGGCGCTCGCCGCGCCTGCCAATTTCGATCCCAGCGTCTGGTATTCGATCGCGCCGGACGGGATCGTCACGGTCACCTGCGGCAAGGCCGACATGGGCCAGCATATTGCCTCGACCATGGCGCAGATCGTTTCCGAAGAGCTCGGCTCGGACTGGAAAGACATGCGGGTTCAGCTCGCATCCAACGATCCGAAGTTCAACGACCCCGTGCTCGGCGCGCAGATCACCGGCGGCAGCTGGAGCACCATGATGAACTTCGATGCGATGAGCCGCGCGGGAGCCGCGGGACGCATGGCATTGACGGAAGCGGCAAGTGCGGCGATGGGCGTACCGGCGGGCGAGCTGGTGGTCAGGGACTCCGTGATTTCGCATCCGAAGTCGAAGAAGTCGATGACCTTTGCCGATGTCGTCAAGAGCGGGAAGGCGACAAAAACCTTCACGCCCGACGAACTCAAGGCGATTCAGCTCAAGACGCCTGATCAGTACACCAAAATCGGCGTTTCGGTTCCGCAGCTTGATATCCCGTCGAAGACCAACGGCACCGCCAAATACGGCATCGACGTCATGCTGCCGGGCATGGTCTACGGCAGGGTCGTCACGCCGCCGGTGCGCTTTGGCGCGACGGTGAAATCGGTCGATGATAGTGCTGCAAAGAAGGTGCCTGGCTTCATCAAGGCGGTCACCCTCGACGACCAGACCGGAAGCACGACCGGCTGGGTGGTGGCGGTGGCCAACACCTATGCCAATGCCATCAAGGCAGCGGGTGCGCTCAAGATCACCTATGACGGTGGTGCGAACGCCAAGCTGTCGAGCGAGTCGCTGCTCAACGAGGCGAGGCGTCTGCAGGCTCTCGACGATTCCGGCCTGTTCTTCGTCAAGGACGGCGACACCGCTGCTGCCTTCGGCACCGCGGCCAAGGTGATGGAGGCGGAGTACACCACCAGCATCAACATCCACGCGCCGCTGGAGCCGATGAACGCCACCGCGCAGCTGCAGGGCGACATCTGGCATATCTATTCCGGCAACCAGTTCGCGACACGCTCCGGCGCGATCGCGGCGGGTGCGGCCGGGGTCGATCCCAAATTCGTCGTGATGCACCAGATGTGGCTGGGCGGAGGTTTTGGCCGCCGTCTCGACGCCGACATGATGGTGCCGGCGGTGCAGGCGGCGAAGGCCGTCGGCAAACCGGTCAAGGTGATCTACAGCCGCGAAAACGACATGACCATGGACTATTCGCGTCCGCTGACCTTCCAGAAGGTCAAGGCGGGCGTCGACGGCGAAGGCAAGCTGATTGCGATGAATCACGACGTGGTCAGTGCGTGGCCGACCAAGCGGTGGGGCATTCCTGATTTCCTGTCGCCGTCGGTCGACAAGAAAGGGCCGCTCGATGCGTTCACCGTGAATGGCGCGGACTTCTTCTATTCCGTGCCCAATCACAACGTCCGCGCCATCCTCAACGAGATGGCGCACAACGCCACCCCGTCGGGTCAGCTGCGGTCGGTCGCGCCAGGCTGGACCTTCTGGGCGGTCGAAAGCATGGTCGACGAAGTTGCGCACGCGCTCGGCAAGGATCCGGCGCAGTACCGGATCGAGATGCTCGACGGCAAGGGCGCCAATGCCGGTGGTGCGCAACGTCTGCGTAACACCTTGCTCGCCGCGATGGGCATGGCCGGCTACGGCACCAAGCAACTTCCCAAGGGCGAAGGCATGGGCGTCGCCTGTGTCTCGTCGCAGGAACGGGCGACCGCAAGCTGGACCGCCTGCGTGGCCCATGTTGCCGTCGCGCCGAGCGGCGAGGTCAAGGTCAAAAAATTGACCGTGGCGACCGACGTCGGCACCCAGGTGCATCCCGACAACATCCGCGCCCAGGTCGAGGGCGCGGCGCTGTGGGGGCTTTCGCTGGCGATGTACGAGAAGGCGACGCTGAAGGACGGCGGTATCGAGCAGACCAACTTCGATAGCTATACGCCGCTGCGGATGAGCCAGCTGCCGGAAGTCGCCATCAGCGTCATTGCCAACGGCGAAAAAGCCACCGGCGTCGGCGAACCGGCGGTGACGGTGATCGCGCCCGCGCTCGCGAATGCGATCTTCAATGCCTGCGGCGCCCGCGTCCGCTCGCTGCCGATCACGGCGGAGGCCGTGAAGGGGGCGATGAACAAGGCATAACACGACTGAAGTTCACGTCGACAAAGATGATCCGCCGGAGGCATGCCTCCGGCGGATTTTTATCTGGAGCATGATCCGGTTCACTCTGATCGGATCATGATCTGGCGAGCATTCGTTCAATTTGTAATTTCGTTCGCGTCAAAGCATTCATAATAGCCTTTAATCTCCGTGGAATGCCTTCTCTGCTAGGTATGGCTATCGGCAAGCGTCCGCCAGTCACCGAGGATCCATGTCAGTTCCAGCCAAGCAGTCTTCGTCCAAACGCCGCCTGCTGCTGGCGTCGGATCGCAGTGATCGAAGCAGCGAATTGGCCAGCATCCTGCAATCCGCGGGCGAGGTCGACACCATCTCGACGTCGGATATTCCCGACGAACCCGCCGGCGATTTCGCCGGCATCGTGGTCGATATCAATTTGCGATCCCCCGAAAGTGTGCAGATAGTTCGCAACAAGCTGCGTGCCGACGCCTATCGCGCGGTGCCACGGCTGTTCGTTCTGGCCGACGCACTTCACCATGGCACGATGCAGGCATGGGCGCTCGGCGCAACGGACACGATATCGCGCCCGTTCGATGCGCAAGGTATTTTGCAGCGCATCCGTTCCGCATTTCCGGACAGCAACGGATTCGACGCCACCCCCGGTGGCGAGGCCTTGAACACCGGCGTGGCGGCCGCGCACGCGGTGATGGTGAAGATATTCGAGAAACTTCCGGCCGGTGTTCCGCTGACATTCAGCGACGTCGTGGAGGCCGAAAACAAGATTCTGAAAGCCATCAAGCACTCCTCATTGCGTCAATGGCTGACCACCGTCGGCTGCCATCACACCGCCAGCTACCGCCATTGCCTGTTTGTCACCGGCTTTGCCGTGGCGTTCGCGCAGCATCTCGGGATGCGGGAGGACGACCAGCGCCGTCTGGCCCGCGCCGCCCTGCTGCACGATGTCGGCAAGGCGTTCATCCCGGTGGCGATCCTGGACCAGCCTGCAAAGCTCACCGACGAGGAAATGCGGGTGATCCGGATGCATCCGCGTCTGGGCTATGACGTCCTCGCGGCCGAAGGAAGTTTTCCGCCGGAGATGCTGGACGTGGTCCTGCACCATCACGAATTGCTCGACGGCACCGGATATCCCAACGGCCTGCGCGGTAGCCAGATCAGCGACATCGTGCGCGTGACGACCGTGGTGGATATCTACGCGGCGCTGGTTGAGGATCGCGCCTACCGGCTGGCGTTTACCCACGCCAAGGCTTTTGCGATCATGGAACAGATGGACGGCAAGCTCGACCCGCATTTGCTGCAGGCGTTCCGCCCGGTGGCCTTCGGTTCTTATTGACGGTCCCGCGAACCACTGTTGTTTCCAAATCGTTTTCCCGGCGTTCCCCCTCTCGCCGTCATGGCGAGCTTGGTACCGGCGTTTGGCCGACCCTGATGGATGAAACGGGCGGTTTGTCACCTCTCCCGCAGGGAGAGGTCGGATCGCATCGTCAGATGCGATCCGGGTGAGGGGTTTCGGTGTATCGATAGACCGTATCCCCTCACCCGGCGCTTGCGCTCGCAATGATGGGGCTAGCGGCTGGCGCCCGATGCGAACTTTGCGAACGGCTGATCCGCATAAACAACCTCGCCGCCGACCATCGTCAGCACCGATCTGATTTTTCCGATCTCCTTGACCGGCACGGTCAGATAGTCCGACGACAGTACCGCGAGATCGGCGAATTTGCCGGGCTCGAGCGTACCGCGCTTGTCATCGTCGTTGGCCATGAAGGCCGAATTGCGGGTGTACATTTCCAGCGCCTGACGGCGGCTCGGGGCCTCGGCGTCGCCGCGGGTTTGAACGCCGCCGATCGTGGTGCCGTCGAGGTACCATTGCAGTGCGACGAAGGGATTGTAGGACGACACGCGATGCGCGTCGGTGCCGCCGGCCACAGTCAATCCCAGGCGCAACGCCGTCGCGATCGGCGGCAGCCGCCGGGCCGGCTCCGCGCCGACTTCGCGCTGTAGCCGTTCGCCGCCAAAATACAGGCCATCCTGAACGCCCCAGATCAGCCCCAGTGATTTCATCCGCTTCAGATTGTCCTCGGAGGCGTTGTAGAGATGCAGCACCGTCCACCGGAGATCGCGAACCGGAAAATCCCTGGCGATGTCTTCGACGACATCGAGCAGGTCGTGGACGGTGCGGTCCGGATTCCAGTGCAGCTGGATGGTATAGCCTTTCGAGGCAGCCCAGCGCAGCAGTTCCGCCAGTCTGGTCTTGCCGTCAGGGGTGATGTCGCCGTCGGTCCAGTCGGCCCAAATCAGGATTTCCCCGGGACCGTTGAAGTGCAGCATGGTGTCGCCGAACCCTTGCGGCAGCAATTGCGTCAGGTTCTGCAAATCGGCGAGTTCGCCGCCCGGCTTCGGCGCACAGAGATGATAGGCGACGCGCAAGGTCAGTTGCTTGTCGTGCCACAGCTTGAACACCGCCTGGTAATTGGCGGGATACATGCTGACCCCGCCGCCATCGACCATGCCGGTAATGCCAAAACTGTTCATTTCGCGGAAGAATTTTTTCGAACCATCGACCTGCTGGTCCAGCGTCGGTCGCGGCACCCGGTCGAAGATCTTGCCGAGCGTATTGCCGTTGCCGGTGACGACGCCGGTCGGACGATTATCGCCGTCGCGCTCAAGCTTGCCTCCGGGCGTGACATCGGAATCGTCGCGAATGTTCAGCGCGTCCATCGCCTTTGGCGTCAGCAGCAGCCAGTCGTAGAGATGCTGGATGTAAACCGGATTGTCCGGCGCAGCCTCGGTTACCTCGGCCGCGTTCGGCCGCCGCTTTTCCTCGAATTGCTCTTCGGTCCAGCCGCCGGCCACGACGATCCAGGAGCCGGGCTTTTGGGTTTTGCCGGCCTGGCGAATTTTTTCCAGTGCTTCCTTGAGCGTCGGCACGCCGATCCAGTTGACCTCAGTGCCGAACGTCAGGGCCGCGCGGATGCCGTGAATGTGCCCGTCGGTCAGGCCCGGAATCACGGTGCGGCCGTCGAGATCGATCAGTTTTGCGTTGTCGGCCGCGAGCTTCTTCATCGCAGCCGTCGTGCCGGACGCGAGGACCTGGCCGTGCCCGATCGCCAGCGCCTGATTGATCGAAAAATCCTTGTCGACGGTCAGGATTTTGCCGTTGAACAGCACGGTGTCGGCGGTTTGGGCCGAAGCCGGGTTCGCTGGCAATGCGAGATACAACGCGACGAAAATCGCAAACGCTTTGCCGAGGTTCAACATATGGCCGCTCCCTTGTTCATTTTGTTTATTGCGCCAGCCTCCAGGCGCCGTCATTCCGGGATGGTCCGAAGGACCAGACCTCAGATGTGCAATTGCACATCGGGGAATCTCGAGATTCCGGGTTCGATGCTTCGCATCGCCCCGGAATGACGAAGAAACACTTCGATCGCCGTTGGTTCTCGCGCTGACGCGTAGCCGTCTCACCCCACCATCTTCCGCAATTCCGCCTTCGCCACTTTTTCCAGCGTCGAGCGCGGCATCTCGTCGACGAAACGGATCTCGCGCGGC
>Ga0209839_10000195_pt1 | contig 30178 bp, 31 predicted proteins | sample OrgsoiDNA2013050_FD_185800 | JGI IMG/M metagenome (GOLD analysis project Ga0209839, IMG submission 185800) | Permafrost soil microbial communities from the Arctic, to analyse light accelerated degradation of dissolved organic matter (DOM) -... | ecosystem: Environmental > Terrestrial > Soil >... | reverse complement strand
CAGACCCGCGGTGGCAAACCGGCGCGCGGCGCCGACGGATTCGGGGACACAGGGGAATGTGCGCGTTCGGTTCATCGCTGGAGTCGAAGCTTTCCCTGGAGTTCCATCCGCATGATGACCTGCTGCAGCAGCGGCGAGGCATCGCGCAGTTCGACCTCGCCCACGGCGCCCGCCCATCTCACCCATACGGCGATCGCGGAGCTGTCCGCGAAGCGCAGTCCGCCGATGTCCACCAGGAGATGGTGCGGCCTCGCCGCGATGATCGGCGCCACCGCGGCATCGAGCCGCTGCACATTGGAGATGTCCAGCTCGCCGTCGACGGTCACGACGGCGGTGCCGCCGTCGGTTCGGCCCACGTCGACCCTCCCCGCGCTGGGGCTGCCGACGGGCCGCGGGTCAGACTCGGCGGAGGCGGTAGCGGATTCCTTCCCCAGCTTCAGGCCCCCGGTCACGAGTGAAAACCTACCGCCCCACACCCACACACCTTGACTCCCCGGTGGGCAGGAGTAGGCTCGCCGCGAGTCGGCGATGCCCAACCGCGAGTCGGAGCGAACCGGAAAATGGCGATCCGTCATCGGCGAGCTACGCCGGCGGTACCTGGACGCGCTTCTGAGCGGTGCCGAGGACGAGGCCGAGCGGGTCGTCCGTGAGGCCATAGACGCCGGCGCGCCGGAGGCGGTCATCGACGCAGACGTGATTGGCGCCGCAATGCAAATCATCGGCGACATGTGGGAGAGCGGCGCGATCACCGTGGCCGACGAGCACCTTGCCACCGAGATCTCCGTGCGTGTCCTGATGCTCCAGCGCGAGACCTTCCGCTCCGCCCGGCGGCGGGCGGGCGCTCCGGTGCTGCTGCTGGGCATCCAGGGCGAGCAGCACACGCTGGGGCTGCAGATGGCCGCCAGCATCCTCATGCACGCGGGATATCGCGTGATCATGCTCGGCGGTGACCTCCCGCTGGACGAGCTCCCAGCCGCCATCGATCGTCATCGCCCGGCGGTGGTGGGCCTCACGGCCACGATGCCCAGCACGGTGGAACAGCTGACGGAGGCGATCGAGGGCGTCCTGCACCACGCTCCTGGCGCGGGCGTGATCGTGGGCGGCTCCGGAGCTCCCGACTCGTTTCCTGCTTTCGCCGGTGTGGTCGCGTGCCGTCACGTCGGCGACGCGGTCGAGCTCACCGACGGCCTGTTGCACCGCTCGGCGCTGAACTGAGCGCAGTCAGGCTACGGCCGGGGGGCGATGAGATCTCCGACCAGGACGCCGACCTGCTGCACCGCCATCGCGGCGCTCCTTGACGGCGGCATGATCGAGGCCGAGCAGCTCGACGAGTTCGTCGACGACGCGATCACGCACTTCCTGCGCGGCTCGCGCGTATCGGCCTGAATGGCTTCGGCGTCCGGGCGTCCCCGCCGCGCCGGCCGTCGCTCAGCGGCGCGGCTCCTGCACCAGCGGCAGTGTGAACGCCCCGGACTGCACGCCGCCCAGGTCGAGGGTGACGAAGCGGAAGCCGGCGGCGATCACCGCCTGCCGGACGGCGTCGCGCAGGGGCGCGACAACGGCCCGCGAGAGCTCGGACACGGGCAGCTCGATCCTCGCGACGTCGCCGTGATGGCGCACCCGCAGGTCGCTGAAGCCGAGCGCGCGTAGTCCCGCCTCCGCGGCCTCGATCTGCTGCAGCTTCTCGGCTGAGACCTCGGTGAAATGGGGGATCCGGGAGGCCAGGCACGGCGCGGCCGGCTTCTCGGCGCACGGCAGCGCGAGTTCCCGGGCAATGCGCCTCACGGCTCGCTTGTCGATCCCGGCGTCGGCCAGCGGGCGCAGCACGCGGTGCGCGAGCGCGGCTTCGGCGCCGGGCCGGTCGGGGCGGCGGGCGTCATCGGCGTTCTCTCCGTAGGCGACCGCGGACAGTCGGTGACGGGTCACCACCTCATCGGAGATGCGGGTGAACAGCTCGTCCTTGCAGTGAAAGCACCGGTCCGGGCCGTTGCGCCGATACTCGGCACGGTCGCCCTCGTGGGTCAGGACCTCGACGACTCGGACGCCGACGAAGGCGGCCACACGGTGTGCGGCCGCGCGCTCAGCGGCCGCGAGGCTCGGCGACGCGCCGAGGATGGCCAGGACATGCTCGCCGCCGAGCGCGCGCGCCGCCAGGGCCAGCAGGGTCGAGGAGTCCACTCCGCCCGAGAAAGCCACCCCGAGCGGCGCCGTGCCGGCCAGAAGCCCGGCCACGTCGTCGGCCATCTGGCGCTCGACGCCCGCCAGGTTGTCGCGTCGAACCTCCACGCTGCAATCGTAATCAGCCGCGGTGGGCGGCCGCGAACAGGCCGGCCACGCGGTCGAGGTCCTCGATCAAGACCGGGATCGAGGCTCGCAGGCGGTCGTAGGTCCCCACGAGCTTCGGGTCGGCCGTCACCCGCGGTGGCGGCGGGCCGCCCACGTCGGCGAGCAGGGCCAGGGCATCGGCGAGCGTCGACGCCCGGCCGAGGGCGAACAGGCCCAGCGCGGCGGCACCGAGTGCGGTCCCCTCCACCTCGCCGACGATCTGCAGCGGACGGTCGAGCATCGCCGCCATCACCTCCCGCCACAGTGACGACCGAAAGACGCCGCCGGTGGCCCGCACCGAGCTCACGGCCTCGACGGCGTCGAGGCCGTCCACGATCAGCCGCATCTGCGCGCACACGCCCTCGATCGCCGCCCGGACGAGGTGCGCGCGCGTGTGCTCGCGGCGCAGGCCGAGGTAGGCCCCGGGAACGTCCGGGTCCCACAACGGCGCTCGCTCGGCCATCAGGTAGGGCAGCATCACCAGCCCGTCGCAACCGGGGGCGACGGTCGCCGCGAGCTTCAGCAGCTGCTCGTCGGCTCCTGCCTCGGGCGTGGCCGCCACATCGGGCGTCAGCGACCGCTCAGCCCAGCGGACCACGGCGCCTCCGTTGCTGATCGCGCCGCCGAGGACCCACACGCTGTCGGTCAGCGCATAACAGAAGAGCGTTCGGCCCTCGTCCGCGCGCGGCTCGGAGACGGCCATGCGGACCGCGCCGCTGGTGCCCAGCGACAGCCCGGCGACCCCTGGAGCGATCGCTCCCGTGCCGAGGTTGCCGAGCGGTCCGTCGCCGGCGCCGGCGATGACCGGGGTGCTCGTGGGCAGGCCGACCTGCTGCGCGGTCGCCGCCGCCAGGGCCAGCTTGGCGGTGGTGGGCAGGATCTCCGGGAGGCGCTCGGCAGGGATGCCGCACAGTTCCAGCGCCGTCGTGCTCCAGGTCCGGGCCACCATGTCGAGCAGGCCCGTGCCCGACGCCGAGGACAGCTCGGTGACGATGGTGCGCGTCAGCCACAGCAGCACGTAGTCCTTGAGCCCCACCCACCAGCGGGCAGCGGCGAACGTCTGCTTGTCGTGCCGGGCGAACCACATGAGCTTGGTCAGCGGCGTCATCGGATGCACGGGTGCGCCGGTGCGCCTGTGCAGCTCCGCGCCCAGAGCGGACCGCCGGAGCGAGCGCGCCTCCTCGCGGGCTCGCGAGTCGGCCCAGGTGATCAGCGGAGTGAGGGGGCGTAACCGCGAGTCGAGGGCGATCAACCCATGCATCGCCGCGCTGACCGAGACCGCCAGGACCTCGGCGCCCTCGGCGGCCGCCACGCACTCGGCCAGCGCCGCCGCCACCGCGGCCAGGACCGTGTCCGGGTCCTGCACCTCCTGGTCCGGTGCCGGCGCCAGCAGCGGATACTCGCGGATCGCCACTCGGCGCCAGGACGAGCTCAGTCCGAACACCACCGCCTTGACTCCGGTCGTGCCCACGTCGAGCCCGACGATGACCTGCGCGGGACGGTCCGCGCTCATCGCTGCCTCGGCCGGGTGAGCTGCCGACTCTGCTCGACGACGGTGGCGAGCACCTCGGCGTCCTCGCCAAGCGCTGGATCGAGAAGGGCCAGGGTCCGCCGGACCGCGTCGGGCAGCGCACCGGAGGCGAGCGGGACCACCTCCTCCGCGCGCGCATCGGAGACCGGCGCCCCGATCCCGCGCAGGTGGCAGACCCAGGCGGCCAGCACGCGAGTGGCGCCCTCGGGAAGCCGGCCGGCCGCCCGTTCCGCGCGCAGCACGGGCAGGATCCGGACCGGCAGCTTCTGCGACCCGTCGGCCGCGATCTGCTCGAGGCGGTAATTGATCCGCGGGTTGAACCAGCGCTCGAGCAGGGCGGCGCGGTAGGCCGCCACCTCGTTCCCCGGCGGCTCCAGGTGAGGGCTCGCCTCCGACCACCACTGCTCCACCCAGCCCCGGCACTCCTCATCGGCGATCGCCTCGGCCACCGTCCCGCGTCCCCGCGCCGACCCCGCGTAGGCGAGCAGTGAGTGGCCACCGTTGAGGAGCCACAGCTTGCGGCGCTCGAACGGCCTCACGTCCACGGTGAATGTCGCTCCGGCGTCCTCCCAGCGCGGCCGCCCGGTCGGGAACTCGCCGCTCAGCACCCACTCGCTGAACGGCTCGGTGAGAACCGGGCAGGAATCGGCGGCTCCCGTTGCCTCGAGCACCGTGCGCACGTCCTCCGGCGTCGTGCGGGGGGTGATGCGGTCGACCATCGTGGTCACGATCGAGACCGACTCGGTCATCCAGGTGGCGAGATCGGGGTCGACCAGCTCGCCCAGCTCCCGCACAATCCGCCCCGCGATCTCGCCGTTGCCCGGCAGGTTGTCGCAGGGCACGAGCGCGAGCGGCCCCGCGTCGGCCCGGCGCCGCGAGGCGAGCCCCGCGACCACCCGCGCCGGTGGGGTGCGAACGAACGCGCCCGGGTCGCGGCGCAGGGTCTCGAGGTCGGCCCGCACCTCGGGCCGGCCGAGATCGAGGCCGCCGTTCGCCCCGCGCATGTACCCCGCCTCGGTCACCGTCAGCGTCACCGCGGCGAGGCTACCCGCGCCGAAGTGGCTCAGCCAGGCTTGATGGTCGGTGGCCAGCCGCGCCTCGGAGACGCTGCTGACGATCTCGAACCGGTCCCCGTCACCGGCCCGTGTGACCAGCGTGTATAGCCCCTCCTGCCCACTCAGCCGGCTGGCCAGCTCCGTGCTTCCGCGCCCGGCGAACGCGGCGATGCCCCAATCCGGCGCGTCTGCTGCGTGCTCGGTATACCAGGCCTGATGGGCACGGAAGAAGTTCCCCAGCCCGAGGTGCGCGAGCCGGACCGGCGCGGCGGCCCGGCCGTGACCATCCGCTCTCGAGAGCGCGGTGCTCACAGCTTGAACACCGTCGTCGGGCGACCGCTCACGAGGTCGACAGCGGTCTCGGCGGCCTCGTCCTCATCGAGCCGGTGCTCGCTGACCAGACGGGCCAGGAAGCCCGCGTCGACCCGGCGGGCCATGTCGTGGCGGGCCGGGATCGAGCAGAACGCGCGCGTGTCGTCGACGAACCCGGAGGTGCGCGAGAAGCCGGCGATCTCGGTCACCGCGGCGCGGAAGCGCCGGATCGCGTCAGGGGCGTCGAGGAACCACCACGGCACACCGACGTAGACCGAGGGGTAGAACCCGGCCAGCGGTGCCAGCTCACGTGACCACACGGCCTCGTCGGCGGTGAACAGCACCAGGTGGAATCCGGGGTGCGTGCCGAAACGCTCGAGCAGGGGGCGCAGCGCGTCGGTGAACTCGATGCCGATCGGGATGTCGTGGCCGGTGTCGGCTCCGAACCGCTCGAAGCTGGGCCGGTGATGATGACGGCGCACGCCAGGATGCAGGGTCATCACCAGGCCGTCCTCGCACGACATTCGCGCCATCTCCAGCAGCATGTGGCGCCGGAATGCGATTGCCTCCGCGGCGGTGGCGTCACCGGCCAGCCCCGCTCGGTAGATGCGTGCCGCTTCGGAGGCTGCGAGCGGGTCGGTCCGCACGTCGGCGTGGCTGTGATCGGCCGACGTCGCTCCGTGGGCGATGAAGTACCTGCGCCGCTGCTCCAGCGCGCGCACGTAGCCGGGGAAGTCGCCGGTATCCGTGTCCGCCGCCTCGGCGAGCGCAGCGACCGCGTCGCGCCATCCTGGTGCGCCGGGCTCGAGGTAGCGATCGGGCCGGAAGGTGGGGATCACGCGTCCCGGCCAGGTTGGGTCGGCGCGCAGCGCAGCGTGCGCCGCCAGGTCCGAGCAGGGATCGTCCGTGGTGGCCAGGACCGCGATCCCGAAGCGCTCGAACAACGCCCGAGGCCGATAGGCGTCCTGGGCAAGGCGCTTGCCTACGTGGTCGTAGATTGCGTCCGCGGTTCGCGCCGACGGGCGCGTCGTGACGCCGAAGATCTCGGCCAGCTCAGACTCGAGCCAATAGCGCACCGGCGTCCCGCGAAAGAGCTCCCATCGCTCGCACACCGTGCGCCAGGCCCGGCGCGATGCCGGCTCAGACGGCCGCCCCTGCCCGACCCCGAGCGCGTCCAGGCCGACGCCGTCGGCGTGCAGCAGCCGGGTGACGTAGTGGTCGGGAGTCACGAACAGCGCCGCCGGATCCGGAAACGGCTGATCGTCGAGCAGCAGCCGCGGATCGACGTGGCCATGGGGCGAGACCAGCGGCAGCTCACGCACCGTCTCGTACAGGCGCCGCGCGATCGCACGCTCGCCGGGCTCGGCGGGCAGCAGCCGGTCCGGGTCCAGCCTCAGCGTGGAGTCGCCGGCGACCACGCGCGTATAGTGGACCATCGGCGCGGCGGAGCAACCCTCGCGTCAGCTGATCCGACACGGCCCTGGTTGTCTTGAGATGACAGAAACGGTCGCCCCGACTCCCGCCTCGGTGGCGCGGATCGGTGGGGCCGCCGAGGTCCTGAACGAGGATCAGATCCGCGACTTCGTGACCAGCCGGCTGAGTGCGGCGGGGCTCGACGGGCGCAGCGTGTGCGTGCTGGTGCCCGACGGGACCCGCAGCTGCCCGCTGCCGCTGCTGCTCTCGGCCGTCCATGGAGCGCTGCACGGGCGCGTCTCCCGCCTCACCGTGCTTGTCGCGCTGGGGACTCACGCGGCGATGAGCGATACCGCCCTCGCCTCCCACCTCGGCTACCCGTCCGGTGACGGCGCCGAGCGATATCCGGCCATGACCGTGCTCAACCATGCCTGGTGGGATCCCTCGGCGTTTGCGGACATCGGCACGATCGCCGCCGGCCGGATCGCTGAGCTGTCCGAGGGGAAGCTGGACCACACCGTACACGTGCGCATCAACCGCGCCGTCGTCGAGCACGACGTGACGCTGATCGTCGGTCCGGTCTTCCCGCATGAGGTCGTCGGCTTCTCGGGCGGCAACAAGTACCTCTTCCCGGGCGTCTCAGGCCGTGAGCTGATCGACCTGTCGCATTGGCTGGGCGCGCTGATCAGCAGTGCCGAGATCATCGGGACGCGCGGGATCACTCCGGTTCGCGCCCTGATCGACGAGGCGGCGGCCATGGTCCCCGGCGAGCGCCTCGCGTTGTGCCTGGTCCCGCAATCCGGCACCGATGCCCTGCGTTCGATCGCCTTTGGCGATCCGGTGGCGGCGTGGGGCGCGGCGGCGGACGTGTCGGCGCAGGCGCACATCCGCTACCTCGAGGCCCCGGTGCGTCGGGTGCTGTCGCTGATCCCCGCCAAGTACGACGACATGTGGACAGGCGCCAAGGGCTTCTACAAGGTCGAGCCGATCGTGGCCGACGGCGGGCAGGTCGTGCTGTATGCGCCGCACATCCGTGAGATCAGCGCCACCCACCCGCAGATCGCGCAGATCGGCTACCACTGCCGCGACTACTTCGTCAAGCAGTGGGACCGGTTCAAGGATCTCCACTGGGGCGACCTCGCGCACTCCACCCATCTGCGGGGCGCCGGCACCTATGACGAGGTTCACGGCGAGCGCGATCGCGTCACCGTGACGCTGGCCACCGGCATTTCCGAGCACGTGACGCGCGGGGTCAACCTCGACTATCTGGACCCGGCCGAGGTGGACCCCGCCCTCTGGGCGGCCGACCCGGACACCCTGGTCGTGCCCGACGCCGGGGAGGACCTGTACCGGCTTCGGTGAGCGATCGAGCGATCCGCGCGGGTGGAGCGTTCGAGAGCCGGGACTAGACTGCGGCCGATGTCGCGGGTGGACGTACGCGAGCTGGTCGAGCTCCTGTCGCGCGGGGAGCTGTCGCAGCAGGCGGTCGAGGAGCTGCTCGCCCGGGCGCCGCTTCTCGACCTCGGCTTCGCGCGCCTGGACACTGGGCGCGGTGCTCGTCAGGGCGTTCCCGAGGCGGTGCTGGCCGAGGGCAAGAGCCCGCAGCAGGTCGCGGCGATCGTGGCTGCGTTGCTGGAGGGTGGCAGCGAGACGATTCTCGTGACCCGAGCCGGCCACGAGGTGCGGGCGGCCGTGCGCGCGGTCGCCCCCGAGATCGAGGAGGACGTCGAGGGGCGGCTGCTATGGCTGGCTCGCGATGCCCCCGTGGCCGCTGGCACGGTCTCCGTCGTGTCCGCCGGCACCTCGGACGGACCGGTCGTCCGCGAGTGCGCGATCTGCGCGCGGCTGTTCGGAGCGCACGTCCGCGTCCAGGAGGACGTCGGTGTCGCGGGGCTGCACCGGCTCGCGCTGGCCTTGGATGACCTGCATGCGGCCGACTGCGTCGTGGTCGTCGCCGGTCAGGATGCCGCGCTGGCCTCCGTGGTGGGTGGCCTGGTCTCCTCGCCGGTGATCGCCGTCCCCACCAGCACGGGATACGGAGTCGCCGCCGGCGGCATTCCGGCGCTGCTGTCGATGCTCTGCTCCTGCGCCGCCGGAGTCGCGGTCGTCAACATCGACGACGGGTTCGGCGCAGCGACGATCGCGGCGCGGATCGCCCGCGCCGCCGCGGGCGCGGCGTGAGCGCCGCGCGGTTGCTGTACATCGACGCGATCGGCGGCGTCGCCGGGGACATGCTGCTGGGTGCGCTGCTGGATGCCGGCGCGTCACTGGAGCAGGTCCGGGCCGGTCTGCGTGGGCTCGGCGTCGACGGGCTCGACCTCGCCGCCCAGTTGTCCGAGCGCCACGGACTGGCGGCCACGTCGGTACGGGTCGTGGCGCCGGAGGAGCATGTCGAGCGCGACTGGACGGCGGTGAGCAGGCTGCTCGACGGTGCCGGGCTGCCTGCGCGTGCCCACGCTCGGGCGCAGGAGGCGTTCCGGCGCCTGGCGCACGCCGAGGGCCGCGTCCACCGCGTGGCGCCGGACCAGGTGCACTTCCACGAGGTCGGCGCCGTTGACGCGCTCGCCGACGTGTGCGGGGTGGTCCTCGCGCTCGAGGCGCTCGGGATCGAGAAAGTGTCGTGCTCGCCGCTGCCCGCCGCACGCGGGCTGATCTCCGCGGCGCACGGCGTACTGCCGCTTCCCGCCCCGGCGACCCTCGAGTTGCTGCGCGGCGTGCCGCTGTATGGCGTGGAGCTGGAGACCGAGCTGGTGACACCCACCGGCGCGGCGCTGGTCACCGCGCTGGCCGAGGACCGCTTCGGACCGCTACCGCCGCTGGTGCTCGAGTCGATCGGGTACGGCGCCGGTACCCACCTCCTCCCTGACCGGCCCAACGTCGTCCGGGTCCTGATCGGAGCGCAGGTCGCCGATGGCCCTCCCGGCGCCCGTCGTCCGGCCGTGCTCGTGGAGTGCACGCTCGACGACCTATCCGGCGAACTCGTCGCCGCCGCCGTCGCGGCCTGCGTCGCGGCCGGGGCGCTCGACGCCTGGGTGACCCCCGTGCAGATGAAGAAGGGCCGGCCTGGGGTGGTCCTCACCGCCGTCGTCCGTCCCGAGCGCGAGACGGCGGTCGCCGAGACGATGCTGCGCCACACCTCGACGCTCGGCGTGCGCCTGCTGCCGATCCAGCGCTGGGAGCTCGACCGTGAGCGGCACGTGGTGCTCGTGGATGAGCAACCGGTCGGGGTCAAGGTCGGTCGCCTGGGCGGCGAGCTGATCAACCTCGCGCCCGAGCACGAGGACGTGGCGCGCGCCGCCGAGGCGCTCGGCCGCCCCGCCAAGGCCGTGTGGGCGCAGGCGTGGGCGGCGGCCCAGCGAGAGCTGGGGTAGGGCGCACCGGCCTGGGACTGCATGACCTCCTCGAAGGCGGCCACATCCGGGATCTCGGCGATCAGGCCGACCCGGTTCGAGCCCTCAGGATCGGCGAACGTATGGACCCAGGGACTGCTGCGCCGGCGGACGGCTGGATCGATCGCGCGCGATACTGATGCGATGCCCGATCGCAATGTGCTCGGTGGAGAGCTCGAGCCCTGTGGCAGCGATCCCGTCACCGGTTTCTATCGTGACGGCTGCTGCCGCACCGGCCCGGAGGACCGTGGCAGCCACACGATCTGCGCCGTGGTCACCGCCGAGTTCCTCGAGCATCAGCGCCGGATCGGCAACGACCTGGTGACGCCGATGCCGCACTTCAGCTTCCCCGGGCTGGTGCCTGGTGACCGCTGGTGCGTCACCGCCGTGAACTGGCTGCGGGCGCACGTCGACGGGGCGGCGGCCTACGTGCTGCTGGCGTCGACCCACGAACGGGCACTCGAGGTGGTGCCGCTCGTCGCTCTGCGCGAGCACGCGGTCGACGTCCCCGAGGACCCGGGGCCGCTCACCGATTGAGGGCTTGAACCGAGGGTCGGCGCGCGTACAAGCGCATCGGCCGATCTTTGGCCAGTGGGCTAAAGGCGGGCGCCCGGCGAGGGGGCATCATCACCGCCATGCGAACCTCCAGCATCCAGGCTGGCGCGATATGAGTCCCGAACGCGTCCAGTCCTATCGGCGAGTCATCCAGATCCTCGATGACCTGGGTCCGAGCAAGCTGCTCGACCAGGAGCAGGAGCGAATCCGCCACGCCGCGGACAACCTCATCTTCAGCCGCGACCTCGACGAGGACATCCTCGCCCGTGAGTCGTTGGGCGACGTCGAGCGCCTGTGCCGCGAGCTGGTGGCGAGCGGACGCTGGGAGCAGGTCACAGCGACTCGTCTCGCCGACAGCGTCTCCGAGTGCGGCCCGGCGCCCTGGGCTGCGCTCAAGGCGGCCTGAGAGTCAGGCCCCCAAGGATCTCCGGAGGCTGGGGACGGCTATGTCCGAGGAGTAGCATCGAACTCATGTTGGGTCTCGGTCTCATCCTCGTCTTCGTCGCCGTCGTGATGGTGCTGGCCGAGGCGCATCTGAGCACCGGGGGGCTGATCGCCAGTGTGGCGGCGGTCGCGCTGGTGGCGGGAGCGACCCTGCTGTTAGTGGGCGCAGGAGCTGGGCTGCTGCTGATGCTGGCTGTGGTGGCCTGCCTGATGGCTGCGTCGGCGGCCGGCTTGCTGGTCCTGGGCCGCAGCCTCGGCTCGGTCCGGCGCTTGCGACCGCGCTCGGGCACCGAGGCGATGATCGGTCATATCGGCGTGGTCCGTGGTGCCGGCGATTCCGGCGCCCGTGTGTACGTCGACGGTGGGCTGTGGCGGGCTCAGCCGAGCCTGCTGGAGGAGGGAAGCGCGCTGCACGACGGCGACCGGGTGGTCGTCGAGCGCGTCAACGGATTGACCTTGGGCGTGCGCAAGGCCGAAGAATGGGAGCTGAACCCGTGATCTTGACCGCCCTCGTGATCGTCGTTGCGGTTGTGTTACTGGTCGCGTTGGTCCTGGCCGCCTTCTCGGTTCGCGTGCTGCGCGAGTACGAGCGCGGCGTCGTGTTCCGGCTTGGTCGCCTGACCGATCAGAAGGGGCCCGGTGTGGTGGTGCTGGTGCCGTTCGTCGACCGGCTGGAGCGGGTGAGCCTGCGAACCGTGACTTTGCAGATCCCGCCCCAGGAGGTGATCACGCGGGACAACGTGCCGGCGCGGGTGACGGCGGTCGCGTACTTCCGGGTCGTCGACCCGAACAAGTCGATCGTCGAGATCCAGGATGTGCTCTCGGCCACGTCGCAGATCGCCCAGACGACGCTGCGCTCGGTGCTGGGCAAGGCCGAGCTGGATCACCTGCTGTCCGAGCGCGAGCAGCTCAACGAGAGCCTGCAGCACATCATCGACGACCAAACCGAACCCTGGGGCGTCAAGGTGACGACGGTGGAGATCAAGGATGTGGAGATCCCGGCCGGTATGCAGCACGCGATGGCCCGTCAGGCCGAGGCCGAACGCGAGCGACGCGCCAAGATCATCGATGCCGAGGGTGAGTTCCAGGCCGCGGCGAAGCTGCTGGAGGCCGCGGAGCTGATCAGCCGCAACCCGGTCACGATCCAGCTGCGCTACCTGCAGACGCTGCGCGAGATCGGAGGTAACGAGAACTCCACGATCGTGTTCCCGTTCCCGCTGGATCTGCTCCAGGCGCTGAGGGCGGCCGGCAGCGACGCCGCCACCGGGACGGCGATACCCACCGTGGTGGAGAAGCCGGCGGCGATCTTGGGCAACGGCCCGGCAAGGCCGTAGTTCTCCGCAGCGAGGCGGCCCACCGCGCATGCTGGCTGGAGCACGCGGCCGAGCTGGGAGCAGATCCACCTTCGCGCCCCTGAGCCGGGTAGTGCACCGGGCGGCGACGGCGACTGGGTACGCTTGAGGTACCGGAGTCGGCCTAACGGTGGGCTCCGTTTCATACGCAGCGCACGTTGTCTTCGCCTTCCGGGTTGCAGCAACATTGCGCGATACCCGGTCCCGAGCTCGGAGCTGTATGCGCAGCGGTCCCGCCGAAGTCGAGATAGCTGCGCCCGTCCGTCGCCGGACGATCCCCGTCTCGCCGCCCCGGCGCGGGCCCGACCGCTTCGACCTGATCGTGCTGCTGGTCTTCGCGGTCGTGTCCGTGTGGGTGCTCGGACTCGACCTCTGGCAGGTGCTCGTCCACGGGCGGACATGGACCGGGACCGACGGCACCTATGTCGTCGACCAGATGCAGTACCTGGCCTGGATCAGGTCTGCCTCCCATCACGTGCTGGCGGCCAACCTGTTCGTGCTCACACCGACGACGGCCGACTATCTGCAACCGGCCATCACGGTCTCAGGCCTGGTCGCCGCGCTGGGAGTCGCGCCCTGGCTCGCGTTGCTGATCTGGAAGCCGGTGGCAGTTGTCGCGGCGTTCTTCGGCGCCAGGGCATTCGCGCGACGTACCCTCGCCGGGTTGTGGCCGCGGCGGGCGGCGCTGGTGCTGGGGCTGTTCTTCGGGTCATTCACGGTCGTATACGGCACCTTCGGGGTCGTCGGCGACCTCTTTCCGGGCTTTCTGAGCTGGGGCTACACGTTCTCGTTGATCTCGGTGGCCGCGCTGCTGTTCGCGGTGCTCGCCTACGACACGGCTCGCACCGAGTCGCGCCGCATCTGGGTGCCCGTGTTGCTCGGCGCGCTGGCCAGCGCCCTGCATCCCTGGCAGGGCGAGACCCTGATTCTGATCGTGCTCGGAGCCGAGCTGGTGATGTGGCGCCTCGAGCGACGCCTGCCCCCGCTGCTGCTTCCGGCGCTGACCGTGGCCGGATGCGCGGCCCCGCTGCTGTATTACTTCGTTCTCGGCCACCTGGACGGGTCGTGGGGCCTCGCGCGGGAGGCGAGCAAGCACGCCTTCTCGCTGCTGACGATCGTAGTTGCGCTGGCCCCGCTGCTGGTCCCGGCTGCGCTCGGTTACCGCGGCCGGCCGCGGACCTTCCTCGCCGTGCTCACCCGGACCTGGCCAGTCGCTGCCCTGACCGTGTATGCGGTGTCCCTGACCAAGCTGAGCGCAACGCCGCTGCACGCATTCTCCGGAGTCACCTTCCCCCTTGCCGTGCTCGCCGTTGAGGGGTGCCGGCGGGCCGGCTGGAGGCGGATTCCCCACGCGCGCCTCCTCGCCGTGGCCGCGATCGCGCTCGTGACCGTTCCCGCCACGGTGTGGGAGTTGAACGGCGCCCACAACCTGGCCACGCCCACGCCCGGGAACCCGAACTTCATCACGGGTGACGAGAAGCGGGCCCTCGAGTACCTCGCCCGCAACCCGGAGCCGGGTGGCGTTCTGACGCGTTTCTACCTCGGCACCGTCGTGCCCGCGGAAACCGGCCGGGCCACGTACATCGGCAATTGCCTGTGGTCCCAGCCGGACTGCTCGGGCCGGGCGAGGTCAACCGAGGATCTGCTGGAGGGGGCGCTCACGGCCCGGGCAACCCGATCCCTCGTCCTCGCCACCGGCGCGCGCTTCGTGCTGGCTGATTGCACCGCGGTCGATCTGCGACGAGCTCTGGCGCCGATCCTCCAGTCGGCCAGGAGGTTCGGCTGCGCGGTCGTCTACACGGTGCGTCCGACCTCGGGTCGGGGGGCGTGAGCTACCTCACCACGATCAGCGTCGCGCGCATGAACGCGTGGAAGTCGCAGTAATACGTATAGGTTCCCGGCTGACTCAGAACGACCGATGCGCTGTGCCCCTGCTTCAGCGTGCCGGTGTCAAACGCCTGGCCCTGCGCGGTGGCGGTATGCGCGGTCGAGTCGCGGTTGGCGAATGTCACCCGGGCACCCGACTTGACTGTCACCGTCGCCGGCGCGAATGTGTACCCGCTGATCGCGATCGACAGCTTGGACGGCGCCGCGACGCCGGGTGAGCTCGAGCCCGTACTGGCCGGTGAGCTCGAGCCCGTACTGGCGGGTGAGCTCGAGCCGCAGCCGGCGAGGACCGCGGCCGCCGCGATCGCCGGCGCGAGGGCCCGACTCGACAGGACCGTGTGTGACATGCACTCCAGTACGAGCCTGCGTCGCCGGTGGATCACCCGCGGGAGCTCACTCCGCCCGGTGCCTGCCTACAACGGTGCCGGCCCGTCGCTGTCGAACCCGGGCCGGCCGGTCACGCCGGACGCAGGGTTCGACAAGCCTTTGACGAAGTCGCAGTACTGGCCGTTCAGGACGGCCGGACGTGTCAGTGATCCGTCGTGCTGAGTCGCGCGTACTAACGATCGGGCTATGTTTCGTCACAACCGTCTTGTTCGTGGGGCCGATCTTCGTGAGTTTGCCGACGAGGAACTCATGGGGCTGGTGCATGAGGGGGAGGCGCGCGCCTTCGAGGTGATCTTCGATCGGCATTCCGGTGCCGCCTTCTCACTGGCCTACCGGATGTGCGGGCGCCGGGCGATGGCCGAGGACGTTGTTCAGGAGGCGTTCCTGGCGGTGTGGCGAAGCGGGGCAAGGTATGACCGGGCGCGCGGGAGTGTGCGTTCTTGGGTCCTGGGCGTGGTGCACAACCGGGCCATCGATGCGCTCCGCCGCGGCGTCGCGCGCGAGGGTCGGAACGTGGGAGACGAAGGCCTCGCCGAGCGGTTGGCAGCAGCTGAGCGGACCGATGTGGAGGTGGCGCGTCGTGAGGACGCGCGCGCGGTCAGGTCTGCCCTGGAGGACCTGCCCCCCGATCAGCGGCGGGCGATCGAGCTGGCGTATTTCGGGGGGTTCACGCATTCTCAGATCGCCGAGATGCTCGATCTGCCCGTGGGGACCGTGAAGGGCCGGATGCGTCTTGGCCTGACGAAGATGCGTATCTCGCTGGGCGATCCGGTCGAGGTCGTGCTATGACCACCTCGGGAGATCCCACGTTTGGTGGGGGTGGTGGTGGTCGTGATTGCGGTGCTGATGCCGCCGCGTACGTGCTGGGTGCGCTGGAAGATCGCGAAGCCGAGCTGTTCCGCCATCACATGGCCGATTGCGTCGTCTGCCGCGATGAGGTGGCGACGTTGCAGGCGGTCGCCGACGCGTTGCCGCTGGCCGCTCCGCCGGTCGGGGTGCCCCGCGACCTCAAGCGCAGTGTGATGACCGCCGTGCGCGCCGAGCCGCGGGGGGCGCCCGCCCGGTCCCGGCAGAGAGACTGGAGGTCGAGCTTGACGCGGCCCGCCTGGGCGCGACCGGCGCTGGCCGGAGGCGCTGTGCTGGCCGGCGCGTGCCTGGCGTTCGTGGGGATCGAGATTGCCGGCAGCGGATCGACATCGCCCCGCGTGGTGCAGGCCAGCGTGGCCGGTCCGGCACAGTCCGCCGCTGCCTTTGTCCGGCTCCAGGACGGTCGCGGCGAGCTGGTGCTGGCTCGAATGCCCGCTGCGCCGTCCGGCCGCATCTACGAGGTGTGGCTGAAACGCGACGGACACGCGGTCAGGCCGACCAGCGCCCTCTTCAACGTGACCTCCGCCGGCACTGCGGCGGTGGACGTGCCGGGGAACCTGCGCAATGTCGATCAGGTCCTGGTCACGGCCGAGCCGCTGGGGGGAAGCTCCGTCCCCACCAGCACCCCCGTGATCGTTGCTCGGCTAACGAGTTGATCTCCCGGGTGATCTGAATCGCCGGCCGGCTCGTAGTAGGAGGAGCCAAGCCAAACCACCTGGGAGCTGTCATGGGTCTCGATAATCCGCTTCACCTCGCCTTTCTCGTCGTTCTTCTTCTGCTCGTGTTCGGAGCCAGGCGCCTGCCCGAGATGGGCCGCTCGCTCGGCGCCGGGATGCGCGGCTTCAAGGAGTCGATCAACGGAGATTCCTCCGTGTCTCACATCACCGAGATGAGTGAGTCCACCACGGCCGGCCAGCCCGCCGTCGAGACGGCTCACCCGCAGCCCGGGGTCGTCGGCGAGGCCGCTCACCAGGCCTAGCCGTCTCCGAGGCCAACGACCGAGTGAAGCAGATGCCGACCGCGATTCGCACAGTTCGCCCCGTCTCTCACGACGAACGTTTGAGCGTCGTGAGCCATCTCGACGAGCTGCGGACACGGATCATCGTGTCCCTGATCGCCGTGGCCGTCGCGTTCGGCATCTGCTTCTGGCAGAACAACCGTCTGCTTCACCTGATCGACACGCCCTTGGCCCATCAGACGCAGGTACAGGTTCGCGCCGGGCACGGGCCGCTCGGGGCCACCTACGAGGTGCAGCAGAACGCGCGTGACGTGGCCGTCCAGCTGCGCTCTGTGGTCGGCATCCTCGGTGCGCCGGGACAGCATCAATCGGCCGCTGCTGCCGCCGCGCTGCAGCGGGTTGGCACCGGACTGGGGCGGGACATCAAGCGTCTGTCGGCGGCGCCGCAGGGCGACCGGCCGGTGACGCTCGGAATCGGGGAGCCGTTCACGACCACGGTGACGGTGTCCATGATCTTCGCGCTGATCCTGGCGCTGCCGGTGCTGCTGCTGCAGGGGTACGGGTTCGTGATGCCGGCATTCGAGCCCGAGCGGCGCCGGCAGATGCGCCCGCTCCTGATGGCGATCCCGTTCCTGTTCATCACCGGGGTGGCGTTCGGGTACTTCGTCGTCCTCCCGGCGGCCGTTCACTTCTTCCAGAACTTCAACAGCGCGCAATTCAACGTTCTCGTCCAGGCCAGCCAGTACTACAAGTTCGCGGCCACGACGATGCTGGCGATGGGGTTGCTGTTCCAGGTACCCGTCGGCATCCTCGCCATCACCCGGGCGGGCATCATCACGCCCCGTCAGCTGCGCAAGAACCGCCGCTACGCGATCGCCGCCTGCGGCGCGGTCGCGGCGCTCCTTCCCGGTGATGCGGTGACGATGCTGCTCGAGACGGTGCCCCTGTACCTGCTCTTCGAGCTCAGCGTGCTGCTCGCGTCCATCGCGGAGAAACGCGCCGACCGCCGCGTGCTGGCCGCCGATCCGAATCTGGGCGAAGCGTCGTAGTGTCGTGAGTCGGACATCGGACGTGGGTGCCGCGGTGCGCGGACTCGCGAGGATGCCATTGCTCGGACCCGCTGTGATACTGGAGGGTGCATCGTGTCTCCGGCGTCCTTCACATCGACCCTGGCCGAGTCCCTGGCCGCTGACCTGCTCCAGCGCTTCCAGCGCTACGTGAGAATCGACACCCAGTCCGAGCGGGACAGGACCTCCTCGCCGAGCACTCCCGGCCAGCTCGAGCTCGGCCGCGTGCTGGTGCGGGAGCTGCGCGAGGCGGGGATCGATGAGGCGGAACTCGACCCCAACGGCTACGTGACGGCCACGCTGCGCAGCACCGGGCCCGATGCCCCCGTGATCGGGTTGGTCGCCCATCTCGACACCAGCCCGGATGCGCCCGGCTCCGGCGTCGAGCCGCTCGTCCATCGCAACTACGATGGAGGCGTGATCGAGCTGCCGGTCGACGGCACGCGGCTCGACCCCGCGGCGATCCCGGAGCTGGTCGCCAAACGCGGGCACGACCTCGTCACCGCGAGCGGCGACACCCTGCTCGGCGCCGACGACAAGGCGGGAGTCGCCGCGATCATGACGGCGGTGGCTCACCTCGCCGCGCACCCGGAGCTGCCCCGGCCGGCGCTCCGGCTCGCCTTCACGCCGGACGAGGAGATCGGAGAGGGGGCCACCCTGTTCGACATCGGCCGATTCGGGGCAGTGTGCGCCTACACGATCGACGGCTCTGAGCTGGGTGAGCTGCAGGACGAGACGTTCACCGCGTCTGAGGTGATCATCACCGTCCGCGGTGTGGACGTGCATCCCGGCCAGGCCACGGGCAAGATGGTGAATGCCCTGCGTCTGGCCTCGCGCATCGTCGCCGCGCTCCCATCGGAGACGCTCACGCCTGAGACCACCGCCGGCCGCGAGGGGTTCATTCATCCCTACGAGCTCACCGGCACAGCGGGGCAGGCGCGGATACGGGCCATCGTGCGCGATTTCGACGACGAGCTGCTCGAGCGTCACATCCAGCTCCTGCGCGCGACCGCCGAGAAGGTCGTGGGGGCAGAGCCGAGGGCCCGTCTCGAGCTCGAGACCCGCCCGCAGTATCGCAACATGCGCCGCTACATCGAGGCGGTCCCGCAGGTCGTGGAGGCCGCCGAGGCGGCGATGCGGGCCGAGGGGATCGAGCCGCTGCGCCGCCCGATTCGGGGCGGGACCGACGGCTCGCGACTGAGCGAGATGGGCTTGCCCACGCCCAACATCTTCGACGGCGGTCACGAGTATCACTCGGTCCGGGAGTGGGCCTCGGTTCAGGACATGGCCGCGGCAGCGGCGACGATCGTGCGCCTGGCCGAGGTTTGGGCACGGCCGGAGATGCTCGAGGGCGCCGGTATCACCGGCGCCGGCGCGCGTCAGGCGGATTGACCGTCAGGCACCCCCCGCGGGCGGCCCCGGCTGGGTAGGCTGGGGGCGTGAGCCCCTCAGGTCCCACATCGTTGGCCTCCCTCGACGGAGCCATCACGCCGGCCGCCGAGGCCTCGATCCCCGCCACCGATGCGGGGCTGCTGCGCGGCGACGGGGTGTTCGAGGTCATTCGCGTCTACGACGGGCAGCCGTTCGCGCTCGAGAGTCACCTCCGCCGCCTGCGCACCTCGGCCGAGAACCTGCGCCTTGCGCTCGACCTCGAGGCCGTGCGCGCCGAGATCTTCCGGCTGCTCGCGCAGGCCGGACCCGGATCCGACCACGAGATGGTCCGGGTCGTGGTCACCCGCGGTGGACGGCGGTTGCTGCTGACCGAGGCGCTGCCCGAGGCGCCGGAGCGCGTCCGGCTCGCCTCGATCACGTACTCGCCTACGCGGATCCTCGACGGCATCAAGTCGCTGTCCTATGCGGCCAACATGTTGGCGTCGCGAATCGCGCGTGAACGCGGCTATGACGAGGCCATCCTGGTCACGCCGCACGGCCGCGTGCTCGAGGCGCCGACGAGCTCGGTCTTCTGGGTGCAGGACGGCAAGCCGTTCACCCCGCCGCTCCAGGACCACATCCTGGCCTCGATCACCCGCGCCCTCGTGATCGACGTCTCGGATGTCCGGGAGCGGCCCTGCACGCTGGAGGATCTCGCCGGCGCCGACGAGGCCTTCCTGGCCTCCACGACGCGCGAGGTACATCCGGTGGCGGCCGTCGATGACAGCGAGTTCAACGGCATCGGTCCCGTCACGGCGAGAACGGCGGCGGCCGTCGCGGACCACATCCGCTCCGAGCTCGGCGGCGGATGCGGCGGGTGAGATCGCGCGCCGCTGCCGCGGCGGGCGCCCCAATGGGTGGCGGACGATGAAGGTGCTGACGGTGATCGGCAACCGGCCCCAGTTCATCAAGGCCGCCGCGGTGTCGCCGAAGCTCCGCGAGCAGCACGAGGAGGTGATGGTCCACACCGGCCAGCATTTCGACGACGAGCTCTCGGCGGTGTTCTTCAGTGAGCTCGGGCTGCCCGCCCCGGAGCGTGAGCTCAACGTGTCAGGCGGCTCGAACACGTCGCAGGCGGGACGAATGCTGCTCGCCCTCGAGCCGGTGATCGACGAAACGCGGCCTGACGTGGTGCTCGTGTACGGGGACACGAACTCCACCCTCGCGGGGGCGATCGCCGGCGCCGAGGCCGGGATCCCCATCGCCCACGTGGAAGCCGGCATGCGCTCCTTCGACCGCTCGATGCCGGAGGAGCGCAACCGCGTGCTAACCGATCACGTGTCGGCGCTGCTGCTCTGCTCCAGCGAGGTGGCGGTGTCGAACCTGCGAGCCGAGTTGGTGGCCGGGAACGTGGAGCTGGTGGGCGACGTGATGGTCGATGTCGCCCGGGCGATCTGGCCACGTGCGCGGGGGCGCAGCGATCTGCTGGCCGCCCGCTCCCTCACCAGCGGCGAATACGTCCTGGTCACCGCCCACCGAGCCGGCAACGTGGACGATCCTGGGCGCCTGCTGCGCCTCGTCGAGCTGCTGCTCGCGATCCCGCACCCGCTCGTGTTCCCGCTTCACCCGCGTACGCGGGCTCGGCTCGAGGCCGCGGAGCTGCTCGATCGCCTGCGCGGGGCCGGCCACGTGCAGCTGACGCCGCCGCTGGGTTACGTCGAGTTCGCCACGCTGGTGTGCCACGCTGGCGCCGTGCTCACCGACTCCGGTGGGCTTCAGAAGGAGGCCTATCTGGCGGGCGTGCCGTGCATCACGCTGCGACCCAGTACCGAGTGGACCGAGACCGTGCAGCACGGTTGGAACGTGCTGGTCGACCTCGACCGCGGCGCCGCTCTGGCCGCCCTCGAGCGTCCGGCGCCGATCGAGCACCCGGACCTGTACGGAGACGGTCGCGCCGGCGAGCGCGTCGTTTCCGCTCTTACACTGTTTTGCGGATGAGGCGGTGGATCCCATGACCGAGCCGGCGCTCCGCGTCGGCGTCGTCGGCCTCGGCTACTGGGGGCCGAATCTGGCGCGCAACTTTGCCGCCCTGCCGGGCTGCGAGCTCGCCTGGTGCTGCGATCAGTCCGAGGAGGCGCGGGCGCGGATCGCGCCGCAGTTCCCGGGCACGCGGTTCACCGCCGAGCTGGAGCAGCTGCTCCAGGATCCCACACTGGACGCGATCGCGCTCGCCACGCCCGTGCCCACGCACGCCGATCTGGCCGTGAGGGTGCTCGAGGCCCGCAAGCACTGCTTCGTGGAGAAGCCGCTGGCCCAGTCGGTGGCCGGCGCCGAGCGCGCGGTGGCGGCCGCGTGGGCCGCGGGCCGAGTATTGATGGTCGGCCACCTGCTCGAGTACCACCCGGGCGTGCGCAAGCTCAAGGAGCTGGCCGATACCGGCGAGCTCGGGGAGCGGATCTACTACATCTACGGGAACCGGCTCAATCTCGGCAAGCTGCGGGCGGACGAGAACGCCCTCTGGAGCCTCGGCGCGCACGATGTGTCGGTCGTGCTCTACCTCGCCGGAGAGGAGCCGGTCGACATCGTCGCTCACGGCGAGTCGTATGTGCGCGATGGCGTCGAGGACGTCGTGTTCTGCTTTCTGCGCTTCCCCTCGGGGCTCTCGGCTCATCTGCACCTCTCGTGGCTCGATCCGCACAAGGAGCGCCGGTTCACCGTCGTCGGCTCGCGCCGAATGGCGACCTTCGACGACATGGCGCTTGAGGGCAAGCTGAAGATCTATGACAAGGGCTTCGACGAGGACGCGCGCACCTACGGCGAGTACATCACCCGGACCGGCGACATCTTCTGTCCCAGCATTCCCAACCTGGAGCCGTTGCGGGTCGAATGCGAGCACTTCGTCGAGTCGATGCGCACCGGCCACCAGCCCCGTTCCGACGGCGCCAGCGGCCTGCGTGTCGTCCGGGTGCTCGAGGGGCTCCAGCATTCGCTCGATGCCTCGGCCCGCGTCGCCGCCGACCGTGTCCCCTGATCCGCCCGCCACGGGGCGCCGCCCCGCCGCCGGCGTGGACTCGGGCGCCCACGTGTCCTCGAGGGCCGCGGTGGCGGCCGACGTGTCGGTCGCGCCCGGCGCGGTGATCGGCGCGGGCGCGGTGATCGGCGCGGGCGCGGTGATCGGCGCGGGCGCGGTGATCCACGATGGAACGGAGATCGGGGCGCGCTGCGTGATCGAGGACGGTGCGATCCTCGGCAAGCGCCCGCGTCTGCGGGCTCGCTCCACAGCGCCGCGCGGCGAGCTGGCTCCGCTGGTGGTGGGACCGGGAGCGTCGATCTGCGCCGGCGCAGTCGTGTACGCCGGGGCCGTGATCGGCGCCGAGGCGATCATCGGCGACCAGGCACACGTGCGTGAGCGGGTCACGATCGGCGAGCGCACCGTCATCGGCCGTGGCTCGTCGGTCGAGCTCGATGCCCGCGTGGGCGCCCGGGTGATCGTGCAGTCCAACGTCTACGTGACCTCCGGGACGGTGATCGAGGACGACGTCTTCCTGGGCCCGGCGGTCGTGACCACGAACGACCACACGATGGGTCGCCACCCCCGCGAGGAGCCGACGCCCGGACCGGTGTTCCGGCGCGCCTGCCGTGTCGGCGGCGGTGTCGTGGTGGTCCCCGGCATCGTGGTCGGCGCCGAGGCCTTCGTCGCTGCCGGAGCGGTGGTGACGGCCGACGTGGCCGAGCGGGCCGTGGTCATGGGCGTACCGGCCAGATTCGTCCGCGAAGTCGAGGACGAGGACCTGCTCGAGCGCTGGCGCTAGTTCCCTACGCGGCCGCGTCGTGACGCTCACCGTCGACCGGATAGGACGCGAACTCGTCGAACAGCTCGCGCAGGCGATCGAGCACGGCTGCCGTGGTTCGCAGGTCGGCGTCGCTGAACTCGGCCAGGGCCGCACGCCAGCGGGGCTCCATGACCGCCCGGCGCTGTTCGATCACCGCGCGGCCGTGATCCGTCAGTGAGGTCAGAACGATGCGCTTGTCGAGGTCGGAGCGCACTCGCTCGACGAGCCCCGCTGCCGCGAGGCTGTCGAGCATCTGCGTGACCGTGGCCGCCGACAGGTCAGCCCGGCAGGCCAGCTCACGCGCAGACAGCTGCCCGTGCTCGCCGAGCCCGAACAGCAATCCGTACTGCGCGTAGCTGAGTTCGCCGGGCCGGTGGGTGTCGCGCCCCCGCAGCCGGCGCACCGCACCCATCGCCGCCTTGAACGAGCGACCGAGCTGCTCGGCCGCGGCCTGGTCGGCGACGGGGACGTCGCCGGCCGGGGTCTCGCCGGCAGGAGGGCCGCCGGCGGGCGTGCTCATGCCGGGACCGCCTCCGCCACGGCCTCGGCGGGGACCCCGTCGAGCTGGCTCTTCGCGGCCTTCGCTCTGCGCTCCGCGCCGACCAGGACGATGCAGGGAATGATCGCCAGCGCGGTGATCGCTGCCGACCACCAGAAGGCGGTGCCGTAGGCGTCGGCGGCGCCGGCCAGCGTGTGAACGCCGACCAGGGCGCGTTGCAGGACGACGGCGAGCACGGCGGTGCCGATCGAGCCGCCGACGCGCTGGAGCACGTTCAGCTGCGGCGTAGCATCGGACAGCTCCGATCGCTCCAGAGCGGCGAACGCGGCCGACATCGCGGGCATGAAGGCGAAGCCGATGCCCATTCCCCGCACCAGCATCGCGACCGAGAGCCAGGTGATCGGCGTGTGCGCGCCGATGAACCCGAACGGGATCGTGGCGATGGTGGTCACGATCACTCCGAACAGGGCCAGCGGCCCACCGCCGTAGCGGTCGGTGAGCTTGCCGGCCAGCGGCATCACCAGCGCCATGCCGAGGCCCTGGGGCGCGGTCAGCAGTCCGGTGGCCACGACGCTCTGATGCCTGACGTCCTGCCAGTACAGCGGCAGCAGGATCATGCCGCCGAACAGCGCGGCGCCGAGGCAGAACATCGCGATCGATGCGGAGGAGAAGGTCGGCTTGCGGTACAGGCGCAGGTCGAGCAGCGGATTGCGGATGCGGAGCGCGTGGAACGCGAACAGCGCGACCAGCGTCACACCCACGACGCAGGGCCCGATGACCTTCGGGGAGGTGAAGCTGCCGGTGGCCCCGATCTCGGCCAGGCCGTAGGTGAGCAGCGGCAATCCCGTGGCCATCAGCACCAGACCCAGTACATCGAGACGGCCGGCGGGTGCCTGCTTGCCCGCGGGAAGGATCCGCAGCCCGGCCACCACGGCGACGATGCCGATCGGGACGTTCACGTAGAAGATCCAGCGCCAGCTCAGGTTCTGGACGATCAGACCGCCCAGCGTGGGCCCCAGGATCGGGGCGAGCATCATCGGAACCGCGACGATCGACATCACCCGGCCCATGCGCTTAGGGCCGGCCGCCTCGGCCATCATCATCTGCCCGATCGGCAGGATCATGCCGCCACCCAGGCCCTGGATCACGCGGAACAGGGTCAGCTGGGTGGTGGAGGTCGCGAGTCCGCACAGCATCGATCCGGCCACGAACAGGACCAGCGACACCAGGTACACCCGCTTGGGGCCGAAGCGCCGAGCGGCCCAGCCGGAGACCGGGATCACGGCGGCCAGCGCGAGCATGTAGCCGGTCACCACCCACTGGATATCGGCGATCGGGCTGTGCAGGTCGCGCCCGAGGGTGGCCAGCGCCACGTTGACGATCGTCGTGTCGAGGATCGACATCATCGAGCCGAGGATGACCACGGCGCTGATGCGCCACACGTATGCGTCAATGCGATCTGGCGCGCCGCTCACGGCGGCCCCTTTCCTCGGCCGGCATTCATAAGGTGCCGAAAGATTAGGTACCGAATGAGCCAGATGTCAAGGCCTGGGGTCAGCGGTACGGGGTGCTCAGCGGAGCAAAGGACCGTCCGGCCCGTCGGGCACTATGCCCGGCCCGTGTCTGCGTTTCGCTCGACTGTTCCCCGCGCCCCGCTGCGCGCCTGGCAGCTGCGCGCCCTGACCGCGATGTCCGACTGGCGGCACGGCAGCTTCCTTCTCTCGGCCGCGCCGGGAGCGGGCAAGACAAGGCCGGCGCTCGAGCTGGCCGGCCGGGCGCTCCGCGCCGGTGATATCGGAGGCGTCATGGTCGTCTGCCCAACCGCGCCCCTGACCCGCCAATGGGCGGCCGCGGCCGCCGAGCTCGGCCTCGACCTCGTCCCGGACTCTGAGTCGCCACGGCCGCCGCGTGGCTTCCAAGGCGTCTCGATCACCTATTCACGCGTGGCCTCGGCGTCTCACCGCTGGCGCCGTGAGCTCCCACACAGGGTGCTCGTGATCGCCGATGAGGCGCACCACCTCGGCGAGGACCTGGCGTGGGGCGAGGGATTCGCCACGGCGTTCGGCGACGCGCCCCGGTGGCTGCTGCTCTCGGGCACGCCGTTTCGCTCCGACGCGGCCTCGATTCCCGGCGTTCGCTACGACCGTGATGGCCTCGCCGAGCCCGATATCTCGTACACGTACGCCGACGCCGTTCGCGATGGCGTGTGCCGGGCGGTCTGCTTCGTCGCCTACGACGGGGCGCTGTCGTGGCGCAGCGGCGACGACGTGATCGAGTCGAGCTTCGAAACCGTCCTCTCGACCCGCGAGGCCAGCCGCCGCTACCGCACCGCCATCTCGACCGAGCTGCCCGATGGCTTGCCGCGCATCCTGCGGGAGGCCGACGAGAAGCTGCGCGGGCTGCGGCAGGCCGGTCACGGGGACGCCGGCGGCCTGGTGCTCGCCGCCGACACCGAGCACGCGCGGCGGGTGGCCGGACTGCTGCGCGAGGTGACCGGGCGATCGCCGCTGGTCGTGCTCCACACCGAGTCTCAGGCTGCGGCCAAGCTGGCCGCGTTCACTCGCTCTCGCGACCCGTGGATCGTCGCGGTCAACATGGTCTCCGAGGGCGTCGACATCCCACGGTTGCGGGTCGGGGTGTACGCGACCGCAGCCAAGACGCCGCTCGTCTTCCGCCAGATCGTCGGCCGTTTCGTGCGCACGGTGCCCGGCCGTCCGGTCGAGCCCAGCTGGCTGTACATCCCGGCTGATCCGGTGCTGCGCGATCACGCCAGCACGATCGAGACCGAGCTCCGGCGGGCGCCGCGGAAGCTGAGCGAAGAGGAGGAGGGGTGGGATCGTGAGGAGCGGCTCCGCACCGAGCCGGGCGAGACGCTTCATTTTGAGCCGCTCAGCGCTGACGTGGCGCCGCAGATGACCCTGTTCGGACCGCCTGCTGCGGCGCCGCCGGTTGCGCCCGTTGGGCCGGTCGGACCCGCGGCCGAGCGCGAGGAGCCCGGCGAGCGCTGGGAGAACGTTCCGGCGTTCGAGCGGCGAGCGATGCTTCGCGGCGAACGTCATCGGCTGGTCTCCGAGGTCAGGCACCGTGACGGGAGCAGCCATCGCGACATCAACGCATGGCTGAATCGCCGGCTCGGGATCTCGAGCGTCGAGGAGGCGACGCTGGAGCAGCTCGAGCGCTCCGTCGAGCTGCTGGTGGCCAAGCTCACGCAACGACGCTGAGCCGGCGCTGCCCGATCGCGGGGCTGAACCACGCGGTCGCCGTGGCGATCGAGCGGGTGTTCCTGGCCGGCCGGCTGGCCGAGATCAGCTGACCACCGGCGCGGCGCCGGCCATGCCGCGGCTCGCCTCGGTCCAGATGATCTCGTCACGGCTCGGTCCGATGCCGATCAGGGCGATCGGGACGCCGACGAAGTCGGCCACGAACGCGAGGTACTCGCGCGCAGCGGCGGGCAGATCCGATTCGCTGCGGCACTCGCTGAGATCCTCTGACCAGCCGGGCATCTCGACGTACTCGCCGACCGCGTGGTGGAGCACGCTCTGGTGATAGGGGAAGTAGTCGAACTCCGCCCCCTCGGCGCCGCGGTAGCGCGTGCACACGCTGATCTGGTCGAGCCCGGAGAGCACGTCGAGCTTGGTCACGGCCAGCGCAGTCAGCGAGTTGATCCGGGCCGCGTAGTGCAGAGCGACCAGGTCCAGCCACCCGACCCGGCGAGGTCGGCCGGTGGTGGTCCCGTACTCGCCTCCGCGCTCGCGCATCAGGTCGGCCAGCTCGCCTTCGAGCTCCGTGGGAAACGGGCCCGAACCCACCCGGGTGCCATAGGCCTTGGTGACGCCCCAGACCTCGTCGATGTCCTTTGGTCCTACACCGGCGCCGATGCAGGCTGCGCCGGCGACCGGGTTCGACGAGGTGACAAACGGATACGTGCCGTGGTCGATGTCGAGCAGCGCGCCCTGAGCGCCCTCGAAGACGACCAGCGCGTCCTCATCGAGCTTGTCGAGCACCAGACGGCTCGTGTCGGTGATGTACCGCTCGAGGCGGTGTCCGTAGGTGAGGTAGTCGTCCGTCATTGCCTGAAGGTCGAGGCGCGGGTCGCGCGCGAACGGGCGCAGCGAGTGCCACTTGGGCTCCAGCGCCGCGACGATCTTCTTCTTCAGGATCTTCTCGTCCAGCAGGTCCTGAACCCGGATTCCCAGCCGCGCTGCCTTGTCGGCATAGCAGGGCCCGATCCCCCGGCGCGTGGTCCCGATCTGGAGCTTGCCGAGCTTCGCCTCCCCGGCGTGGTCGAGCATCATGTGGTACGGCATGATCAGGTGGGCGTTGGCCGAGATCCTCAGCCCGCTGGTGTCGACGCGGCGGCGCCGGAGCTCATCGAGCTCGTCGGTGAGCACCTTCGGGTCGATCACGACCCCGTTGCCGATCACGCACAGCTTCCCCGGGTGGAGGATGCCGGAGGGCATCAGGTGCAGCTTCCAGGTCTGCCCGTCGCGGACGATCGTGTGCCCGGCGTTGTTGCCGCCCTGGAAGCGGACGATCGCGTCGGCCCGCTCGGCGAGCAGGTCGGTGATCTTGCCTTTTCCCTCGTCGCCCCACTGAGCGCCGACGATCACGATTCCGGGCATAGCGGGATCAGTGTACGTGGGCGGGCGCCGGGCCCGCCTCAGGTCGAGTGCAGCTCCATGCGGCGGTCATGTCCCATCACCGGTAGCTCATCGCACATCTCGGTCAGTCGCGAGACGGTACGAATCGTGATCTGGTCCTGCAGCTCCTCACGGGTGGTGATGTTCGTGGTAATCACCATCGAGCGCTCGTCCTCGTAGCGCGCGTTGACGATCGAGTACAGCTCCTCCAGTACCCAGTCCGTCGTGCGCTCGGCCCCGACGTCGTCGATGTGCAGGAGATCGACGGCCGTCAGCCGGTCGAGCAGGTCGACGTGCGAGCGCTCGGCGCGGTGGGTGTCCCGGATCTCGTTCATCAGCCTGGGGAGCGAGTAGATCGCCACCGAGCGCCCCGCGCTCGCCGCCGCCTTCGAGACCAGCATCGCCAGCGTGGTCTTGCCGGTGCCCACCGGGCCCATGAACCACAGGCCCCGCCCAGCGTCGAGCTGGGCGTCGATCGTGTCGGCGAAGCGGCGCACGTGGGCGACGACCTCAGGCCTGATCTCGGTGACCGGGGGGCGGTCGAATGCGACGTCCCGGTACCGCCGCGGGATCACCGCGGACAGGCTGCGCGCCTTGCTCGACGCGACCTGGTGGCGTCGGCAGCGGCAATCGAAGGCGGTGTTCGTCGCCTCGTCGTAGACGAACCCGGAGCCGTCGCAGACCCCGAACTGGCAGCGGTCGCTCATCAGCTGAAGCGCTCGCCGGCGTAGTTCATGAACTTGGGGAACTCGTTGCGGAAGGTGAGCACGATGTCGCCGACCGGTCCGTTGCGGTGCTTGGCCACGATGATGTCGGCCTCACCCGGGCGCTCGGACTCGTCCTTGAGGTAGTACTCCTCGCGATAGATGAACATCACCAGGTCGGCGTCCTGCTCGATCTGGCCCGATTCGCGCAGGTCCGAGAGGATCGGCTTCTTGTCGCCTCCGCGCTGCTCCACCGCGCGGCTCAGCTGGGAGAGGGCGATGACCGGGACGTTCAGCTCGCGGGCGAGGCTCTTGAGACCGCGGCTGATCTGACCCACCTGCTCGACGCGGCTCTCGACCCGCCCCTCGTGGCGCATCAGCTGCAGGTAGTCGACGATGATCAGCCCGAGCCCGTTGTCCAGCTGATTGTGCAGCCGCCGGGACTTGGCGCGGATCTCCAGCACGCTGGTGTCGCTGGAGTCGTCGATCCACAGCGGCGCCGCGGCCAGTCGCTGGCAGGCGGCCAGGATCGAGGCCCAGCGGTTCTCGGCCACGCGGCCCTTGCGCAGCTCATCGCCCTTGATCTTCGCCTGCGAGGCCACGAACCGCTGGGCGAGCTCGGACTCGGACATCTCGAGCGAGAACAGCGCCACCGCGTGATCTTCGAGGACGGCGTTCTCGGCGATGTTGGTCACCAGTGCCGACTTGCCCATCGAGGGCCGGGCGGCGAGGATGACCAGATTCCCCGGCTGGAAGCCGCCGGTCAGCGCGTCGAGGTCCTTGAACCCGGACGGAGTGCCGGTCAGGGGCGTCTTGGCGATCGACAGGCGGTGGAGCTTCTCCGTCTCCTGGTCCAGGATCTCGGCGATTGGCCGGAACTTCTTCTGACGCTCGTCATGCGCGACCTCGAGCACCGCCCGCTCGGCCTGCTCGACCAGCTCCTGCGCCGGCGCCTGCCGTTCCAGCACGCTGGCCTGGATCACATAGGAGGTCTCCAGCAGCGCCCGGAGCTGCGCATTGTCGCGGACGATCCGCCCGTACTCCCGCGCATGACCGGCCGCGGGCACCCATCCGGCCAGCTCGTCGATCGCCTCCGGGCCGCCGATCTCCTCCAGCTTGCCGTGCTGCCGCAGCGTCTCGGCGACGGTCAGATGGTCGATCTTGCGGTTGCTGCGGTGCAGCTCGAGCATCGCCGCAAACACCGCACCGTGCTGCTCGCGGTAGAAGTCCTCCGGCTGCAGGTGCTCTTCGATCAGCAGCCCGTACAGGTGGCGCTCATCCAGCAGCACCGCCCCGAGCACCGACTTCTCGGCCTCGAGGTTGTGGGGCGGGAGGGCGATCTTCTCAGCGACGCTCATCGGACCTGATCCGAGTCTAGATTCGGCTCCGGCGACGCCGCGGCCGCGATCCCGCAACCAGCACGGAATTCCTGATCGGAGCCGATCCCGGACCGGGCAGCCGAGCGCGACCGCGCGGCGGCGGCTGACGGCCCGCCCTCGGCCGCGGTCAGCGCTGCTCGACGACCATCGTCTTGACCGCCGCGGTCACACCGTCGGCGATCTCGACGACCACCATGTAGGTGCCGATGT
>Ga0209839_10000194_pt1 | contig 30189 bp, 25 predicted proteins | sample OrgsoiDNA2013050_FD_185800 | JGI IMG/M metagenome (GOLD analysis project Ga0209839, IMG submission 185800) | Permafrost soil microbial communities from the Arctic, to analyse light accelerated degradation of dissolved organic matter (DOM) -... | ecosystem: Environmental > Terrestrial > Soil >... | reverse complement strand
TGGCCGTCTTCCGTATAGTCAAGTGAGGGTAATTTCGTGGGCTCAGTCATCAAGAAGCGTCGTAAGAGGATGGCCAAGAAGAAGCACCGCAAGCTGCTGAAGAAGACCCGCATCCAGCGGCGCAACAAGAAGTAGGCCGGCCGGACCGGGTCGCCGCGCGGTACCCGCCGGACGGTCGGCGGCCCGGCGTGCAGCGCAGCGCGTGGAACGCTCCGGGCCGTAGGGGTCGCGCCAACCCGCGACGTCAGGCACCATAAGCGTCAATGTCAATCTCCGTGCTGGTGGCGATCGCAGGCGTGCTGGTGGCGGCTGTGGGGACTGGTCTGCTTGGCGGGCGGTGCATCCGCAGCCCGGCGCCCAGCTTCATCGCCTGGACGGCGGCCATGCTGGCGATCACGGTGGCGCTGCTCGCGCAGAGCATCGGATTCGTCAGCGGCTTCGGCCCCGCGACATTCCGGGTCATTCAGATCAGCGCGCAGCTTGTGGCTCCGGTCGCACTGGCCTGGGGCCTGGTCGAGTTGGTGGCGCGGGGGCCGGCCGTCCGCTTCGGGGCGCGGCTTGCCGCCGGCGGGCTGGTGGTCGTGGCCGGTGTGATCCTGGCCACGGATCCGCTGGCGGCTAGGCCGTTCGGTACCACCTGGCCTCCAGCCGCCGTGCACTACCAGCTCATTCCGCACTACGTGCTGATCGCGCTGGACTTGGCCGTCTCGGTCACCGCTGTTGCGGCGGTGAGCCTGTGCGCGGCCCGGGCCCGCAGCCGGCCCGCGGGAAGATCGTCGCTGCCCGGGGCCGCAGCCATCGCAGCGGCCACGGTGGCCCTGGTGGCGTTGCGTTTCCCGCTGCCGGCCAACGCGGCCTACCCGGCGCTGACGGCTGCCGCGGCCGGGCTGGTCTGGTTCGGTATGACCAGAATCGACGGCGCGGTGATCGATGGCCCGGCGCCCGCATCATCGCGGGCCGCCCGCGGGACGGTGCGGACCGGCGTTGCCGGGCGGGATGCCTCGCCGAAGTCAGCCCGCGAACGGCCGGCCGGTGAATGGCCAGCCAGCGAGCCGTGGCCAGCCGCCGAATGGCCGGCGGACCAGCGGAGCGAAGGGCAGCGGCTACCCGGGCCGGGTCCGGGCCGCCCAGATCCGGATGTCCTGGCCGGTGGTTATGATCCCGGCTTGCGTGCGGACGCCCCGGTGGACGGGGCGCGACGCCGCGGCCGGGACCCTCGCCCGTACCGGCCGGGAACACCCGGGGCGACCGCCGGGCCCGGCGGTCGCAGCGAGCCCGCTACGGGACCGGGCCGGATTCCGGCTCCGGCCGGCTCAGGTCCGGCGGCCCCGGCCCCCAGCGTCGTGAGGCCGGTGGCCCCGCCGCACGGCCTGATCGCGATCTACACGCTGCTGGAGGACCGAGTGGCGGACTTTGACCGGGTCGCCGATCAGGCCGCCGAAGAGGTACGCACGCATGAGCCGGACACGCTGGTCTACGTGATCCACACCGTACCGAAGGCCCCGATGCAGCGGATCTTTTATGAGATCTACCGCGACCGGGCCGCCTACGATCGCCATGAGCAGCAGGCGTACATCAAACGGTTCGTCACCGCCAGGAGGCCCTACGTGCTCGCGACCAACGTGATCGAACTGCGGCTGAAGTACGCCAAGATTTCCCCGCTCGGGCAGGCCGGAGCGCAAGCCGGGGCGCAGCCGGCCGGAGCGGTGGGCACAGCCGAGGCCAGCGGCGCCGGTCCGGCCGCGCCTACCTTCCCGGCGGGTGCGCCAGCGCAGGCCGGACCGCGGCCGCTGGGCCGCTCCAGGGCTACCGGGGATCCGGACGGTGCTGCCTACCCCGCCGGCTGGGGGGATCCACCCGCCGCGGCCCGCGGTCGCAGCCAGGAGCGTCCGGCATCACAGCGCCGGTACAGGGGGATCTGAGCCATGACCGCACCGGAAGCGCCGGGCCGGACCCGGATCACCCTGCTCGGCAGGCCGGGCTGTCACCTGTGTGACGACGCGCGCACGGTCATCGCCCGGGTTGCTGCTGACCTGGGGGTCGGCTGGGAGGAACGCGACATCACGGCGTCCAGCGAGGATCTGGCGGAGTACTGGGACAAGATCCCGGTGACGCTGGTCGACGGCGTGCAGCACGACTTCTGGCGGGTAAGCGAGGATCGGCTCCGGGCCGCCCTGCGGCACTGACCTGCGGAGGCGGGCGGCAGGTCCCGACTTTGTGCATCTATTCACAAAGGCGTACCTTGGAAGGCGAGTCGCCACGTCGACCGTCGCCCCCTCTCGCGCAGCCGGCTGGCGCCTCCAAGCCCACCTGGCGGGCCCAGACCGGTCATCACCGCCGTGGCCCGCCTCGCGTCGATCCCCCGAGGAGCGCCGGCGCATGTCCCGTGACCGCCTGCCCGAACCCGATCCCGACGATCCCGTAGGCCCCGGCGGCCGTCTCGCCGGGGACCGCCCAGCCGGCGACCGGCTGCCCGAAGCGACGGTCTCCCGGCTTCCCGTCTACCTCCGGGTGCTGACCGGTATGGCCGAGCGCGGTGTGGTTACCGTGTCCAGCGATCAGCTGGCGACCGGGGCCGGCGTGAACTCGGCCAAGCTCCGCAAGGATCTGTCGCATCTCGGCTCGTACGGCATCAGGGGCGTCGGTTATGACGTCGAATATCTCATCTATCAGGTATCGCGCGCCCTCGGCCTGACCCAGGACTGGCCCGTGGTCATCGTCGGCGCCGGAAACCTCGGCCGCGCGCTGGCCAACTACGGGGGCTTCGCCACCCGGGGTTTCCGGATCGCGGCTCTGCTGGACTGCGATCCGGCCGTCGTCGGGACCCGCATCGGGCGCCTGGCCGTCCGGCACTGCGACGAGCTCGAAGACGTCGTGACCCGGCAGAAGGTGGCGATCGGCGTGATTGCCGCGCCTGCCGGTTCGGCTCAGGCCGTGTGCGATCGCCTCGTCGGGGCAGGAGTTACCAGCATTCTGAACTTTGCGCCGGTCGTTCTCAATGTGGCGGATGGCGTTGACGTGCGTAAGGTTGACCTGTCGATAGAACTGCAAATCCTCGCGTTCCACGCGCAGCGACGATTGGTGGAGCGGAACGGGCGTATCACCCGGAGCGCGCTGCGTACCGTATCTGAGGAAGCCGAGCGGTTTCCAGCGGCGGCCGCGGCCAAATCAGCGGCAGAAGCGTAGGCGGTAGTCAGGTGAGTGTGCTCGTGGTCGGGATGAGCCACAAGAGTGCGCCGGTCCCGGTTCTCGAGCGTGCCGCGCTCAGCGCGGACGCGCTCCCGAAGCTGCTCAGAGACCTTTTCCAGGCTGGCGATGTGGCGGGAACCTTTGTCATTTCCACCTGCAACCGGGTGGAGATCTACGCGGATGTGAACCGGTTCCACGGGAGCGTGGCCGCCGTCTGCGAGCTGTTCTCCCGTTACTCGGGCATCGTCACCCCCGAGCTGACCGGGCACCTCTACGTCCACTACGAGGAGGGCGCCGTCAAGCACCTGCTCGCGGTCGCGGCCGGGCTGGACTCCATGGTGCTAGGCGAGCCCCAGATTCTCGGCCAGGTCCGTGCCGCGCTCAACGTCGCCCGGACGAACGGGACGCTGGGCCGGGCTCTCGGTGACGTGGGCTCGGCCGCTCTGCGTGCGGGCAAGCGCGCGCACGCAGAAACCGGGATCGACCGGACCGGGGCCAGCCTGATCAGCGTGGGGCTCGAAATGGCGGCCAGTGTGCTGGGCCGCTCGTCCGTGCAGGGCCAGCGTGTGCTCGTGGTCGGAGCTGGTTCCATGAGCTCGCTCGCCGCGGCCAGCGCGAGCCGGTCCGGCGCGGCCCACGTCACCGTCGCGAACCGCACCCGGCGGCACGCCGAGCGCCTCGCCGCATCAGTCGGCGGCGGCACGGCCGACCTGGCTGAGCTGCCGCAGGCGATCGCCGCGGCCGACGTGGTCGTCTCCTGCACGGGAGCGTCCGGGCTGGTCATCACCGACGCCGCCGTCCAGTCCGCGCTGGCCCGGCGCACCGCAGGCGCCGACGCCGGGACCGGATCGGGTCATCCGCTGGTGTTTCTCGATCTGGCCATGCCCCGCGATGTCGACACGCGGGTGGCCACGCTGCCGGGCGTCACCGTCATCGGGATGGAGGAGCTGGCCGCCGCGGGGCATTCCGCGACGGCGCTGGCGAGCGTGGCCGACGAAGTGGCCGCCGTCCGGGCGATCGTGGCGGAGGAATTCAGCGCCTACCGGGCCGCTGCGCACGCCGCCCAGGTGACGCCGACCGTCGTGGCGCTGCGGGCCAAGGCCGCGGAAGTGGTCGATGCCGAGCTGGCCCGGCTGACCGGGCGGCTGCAGAGTGTCGACGGACTTGACGGCCGTGCGCTGGAGGAGATAGCCCGCGCGGTGCGCCGAGTGGTAGACAAGCTCTTGCACGCACCGACGGTGCGCGTCAAAGAGCTCGCCGGCTCGCCGCGGGGGGACGGGTACGACGAGGCACTGCGGGTTCTTTTCGATCTTGATCCCCGGACCGTGGAGGCGGTTACCTCCGCGGATCCGGAGTCGGCAGATGCTGACCATACCCAGCTGCCCGCGCCGTCGGCAGCGGAGGGGAACCGGGAATGAGCGTGCCCGCCGTGCTGCGGCTCGGCACCCGCAAGAGCCCCATGGCCATGGCGCAGTCCAGCCTGGTCGCCGCCGCGATCACGGCCCGTACCGGGTGCCGGGTCGAGCTGGTCGGAGTCACCACTCACGGGGACGTGAGCCAGGCTCAGCTGGCCCAGATCGGGGGGGCCGGCGTCTTCGTCAGCGCTCTGCGTGACCGGCTCCTTGGCGGCGACGTCGACCTGGCTGTGCACTCACTCAAGGACCTGCCGACGGGCCAGCCGGAGCAGATCGTCTTGGCCGCCGTTCCGCGGCGGGACGATCCGCGCGACGCGCTCGTAACCCGGGATGGCGCCAAGCTCGCGGACCTGCCGGCCGGCGCCACCATCGGCACGGGTTCCCCGCGCCGGGCGGCGCAGCTGACGCTGCTCAGGAAGGACATCCGGTGCGTCCCGATCCGGGGCAACGCGGATACCCGGCTGGGCAAGGTCGGTGCGGGGGATCTCGACGCTGTGGTGCTGGCCGCCGCGGGCCTGGCCCGGATCGGGCGCCTGGACGCGGCCAGCGAGGTCTTCGAGCCCGACGACATGCTCCCCGCGCCCGGGCAGGGCGCCCTCGCGGTGGAGTGCCGCGCTGATGACTCCGGCCTCGCGGAGCTGCTTGGCGCCGTGGATGATCCGCTCAGCCGCGCGGCCGTCACCGCCGAGCGGGCCGTGCTGGCCTTCCTGGAGGCAGGCTGCAGCGCGCCCATCGGGGCCCACGCGGCCGGGACGGCAGAGCATCTGCATCTGCACGCGGCGGTCATCGCCGCGGACGGCCGTCAGGTGCTGCGTGCGCGCGGGGATGGCAGGCCCGGTGCGGCCGCGCAGCTCGGCCGGGACATCGCGGCACGATTGCTGCGGGACGGCGCGGGCAGTCTGATGAGCGTGCCCCAGGTTCGGACGATGAACGGGAAAGATGCATCGTGAACGTCACCCCTAGTACCTCCCTGACGCCCGGCGATGCGCCGGTGCCGATCGGCCGTGTCGCGCTGGTCGGTGCGGGACCCGGAGACGAGGGCCTGCTGACCCTACGCGGCGCCCAGCTCATCGGTGAGGCGGGCCTGGTGGTCGCCAGCCGTGAGCCCGGGACCCGGATCCGGCAGCTCCTGAGCCCCGGCGCGGAGCTCGTCATCACCGCCGAAGGTACCGGCGCGGAGCCCGACCTGATCGCGGCCGCTCAGGCCGGGAGTCTGGTGGTGCGGCTCTACGACGGTGACCCGCTGCTGGACGGTGGCGCGGATGACGCGCTGGCGCTCGCGGCGGCCGGCGCGGCGTTCGAGGTCGTGCCGGGTGTCCCGGCTGCGACCGCGGTTCCCGCTTACGCCGGCATCCCGATCGGGGGCGAAGGCGTTGACGTGCGGGTCATCCAGGCCGCGGACGCCAGCCGCGTGGTGTTCGGCCCCGGGACGCTCGTGGTCCTCGGCGCCGAAGCCGGTCCCGCCGACCTCGGCAAGATGCTCATCGCCGCGGGCTGGCCGGAGACGACACCGTTCGCCATCACCTGGGACGGGACGACCACCTCGCAGCGGACGATCGCCTCCAGCCTGGGCCGTATCGCCGCGGACCTGAAAGCCGCCGGGGTGAGCCTGCTCAACGCGGGCCACGCCGTGGCCGTGATCGGTGACGCGGTGCAGGCCCAGCCGCGCCTGTCCTGGTACGAGACCAAGCCGCTCTTCGGCTGGCGTGTCCTGGTCCCACGGACCAAGGCCGACGCCGCGGCCGTTTCTGAGCGGCTCCGCGAGCAGGGTGCCATCCCGGAGGAAGTTCCCACCATCGCGGTGGAGCCGCCCCGGACGCCACAGCAGATGGACCGTGCGGTGCGGGGGCTGGTCACCGGCCGTTACCAGTGGGTCGCCTTCACGTCGGTCAACGCGGTCCGTGCCATCCGGGAGAAGTTCGAGGACTACGGCCTCGACGCGCGGGCGTTCGCCGGCGTCAAGGTGGCCGCGGTCGGTGAGCAGACCGCCGCGGCGCTGAAGGAATTCGGGATATCGCCGGATCTCATCCCGGAGGGCGAGCAGTCGGGAGAGGGCCTCGCGGCCGCGTGGCCGCCCTACGACGACGTACTCGACCCCATCAACCGGGTCCTGCTGCCGCGCGCCGACATTGCCACCGAGCACCTGGTCGCACGGCTCACCGAACTCGGCTGGGAGGCGGAGGACGTCACCGCCTACCGCACCGTCCGGGCCGCGCCGCCGCCCGCGCCGATCCGCGAGGCCATCAAGGGCGGTGGCTTCGACGCGGTGCTGTTCACCTCCTCATCTACGGTGCGGAACCTGGTCGGGATCGCGGGCAAGCCGCACGCGGTCACGGTGATCGCGGTGATCGGCCCGCAGACGGCCAAGACCGCGGCGGAGTTCGGGTTGCGGGTCGACGTCATAGCCCCGAAACCGTCGATGACCGCGCTCGTCGAAGCCCTCGCCGGCTACGGGGCCAGCCAACGGGCCGCCGCCGTCGAGGCCGGTGAACCGCTCCGGCGGCCCAGCGAGCGGCGGCGGGGGGCCCGTAAGCGCCCCCGCTAAGACCGCAAGTCAAGCAATGGCCCGGCACCCAGTAGGGAGTGGCACGTGAACGCAGGGTTCCCCGTAGTCCGGCCGCGCCGGCTACGGCGTACGGCGGCACTGCGCAACCTGGTCGCGGAGACCGCCGTGCGGCCTGCCGACCTGGTGCTGCCCATGTTCGTCAAGGAGGGCATCGCTGAGCCCCAGCCGATCGGCTCCATGCCGGGTGTCGTTCAGCACACCCGGGACAGCCTGCGGAAGGCGGCCGCCGAGGCGGTGGACGCGGGTGTGGGCGGCCTCATCCTGTTCGGCATTCCCGCCGCGAAGGACGGGCGGGGCTCAGCCGCCGACGACCCGGCCGGCATCGTCCAGCTCGCGCTGCAGGACCTGTCCGCTGAGGTGGGCGACGCCACGGTGCTCATGGCCGATCTGTGCCTGGATGAGTACACCGATCACGGCCACTGCGGCCTGCTCACGCCCGCCGGGGAGGTAGACAACGATTCCACCCTGGAGCGCTATGCGGCGATCGCGGTGGCGCAGGCGTCCGCCGGCGCTCATGTGGTCGCACCGAGCGGGATGATGGACGGGCAGGTAACCGCGATCCGCTCGGCCCTGGACGGTGCCGGCTTCGCCGAGGTGGCCATCTGCGCTTACTCCGCCAAATACGCGTCCGGCTTCTACGGCCCCTTCCGCGATGCCGCCGAGTGCGCCCCCCAGTTCGGTGACCGCGCCGCGTACCAGCAGGACCCGCCCGGTTCGGACGAGGCGCTGCGCGAGGTGCTGCTCGACATCGACGAGGGCGCGGACATGGTCATGGTGAAGCCCGCGCTGCCCTACCTGGACATCATCAGCCGGGTCGCCGCCACCGTCCACGTGCCCGTCGCGGCCTACCAGGTAAGTGGCGAGTACGCCATGGTGGAGGCGGCCGCGGCGCACGGATGGCTGGACCGGGACCGGATCATCATGGAGACGCTCACCGGGATCCGCCGGGCCGGAGCCGGCATCATCCTGACCTACTGGGCCGCCGAAGTGGCCCGCCGCCTGCGGTAGCCGGCCCATCGCCATCCCTGGGCAGCTGCCCGCTGCGGGGTGGCCCAGGCGAGCTGGGCGGGCGACGGCTAAGCGCGGGCGGTGACGGTGGCGGACGGGTCGCCGGTCGCGCCTGCTGCCCGGGCAGCCGGGCTGCTGCAATGTACGGTCACGGGCAGTTAACGCCGGCTGGGGCACGAACCGGGTTCCTGCGGCAATATGGCAAACGGGCTGTTTGCAGTGCTCTACGATGGGTGACGCCGTCGCTGGGACTGGCCCGCACACCCTCGACCGGCACCTTTCTGGCCCGCCACGCTGGGGATGCGTTCTCCTGGCCCGTGGCCGGCAACATCGATACGGAGCGCCGGCGGTGCGGTCGGGGCTCCAGGTAGGAGCTGCCCGATGGTCGATGTGGTGAAGCGCCGTAGCCGCCGGAAGGCGGCGATGCGTGGCGACCGGCGCGATCCACTCGGGCAGGCGGCGAAGAACTACGCGGCGCTGGGCTGGCCCGTCTGTGTCGGGGCTCATCTCCCGGCCGACGGCCTGAAGACCGGCCGGGCCTGCTCGTGCGACCGGGTAGGCTGCCCGGCGCCAGGGGCGCACCCCGTGTCCCCGACCTGGCAGATGCAGGCCACGGTCGACACCGGCATCATCGGGCAATGGTGGGCGGCGCGGCCGGAGGCGAGCGTCATCCTGATCACCGGGCGGGTCTTCGACGTGCTCGACGTCCCGGCCGTGGTGGGCTCGGCCGCGCTGGCCCGCATCGAGGAAACCGGGATCGCCGCCGGCCCAGCGGCGGAGGCCGGTGGCCGCACCCTGTTCTTCGTCACGACCCGCGGGGCGCCGGTCGACGAGGACGAGTGGTGGTCCTGCCGGCTGGACTGTGAGCCGGAGAACATCACCAGCCGGGGCAGCCTGCGCTGGCACTGCCGGGACAGCTATATCCTCGCCCCGCCGTCGGCCGGAGGGACGGGCGGGCCGGCCCGGTGGGTACGTGACCCAGCTGACCACTCGCTGCCGGACGCGCTTAGGCTGCTGGAGTTCCTGGTTGACGCGTGCGAGGAGGCTGGTCTGTCGTGAGCAACGCCGCCGAAGGCATCCCTGTCCCGGGTTCCCGTTCGGCGGAGTTGTTCGAGCGGGCGTGCGCCGTGACCCCGGGAGGCGTGAACTCACCGGTGCGCGCGTTCGGCTCCGTGGGCGGGATCCCGCGCTTCATCGCTTCGGGCTCCGGGCCGTACCTGACCGACGTGGACGGGCGCGAGTACGTCGACCTCGTCTGCTCCTGGGGCCCGATGATTCTCGGGCACGCGTACCCGCCTGTCGTGCAGGCGCTGCACGACGCGGCCCGCCGGGGCACGTCCTTCGGCGCGGCCACCCCCGGCGAGGTGGAGCTCGCGGAGGAGATCACCTCCCGCACCCCGGCGGAGCAGGTGCGGCTGGTCAACTCGGGCACGGAGGCGACCATGTCGGCGCTGCGGCTGGCCCGGGGCTTCACCGGCCGGCCTGCGGTCGTGAAGTTCGCGGGCTGCTACCACGGTCACGTTGACGCCCTGCTCGCCTCGGCCGGATCCGGGGTCGCGACGTTCGGGCTGCCGGACTCGCCCGGCGTGACCGGTGCGTCGGCCAGCGACACCATCGTGGTGCCGTACAACGACGAGGCGGCGGTGCGGGAGGCCTTCGCGACGCGCGGCGACCAGATCGCGTGCGTGGTGACGGAGGCGTGCCCGGCGAACATGGGCGTGGTGCCGCCCGGCCCGGGCTTCAACGAGATGCTCGCCGCCGTCTGCCACGCGCACGGCGCGCTGCTCATCATGGACGAGGTACTGACGGGATTTCGCGTGAGCCGGGCCGGCTGGTACGGGCGCGACGGCGTCGCCGGGGACCTGACGACGTTCGGCAAGGTGATGGGGGGCGGCCTGCCCGCGGCGGCCTTTGGCGGCCGGGCCGAGATCATGTCCCGGCTCGCCCCGAGCGGTCCCGTCTACCAGGCCGGGACGCTGTCCGGGAATCCGCTCGCGACCGCGGCCGGCCTGGCCACCCTGCGGGCCTGCACCCCCGAGGTGTACGGACGGGTGGACGAGGCCGCAGCGGTGGTGGCCAAGCTGGCCACCGAGGCGCTGACCGAGGCCGGCGTGCCGCACTGCCTGCAGATGGCCGGCAACCTGTTCTCCGCCTACCTCGGGCGCACCGAGCCGGTCCGGGACTTCGCGGCGGCCCGGGCTCAGTCGCCGGCCGCGTACGCGGCCTTCTTCCACGCCATGCTTGACGCCGGGGTGTACCTGCCGCCGTCGGCGTTCGAAGCCTGGTTCCTGTCCGCGTCGCACGACACGGCCGCGATCGCGCGGATCGCCGCCGCGCTGCCCGCCGCCGCCCGGGCGGCGGCCCGGGCTCTCGGCTGACGCCGCGCCGGCCCGGCGGTCACTGTCACCGCCTGGTCGTCGCGCCTCGTCGTGGTGCCGGTAAGCTGACTCAGCCATGAGTGACGACTTGCCCAGCCCTGCCGCCGCGGCGGGTGCCGATACGACCGTTGTGCACCTGCTCCGGCACGGGAAGGTCGAGAACCCGCGCGGGCTGATCTACGGCCGCTTGCCGGGCTATCACCTGTCCGAAGATGGCCGGATCATGGCCAAGGCCGCCGCGGACTATCTGGCCGAACGGGACGTGGTGGCCGTCTTTACCTCCCCGCTGGAGCGTGCCCGGGAGACGGCCGAGCCGGTCGCCGAGCGGTTCGGTGTCGAGCCGATCGTCGACGAGCGGCTCATCGAGCCGTGGAATCACTTCGAGGGCCTGGTCTTCGGGGTGGGGGACGGCTCGCTGCGGCGGCTCGAGCACTGGTGGTACCTGAGGGATCCATTCTCCCCGTCCTGGGGCGAGCACTACCAGGCGGTCCTCCAGCGGGTGCTCGCCGCGATGACGGACGCGCGGGACGCCGCCCGCGGGCACGACGTGGTATGCGTCAGCCACCAGCTGCCCATCTGGGTCACGCGCCGGAGCGTCGAAGGCCGGAGGCTGTGGCACCACCCGGGCAACCGCGAATGCGCGCTGGCCAGCGTCACCAGCTTCACCTACACCGGGGACGCCATCACCGGCGTGACCTACGCTGAGCCGGCCCGGCGTCAGGCTAACCTCGGTGGTACGGCACAATAGAATCTGGTACTACTCATTGTAGGAGTTTTCCGGGTCCGGGAGATCTGCCTGGTGTTCCGCTCGTCGACTACCGTTCGCCGTGCCGTGGGCATGGCGGTGATGGCCATCGCCGGCGTCCTGGGCGTGGCGGCGTGCGGCGGCCAGATAGCCGCGAACACTCCGGCCAGCAACGGGGTCAACTTCGTCGCGGGCAGCGGCACCACGACATACTTCAAGGCCGGTGGCCGGGCGGCTGCCCCAGCCGTTTCCGGGACCACGCTGTCCGGCGCCAAACTCAGCCTGAGCAGCTACCGCGGCCAGGTGGTCGTGCTCAACTTCTGGGGATCGTGGTGCGCGCCGTGCCGCAAGGAGGCCGAGACGCTGGTCGTGCTGTCGGAGCAGTACAAGTCCAAGGGCGTCCGGTTCGTCGGGGTCGATATCCGCGACTCGCCCGCCACCGCGGACGCCTTCGTGCAGAATTTCGGTATCACCTATCCGAGCCTGAACGACCCAGCCGACGAGATCGCGCTCGACTTCAGCGGCACGGTGCCGCCAGCGGCGATCCCGAGCACCCTGGTGATCGACCGCAGCGGCCGGATCGCCGGGCGGATCATCGGCGGAGTGACGTACCCGAGCCTCAACACCATGCTGACCAAGGTGACCGCTGGGACATGAACCGATGACGGATGTGCGCACGCCGGAGGCGGGCAGCGGGGGTGCCGGGGCCGCCGCGCCGGGTGAGTTCGTGCCGGGTGATCCCGCCCCGCCGAAGCTCCCGGCCGCGGGCCGGTTCGGCGTGACGGCGTGGGCCCGGTGGGGCTGGCGGCAGCTCACCTCGATGCGCGTCGCGCTCGTCCTGCTGTTCCTGCTCGCCCTGGGCAGCGTGCCCGGATCGCTGCTGCCGCAGGAGGGCATCGACCCGGCCGCGGTCCAGCAGTACTACACTGCCCACCCGGCGCTGGCGCCCTTCCTCAACGCCTTCGGCCTTTTCAATGTCTTCGCCGCCCCTTGGTTCGCGGCGATCTACCTGCTGCTTTTTGTGTCGCTGGCCGGCTGCGTGCTGCCGCGGACGTACCGGCTGGCCCGCTCGGCCCGGGCGCTCCCCCCGGCCGCGCCGCGCCTGTTGTCCCGGCTGCCGAACTCCGTGCGCTACGAGACGACGATGACACCGGCGGAGGCCTCCGCCGCGGCGGAGGCCTTCCTGGCCCGGCGGCGCTTCCGGCTGCACCGGGGCGACGGCTGGCTGTCGGCGGAGAAAGGGTACCGCCGCGAGTTCGGCAACCTGCTGTTCCACATCGCGCTCATCGGGGTCCTGGTCTCGGTCAGCCTGGGTGGCCTGCTCGGGTACAAGGCCGACCGCGTGGTGGTCGAGGGCAGCAGCTTCGCGGACACCGTCACCGACCTCGACGCGTACCATCCCGGGCACCTGGTGTCGCCCAGCGACCTGGCGCCCTTCAGCCTGACGCTGGACAAGTTCACGGCGAGCTACATCCTGAGCGGGCCGGACCGCGACCAGCCGTCCGTCTTCGGGGCGCACGTCTCTTTCACGGCGCAGCCCGGCGGCCCGGTGCGGAGCTACGACATCCAGGTGAACCACCCGCTGAAGGTGGACTCCACCAAGGTCTACCTGATCGGGCACGGGTACGCCCCGGTCTTCCGGGTGACGGACGGGCGCGGCAAGGTCGTGTACGACCAGCCGACCCCGTTCCTGCCGGCCGAGACGTCCACCTACCTGTCCGAGGGCGTCGTCAAGGTGCCCGATGCGCAGCCGGAGCAGCTCGGCTTCGCCGGGGTGTTCCTGCCCACCGCCATCGACGTGGACGGCCAGCTCCAGTCGGCCTTCCCAGCGCCGTATCAGCCGGCGGTCAGCATGATCCCCTACAGCGGCAACCTGGGCCTGAACTCCGGCGTACCCCAGTCGGTGTACCAGCTCGAAACCTCCGGCATGCACCGGCTCGACACTCCCGTGCAGGTGCTGACGCCCGGCCAGTCGATGAAGCTGCCGAACGGCGCGGGCACGCTCACGTTTACCGGCTACAAGCAATGGATCAGCCTGCAGGTGACCTACGACCCGGGGCAGGTGCCGGCCCTGATCTCCGGGATCGTCGCCCTGGCGGGCCTGCTGCTGTCCTTCCTCGTCCGGCGGCGGCGGATCTTCGTCCGCGCCTACCCTGGTGAATCCGGCCGCACGGTGGTCGACGTGGGCGGCCTGGCCCGCTCTGACGTCGGCGGCGGCTTCGAGACCGAATTCGCGGAGCTGGCGGCCGGTCTTGGAGCCGCGTTCCACGGCACATCCGGTGCTGACCGACCGGTGCCGGTCACCGCTACCACGCCGGCTCGCGGCGACGACGATCCATCTCCCACCAGAGAAGAGACGCGCAGTGCAGAGACGGAGTGAGGCCCATGTCCGATAACCTCGGGCTGGCGCAGCTCAGCGACCACCTCCTGATCACGGCCGTGGTCATCTACTCGCTCGCGATGCTGGCCTACGCGGGCGACTTCGCCTACGGCCGCCGGGTGAAGCCGGCCGCGTCCGCGAAGACTTCCCGGCCGGTTGCCGAACTGGCCGGCGTGGGCGCAGGCAGCGGAGCAGCCTCAGCGGAACCGCCCGCGGCAGCCACCCCGGCGGCGGTGAACCAGCCCGCGGACGGGCGGGAACGGCTCGGCCCGCTGATCCGCGGGGCGATCGCCCTGACCTGCGCCGGCCTCGCCGTGCACCTGGCCGGCGTCATCACCAGGGGCCTGGCGGTGCATCGGGTGCCCTGGGGCGACATGTACGAGTTCGTCACGGCCCTGACCTGCGTGACGGTCCTCTTCTTCGTCGCCCTGATGATGCGCTACCGGGCCTGGCATCTCGGCGTGTTCGTGATGGGCGCGGTGGTTGTCGCGCTGGGGCTCGCGCAGACGGTCATCTATACACCGGCCGGCCCGCTGGTGCCCGCGCTGCAGTCGTACTGGCTGGCGATCCACGTGGCCGCGATGACGCTGTCGGTCGGGATATTCTTCGTGGCCGCCGTGCTGGGCGTCGTCTACCTCTTCGCCGAACGGTACAACCGGCGGGTGGCGGCCGGCCGCAGCCCGGCCGACCACGGCATCATGCGCCGGCTGCCCGCGGCGGAGGAGCTCGACCGGCTCACCTACCGGACCGTTGTCTTCGGCTTCCCCATCTGGACGTTCGGCATCATCGCCGGTGCGATCTGGGCCGACCAGGCGTGGGGCCGCTACTGGGGCTGGGACCCGGTCGAGACGTGGGCCTTCATCACCTGGGTCGTCTATGCCTGCTTCCTGCACGCCCGCGCCACGGCCGGCTGGCGAGGCAGGCGGGCCGCGTATATCCAGCTGATCGGATTCGGTGCCCTGCTGTTCAACATCCTGGTGGTGCAGACCTTCGTCACGGGCCTGCACTCCTACGCGGGCCTGGGCTGAAGCCGGCCGGCTGAAGGCTGGGCGACCGAATAGGCCGGGTGGGCCGGGCTGGGTCACGGAAACCCAGCCATACCGCGGCGCCGACAGCGAAGGTCCCCGCGACGATGGCGATCCAGGCGGCCTTCGGCAGGCCACGGCACTCGCTGCCAGGAGTGAGTGCCACGTCGACCAGGCAGTAAAGCCAGAAGCCCGCCACCATGAGGACGAAGAGGGCGCCGAGCAGCAACATGCACGAAGCCTAACCGTGCCTACGGACCACCCGTATCTGCATTGGCCAAGTTTGAAACGGCATACGAACCCCACGCATCACCGACGCATGACCGAAGGTCACGACGAAGTGACTTGCGCGTTTTTTCGTCGTACGCTGGCGCCCGAGTGCGAACAGGGAGTGCGAGACATGCGGCTACGGCTCTTCGAGCGCGTCCGCCGGCTCGCCCATCCGCGTGCGGGCAGGTTCGGGCCGCGGCGTGGCCGGGCCGGGGAGACGACGCGGCACGACCGGCCCTGGGAGGCGCGCTCGCGCGGCCATGCAGGTGACCCGCGCGGGCAGGCCGTGTCCGCGAGCTCCGCCGACACCGCCGGACGGCACCGCCGTCACAGCCAGGAAGCCGCCGGGCACGCCCCGGCCGAGGTACCCGCACCAAGGAACGAACCGCCGCGGGCGGCTGAGGGGCGACCGCCCTGGGCGGACAGCCACGGCAGCGGCCCAGCCACGGCGGGGCCCCCTGGCGGCGCCCGCTCGCCGGCTCCACGCCCGCCGCGCCCGGTGAACCCACCTCCCCGCGGCCGCGGCGAGATGGCTGGCCGCCCGGCCGATCCGCCCGGCGTGCCCATGGGCGGGGCACGAGCGCGGGTGCGCCCCTATGGCACCGCGCCAGTCGTCCCGCCGCCCGCCTCCCCGGCCACCCGGGACCGCAACCGCGCCAGGCCGCCTGCGGCGGCCCGGCCGCAGTGGTTCGAGACCGAACGCGCCAACCTTCCCGCCCAGCGACAGGCCGACGCTGTTGCGCGAGCGGCCGCCGGGGCCGGATCCATCCGGCCTCGGCTCCCGTTCGCGCACGCGCACAATCCGGGCGACCCCAGCTACGGTGATGGTCGCCGCAGCTGCGGCACGCTGGAGGCCGTGCTGTGGCGGCAGTGGGATCCCGCGACGCTTCCGCCCGCCGAAGCGGCGGCGGCGATCGATCGGCTGGCTGAGCTGCCCCAGCAGATCAAGGACAAGCTCGCCGCCGGCCTCGACGGCATCTTCGTGGGGCCCGGTGGCGTTCCGCAACTGGACGACATGACCGCCCTCCGGGGGGTGCCCCTGCCCTCCGGCCGGGCCACCTGGGATGCCTGCGCCGGCGCCTACGGCGAACGCAAGATCGTGGTCGGGACCCAGCCGTCACCCACCCCGGACGTGATGTGCCACGAGGTCGGGCATGCGCTGGACGACATCGACGCGCCGGCCGGCCGATGGCAGTCCGACTCGGCCGAGTTCCGGATGCTCTACGATCAGTGCCAGCCGCATCTGGCGAGCGACTTCCACCGCCAGCGCGGTGGCCTGGGCCGCAAGGAATTCTTCGCGGACGCCTTCGCGGCGATCGCGTCCAGGCAGCGGCCGGCCCTGGTTGACATGCTCGGCGGCAATACCCGGACGGCGCTGAATGTGATGCTCTACTTCAACCGGCGTTATGGCATCTAGGTGAGCGTGGGATGTTCGTAATACGGCTACCGAACGGGAACCTGATGGTTCCGCAGACCGCCATCGGCAATGACGGGCGGATGATCGGCGACGCTTACGTGGAAATTGGGCCACAGGACGCGGAGTACGCCCGACTGGCCGCCCAGGCGATGACCGAAGACGAGGCGGCCCGCCGCCGGGCTCAGTGGCGCGACGGTGACGAGGCGCTGCAACGCGAATTCGCCGAGTTCGCCCGGCAAAACTCCGACTACCGCTGGTCCGAGCCGGGCGACGACGCCGATCCCGCCTAGCACCTGACTGCTCTTTCCGCGACGCGATCAGGCTCGCCACCCGGCCTGCCCGTCGACGTGCCCCGTCCGGCCAGCGGCAGAAGTTCGCGTGGCGCCCCGCCTACGGCGGGCTGCACACGGGGCGATCACCATGGATGACGCCGGGCCTGCCGGCATGGCCGTGCGGCCGGCACGAGAGGCGGGACGATCGCCGTGCCGGCCGCCGGGACGTCACAAAACCGAGTGACCGTCGGTTGACGGCTCTCCCTCACCGCGGAGCAGCGCGCGCACTTCCGACTCCCGGAAGCGCCGGTGCCCCCCGGGCGTACGGATGCTCGTGATGCGGCCAGATGCGGCCCAGCGCGTGACGGTCTTCGGGTCAACCCGGAACAGAGCCGCTACCTCTCCCGGAGTCAGTAGCCGCTCATTATTGCCGTCCAACTTAGTCCCCTCCCAGTTAAGCCCCGCGGGCCCATGGACCTGAGCCTGACCTAAGTTTGGCGACTAACGAGTGCTTTCTGCCTAGATTTCGGAAAATTAGAGCGGCCTGATTATTCTGTGTGCCCGCTACCTTACTGTGGCGGCATGGGTCAGCTTGTATCTGTTGCAGAGATCAGGGCCGCCGCCGACCGCCTGCACGGTGTCGTCACCCGTACAGCGCTTGTGCCCTTTCCGGGGTTGCCATCCCCGCTGCTGATCAAACCGGAGTCGCTACAGCCGGTGGGCTCGTTCAAGCTGCGCGGCGCCTTTGCGGCGATCAGTGCGCTGCCGTCCGCCGAGCGGCAGCGGGGAGTGGTGGCCCATTCGAGCGGCAACCACGGTCACGCGGTGGCCTACGCCGCGGCCCTGCTGGGCATCCGCGCCGTGATTGTGGTACCCGAGACGGCGCCGGCCACTAAGACGGACGCCATCATCGCCTGCGGCGCCGAGCTGATCAGGGTGGCGCCGACCATGGAGGCGCGGACGGCCACGGCCGATGCGCTGGTCGCCCGGCATGGCTACGCGCTCATCCCGCCGTTCGACGACCCCCGCGTGATCGCCGGCCAGGGCACCATCGGCCTGGAGATCATGGCGGATGCCCCGGACACGGACCTGATCGTCGCGCCGGTCAGCGGCGGAGGCCTCATCGCCGGTATATCCGCCGCCGCCCGCGCGGTCAGCCCGGACGTCACGATCATCGGTGTCGAGCCCGAGTTCGCCGCGGACGCCCGGGACTCGCTCCGGAAGGGGGAGCGGGTCGCCTGGCCGTCCGCCTCGGTCCAGCGGACGGTCGCCGACGCGCTCCGGGTGGAGCGCGTCGGCGCTCTTCCCTTTGCGCACATGCAGCGGGATGTGGCCGGCATCGTCACCGTCACCGACGGGGAAATCCTCGCCGCGGTGCGGCGCCTGGCCACCGAGGCGCGCCTGGTGGCCGAGCCGGGCGGTGCGGCCGCGGTGGCGGCTTGCCTGTTCCGCCGGGACGAGTTCCCGGCGGCACGTCATCCCGTGGCGGTGCTCTCGGGCGGGAACATCGACCCGGCCCTGTTCACGCGGGTCATTGCCGGCGGCGGTGCCACGCCAGCGTCGGCGGCGCATTAACCTGTCAGTGTCATGCGTACTGCCCTGGCCTACACGTCCGCGCGGTTTGTGCTCTTCCTGATCGCGATCGTGGCCCTCTACTTCGCTGGCGCCCGCGGGCTGCTGCTGGCCGCCCTGGCCCTGCTGGTCAGCGGGATCGCCAGCTTTGTCCTGCTGTCACGGCAGCGGGACCGCATGTCCGGCGCGCTGACCTCCCGGCTGCGCGGTGTGCGCAGCCGGACCGTCGAGCTCCGCACCCGCCTCAACGAAGGCACGCGCGCCGAAGACGAGGACTGAGGGGCCAACGGCCCCGGATCTCCCCGCTCACCCGCTCCAGCCCCGCGGCCGAGCCGGGCTGCGCATCCCGAGCCGGGCTGGCTCGCCCGGGCCGGGAGCGCCGTCTCTGCTAGCGGTTCCAGCGCCCGGCGCCGGCCGTCGTCGGGCCGGGCTCCGGAGCGAGCCAGCCGCCCGCCGTCAGCAGCCCGGCGACGGCCTCCACCGCGTCCTGGCGGCTCATGGCCGAGGTGTCGAGAACCAGGTCAGCGTCTCTGGGCTCCTCGTACGGATCAGAGATCCCGGTGAAGCTGCCGATCAGCCCGGCGCGGGCCTTCGCGTACAGTCCTTTGCGGTCCCGGGCTTCGCAGACCTCCAATGGCGTGGCCACATGGACGAGCAGGAAGTCACCGGCCGCGGAAGCCATCTCCCGCACGGCCGCCCGCGCGGATGCATACGGCGCGATCGGCGCGCAGATCGCTATCCCACCGTGCCGGGCGACCTCGGCGGCGACATAGCCGATGCGCACGATGTTCAGGTCACGGTCCGCGCGGGAGAAGGTCAGCCCGGCCGACAGCAGCTGCCGCACCCGGTCGCCGTCGAGCAGCGACACCGTCCGGTCCCCCCGTTCGGCCAGCGCGTCCCGCAGGTCGCGCGCGACCGTGGACTTGCCGGAACCGGACAGCCCGGTGAAGAAGATGACCAAGCCCCGCTGGCCACGCGGCGGCCGGGCCAGCCGCAGCTCGCGGGCGACGCCCTCCGGCGTGAACCACGCGGGCAGCGGATCACCGCGATCGAGCAGGCCGGTGAGCTCGTCGTGGGTCAGCTCGCTGCGCTCCGCTCCGGGCTCGATCAGGGATAGCGGCCGCCAGACCTCCGGTCTCGGGTCGTAGGCCCAGTCCCCGGCCGAGACCACCGGTATCGGCAGGCCCGGAAGCTGCAGCGGGCCGTTCCGGCCGCCGTTGCTGCTCCGGCCGCTGAGCAGGACGTCGGGCGCGTCGGCGGGGTCGACGAGCAGATGCGTCGCGCCGTACGCGGCGGCCAGCACGGCCCGCGCCCGCAGCTCGACGCTGGGACCACCGTCCCGGGGCGCCAGTGGGACCGGGACCACCAGCGTCCCGGCCGGCAGGTGCTGGGCGGCGGCGAGCACCGCGCGCACCAGCGCGTCCGGCCGGACCACCACGTCCGCGGGCCCGGCGACCAGTGGAAGCAGCAGCAGGCGGGCCTTCATCTGGTCGGCGAGGTGACGCAGCTGCCCAATCTGGCGCCGGTGCAGGGCACCGCGGGTCGCGCAGGCCAGGACCGGGCCCGCACCGAGATCGGCCCGAACCTCGGCTGGCTGGCGGCGCAGCCGCCGGAACGGGCCGTGCTCCGGCTCACGCAGCGACCGTACCGGGCCGGCCAGCCGCCATCCCGCCTGCTCGCCGTGACTGAAGGTGGGCAGCTGCTCGGTGATCTCGAGCACCGCCAGCGGGGCCCCCTCGTGGTCCTGCAGGACCAGGTGACGCTCGCCAGGCGTGACCACCCCGGCCGGGACCTCGAGGGTCACGGGCACCGGCCATGGCGTCCCGTCCGCCAGCGTGCCGCGCTCGGCGACGGCGGCCAGGTCGGCCGCGGTCAGGTAACCCGCCAGCGGCGCGTACGCTCCCGAGGTCAGCAGCTCCAGCTCCCCGAGCTGCGCCTCACCGGGAGTCCACGCGGGCCAGTCCGCCAGTTCGCGGGGAAGTCCCGCCACCGCCTCCGCGCTCACGTCTGCCTCACTCCCGCCGGGGCTATTTCTGCGTGCGGGGGTAGGCCAACCGCGGATGCGTGCCCGTCTCCGGCCGCCCGGCGCAACCGGCATGCGGCTCGTCTGCCGCCCCCCACACGTGCTCTGCCGTATAACCATACGGATGACCGCGTCATGTCCGTGGCCGTAACGTCAGTGTTCGTGCCGTGATAACCCGTCCTCTACCGCACCGGCCCACGGCGGGCCGGCTCCCTTGTCGTGGTCGGCCTAGGGGAGCCTGGCAAGCCTCGCAGGCCTGCCAAACTAAGACAAGGCGGGCGAAGCGGTCTTCCGGCTTCCGGATAACGTACAGCAGCTCGTCGTGTGCGTCGGTCAGCCTGTTGCGGCTCAGCCACGCGATCAGGGCCCGGGCCGCGCCGGTAGCGCTGGACAGCCGGCCCGGCGGCCCGGGGACCGTCCGGGCCGCTTCCCGCCGGATGATCATCAGGCCATGGGACACCGTGTAGGCCTGGATGCCGCGGTCCGAGCTGACCGGGTCGTAGATCGCCGGGAAAGGCCCGGGCTCACCCGCGCGCAGCCGGACCCAGACCATCCGCCGTACCGGTTCGGGTGTCAGCCGCTCCAGCAGCCCGGCGGCGCAGTCACGATCCCGGATCCGCAGCAGGAGCAGACCGCCCGGCCGGAGCGCGGCGACGAAGCGATCGAGCACCAGCTCCGCGTGCGGGATCCGGTCGAGCAGGAGGCCGCAGTGCACGATGTCGAACGACCGGGGCGCCAGCGGGACGGCCCGCAGGTCGCCGAGTACCGGGGCGGGTGAGCCTGCCGCGCGGCCCGCGGCGGCGCAGATGGCGGGATCGTTCTGGTCGACCGTCGTCACGCTGATGTCGTATCCGCTGGCCCGCAGCTGTTGCAGGCCCAGTTCCTCGATGGGAACACCGGCGCCGGCCCGCAGTACCGCGACCGGGCGCCCGAGCACCTGGTGCAGGTAGTCCCGGGTGGGCTGGGCGAACAGTTCCCGTACCAGCCGGGTGCGCTGGGCCTCGCTCTCCGCCGCCAGCCGGGCCTCGCTGGCCGCATGCCGGGCCCGCATGACCGCCTGCTGTGCGTTCCGCGCGGCCGAGCTGGCCCGTGCCGCATCTTCGGGATCAGCGGGGACGTTTCCGGTTTTCGGGCCGGGGCGCCTGCCGCCCGTGGCGTGCCGGTCCTGGCCAGCACGGTCGGCGGCTGATGGCATGACACAAATAGTAATGCTATAGCTACCTTGAGTGCTTGAGGGGCGGGCCGAGTATCGGCTCCGGCGCGGTCCCGCCCGGACGGCGCCCGCAGGGCAATTGCGCGGGCGAGCCAGGGGGGCCAGCGCGCAAACCAGGCCGCGCGGGACATAAACTCGAAGGGTCGTGACAGAGCAGACCCCCCGTCTCCATCAGGTGCGGGAGTCTCGTGCATGCCCGGGACGTCCCGGAATACCCAGCCGTTATCACCGTTACGTGAACGCCGCCACCTCTGCGCGGCCGGGCGCTGGGCCGCAACCGACCCACCGCCGTCACCACCCCATGCCGTTGACCCAAGGACACCATGAGTCTTGCCGGAATCCTCAGCATCGTCGCGGACGATCCGCGACTGAGCCGTGCGTTCGAGACGGGAGCCGCCCCGGCTGATGAGTCCGGGGGCGCCGCCTTGGACGGCACTGATCTGATTGCCCCGCCGGCGCTGCGGCCGGTGCTCACCGCCGCCATCGCGGCCCGGCTCGGGCGGTTCGTCCTGGCCGTGACCGCGACGGCGCGTGAGGCCGAGGACCTGACCGCGGCGCTGGGCTCCTTCCTGCCCGAAAGCAGCGTCGCCTGCTTCCCGGGCTGGGAGACCCTGCCGCACGAGCGCCTCTCACCCCGTTCCGACACCGTTGGGCAGCGGATCGCGGTGCTGCGCCGCCTGGCGCACCCGGACACCGCGGACGATGCGGCGGGACCGCTCTCGGTGGTCGTGGCGCCGGTCAGGTGCCTGCTCCAGCCCATCGTGGCCGGCCTGGGGGACCTGGAGCCGGTCCGGTTGCGGGCGGGTGACACCTGTGACCCGGACGAGCTGCTGACCCGGCTGGTCGAGATCGGCTACGCACGCGAGGACCTCGTCGGACGGCGCGGCGACGTCGCCGTCCGGGGCGGCATCATCGACGTGTTCTCACCCACCGACGAGCACCCGGTACGCATCGAGTTCTTCGGGGACACCGTCGAGGAGATCCGCTACTTCAAGGTCTCCGATCAGCGCAGCCTGGGCGAGGCACCGCACGGCCTGTGGGCCCCGCCCTGCCGGGAACTGCTGCTGACGCCGGCGGTGCGGGACCGGGCCAAGGAGCTGGCCGCCGAGTATCCAGGTCTGTCCGAGGTGCTCGGCAAGCTCGCGGACGGGATCGCCGTCGAGGGCATGGAGGCGTTCGCGCCGGTCCTGGCCGATCGGATGGACCTGCTGACCGACTACCTGCCTGCGGACGGCATCCTGGTGGCCTGCGACCCCGAGCGCATCCGCGCCCGGGCCGAGGAACTGGTCAGCACCAGCCGGGAATTCCTGGACGCGTCCTGGGTGAACGCCGCGGCGGGCGGCCATGCGCCGATCGAGCTGGGTGCCGCCGCCTTCCAGCCCATCGCCCGGGTGCGCGAGGCGGCCAGGGCCCGCCAGCTGCCGTGGTGGACGATCGAGCCGTTCGGTGCCATGGCGGACGACGCGGACGGGTCGGAGGACCCCGGGCGCAATTCGTTCGGGATCGAAGCCACCCCGGCGCGGAGCTATCGCGGCGCTGCGGACGGCATGATCGCGGACATCCGCGGCTGGCTCTCCGACGGCTGGCGGGTCGTCCTGGTCACCGAGGGGCACGGCCCGGCGCAGCGGCTGACCGAGATGCTGCGCGGCGAGGGTCTGGGGGCCCGCCGGGAGGAGCTGGAGGCACCCCCCGAGCCGTCCGTGCCGTACGTGACGACCGGCCTGCTGGAGTACGGGTTCACCTGGCCGTCGGTCAAGCTGGCCGTGCTGACGGAAAACGACCTGGCGGGACAGTCGGGCAGCCGCTCCACCACCAAGGACATGCGCCGGATGCCGAGCCGGCGCCGCGGCGGCGTCGACCCGCTGCAGCTGACCCCGGGCGACTACGTGGTGCACGAGCAGCACGGCGTCGGCCGGTACCTGGAGATGACCAGCCGGACCGCGGCCGGTGCGACCCGGGAGTACCTGGTCATCGAGTACGCGCCCAGCAAGCGCGGGCAGCCGCCGGACCGGCTCTACGTGCCGAGCGATCAGCTCGACGAGGTGACCAAGTACTCCGGGGGCGAGGCGCCGAGCCTGCACCGGCTGGGCGGGGCGGACTGGGCTAAGGCCAAGGGACGGGCGCGCAAGGCCGTCCGCCAGATCGCCGCGGAGCTGATCCGCCTGTACTCGGCCCGGACCGCATCCCCCGGGCACGCCTTCGGCCCCGACACGCCGTGGCAGCGGGAGCTGGAGGACGCCTTCCCCTATGTGGAGACGGGCGACCAGCTCGCGGCCATCGACGAGGTGAAGGCCGACATGCAGCAGCCGATCCCGATGGACCGGCTGATCTGCGGCGACGTCGGTTACGGTAAGACGGAGATCGCGGTGCGGGCTGCGTTCAAGGCCGTCCAGGACGGCATGCAGGTCGCGGTGCTCGTGCCGACGACCCTGCTCGTCCAGCAGCACTTGTCGACGTTCAGCGAACGGTACGCTCCGTTCCCGGTCAAGGTGCGCGCGCTGTCCCGGTTCCAGGGCCCCGCGGAGACCGGGGAAACCCTCCGTGAGCTGGCCGACGGGAACATCGACGTGGTCATCGGCACACACAAGCTGCTGTCGCCGGAGACCCGCTTCAAGCGGCTCGGTCTCGTGATCATCGACGAGGAGCAGCGCTTCGGGGTGGAGCACAAGGAGTACCTGAAGCGGCTGCGGACCGAGGTCGACGTGCTGAGCATGTCGGCGACGCCGATCCCGCGCACCCTGGAAATGGGGGTGGCGGGTATCCGGCAGATGTCGACGATCCTGACCCCGCCGGAGGAGCGGCACCCGGTGCTGACCTTTGTCGGGCCGTACGATGAGCGGCAGATCGCGGCCGCGGTCCGGCGCGAGCTGCTCCGCGACGGCCAGGTCTTCTTCGTGCACAACCGGGTGGCCTCGATCGGCAAGGTCGCGGCCCGGATCGCCGAGCTGGTTCCCGAGGCCAGAGTCGCGGTCGCGCACGGCCAGATGAACGAGCACACGCTCGAGAACATCATGGTGGACTTCTGGGACGGCAAGTACGACGTGCTGGTGGCGACCACCATCGTCGAGTCCGGCCTGGACATCCCGAACGCCAACACCCTCATCGTGGACCGCGCGGACACCTACGGCCTGTCCCAGCTGCACCAGCTGCGCGGCCGGGTAGGGCGCGGCCGGGAACGCGCCTACGCCTATTTCCTCTACCCGCCCGAGCGGACCCTGACCGAGACCGCGCACGAGCGGCTCGCGACCGTGGCCCAGCACACCGAGATGGGGGCCGGCATGTACGTGGCCCTCAAGGACCTGGAGATCCGCGGCGCGGGCAACCTGCTCGGCGGCGAGCAGTCCGGCCAAATCGCGGGTGTCGGCTTCGACCTGTACGTCCGGATGATCGGCGAGGCGGTCAACGAGCTCAAGGGCGACGGCCCGGCCGACCGGCCGGAGGTCCGGGTCGAGCTGCCGGTCAACGCGCACATTCCGCACGACTACCTGCCCGGCGAGCGGCTGCGGCTGGAGGCTTATACGCAGATCGCGGCGATCGACTCTGGCCGCGGCGTCAGTGCGGTCGCTGACGAGCTGACCGACCGGTATGGCCAGCTCCCGGGACCCGTGCTCAACCTGCTGGAGGTCGCACGGCTCCGGGCCCGGGCGCGCCGGGCCGGCCTGACCGACATCACGCTCCAGGGCAACCACGTCCGGTTCGCCCCGGTAGAGCTTCCCGATTCCCGGCAGGTCCGGGTGCAGCGGCTGTACCCCAGGACACTGCTCAAGCCGGCAGTGCGTACGATGCTGGTGCCGGTGCCGAAGGCGGCACCCGGTTCGTCCGGGGCCGCGGCCATGTCCGGCGCGGCACGGGGCCGGGGCGTGGCCACAGCGGCGCCAACCGCCATCGGCGGCGAGCCGCTGCGGGACCGGGACATGCTCGCCTGGTGTACCGAGCTCATCGACGCTGTGTTCGGTGAGCCGGCCCAGGGATGAGCCAGGGATAGGACAGTTAGGCGTGAGAAGGGACATCGTTGTGCGCCGCACCCGGATCAGGACCGCGACCGCGGTCAAGGCTGCCGTCGTCGCTGCCGCCTTCGGCGGGCTGATCGCCGGCTGCGCGCCCGTCCAGCTGGGCGCGGCGGCGACCGTGGGCAGCGACCGGATCTCCACCGGCCAGCTCGACAGCGAGGTCTCGGCGCTGAGCCAGGCGGCCAAGCCGTACTCCAGCGCGGTACAGCTCACCGCGGCCCAGATGCCCAAGGACGTGCTGAGCTGGCTGATCCGATTCCAGGTCCGGGAGGATTTGGCCACGCGTGAGCACATCAGCGTGACCCGCGGCCAGACCGAGCAGGCGCTGGCGGACATCTACGCGCAGGCGCAGGCGCAGGCGCAGCAGCAGGGGATCAGCAACGTGAGCCTCGACGAGCTGGCCGTGGCCAACGGCCTGCCGCCGGGCCTGCTGACTGAACTGGGCCGCTACCAGGCCATCGAAATCGCCTACGCCGAGGCCCGCAACGGCGGCAAGCTCCCGACCAGCTCAGCGGCGGTCAGCTCGATCACCCAGCAGTTCAACCTGGCCGAGTGTCATACCTACAAGGCCGAGACCGTTCACGTCAGCCCCCAGTTCGGCACCATGAACTACACGCAGAACTCGGTGGTGGCCGCCCCCGACACGCTGTCCCGCGCCGAGGGCCCGGCGACCAAACCGTCCACCTCCGGGCTGTCGCCATCGTGCTGACTGGCGCGGACGGCCAGGCGGGCCCAGCCATCCCGGCGGGATCAGCCAGCCCGGCGGGCTCGGCGGGCTCGGCGGAGCCGGCGGGCTCGCGGGACCGCGGGACCGCTGGCCAGCTGATCCTGCTGCTGACGAGCCCACGCGTCGCGCCCGGTCTGCTGACCCTCAGCGCCTGGGACACGCTGCGCGGCGCGGCGCGGGTGCTGTCCGGCAGCGCGGACCACCCGCAGCTTCCGGCCCTCGCGGACGCCGGGATCACCACTGACATCCTGGCCGTCCCCGCTTCGGCGGGACCCGTTTCGGCTGGGTCCGTTCCGGCCAAATGCGACCCGGCTGCTTCCCCGTCGGCTGGCCTTGCTCCGGCCGGCCCCGGCCCGGTCTCCGCCGCCCGGCCCGAGGGGCAGCTGGCCCGGTTGCTCGCGGCGGCGGCGGCGCAGGCGAACGGGCCGGTGGTCTGGCTGGCCGGCGGCCCAGCGCGCCCTGCGCTCGGCACCGGCACCGGCACGGCTGATGGCACAGGCGCGCTGCTGAGCGCGCTCAGCGAACTGGAGCCGCCCGCCCCGGCGGTGACGGTCCTGGTTGGCGCGGCCGACCTGCCCGGCGCCCGGCTGCTGGATCTCGTGGCCACCATGGCAATCCTGCGCGCCGAGTGCCCCTGGGATGCCAAGCAGACCCACGAGTCGCTCGCGCCGCATCTGCTCGAGGAGCCCTACGAGGCGCTCGAGGCACTGGAGAGCGGCGATCAGCGTGCCTTGCGCGAGGAGCTGGGTGACGTCCTGCTCCAGGTCGTCTTCCACGCCCAGGTCGCTTCGGAGCGGGACGACGGCACGGGATACACCGTCGACGACATCGCGGACGGCATCGTGGCCAAGCTCGTGCGCCGGCACCCGCACGTGTTCGCCGACGTGGCCGTCTCCGGTGCCGACGAGGTCACGCAGAACTGGGACGCGATCAAGAAGGCGGAGCGGGCCGAGAAGGCCGCGCCGGGCGACGCGGCCGCCTCGGCGCTGGACGGAGTGCCGTTCGGCCAGCCCGCCCTGGCCCTGGCCGCCCAACTGCAGCGCCGGGCCGCCCGGGCCGCCATCCCGCCGGAACTGGCTCACGCCGGGCCCGACGGCGGTGATCCGGGCACCGAGCTGGGGGACCGGCTGTTCGGCCTGGTTGCCGCGGCCCGGGCCGAAGGCCTCGACCCGGAGGCGGAGCTGCGTGCCGCCGCCCGGCGCTACACCGAACGGGTCCGGGCCTGGGAACAGGCCCGAACTGGCGGCCGGTGAGCCAGACCGCCGGGCCAGGACGCGGCGGGTAAATGGGTAAACCGGCGGCGAGTGCTGTGCGTCACCTACGTAAAGGCGCCATTTCCATCCGTAACGGGTGGATAGGGTAGGCGCCGGCTGACGGGTGATGAAGCCGATGCGGGCATTGCACAGGACCGGGGCCACGCTAGCCCTTCTGTTCGCGGCGGTGTTCGCCGCGCTGGCGGGTGGCGGCCTGGCCGGGGCTGCTACCGTTTCCGGGCCGTCCGCGAACCCGGCGCCCCCTGCGGCCCCGGCCAGTGCTGCGGCCCCGGCTGGCGCTGCGCCGGCGTCCACCGCACCGGCAACCCCGGCTGCCACCGGGACCGCCCCGGCGGCCGGCGGGGTCCCGTCGCCGACCTCGCCGACTGTCGTCACGTTCGCCTGGGGTGGCGGTAACGCCAGCCAGCTGACCAGCCTGAACCTGTTCGCGCGGTACGGGATGCACGCCACCTACTACATCCCCTCGGGTTTGGTGTGCTCCCCCAGCAAGACCACGAACTGTGCCACGTCCCAGTACCTGACCCTGGCGGACGTCCGGAAGATCGCGGCCGCCGGGAACGAGATCGGCGGCCTGACCGTCTCCCACATCTCGCTCGACACCAGCGTGCCCACGGCGGAGGCCCAGCGCGAGATCTGTGACGACCGGGTCAACCTGCTCCGTTGGGGCTTCCCCGTCACCGACTTCGCCTACCCGTTCACGGTGGCCCAGCCTCGCATCGAGTCGCTGGTCAGCCGCTGTGGCTACAACAGCGGGCTGGGGGCTGGCCAGGTCGCGGCGGCGGGAGCATGCCTACGCTGCGGCGTATACGCGGAGACCGTCCCGCCGCGCAATCCCTTCCTGATCCGGGCGCCCATCGAGGTGAACGCGTCGGCGGTGCACTGGACGCCAGCCACGTTCGAGTCGATCGTGCAGACCGCACAGCACCACGGCGGAGGCTGGATCGTCTTCCTGATCCACGACATCTGCCCGGGATACTGCACCTACGGCATAACCAGCACGCAGCTCACCCAGGTACTGTCCTGGATTCATGGCCAGCCCGATTCGGGGCTGAAGGTCGAGACGGTGCACCAGGTCATCGGGGGCGCAGTGAAACCCGCCGTGGCCGGGCCGGCCCCGGTCCCGATCGGCGGCAGCGGGGTGGCCAACGCTGACCTCGCGGACGCCGCCGGCGGCTATCCCGCATGTTTCCAGCCTGCCGATTACGGCGACAACCGGGCCAGTTTCAGCTACCACCCGAGCGGCGGCCCGGGCGGCTCCGCGACCGAGACGGTCAGCTTGACCAGCGCGCAATCGGGTGACGCGAAGCTTCTGCAGGAAACGGATCTGGGGGAGTGCGCGCCGCCGGTCACGGCCGGCCGCAGTTATGCCGTCGGGGCCTGGTACAGATCGACGACGCCGACGGAGTTTGACCTGTACTACCGGAATCAGATCGGGATCTGGTCCTACTGGATCACCGGCGTCAGCTTGCCGGCCTCAGCGACGTGGAAACACGTATCCTGGACGACCCCGCCTGCACCGCCCGGCGCGAACGCGATCAGCTTCGGCCTGGCCGTCGGTCACGTCGGGCAGGTCACGACGACCGGCTACAGTCTGACCGCGGCTCCCCCGGATCACGTGAAGACGCTTACCTTCGTCGTGATCGGACTGCTGATCAGCGCCCCGTTCATCGGCTGGAGGCTTTGGCGGCCCAGGCCTGCTGGCGCGTCCAGGCGTAACGCTTCCGGCCAGCCCGGCGGAGCAGCAGGGCAGCCGGGCACCCGCCAGCCTGCCGGACTGGCCAGCCACGGCGCTGCGGGGCGGCGATGGATGGACGCTCCGCCCGCGCATCAGGTCATCGTGGGCCCGGAAACCGATGCGGCCGCTGACGCGGTGGCGGAGGCTGATCCTGGCTCCCGGACCGTCTCGCCGCCCCGGACGCCGACGGGTCCAGACGCCGGGTCCCCCAGTTGATTCACGGCCGCTGGTGATTCACGGCCGCTGGTGATTCACGGCCGCTGGTGATCCAGCGCCGCGGGTGATCTGCAGCGTCCCGTGCCCCGCGGGCCGCGCCAGCCGGCACCGCACCGGCCTGCGCGCCCGCCTCGCACAGGCCAGCGAATGAGGTAGCGAGAACCGTCCAAATGTGGGAGCCGTATCAGGCCGCCCGGTCCCTAGGGTTTCGCCGGTACCGGCGGCGAAGGGGGCCGAGAACGTGGCGAACAGGACCAGAAGAGACGGGCCGCCGGCGCGCGCGGGGAACCTCGCCGCGGGCGCCCTTCCCTTTACCCTGCCGCCGGGCGGGATGCCCGCCATCGCAATGTTCCACTCGGTGAGCCCGTACGACGACGATCCCTACCTGGTGACTGTCACCCCGGACCGGTTCGACCGGCAAATGCGCTGGCTGCGCCGCAGGGGCCTGCGCGGGGTCGCGATGGGCGAACTGATGGCGGCGTGCCGGGCCGGGGCGGGGCGGGGGCTGATTGGCCTCACCTTCGACGATGGTTACGCCGACTTCATCGACTACGCCCTGCCGGTACTGGCGCGGTACGGCTTCGGGGCCACCGTGTTCCCCATCGCCGGCCGGCTGGGCGGCCTGAACGACTGGGATGTCCTCGGACCGCGCAAGCCGCTGATGTCGGCTGATCAGGTACGGAAGGCGGCGGACGCGGGAATCGAGATCGGCTCGCACGGCTTGCGGCATGTATCCCTGCCCGGCCTGGCCGAG
>Ga0209839_10000193_pt1 | contig 30268 bp, 29 predicted proteins | sample OrgsoiDNA2013050_FD_185800 | JGI IMG/M metagenome (GOLD analysis project Ga0209839, IMG submission 185800) | Permafrost soil microbial communities from the Arctic, to analyse light accelerated degradation of dissolved organic matter (DOM) -... | ecosystem: Environmental > Terrestrial > Soil >... | reverse complement strand
ATCGAGACAGAAGCCGCAATGGACGCAGTCGTCGATCACCGATTGCTCGGGCGTTCGGTAGGCGTCGAACGCCGGCAAGCTCAGATCCCACCCACGAACAATCCCGGATTGCACGCACCGGCAGGATCGAACCGGGCCTTCAGGCGCCGCATCAGCTCGAATGCCGCGCGATCGGGGACGCCCCAGGGATCGATCCGCGCGCGCAGCCCCGCCGGCGCGTCGAGCAGGATCGACGTGGACCCTGCCGGGAGGCGTTCGTGAAGCGCCGACACCGCGTCTGGATCGAGCTCGACGAAGCTCGATCCGAGCGCTGCTCGGCCAACCAGCGTTCCGCCGCATGACGCAGCGGCCCGCAGCACCGCCGGCAGTCGGCTGGGCGGCGCCGCCAGCCGCACGAGCGCTCGGTCACCGGACCGTTGACCAGCGCGCTGGCGCTCCCAGATCGGTTCGTCGTCGGTGCTCACGTCGACCTGCTCCAGGCCCGCAGCGCGCATCAGCGCGGCGGCGCGCGTGCAGCGGCGCGTGGCCTCCGCGCCGCCGGAGCGGGACAGGATCGCCCCGCGACCGGTGTGCCACGACACGTCGAGCGACTCGAGCTCGAGTGGTGCCAGTGCCAGCGCGCGTGCCGCGGCGCCGAGGACATCGGGGTCAGCGCTCGAGCCGAGCGCTGTCGCGGTGACGACAGGCACGGGGTGCAGTCGAACGTTGACCGACAGGATCACCCCGAGCGTGCCGAACGAGCCCGCGAACAGCTTGCCGAGGTCGTAGCCGGCGACGTTCTTGATCACCTTGCCGCCCGAGCGCGCGATCGCCCCGTCGCTCAGTGCCACGGTGGTCCCGACGACGAGGTCGCGCGGAGCGCCGTAGCGGTGGCGCAGGGGACCGCAGTCACCAGTCGCGATCACGCCGCCGATCGTCGCGGCGCCGTCGAGTCCCAGCGGTGGATCGAGCGCCAGCATCTGACCCGCGGAAGCGAACTGGCGCTGTGCCTGGGCAAGTGGCACACCCACCTCCAGCACGGCGGTGAGATCCCCCGCATTGTGCTCGACGACCCGGTTGAGTCTCGTGGTATGCAGCTCGACGTCCGCCGGCGGGGTGACGAATCCCCAGCCGATCTTCGTGCCGGCGCCCAGGATGCGCACCGAACGGCCCTGGGCGCCCGCCGCCGCCAGTGTCGCCGCGACAGCCTCGAAGGTCTCCGGCGCGGGCTGGAGCGCGGTCGCCATCCCTAGAAGCGCTCCGCTATGCCGGCTCGCTCCAGCGGGTGCTCCCGGTAGGGGCCAGGGACCTCGCCGCACAGCCGCGGCGTCGGCATCACCTTGCCCGGGTTCGCCAATCCATGAGGGTCGAACGCGCAACGAAGCCGCTGGAACGCCTCCAGATCGGCCTCAGAGAACATCGACGGCATGTAGGCCTTCTTGTCCACGCCGACCCCGTGCTCGCCGGTGATCGAGCCACCGGCGTCCACGCAGGCCTTGACGATCAGGCCTGAGAGCTCCTCGGCACGCTCAGGCTCTCCTTCCCGCGTCGAGTCGTAGCACACCAACGGGTGCAGGTTCCCGTCGCCGGCGTGAAACACGTTCGCGACCTGGAGCCGGTAGTCGCTTGCCAGCGAGTCGATCGTGCGCAACACCTCTGACAGGCGGGTGCGGGGGATCACGCCGTCCTGCACGTAATACGCGGGTGCGACGCGGCCCATCGCCGCGAACGCGGCCTTGCGCGTCCTCCAGATCAGATCGCGCTCGGTCGCGCTCTGCGCCAAGCGGACATCCAACGCCCCGGTCTTCGCGAAGAGCTCCATCAGCTGCTCCAGGCGCGAGGTGCATTCCTCCATCGGTCCGTCGAGTTCGACGATCAGCGCCGCCCCCGCATCGAGGCGGTACCCGGCGCCGGTCGCAGCCTCGGCGGCTTTGATCGACAACCGGTCCATCATCTCGATCGCGCCCGGCACGATCCCGGCGTTGACGATCGCCGAGACCGCGTCGCCGGCGCCGCCCGTGTCCTCGAAGAACGCCAGCAGGGTGCGGATGCTCTCCGGCGCGGGAATCACGCGTACGGTGATCTTGGTCGCCACGCCGAGCGTGCCCTCCGAGCCGACAAACGCTCCCAGCAGGTCGTATCCGGGGGCGTCGCGGTCCAGTTGCGCGACCGTCCCGTCGCTGAGCACGACCTGAAGCCCGGTGACGTAGTTGGTCGTGAACCCGTACTTGAAGCAGTGAGCCCCGCCCGAGTTCTCGGCCACGTTGCCGCCGATCGAGCAGACGATCTGGCTCGAAGGATCCGGCGGATAGAAATGGGTCGGGGAGACCGCGCGAGAGATGGCCAGGTTGGTGACCCCGGGTTCGACGACCACGCGGGCGTCGTCGAGGTCGACCGACAGGATCCGCCTGAGCCGCGCCAGTACGATCAGCATGCCCTCCGCGATCGGCAGCGCCCCACCCGACAGGCCGGTTCCCGAGCCACGGGCCACCCACGGCACGTCCGCCTCAAAGCAGGCCCGAACCACCTGCTGGACCTGCTCCGCCGTCCCCGGGAGCACTGCGGCGACCGGCGTCTGCTGATAGTGCAGCAGACCGTCGGAGCGGTAGGTGGCAAGCTCGTGCGGATGGACGAGCACGTGCTTCTGACCGCAGATCGCCTGGAGTCGTGAGATCAACGCGGGCGTGCCGGTCGGCATCACCCCCAGTATTCCCGATGCTCGCGGTCTAACGCAAGCTGATCTGAACGTGACGGCTGTAGACCGTCGCGCCCAGGGCGCTGGGCGGCAAAAACGGGAACGGATCCGTCTTCGGATAGGTCCAGGCCAGCCTCACGGTACCGCTCGCGGGGAACGCAATGTGAATGTCGAAATAGCCGTTGGAGCGGTTGACCTTGACGGTGTTGATGGTCGTGAACGCTCCGCGCGATGCGCGCTGGAACTGGATCTGCACGCGCTGGAGCGCTCGGGTGTCGAGCTGGGCGAACGGCGCCGGCCGGGCGCCCCCCCAAACCTCGAGGCTCCTGCCCCGCCTGGCCGAGGTGATCGGCAGGTACAGCGGCAGTCGATAGGCGCTGTAGGTCGGCTTCTGCACTCGGCGCGAGGTCAGCAGCCCACTCGCGAACCCGCCGTTGCCCTTGACGGGCTGCGGGTCGTACAGCAGGTACTGCATGTAGCTCTTGATCCGCGGGTTGCGGTAGCTGAGGTACTCGGCCCAGTTGAGGTAATAGGCGGCGGTCGCCGGCGAAACCCAATCGCTCGAGGCCGGCGGGTGGGTGATGTAGCCGTACTCGTCGTTGTAGATCGGGTAGTGGGTGCGCGAGCCGTAGGCGCTGTTGACGCGGTCAAGCACGCGCGCGAGCTTCGGAAGGTTCGGGAAGGTGGCGAAATCGGGATCGGTGCTCTTGTCTTGGTTCGGCGGCAGGTTGCCCGGGTACGGGTGGTCGCCGACGCCGCTGGCGTTGAACAACCCGGGGTTCTGGGAGCGGAAGCTCCTCGAGCCGGCGGCATCGGTCGGACAGCCTCGCGCGGCGGCGTAGGAGCCGCGGAGCTGGTGATAGGAGCTGTCGACGCAATACAGCGTGCGGATGAACTGCAGCGGCTGAGTCTGACCGTAGTTCCCGGGATAGCCCTGGGGCGCGTGCCTCGTAGGGCCGCCGGGGCCGATCCCGCGTGCGGCGAACTCGCCGATCAGGATCGTGTCGCGTCCGTGACCGGTCGCCGACAGCGCGCTCCAGCCGGCGTTGACCAGCCCGCGGTACATCCCCGGGGCTGAGGATACGCTCGAGCCGTTGACCGCCTGAGGCCCGAGATCCTCGCCGAAGTTGGGCTCGTTCCACAGCGCCCAGAAGTGAACCGCCGGCAGCGCCGAGGACTGTCCCTTGGGCTTGAAGCTCCCGTCGTAGCGCGTGCCCACCGCGCGGACGAATTGCCCATAGAACGAAGCATTCGGCCTCCAGGCAAAGTGCGGTTTGATACCCCCGCTCGGGACCCCCGGGCCGTCGGCCCACGCCGGGGCGCCGCCGGCAACCGTCATGTCGACGGTGATCCCGTCCTGCTTGGCCTCCCGCACGATCGTGTCGTAGGGCGCCCAAGTGGCAGCCCGATAGGCATTGGGGTCGGCAGCGTTGAACCCCTTCGGCACCGAGCGTGAGCCTGGGTTCCTGGTCACGTCGTACCAGAACACGACCACGCGCACGGCGCTCGCGCCGAGCAGGCGAAATCGCTGAAGCGTGCCCGCCGGGTCCGCCAACAGCTGATTGCCGTCCTGGATCATCGCGATCTGCGTCGTGGACGCGACGGCGGCCGTGGGGGAGGACAGGCAACACAGCGCTGCGAGCGCAGCGCCGAGGGTGATTACACAGGAAATTCTTGGGATCAAGCGCATTGGCAAGTTGAAGGGCATAGTGCAGGTAACAGATACCGAAGGGCAGAAGTTGCGGCGCGCGCTGCGGATGAGCTCGCCGGCAGTTGATCTTGCGCGCTGAGCTGGTCCCGGGGCTCAGGCTAGCGCAGCGTGATACTCACCGTGCGGCTGAAGATCGCGGGACCATGGGGATAGGACCACTTCAGCCTGACCAGGCCGCTGGCGGGGAATTCCTGAAGCACATCGAAATAGCCGTAGCGGTCGGTCAGCGGCACGGTTCGGATGGTCCGAAACGCTCCGCCCGAAGCCGGCTGGAACTGAATTTGCACGTGCTGGCGCCGATGGGTGTCGCGCCGCGTGTACTTCGCCGGGCGCACGCACCCCCACACCTCAAGCGGATGACCGTGATCGGTCGCCGTGACGGGTAGGTAGATCGGCATCCGGTAGGCATCGAACGCCGGCTTGGGGGCGCCGGTTGAGAACTCCAGCGCGCTGGCGAAGTTGCCGCGGGGGGGATCGATCAGCAGATACTGGTCATACGAGCGGATCCGTGGATCGCGCCAGCTGATGTACTCGGACCAGTTGAGGTACTCGGCCGCGAGCGACGGGCTGACCGTTCCGGCCTCGTGGTCGGGCGGGATCGTCTGATAGCCGAACTCGGTCGAGTAGATCGGGAAGCGGGTGCGGGAGCCATAGACCCGCTGCAGCGTGTCCAGGACCTGCTCGAGCCTGGGGATCTGCGCCAGCTCGGCGAAATCGGGCTCATCTGGAGTGGGCTGGTCTGGCGGCAGCCCCTGCGGGTAGGGATGGTCCGCGAACGCCCCGGCCTGGAACAGGGCCGGATGCGCCACCGCGAACTGAGCCGATTTGGCGGCGGTGCTCGGACATTTGCGCGCCTTGGCGGCGTCGCCGAGCAGCGGTTGGTAGGAGGAGTCAACGCAGTACAGGGCGCGCAGAAAGCGCAGCGGCGCCATCGCCGCGAAGTTACCCGGAACATCGCCGACCGTGGCGCCGGCGGGGGCCAGCTCGCCGATCAGCACGGTGTCGTGACGATGACCGGTGGCCAGGAGCGCGCTCCAGGCGGCATCGAGCAGGTTCCGGTAGAGCGCGGGCGCGACCTCGACCTTCGAGTGGTGGATCGCTTCCGGCGCGAGCTCGATGCCAAGGTTGGGCTCGTTCCACAGCGACCAGAAACCGACCCGGGGCAGCGGGGTGGAGCCGCCCGGGGGAACGTAGTGGCCGCTGTAGCGGGTCCCGATCGCGTGCACGAACAGCCCGAACTCCTCCACTGAGGGCCGCCATTCGGGTTGCGTGCTCGGATCCGGAGCGCCGGCGCCGGAGGCCCAGCGTGGCGGCGGAGGCCCGAGCGTGAAGTCGACGCCCATCCCGCGAGCCTCGGTGTCGCGCAGAATCGTGTCGTAGATCGCCCAGCTCGAAGCCGGGTAGGCCGCGGGATCGGCAGCGTCAAAGCCGGCCGGGCGCTCGCGCGACTCCGGATCAGGGGCCAGCGAGCTCCAGGAAACGAACACCCGCACTCGGTCGACGCCGAGACGCCGAAGCTGATCGAGCGTCCCGGCGGGGTCGGACTTCAGCGGCGGTCCAGGCGTGAAGATCGACTCGGGTCCGGTGCGTGCGACCACCAGCGCCGGCGCGGCAACCGGTGGTGCACTACCGCCGGAGCCCAGCACCACGACCAGCGCCACCACGACCACACCCACGGCCACGACCGCCCCCAGCGCGACCAGCAGGCGGCGCGACGGCGGCGATCCGGAAACATGCAACGAGGGCGACAAGCGGCTGACAATAACGTCGCGTAGGGCTGCGAGGGGCACTTGCGAGAGCGCCTGGGAGTCCGACATGGAGGGGATGACGGCCCTTTACAATCCGAGCGGATGCTCATGCCGGCCCGCACGGGCGCTGCTTCCGTGGCCCGGAATGACTCGAGCTCGTGGGTGCTGCGGATCTCGCCTGAGACGTGGTTGCTCGCGGGTGTGACGCTCCTCGGAGCGGTGCTGCGGTTCGCGACGCTCTCCAGCCAGAGCTATTGGTTCGACGAAGCCCAGGCGGCGCACGAGTTGCATCTGTCGTTCGGCGCGATGCTGAGCGCCTGGAGCGCCAACGAGCCCAACCCCCCCCTGTATTTCGTCCTCGCCTGGCCGTGGGCCAAGCTGTTCGGAACCAGCGAAGCAGGCTTGCGATCGCTCTCAGCGCTGCTGGGCACCGCGGTGATTCCGATCACCTATCTGTGCGGTCGTGAGCTCGTCTCGCGACGCGCCGGTCTGTTTGCCGCTGCGCTGGCGGCGCTCAGCCCGTTCATGATCTGGTACTCGCAGGAGGCCAGGGAGTACATGCTGCTGGCGGCGCTGAGCGGCGCCTCGGTGCTGTTCTTCGCCCGTACCTGGAACCAGCCGGCGCGACGCAATCTGGTCTGGTGGGCGGTGTTCTGCGGGCTCGCGCTGCTGACGCAGTACTTCGCCGGGTTCCTCGTGGCGGCCGAGGCGATCGCCCTCCTCTACCGCCTCCGCAGCCGCGCCGGCGCGGTCGCGGTCGGCGCGCTGGCGGTCGTGCAGGCGGCACTGGTTCCACACTTCATCGGCCACGTCTCACACCCCGCGGCCTGGATCGCGGTCGTGTCCCTGCCGGTGCGGATCCAGCAGCTGCCGGTCGCGTTCGGTCTCGGCACGCTCTATCAGAGCTCGCTCATCTCCTATGGGCTGCTCGGCGCCGCGGTGCTCGTCGGAGCGCTGATCGTGCTGCTGGTGATCGGCGCCGACAGCGCCGAGCTACGCGGCGCCGGGCTGGCAGCCGGGCTGGCGGTCGCGGTGCTGCTCGCGCCGCTGGTGCTCGCGGAGCTCGGGCGTGACTACTACGAAGCCCGGGCGCTGATCCCGGGCTGGATCCCGTTGGCCGTGGTGCTCGGCGCAGCGTGTGCGGCGCCGCGAGCGCGGGTTGCCGGGATGGCGTTGGCGGCGTTGCTGATGGCTGCGTTCGTGTACGCCGGGATCCGGATCGACCACCACGCTCAATACCAGCGCCCAGACTGGCGCGGCGTGGCCGCGGCGCTGGGCAAGCCGTCGAGTACGCGCGCGATCGTGGCCTACGACGGGGCGTTCGCCGCCGCCCCGCTGGCGGTCTACCTGCCGGGCGTTCCGTGGACCGGCTCGGGCCAGATTCCGCAGACCGGCCAGGCGCCGGTGACCGTCCATGAGCTCGACATCGTCGGGAGCCCGTGGCAGACGTTGGCCAGGCCCCTGCCCGCCGGTACCCGGCTGCTCGCCGCCGGCGCGGTGAGCGGCTACCAGGTCGATCGGTTCGCGCTCAGGCCCGGGTGGCGCTCGACCCGCAGCGAGATCGCGGCGCGCGCCGCGACCCTCCTGGGCCCGGCCGCGACGGGACCGGCGGTGCTGTTCCAGTACCCGTCCTCATAAGCTTCGCTCGATGAATCGTCGGTTCCATCTCCGAATCGCACTGCTGGGCGTCCTCCTAGCGGCGGGCGTCGGCGGGTTTGCGGTTCCCGCCGCGAGCGCGAGCGCGAAGGTGAACGCAGCGATCGCCGATTGCAACGCCCACGGGAAGCTCACCCGCACCTACTCGCTGTCCCAGCTTCAGATCGCGATCACCACGATGCCGTCCGATGTGAAGGAGTACACCGACTGCTATGACGTGATCAACCGCGCGTTGCTGGCTCAGACGAGCAAGCACTCGGGGGGAGGGGAGACCGGCGGAGGGTCAGGCGGATCATTTCTTCCGACCCCGGTGATCGTGATCCTCGTGCTGCTCCTGCTCGCTGGAGCGACATTTGGCGCGATCGCAATCCGGCGCCGCCGCGAGGACGGTGGCGAGGGCGGCGGCCAGGGCCAGGAACGCGGCGAGACCGGCACCCAGGACCGCCGTGAGACCGGCACCCGGGACCCCGGCGACGATGACTGACCCGCTGACTCGCCCTGGGCGCTCTCTACACTTGACCGATGCCCTCAGAACGCCAGATCCGCGTCGGTGAGGTACTGATCGGCGGTGGTGCACCGGTCGCGGTCCAGACGATGACCAAGACGGAGACCGCCGATCTGCAGGCGACGATGGAGCAGATTCGCCGCGTGGCCACGGCCGGCGCCGACGTCGTACGTGTCGCGGTGCCTCGCGACCAGGACGTGGAAGCGCTGAAGACGATCGTGCGCGACTCGCCGATCCCCGTGATCGCCGACATCCACTTCAACTACACGCTCGCGCTCAAAGCACTTAATGCCGGCGCGCACTGCGTGCGGCTGAACCCGGGCAACATCGGCGGCCCGGACAAGGTGGCGCAGGTGGCCGCCCGGGCCTCCGAGCTCGACACTCCTCTGCGGATCGGAGTCAACTCCGGCTCCCTGCCCAGGCACCTGCATGAACTCGAGCGCGAGAACCCGGTCGAGGCGCTGGTGACCGCGGCGGTGGAGTTCGTCGAGCTGATGGAGCGCGTCCAGTTCGACGACTTCAAGGTCTCGCTCAAGTCGACCAATGTTCCCAACACGATCGCCGCCAACCGCCTGCTCTCGCGGCGGATCCCGTATCCACTGCACCTCGGGATCACCGAGGCAGGCACCAAGTGGTCGGGGTCGTTGAAGTCGGCCGTCGGGCTGGGCACGTTGCTGGCCGACGGGATCGGCGACACGATCCGGATCTCGCTGTCCACGTTCCACGCCGAGGAGGAGGTCAAGGTCGCGTGGGAGATCCTCAAGGCGCTGCACCTCCGCGAGCGCGGGCCGGTCCTGATCGCGTGCCCGACCTGCGGTCGGCTGCAATTCGACATGGACACCGTCGTCGCGGAGATCGAGCGTCGGCTCGAGTCGTATGCAGACCCGATCGAGGTCGCGGTGCTCGGATGCGCCGTCAACGGCATCGGCGAGGCCTCACACGCGGACTTTGGGATCACCGGAGCACTGAACCAGGGCCTGGTGTTCAGCCGCGGCAAGCCGCTGCGCAAGGTGCCGACGGATCAGCTCGTCGACACGCTGTTCGCGGAGATCGACAAGTACGTGGCACGTAAACGCGTCGACGTCGACGCCTCCGAGGCGGCTCAAGGCGCGGCGTGGCTGGAACAGATCGAGGCGGACAACGCCGGCGAGCTTACCCCCGAGCGCCTGGCCGCGATGGAGGCCGCGGCGGTGAAGGCGCAGGACGACGTGGACGTGGACGTGGACGTGGCCGAGACGGAGGCCGTCACGCTCGACGAGGAAGTTTCCCCGGTCTCCGGTCGCCGGTTCACGCGCGCCTGAAGCCGCCCACGGCGAACCAACGGCGATGTCCGGCCGGAACCACCTGCACCAGATCCCAAGGTGAGGGAGGAGGCTTGGAAATGGGGAATTGCGCATCGTGGACCTGCGCGATCACCCAAATCGCCTCCCGCGGCCTCAGTTTGGGATCTGATGCAGGTCGACGCAGAGGGGATCCTTGAGATCAACGCGCGTTGAGGCGCCCCAGCGCGGGCGCGAGCACGCCCGCGAGCGGTTGTCCGTGTCGGCTGCCGCGCCCTCCTGGCGATCCCGGCTGCAGCGCCCTCCTGGCCACCCCGGCCGCCGCGCGTCTCGCTGCACGCGGCGGCGGCCACAACATCGCAGCCCAGCGTCCGGCTGGGCTTCGCAGCTCAACCGGCGGCGGCAAATCCCGCGGCGACCGCGGGCCAGTTGACCACGTTCCACCACGCGTCGATGTAGTCGGGCCGGCGGTTCTGGTACTTCAGGTAGTAGGCGTGCTCCCATACGTCGACGCCGAGCAGCGGGGTCTGGCCGTCGCTGACCGGATTGTCCTGGTTGGCGGTCGAGACCACGGCGAGCCCAGAACCGTCGTGGACGAGCCAGGACCACCCGGACCCGAAGCGGTTCACGCCGGCATCCTTGAACTTGGCTTTGAAGTCGTCGAACGAGCCGAATGCGGCATCAATCGCGGCACCCAGCGCGCCGTCGGGCTCTCCGCCGGCGCTCGGCGCCATCCACTCCCAGAACAGCGAGTGGTTGTAATGGCCGCCGGCATTGTTCCGCAGCGGACCGCGCTTGGCCTCGGGCAGTGACTGGAGGTTCTTGAGCAGGTCCTCGACCGGCTTCTCAGCCCACTCGGTGCCCTCGAGCGCGGCATTCGCCTTGTCGACGTAGGCCTGATGATGCTTGTCGTGGTGCACGCGCATCGTCTGCTCATCGATGTGCGGCTCGAGCGCGTTGTAGTCGTAGGGGAGGGGCGGGACGGCGTAGGCCATGACTCGGCTCCTTTTTCTTCGCGGGTTTGAGCCGTTCTATCAGACGGGCGCGAGCCGCTGACAGGCCCCGGCGGCGGATAGGCTTTCGTCACCGTGACCTTACTTTCTGGCTACTTCCTTCCGACCGAGCGCGAGCCTCCGGCCGACGCGGAAGCCACCTCGCACAAGCTGATGGTCCGGGCCGGTCTGATCCGTCAGGTCGGCTCAGGCCTGTGGTCCTGGTTGCCGGCCGGCTGGCGGGTCCACCAGCGTGTCGTGGAGATCGTGCGCGAAGAGATGAACGCGATCGGCGGTCAGGAGATGCTGATGCCGGTATTGCACCCAGCTGAGCCCTGGCGACGTACCGGCCGCTACGAGATCGACGAGTTGTTCAAGCTGCAGGACCGTCGGGGCGCCGAGATGGTGCTCGCGATGACCCATGAGGAGATCGTCACCGGCCACGTCGCGGCGGCCGTGCAGTCCTACCGCGACCTGCCGCTGATCCTGTACCACTTCCAAGTCAAGGAGCGCGACGAACAGCGCCCACGGGCCGGCGTGCTCCGGACGCGAGAGTTCATCATGAAGGACGCCTACACGTTTGACCGCGACGCTGAGGGCCTGACCGTCGCTTACGAGAAGCACATCAGCGCTTACGATCGGATTTGCGATCGCTGCGGACTGGAGTGGTACCGGGTTCAGGCGGACGTGGGAATGATGGGCGGCCTCGGGGCCGACGAGTACATGGCCCCGTGCGCGGCCGGCGAGAACGAAGTCGCGCTCGCGGCCGGGTACGCGGCCAACGTCGAGATCGCCAGCGCCGAGGCCCAGCCCGTCCCGCTGCCGCCCGGAGTCGATGCCCCGGAGCTGATCCAAACCCCGGGAGTGACGACCGTCGACGCGGTCGTGCGCACGCTCGGCGTCCCGGCCGGCGCGCTGCTCAAGGCGTTCCCGGTCGTCCTGGAGGATGGCGCGATGCGCCTGGTGATGGTCAGGGGCGACCACCGGGTCAACGAGATCAAGCTGCGGATTGCACTGGGCCAGGCATTCCGCCCGGCCCGTCCGGACGAGGTGACGGACCGGCTTGGCCCCCCGGGATTCATTGGCCCCGTGGGCGCCGAGATGCCGATTCTGCTCGATCAGGCAGTGGCGCCCGGCGCCTACGTGACCGGCGCAAACCGCCCCGAGGCGCACCTGCTGGGGGTCGAGCCCGGCCGCGATTTCACGTACGAGACCGCGGATCTACGAACCGTGCTCGCCGGCGACACCGTCTCCGGGAGCGTGATCCGGATCGAGCCCGCGATCGAGATCGGAAACATCTTCAAGCTGGGCACGCGCTACTCCGAGCCGCTGGGCGCCACCTATCTGGACGAGACGGGCAGGACGCAACTGGTGTGGATGGGCTCGTACGGATTTGGACCGGCGCGGGCCACCGCGGCGGCGGTCGAGCAGTACGCCGATGAGGCCGGAATCTCGTGGCCCCGATCGATCGCTCCGTTCGACGTCGAATTGGTCGTATTGGGCAAGGCCGGAACCGACGAGCGCCAGCTCGCCGAACGCCTTTATCAAGAGCTGCTCGAGCTGGGGCTGCAGACGCTTTACGACGAGCGAGACGCCGGGCCGGGCGAGAAGTTCGCCGACGCCGAACTGCTCGGGTGTCCGCTGCGGCTGACCGTGGGCCGGCGCACGCTCGCAGCGGGCGAAATCGAGGTCCAGGTCCGCCGGGGACGCGAATCGCGGACGGTCCCGGTGACCGGCGCCGCGGAGGCCGTGGCGGAGCTTTGGAAAGATCTGCCATAGCGAAAGGCCGCTGGTGCCCTGATTCAGAAATCACGACACTAGGCCCCTTTGCCGATCGATAAGCGCCGGTTGTTCGGGATCGACCGCTCCGGCCCACCGCCGGAAGCGACGCGATCAGACCAGCCGCTGAACCCGTGGACGATTCCGAACGCGATCGGATTCGCGCGGCTGCTCGGGATACCGGTGTTCCTGGCCCTCGCGCTGTCCAGCCAGGACGGGCAGAACGCGCTCGCGGTCCTGTTGTACGGGGTGATCGGCTGGACCGACTACCTCGACGGCTTCACAGCTCGCCTGACGGGTCAGTACAGCCGCCTCGGGGCGCTGCTGGACCCGGTGGTCGATCGCCTACTGGTGATCTCCGGCATGGCGGTCGCGTTCCGGTTCTCGCTGCTGCCGCGCTGGGCGCTGGTGCTGGTGATCGCACGCGAGCTGTTCATGCTCGGCCTCAGCCGGTATGGGCTCAAGCGGGGTCTCGAGCTGAAGATCAACTGGCCGGGTCGAATCGGCGTTGCGCCGACGATGGGCGCTCCGTTCTTCGCGATGGCGGGCCTGCATTGGCTGGCGCTTACGCTGCTCTACGTCGGGCTGGCGCTCTCGCTGTTGGCGACCGTGTTGTACGTTCGACGGGGACTGAAGGAGACCCGCCGGCCCCGATGACTGGCGCCGATCGGGGAGACAAAGACCCTCAAGCTCAGCTTGACCCTCTGGGGCTCGCGGTTATACTCGCCCGAGCCTCAGTTACATCTACCCCCGTAGCACCGGCGAGGAGTTAAGCATGGACACGTTTCCCGACCTCGGCGCACTCACCGATCAGGAGCTCAAAGACCTCATCAAGCAGCTCACCGAGGAGGAGACGGAACTCTCATACAAGCGACGGATCATGCACGGGAAGATCGACATTCTCCGCGCCGAGCTGGTCAACCGTCTGCGCAGGAAGGACGAGAGCGGTGAGCTCGTGATCTCAGGCGCTGACGTACAGCAGTTGACCGACATTCTGGCCGGCCGCGCGGCGGCTCCGGAAATCGACTAACGACCGTCTCGGTGGCACAGCACTGTCCAGAGTGCGGCTTTGCAAACGCGGATGGCGCCAACTACTGCCAGCGGTGTGGAGCGTTTCTGGCTCAGTCCGAAGCGACGCCCGGGGCAACTACCGCCGCTTACAAGGTCGGCGAGACCGGCGAGCTGGAGGTGGTCGAGCTGGAGGAGGTAGTGGCTCGCGGTGCAGCGCTGGTGATCCGCGCCGGTGGTGGGCGCGCCGGCGAGAGCTTCGCTGTGGAGCGCGATCGCCTCACCGTCGGACGTCGTCCGGACAGCGACGTATTCCTCGACGACGTGACCGTGTCGCGTGACCACGCGATCATCGTGCGCCGTGGGGGCGACTATTACATCGATGACTGCGGCTCGCTCAACGGCACGTACGTAAACCGCCGCCGGATCGAGTCCCATCGGCTCGCCGACGGCGACGAGCTTCAGGTCGGCAAATACAAGCTGGCGTTTCTGAGTCGCTGATGTCCGCCGCCAACACCGACAAACCTGAAGTCGAGTTTCCAGATCCGGCTGGGCCCGATGGTGACCGACCGCACCAGAAAGCCGTAACCATCGGCGCTGTGTGTAAGGCGTTGCACCAGGAGTTTCCTGATGTCTCGATCTCGAAGATCCGCTACCTCGAGGACCAGAAGCTGCTCACGCCGCGCCGGACTCAAGGTGGCTACCGGCTCTATACACAGAGCGACATCCAGCGGCTGCGCACGATCCTGCGCCTGCAGCGCGACGAGTTCCTCCCGTTGCGGGTGATCCGCCAGGAGCTGGCCGGCGGGAGGGCTGAGCGGGAGGTCGCGCCTCCCGCGCCAGACCGACGCACGACGGGCCGGCGGGCGATCGTCACCGTGCGCGATCCGGGCGCCCTTTACTCGCTCGAGGACGTGGTGGAGGAGACCGGGGCGGACCCCAAGCTGGTTCGTGAGCTGGTCGAATTCGGCGTGATCAAAGGCGAGGCTCGAGGCGGCGCGCGCTACTACGACGAGACCGAGCGGGAAATCGTCAGGGCGGTGTCGGAGCTCGCTCGCTACGGCGTCGGCGGGCGCAACCTGCGGGTGTTTCGCAGTTCGGCGGACCGCGAGGCGCAACTGCTCCAGAGCATCCTCGCTCCGGCGCTGCGCTCGCGCAACCCTGAGCGCCGCAAGGAGGCGATTGAGGCGCTGGAGAACCTCGCCTCGGTGACCACCCACCTGAAACACCTGTTGCTGATCCGCGATCTGCGCAAGATCGCGATCTAGCGCCGGCGCTGGATAGCGAGGGAGCCTTGAGCACCGTCGACTTGCGCGCCTTGATCCGCGATATCCCCGACTTCCCCCGGCCGGGGATCGTGTTCAAGGACATCACCCCGCTGCTGCAGGACTCTGGCGCGCTGGATGCCGCAGTATCCGCGCTGGCGGCGCTCGCGGGACCATCCGAGGTCGAATTCGTGGTCGCGGCCGAGGCGCGGGGATTCATCCTCGGCGCCGCACTCGCGCGGGAGCTTCACGCCGGTTTCATTCCGGCGCGCAAGCCCGGCAAGCTGCCCCACGAGACGATCACCGAGGAATACGCGCTCGAGTACGGGATCGATGCGCTCGAGGTCCACGCCGACGCGCTGGCCGGCGGCGCGCGCGTGCTGGTTCACGATGATCTGCTCGCCACCGGCGGCACCGCGCGCGCGGTCTGCGATCTCGTGGACGGGCTCGGCGCGCGGATCATCGGCTGCGTGTTCCTGGTCGAACTGAGCTTCCTCGGCGGACGGTCCAGGCTGGCGCCCTATCCAGTGCGAGCCGTGGTCGATTACGCCGGGTGAGCCGATGGCTGCGGCCCGACGAACGCGCACCTTCGCGGCGCCCGCGCAGAGCGTCTGGGAGATAGTCGAGGATCCGCACCATCTCCCTCGCTGGTGGCCGGGCGTGGCCCGGATCGAGGACGTGCAGCAGGACCGCTGGACACAGGTGTTCAAGACCAAGAAGGGCCGTCCCGTACGAGCCGATTTTCGCCTGCTGCAATCCGACCCTCCGTGGCTGCGCGCCTGGGAGCAGGAGGTCGTCGGCACGCCGTTCGAGCGGGTGCTGAACGAGTCGATCACCGAGATTCGGCTGGCGCCCGTCGAGGGCGGCACCCAGGTCACGATCGCCCAACAGCAGAAGCTGCGCGGCTACTCGCGCACCGGCGGGTTTCTATTGCGCCGGGCGACCGCCGCAAAGCTCGACGAGGCCCTCGACGGACTACAGCGGATCTGTGGTCATGGGGAACTAGCAAGCTAGTTCCCTTGGCAATTTGCATCCAGATTCCTGGGCTTTCCCGCTCAGAGTCCGGTGAGCGCGCCTTGGAGGATGATCTTCCCGGGAGACTTCGGACTGGCCACCATCTCCACGGTGATGATCAGCCGCTTGAAGTGCGAAGCGTTGCTGGGCAGCGCGCCGGCCGTCGAAAGCCGGCCGGTCTTACTCACGCCGGGGTTGACGAATCCGAGGATATGGGCGTCCGTCGGCGAGTTATAGAGCCACACGGCGTACGCGTTCGGCGGGTGGATGGCGTTCGGCGGAACGTTCTGCGCGACGATCGCAATCCCGTCTGCGGCGCCCTCGTTGAGCACCTCCGCGATGCCGGCCGTCTTGCCGCCGGGGGTGGGCGACAGAAGGTTGATCTGGGCGACGACCTTCGCGGCAGTCGAGCTGGTGGTGCTGGTCGGGACACCGGTGGTACTGGTCGAGACGCCGGCGGCCGGGGTGGGGCTAGAGCTTGCCTGTGCGCTCGAGCTGGGCTCGTTCGACGACGACCCGCTCGAAACGATCACCACGATCACCACGACCAGCACGACCAGCGCGGCGCCCCCAAGCAGCACGATCCCGCCGAAGCGCGAGCTCCGGCGCTGCTCGGGCGGCTGGGGCTCGGGCGGGAGCTCGTTCGGCGCCGGCGAGGGCTCGGGCTGCAGCGGTGCGAGCACAGGCTGCGGCTCGCCCGGTACCTCTGGCAGCGGGCCGCTTGCCAGCGGCGCGACCTCGGCCAAAACCCCATGAGCCCAGGCACGTTCGCCGGCCGACTCAGTCAGATGAGCTCGCGTCTGCTCGCCCCCCGGCTCGGGAAGCTGTCCGAGCAGATAGTCGGCGATCAGCGCGCGACGCTCGGCCGGCACGCCTGTCTGCGGGCCCAGCGCGTCGAGCGCGGACAGCGCTCGCGCGCGAACGGCGCCTCGGTCGATCGACAGCAGCCGCGCGATCTCGTCGTAGCTGCGTCCCCGCTGCAGCACGAGCTGGAGCACCGCGCGCTGATCGGCGGGGAGGCTGTCCATCGAGGCCATCAGCTGCCGTAGCGTAGATGAGCGCGCAACGGAATGCGGAGTCCGAGACACGATCGACGGTCAGCTCTCCGTGACCGCGAACGACTATGGTGCCGCGGGATGCCGATCCAGCTCCCGTTTCGCCTCGACCAGGGATTCGACGCCCTGTACGGCCTCGAGATCACTGAGCTGTCCGCCGATTCGGTACGCGGCCTGGTGCAGGTCCGGGACGAGCTCAAGCAGCCCGGGGGCCTGATCCACGGCGGCGTGTACGCGGCGATGGCGGAGAGCCTGGCTTCCACCGGCACCGCTGCGGTGGTAATGCCGGAGGGCAAGATCGCGGTCGGCCTTTCGAACCAGACGAGCTTCCTGCGTCCGATCACGCAGGGCACGATCTGCGGGACGGCGACGGCCAAGCATCGCGGGCGAACCACCTGGGTGTGGGAGGTCGAGCTCACCGACGACGCTGGGCGACTCTGTGTGCTGACCCGCGTCACGGTGGCCGTGCGGGACCCTCAGTCGGCGCCCAGTCCCGGTCAGCCGCCGTAGCGGTTGGTGATCGGCACGCGGCGATCACGTCCGAAGGCCTTGGTCGAGATCTTGATTCCCGGCGGTGCCTGACGGCGCTTGTACTCCGCGCGGTCGATGAGCGCGATCACATGGTCGACGTCCTGGGCGGAGAATCCTCGCAAGATCAGCGCCTCCCGGCCCAGGTCGTCCTCGATGTAGCCATCGATGATCGGGTCCAACAGCTCATACGGGGGCAACGAGTCCGCGTCGCGCTGCTCGGGACGCAGCTCGGCGCTCGGCGCTCGGTCGATGATCGACGCCGGGATCAATGGACGCTCGTGCGAGAGCGCGTTGACATGGCGCGCCAGTTCGTAGACGAGCGTCTTGGGGCAGTCCTTGATCACCGCGAACCCGCCCGCACTGTCGCCATAGAGAGTCGAGTATCCCACCGCCATCTCGGACTTGTTGCCGGTCGTGAGCACCAGCCACCCGAACTTGTTCGACAACGCCATCAGCAGGTTGCCGCGGATCCGCGCCTGGAGGTTCTCCTCGGTGAGGTCAGCCGGGTGGCCGTCGAACACATCCTCGAGCGTCGCGTCGTAAGCCGCCATGGTCTCGGCGATCGGCAGCTCACGTGCCTGCACGCCCAGGTTCGCGGCCAGCCGACGAGCGTCCTGCTGGGTCTCCGGCGAGGAGTAAGGCGAGGGCATGACCACCGTCGAGACGCGCTCTGCACCGAGCGCGTCAACCGCGATCACGGCCACGAGCGCCGAGTCGATCCCCCCCGAGAGACCCATCACCACATGGGCGAAGCCGTTCTTCTCGACGTAGTCACGCAGTCCGAGCACGAGCGCGCCATATACCTCCGCGCAGCGACCAAGCGGCTCGGCGACCGGTCCTCCCAGCCTGCCCGGCTCGCGGGCGGATGGCGGCAGCTCGATCCGCGCGAGAACCGGGACGGCGGGGAGTCCGCGCCGGGTCACGGGCCGGTGCCGAGGGTCCCGCAGTCGGACCCCCCGGGGGCCGTCGGGGTCGATCGTGGCGAGGATCAGCTCCTCGGTGAACTGGCGGCCTCGGGCGAGCACCACGCCTTCGTGGTCGATCACGAGCGAGTGGCCGTCGAACAACAGCTCGTCCTGGCCGCCCACCAGGTTGCAGAACGCGACCGCCGCCACGTTGTCGCGCGCGCGCTGGACGAGCATTCGCTCGCGCTCTGAGCCCTTGCCGGCGTGGTAGGGAGAGGCCGAGATGTTGACCAACAGCGTGGCGCCGGCGAGCGCCTCATCTGATGCCGGCGGCCCCGGTTCCCAGATGTCTTCGCATACCGTCAAGCCGATCGTGATATCACCTAGCTCGATCACCCCGGCGCCGGCGCCGGACTGGAAGTAGCGCTGCTCGTCGAACACTCCGTAGTTGGGCAGGAACACCTTCCGGTAGATCGCCTGCACCCGGCCCTCGGCAAGCACGGCGCAGGCGTTGTAGACGTCGTCGGCGCGCTCCGGGAAGCCCACCAGTGCGACGATCCCGGCGGCCTGGGTGGCGATCCGCTGCAGCGACGCGCGCGCGTCGGAGAGGAAATGCTCCTTGAGCAGCAGGTCCTCCGGCGGATAGCCGGTGACCGCGAGCTCGGGGAACAACACCAGCTGGGCCCCGGCCTGCAATGCCGCGCTGACGCCGTCGACGATCTTCTGTTCGTTGCCGGCGATGTCGCCGACGGTCGGATCCATCTGGCAAAGCGCGATCTGAAGCGGCGGCGGCATTGGTTTTGAATTATGGAAGACCGGCTCAGCGCCCTGGGGCGCCGCGCGCGAGCCAGGCCTGGGTGAAGCTCCGCAGCAGCGGGTCATTCGGGGCGCTGACGTGCACCATGCGCGTCCACGCCAGGCCGACCAGCCCCGCCGTCCCCGGCCGTTGGGCGAGGATCACCGCTTGGCCAGCCGCCGCCAGCGCGGGACTGAACGGGGCCGCGACGTCGCGCGCCAAAGCCCGCAGGCCGGCTGGTGGCGTGCGACCGCCATAGACGATCACCACATCGCCGACCTCCAGCGCCTGCAGCAACTGGTCGTCGCTGAGCCGCGCCCCGCTGCGGCGCACCGGGACGGGTACGTGGGCGCCGCTGGTGGGCGGGTCGGAGTCGTAGCCGGGCGTGCGCTCCCCCGCCCGCAGGTGGGCGTGCCCCAGATCGCGAAACTGCTGTCCGAGTCCCGCATCCGCACCGGACACGCCGGGCTGATCGCGTCCGGCCAGCAAGCCGCCGGAGAGAGCGGCGATCACGCCGATCGAAACGGCCAGCGAAATGACGACGATCGCAGCGAGTTCGAGCAGACGGATAACCCGAGCGCGGCCCATCTACCCGAGGCTGGAGAGCCTCACTTTGCTGCGCGGAGGGGGGGTCTGGCGGTTGGGGGGGACTCGGCCGGGGGTCGTTCGCCGGCCGCCACCAGGGTGTCGATCGAGTCGCGTAACTGATCCGCAAGCGCTTCCAGATCCGCCAACGCGTCGAAATCGGCGTTGAGGCCGAAGTTGAGTTGGCCGTTGTAGCTCATGATCGCAATGCCGAGGGCTGTGTTCTCCGCCAACGGCACCATCGGAAACAGGCCCTCGAGCCTCCGGCCGAGCACATATAGCGGGAACTGGGGGCCGGGAATGTTCGTGACGACCACGTTGAACATGCGCTGACGCGACTGCAGTCGGGCCGCCTGCGCCATGATCGTGGGCGGGGCGAAGCCTGAGAGCTCCGTCAGGACCCGGGCTCCGACCGCCTGCCCCGAGTCCTTGATCCCCTCCATCTCGCGGCTGATCATCAGCAGACGCTGCACCGGATCGGCGATCCCGACGGGCAGCCTGGCCCACATCGCCGCAACGCGGTTGCCGAGCGCCCCGCGCTCGACGTCCGCGCGCACCGACACGGGCACCATCGCTTTGAGCACCACGCCCTCGGTCGGTTCGCCACGCAGACGCATGTACCGTCCGAGCGCGTCCGCGACGACCGCCAGAACCGCGTCGTTGACTGTGCCGCCCAGCGCGTTCTTGACCGCCTTGAACTGCGCCAGCTCGCCCCGGACCCAGGTGAACCTTCGGTGAGGGCCGATACGGACGTTGAACGGGCTCGGTGGCGCGGCCTGCAGCCCGGTCCAGGCCACGGCGCCGACGCCGGCCACTGCCTCACCGACCCGGCTGGCAATCTGGCGCGGCCGGCGCACGGTCGCCCGCACGCCGCGGACGACCTCCGCCGGGACCGTCGCGCGTTCGAGCAGCGCTTCGGCTAACAGCTGGACTCCCGTCGGGACCGGGCGAGGGACCCATTCGTGCTCGGGTGGCGCCACCGGCTGTGGATCGGGGGAGACGTCGAACAGCACCGTCGCGATGTCGACTCCGGATACGCCATCGACCAGCGCGTGGTGGGTCTTAGACAGCAACGCAAATCGATCCTGAGCCAGACCCTCGACCAGCCACAGCTCCCACAACGGCCGCGAGCGGTCAAGCGACTGAGAGAACGCCCGCCCAGCGAGGCGCTTGAGCTGCTCCTCACCGCCGGGAGGTGGAAGCGCAGTGTGGCGAACGTGGAAGTTGACGTGGAAGTGCGGATCGTCCACCCACACCGGGCGCCCCTGGTTCAGCGGCACGAACGCGAGCCGCTGACGGTAGCGCGGCACCAGGTGCAGCCGCGCGAGGATCTGCTCCAGCAGCTCGTCGTAGGCCGGCGGCGTCCCCTCGAACACCATGCACCCCGCCACATGCATGTGCGCCGAGTCTCGCTCCAGATGCAGGAACGAGCTGTCGAGGCCGGTCAGCCGGTCCGGATTGGGCACGTTGGGGATTCTTGCAGGGTATGAAGTGTGACGAAGCTCACACACGGGGCGCAGCGAGCCTGCAATCCTGGCTCGGTCGTAATTTCGACCTGCTTAATTGCCCTGCCCGGTGCAGCGGTGAGCGGGGGACCCATTGCCGCGGAGCCATGACTGAACTCCGCGGCCTGGGGCGAATCGGCCGCCTGGATTAGACCAGCCGTGGCCGTAGCGAACTCGGGACGGCGCGCATCGCGTGTCGGGACCGAGATCGCGAGCCCGTCAGCTAACCCCGTAGGCGCCCGGTCGAGAATCAACAGGAGGTCCTCGATTGAGGCCCAGGTGCAGGTGGCGCAACACGCGCCCAATTCATCTGACGATTGCTACCGCGATGCTGGCCGTCCCCGCTTCGGCCGTCGCACTCACGACCGGCGCGGCGGAGTCTGCAGCGCCCGCGTCCGCGCCCGCGGGCGCGCAGGCCCCCGGCTCGTCGCTGAGACCGCTGAAAGTGAACGTGACCCCGCGACGGCTGGGCTTCGGCCGCGACGTGACGGTTACGGGAACCGCGCCGCCGGCCGACGCCGGGCGGACCCTATGGCTGCAGACGGCGCCCAGCCGGCGGTGGAGGTGGCGACGGCTGAGCTCGACGCAGGTCGGTCGCGACGGCCACTTCCGGCTGGCGGCTCCGCTGCGCGAGTCGGGCTTGGTCAGAGTGTTCGATCCGAGCGCTGGTTCGACGACCACCGCGCCGGGGGCGATCTCGATCGCGATCGCCGGCGACCCGGCGGTCGCGGCGAGCGCCCCGCAGTCGGTGCTCGTGGGCGCAGAGCTGGCGGTCGCCAAGCGCTCGTTCAGCGTGCTCGGCGGTCGTGCGATCGCGTTCAGCGGCCGCTTGCTGCCGGCTCGCCCTGGACGCCCGATCCGCCTCCAGGCGCGCTTCGCCGGGACCCATCACTGGCGCACGCTGGCGGGCTCGCGCACCGGCACGCGCGGCGGGTTTCGCCTCCGCTACGTCGCCGGTGAGGGCAGCGGCGCGGCCGGATCTGAGCCGCTCCGGGTCCTCTTCTCGGGCGACCGCCACAACGCGAGCTCGCGGCGCCGGATCGGGCAGCTGACCGTTTATAACCAGAGCGTTGCCTCCTGGTATGAGGATGCCGGCGGCACAGCCTGCGGCTTTCACGCCACGTTCGGCGTCGCTAACCGCGACTTGCCTTGTGGGACCAGGGTCTCGTTCCGGCACGCCGGTCGCACCGTCAACGCCGTGGTCGATGACCGCGGACCGTTCGTCAGCGGCCGCGACTGGGATCTCAACCAGAACACCGCGGGCGCGCTGGCGTTCAGCGGCGTCGACACCGTGTGGTCGACGAGGTAGTACGTCTGCCGGCTCACCTAGCCTCCGCAGCCGTGCCGGACCGCTGCATTGCTCATCTCGACATGGATGCGTTCTATGTCTCGGTTGAGCTGCGGCGCCGGCCCGAGTTGCGGGGGCTGCCGGTGATCGTCGCCGGTGACGGGCCGCGCGCGGTGGTCACCACGGCTTCGTACGAGGCGAGGCGGTTCGGCATCGGCTCGGCGATGCCGGCGGCTCGGGCGCGCCGGTTGTGCCCGGACGGGGTCTATCTGAGGCCCGACTTTCCGTACTACCGCGATGCGTCGCGCGAGGTGATGGCGATCGTCCGGGCGCAGGTGCAATCGGTGGAAGTGGTCGGACTGGACGAGGCCTACCTCGACCTGAGCGGCCTTCCGGCTCCGCACGCGGCAATGCGCCGGCTGGCGCTCGAAATCGAGCGAGCCGCCGGCCTGCGCTGCTCGGTTGGAATTGGGCCGAGCAAGCTGGTGGCGAAGGTGGCCTCGGATGCCGAGAAGCCGCGCGGCTTCGTGGTGCTGACCCGAGAGCAGGCATCCGCCCGGTTCGCCGGCGCGCCCTGCGGACTGGTGCCCGGCATCGGCCCGAAGACGGCCGAGCGCCTGCGCCAATGCGGGATCGAGACGCTGGGCGAGCTTGCCGCCGCGTCCACCGCGGAGCTTGCCGCTCGCTTCGGATCCCGGTTGGGGGCCGAGCTCCGGCGCCGAGCGAGGTTCCTCGACGACACGCCGGTGACCGAGCAGCGCAAGGTCATCTCCGAGTCGCGCGAGGTCACCTTCGATTACGACATCTTCGGGCTCGAGCAACTCGAGCCGATGCTCGAGCAGTTGGTGGGACGGCTGTGCGCCGCGTTGGTCGCGCAGCGGCGCTGTGGGCGCACGATCGGGATCAAGGTCCGGCTCAGCGATTTCTCAACCCACACTCGCGCGCGTACTCTGTCGGTGCCAGTGAGCGGCGCCGAGCAGGTCGGTCCGGTCGCGCTGGAGCTGCTGCGTCGATTCGCCCCGCCCCGCCCGGTCCGGCTGCTGGGGGTGCGGGTGGCAGGACTCGAGCCGGCCCACGACCGAGCCGAGCAGCAGCTCTCGCTGGCCCTGTAGACGCGTCGCGCCCGATGGCGCTCGGGATAGCGCGACGCGCTCAGTACAGCGCGGTGGCCAACCGGCGCCGTGATTCGCGCGCGAGCGGATTCTCGACGCCGAGCTCGTCGAGGATCCCCACGATCACCCGCCGGATGTCGTCGCGCGCGCCATCCGCGGATGCCAGCGCGCCGATCAGTAGGTCCAGAGCCTGCTCGTGGTCGCCCGCGTCGAGCGCCTCGAACGCCTCGAACGCCTGTGAGAGCTCGACCGGGGCGCCACCCCGCTCAAGCTCGATCCGGGCGGCCAGTCCATCTCCGGCGAAGCTCCCGGGCACCCGTCGCAGGAGCTCCAACGCGCTTTCGGCCTCGCCGCGTCCATGCAGGATCCGCGCAAGGGGGACCGCCGCGTCCGCGCGAGCGGGCTGGAGCTCGACGGCGCGCCGCAACGAAGCCTCGTCGCCAAGCTCTACGAGCTGATCAGCCTCTGAGGGCACGAGTGAGTCGAGAAACCGCTCGACCGCGGCCGGCGGCTGGGCGCCGGTGAACTCATCGGCGACCAATCCGCCGCGAAATGCCTTCACCGCCGGGATGCCCTGGATGCTGTAGGTCCGCGCGAGCGTCGGGTTGGCGTCGACATCGACCTTGGCGAGCTCGACCTGGCCATCGCGCGCCGCCACGGCCCGCTCGAGCACCGGTCCGAGCTGCCGGCAGGGACCGCACCATTCGGCCCAGAAGTCGACCACCACGGGCACCGTGTAAGAGCGCTCGATCACCGCGGTGTCGAAGTTAGCTTCCGAAACGTCCATGGATGTGATGGTACATAGGGCCGCGCAACGTCGACGGCGCCGATCCGACACTGGCATGTCCAGGCGCGATCCTGTAGACAGCGCTGCGTGCCCGAGCGGTGGATCGAGCGCGCCGGCGTGCGGCTGGCGGTGGAGGAGACCGGCGACGGCGTCCCGGTGGTGCTGCTGCATGGACTGACCGCGACGCGCCGGTACGTGGTGATGGGCTCGAAGATGCTCGAACGTTCGGGGCACCGGGTGATCGCCTACGACGCGCGCGGGCACGGAGGATCGGCACCGGCGAGGGATCCTGGCGCTTACACCTACGAGGACCTGGGTCTCGATCTGGAGGCGGTGCTGGACGAGTTCGAAATCCAGCGCGCGGTCCTGGCGGGCGCATCGATGGGGGCCCACACGCTGCTGTGGCTCGCGCTGGCGCGTCCCGAGCGAGTCGGCGGGCTGGTTGTCATAACGCCCGCCTACGATCCGGCGAGCAACGACGATCCAGCGCGCGTGGCGCGCTGGGATGCGCTGTCGGACGGCCTGCGCACCGGCGGGGTCGATGGGTTCCTCGCCGCTTACGGGGAGCCTGCGGGCGCGCCGGCGTGGCGAGAGACGGTGCTCAAGGTGATCCGCCAGCGCCTGGCGCTGCACGCGCATCTGGAGGCGGTGGCCGACGCGCTGCGGGCCGTTCCGCGGTCGCACCCGTTCGAACACCTGGGCGAGCTGGCGGCGATCTCGGCTCCAACGGTCGTGGTGGTAAGCGGCGACCAGGCCGATCCGGAGCACCCGCAGGCGGTGGCGGACGCCTATGCGGCGGCGATCCCGGGAGCGCAACTTGTCGGCGACGAGCCCGGCCGCTCGCCGGTCGCCTGGCAGGGGAACCAGCTCTCAAAGCTGATCGCCGAGCTGGCCGCCGACACCGAGAGGTGAGGGGTTGACACGTAGACGAACATATGTTCGTGACCAGCGACGGCAGCCCGTACTCACGCTTCCGCCGGGCGCTGGGGAGTGGGAACGAGCACCTGGTGGTCGCGGCGGCACGGGAACTGCCGCAGATCGCCCTCGATGACGCGCTGCGAATCTGCCTTGTGCTGCGCAGCGGCGACCCCGCTCGCTACGAGCGGGCGGCGGTGCGCTGGCTGGGCCGGTTCGCGCTCGAGGTGCGCGGCGTGACGATCGACGACCTCCGGCTGGCCGCGGACGCGCTCGACGCGCTGCCCGACCGCACCCAGGAGGCGATGGAACGGCTGCAGCGGCTGTGCCTGGCCCGCGGCGTCGCGTAGCCTCCCGCAGCGTGAGCGACGCCCGCCCGGCCGGTTACTCGAGCACCCCGCTGGTGGGAAAGCTGGGGATCAAGCCCGACGCGCGGCTGGCACTGATCGGTGCGCCGGCGGATTTCGCGCGCACCTTGGGCGAGCTGCCGGCCGGAGTCACGGTTCGCCGGCGGGCGACGCAATCGCTCGACGTGATCGTCGCCTTCTGCGTGCGTCGGGTCGAGCTCGAACGGCGCCTGCCGCGCCTGAAAGCAGCGCTACAGCCGGCGGGCGGCCTGTGGATCGCCTGGCCCAAGCGCGCCTCGGGCGTCGCCACCGAGCTGACCGAGGGCATCATCCGCGAGCTCGGCCTGAGCGCCGGATTGGTGGACAACAAGGTGTGCGCGATCGACGCCACCTGGTCCGGGCTGCGGTTCGTGATCCGTGTGCGAGATCGGCCGACTAAGTGACAGCGATCACACAGGCCGCCTGACGACGTACACCCGCGCGCACCCGAAGCGGTGCGCGGCGTTCACCACGCCTCGCAGGGCGTGGGTCAAGTTGGCTCGGTGCGAGCAATCGGAGACCAGCAGGGCAGCGCCGCTGGCCCGAACGAACGCGCGTGCGCGGGTCGGGCGCATCCGTCCGCCGAACAGCTTGTCGGCCTCCCGTGCTCGGAGCGAGTAGTCGCGGCTCCAGTAGCCGTGTCCGACCCACACGGCGCGCCCGGTTTGCGAGGGGACCACCGCCGCGAACGGTGTGGGGGCGAGCACGCCACCGGGCGGCGCGTGGCTGCTCACCCAATCCAGCGCCCGGGCGTCGCCGCCGGTCAGGTAGTACTGCGGGGCCGAGCTGCGCGCCACGTCGACGAACTTCCGAGCGTCGTAGGCCATGCCAGGCAACGTCACGACCGCGATCGCCACGGCGCCCAGAGCGGCCGGTAGGCCCAGCCGGCGCCAGCCCCTGACGGCCAGCACGGCGAACGGGAGGCTCACGCCCTGGAGGGCGTGGGGGGCGAACGAATCGACCGCGAAGTAGCTGACCAAGCAGGCCGGAACCCAGAGCAGCAGCGCGCGCTCGATCATCACGCCGCCAGGTCGGCGAACGCCGATCAGCGCGATCACGGCCAGCGGGCCGAGACCCGCCAGCATCACCAGCACCGGGAGCCGGGCGACGACCTCGTTGTGAGACGCGAGGCGCCAGGCGGGGTCGCTGCGCGAGAGCACCAGGTAGTACACGAGCGGAAGCGCCGCGCCGATCGCCGGCGGGGCCAGCGTGCGCCACCCGCGGAGGCGCTGCCAGGCGACCAGACCGGCGAAGATCACCAGCAGCGTCACGCCCTGCCACGGATGCAGCCAGGACGCGAGCAGCGCCGCCAGCGACGCGAGCCCGAGCGCGCCCCAATTGGCCACTCCGCGCGCCGGGTCTGGGGCGCTGGCGGAATCCGGCGCCGAGGCTGGCGCGCCGATCGGGCGCGGGGACAGACCTCCGGCGTCGACGCGGGAGGATCCCTGCCCCCGCGCGCGCTCGAGCGCCAGCAGCGTGACCGGGACCGCCGCCAGGCCAATCGCCGCCGGCGCGTAGCCCCAGAGCTTGTTCGCCGGCAGCAGCTCGTAGCCCAACAGGTACATCTGAAATCGAAACCGGCCCGAGCCGAGAGTCGCCCAGCTGACCAGCGCGGTGAGCGGCGTATAGAGGAACAACGACAGCGCCACGACCGCCGTGCGGGCTCCCAGCTGCTCGCCGCACATCCGCCGCGCCCAGGCGAGCGTGGCGGCAAACAGGACGATCACCGCGACGGGCTTCCACAACAGGTAGGCGAGCTGCAGTGGCAGTCCGAGCCGCCACAGTGCGCCGCTGATCGTGAACATCGGCTGCAGGTAGACGTGACCGCCGCTCGCCAGGCTGAACAGATCGGCGGCCAGCCCGTGGGCGCCGGCATCACGCGCCCAGGCGAGGTACTGCAGCTGGTCGGCGCCGAGCACGCCGTCGGCGCCGATCAGGCCATCGGCGCCGGTGAAGCGAGCGTGGGCGTTCAGAGCATGCCCGAGCAGCAGGGCCAGCGGGAACAGGCCCCAAGCGGCCAGCGACGCCAGCAGCACCAGCTCAGCACGCGATGCCGGCGTCCAGGATCGACGCATGGCGCGCAAGGCTAGCCGGGCCGGCCCCGGTCAGGTGACCAGGAGCCCGCCCAGGCCAGCTCAGGCTGGCTCAGCTTCGGCTGCTCGAGCGCCGCGGCTCGGGCCTAACCAACGGCTACGTGATTGGTCCGGTCAACCGGCGCGAGGTAGCCGTTCCCGCGGAAGTGGATCACGATCTTCAGCGGCGTGGAACGACGTCCGAGCTTGCGCCGGAAGGAGACCTGAGTGGAGAGGGTGCAGTTCGGCTGCACGGTGGCCACCGCGAACCCGACCAGGTGCTTGCCGTTGAAGTAGCGGATGGCCGCGCTTCCGGTGCAAGCCAGCGATGCGGGGATCCATCCCGGACCCGCCACCGTCGCGCGGGTGGTGAACACGAACGGCTTGGACCGCGCCCGCGCCGGGCTGGTGATCGCTCGCAGGCGCGGGACAGGCCGCGGGGAGGGCTCGGTCAGGAAGGTCGCGTCGGCGCCCGCCACCACCACGGTCGTCCCGTGGTAGCCGACCAGTCGATAGTGGAACAGCGTGCCGGGCTTGAGACCGCTGAGCTGCGCCGCGACGGTGACGGTCGAGTTCAACCCCGGCAGCGTCTGCCCAAGGGTCTGAACGCTGTACGTCGGGGTGAGCCCGTACTGGAACACCCAGACGGTGCTCTGGCCGTTGGGATCAATGGCTCCGGCCACCGTGGCGACGCTGGTTCCAACCTGGCTCGGAGGACCCGTGATCACACCCGCCGGAGGGTGGCCGGTGGTCCTGAACGTGCGGTCGACTCCGGACGCGACGCCGGCCTTGTTGGTCGCGACCAGGTGGTAGTGGTAGACGGTCCCGGGCGTGAGCCCGCCGATCGTCGCCGTCACGGCCTTGGCCTTCGTTCCGGCGCCCGCCGAATGGGTCGCGGTCGAAGCGCCGTACGCGTTGCTCAGCCCGAACTGGAACAGGTAGCTCGTCGTGCTGCCGTTCGGGTTCACGGTGCCCGCCACCACCGCGCTCGTATCCGTGCGGTTCGTCGCCGAGCCGGTGGCGACGGTCGGCGAGGATGCCGCCGCGGCGCTCCCGGCGATCACCGTCGGGACCGTGCATACCGCCAGGACTACCCACAGCGTGCGCCTCATACGTCCTCCTCCAGAAGTCTTGACCGGACGTTCTATACCAGCAACCGTCGGGAAGTTGCGCACAAATGCTGTCGCCGACGCTACTGCTGGGTTTCTTCGCCGTCCCCGCTCCAGTCGATGTGGAACGTGCCCTCGCGGTCAACGCGCTGATAGGTGTGGGCGCCGAACAGATCGCGCAGGCCCTGGATCAGGCTCGCCGGGCCCCGCGCGCGCCGGTAGCCGTCGTAGTAAGCCAGCGAGGAGGAGAACGCTGGAGTGGGGATGCCAAGCTCAGCCGCGCGACCGACCACGCGCCGCCATGGGTCCTGGGCCTCGGCGAGGGCCTGCTGGAAGAACTCGGCGAGCATCAGGTTCGACAGGTGCGGCTCGGCGTCGTAGGCCTCACGGATGCGATCCAGGAAGCGAGCGCGGATGATGCACCCGCCCCGCCAGATCGTCGCCATCTCGCCGAGCTTTATCTCCCAGCCCTCGTCATCCGCTGCAGCCGCCATCTGCGCGAACCCCTGCGCGTAGGAGACGATCTTCGAGGCGTAGAGGGCGTGCTCGAGGTCCTCGGCCAATGACTCATCGCCTTGCCCGCCGGTGGGGGTGGGCCCCGTCAGGCGCCCGGCGGCCGCGGCGCGCTGGTCCTTCAGGGCACTGAGCGTGCGCGCGAACACGGCCTCGGTGATCCCGGTCAGCGGGACCCCCAGCTCGAGCGCGTTCTGGGCGGTCCAGCGGCCGGTGCCCTTCTGCTCGGCCGCGTCGAGGATCACGTCGACCAGTGGCTCGCCCGTCGCCTCGTCGGTCTTGGCGAGCACGCGCGCGGAGATCTCGATCAGGAACGACTCAAGCTCCGAGTCGTTCCACGCCTTGAAGCGCTCAGCGATCTCCGGCACCTGCAGGCCGACGCCGTAACGCATCAGGTCATAGCTCTCGGCGATCAGCTGCATGTCAGCGTACTCGATCCCGTTGTGGACCATTTTCACATAGTGCCCGGCGCCGTCGGGTCCGACATAAGTGCAGCACGGGGTTCCGTCGACATCCGCGGCGATCGCCTCGAAGATCGGCCGGACCAGCTCGTCGTAGGGCTCCCGATCGCCGCCGGGCATGATGCTCGGGCCGTTCAGCGCGCCCTCCTCGCCGCCCGAGACCCCGACGCCGAGAAAGTGGATGCCCTGCTGCTCGAGCTTGGCGTGGCGTCGCTGCGTATCGCGAAACAGCGAGTTGCCGCCGTCGATCAGCACGTCACCTCGATCCAGGTGAGGGACGATCTCGTCGATCACCGCATCGACCGCGTCTCCGGCCTTGACCATCGTCATCAGCACGCGCGGCGTCGCCAGCGCTCCAACCCAATCCTTCACCGACTCGTGGCCACTGATCGGTCCTTCGGAAGCGTGCTCGTCGAGGAATCTCCGGGTCCGTTCGGCGGTGCGGTTGTGCACCGCGACCGGGATCTCGTGGTGCGCGACGTTGCGCGCCAGGTTCGCGCCCATCGTCGCCAGGCCGGTGAGGCCGAACTGGGGTTGCGTCATTGCGGTAGTCCTCGCTAGATCGCTTTTGAGCCACCAGGGTACCCGTGGCCCACGGCGGGTAAGAAACGAATAT